>Ga0099364_10002121_pt1 | contig 31975 bp, 23 predicted proteins | sample TergutTh196P3_FD_73070 | JGI IMG/M metagenome (GOLD analysis project Ga0099364, IMG submission 73070) | Microcerotermes parvus P3 segment gut microbial communities from Pointe-Noire, Republic of the Congo - Th196 P3 | ecosystem: Host-associated > Arthropoda: Insects > Digestive system > Gut ... | reverse complement strand
CGGGTTGCCGGACAATACGGCTAACGGTGCTACCATCTCGCGATAGAATAACGAACGCAAGATCGCGACAATTCGGGAAACGCTCTATATCCTTTCTAGCCGTTGGCCATCGGGACGACCCAGACTTTTAGTTCGCTCTCAATTCCGTGCCCGAGATATATCCTGACGGTGTATAATGCCAACTCGCGGATCGGGCCTGATAGCCGGACTTGATCCGCCGTTAAAACGATTCCCTCATTGCGTAGGGCTTTGACAATTTCCTCTGGTCCGACCGAGCCGTAAAGATGTCCCTCTTCGTTGGCGTTCGCCTCGATAGAAACACGTTTCGTGCGTATTTCGTCGGCAAGCGTTTGCAAGCCGATGAGTCGTTTTTTCTGAATTTCGGCAAGTTTTGCCCGGTGTTTTTCAACCATCCGTTTATGATGATCCGTTGCTATCGTTGCCAACCCTTGCGGAATCAGGAAATTATTGGCATACCCCAATTTGACTTCTACGATGTCACCTTGTTTTCCGAGATGATCAATCGTTTGTATCAACAGGAGTTCCACACCGCCGTTTTTCCCCACCGGGAGTTTTTGCCCGCCTCGACGCCGGGCCTGTGCTCGTCTTTTGTTATAAATCGGTGTTGTCGTCATGGTATTATGTTTTCGTCAGTATTATGTGTTTTCGTCAAACTGATGCCGTATTGCATACGGCGGTTAACGCAATAGGATATTGCATATATTGCTTCTAAAACGGGACATCATCGCCGCCGTCGGGCGGAGATGCATCGTAATAATCTTGCTGGGGTGTCTGCGGTGAGGAATAATTGTTTGGCGAGTTCGGATACCGCTGCGGTGAATACTCCTGCGAGTTTCGATTCGGCCTGGAATACTCTACGCCGTCGTCGTATCCGCCGCCGCCACGTCGATTTCCGCCGCGTCCCTGCCCTGACGGCAACAAAACCGCCTTTTCCGCAATGACTTTCAATTTCGAACGTTTTTGCCCTTCTTGTTCCCAAGTATCCTGTTTAAGACGCCCCTCAACCAAAAGAGGTGAGCCTTTGGACACATACTCGCACACAATTTCGGCCTGACGGCCCCATAGCGTAACGTCGATGAAAGAAGTTTCTTCTATCCATTCACCCGCCTGCGTTTTGCGGCGGTCATTGACCGCCAATCCAATCTCCGAAACGGCCAACCCAGACGGAATGTGCCGTAATTCGGGATCGCGTGTCACGTTGCCGACTAAAACTACTCGATTAAAATTTGCCATAACACATATCTCCTCTATTTAATAGATTTATTCGACATCGCCTCCGTCATTGTAATCAGCAAGTTCTGGAATCGATACGTCCAACGCCTCTTCGTCGGCAATCGCTTCGGAGTGTCCTGCATGCAATTTTCCCGCTTTTGCGTGTTCGACCAGAGTATCAACTAATCGCGGATCGACGAGCAAAATAAGAAACCGAAGAATACTTCCACTCAGTTGGAACTGCCGGGTTAAATTCTTAAGGGTTGCGGGAGGCATTTTGAAATAAGCGAGCCAGTAGGCTCCTCGATTATGCCCTTTGATGGGGTAGGCGAGTTTCCGTTCATCCCAAAGCCGGCTGAGTAGAACTTCTCCTCCGAGTTCTTCTACGATTTTGGCGACTTGGTTCGAAACTTCATCCGGCCCTCTGGCATAGAGATCAGGATCAAATATAAACAACCCTTCGTAAACGTTGGTTTCCATAAAATGGCTGGGCTATGGTTCGATTAGAATCGAGTTTATCTTGACGTATTTTACCCTGGATTTGTAATTTTTGAAGGGGGCAAGGCCGGACTGTCGGGTTGCGACAAATTCAAGAAACGCCCTGACAGTTGACAATCATCCACAATTATGCTAAAAAAATTATGCTAAAAAGAGCACTGGTTTCATTAAGCAAGGGAGGTCAGCGTATGGATTCGGATTCTCTCGCAGTTCGTTTTGTTACAAAATCGGTCTTTGGGATTCCCGTATCGCCAGGGATCGCCATCGGAAGGGCGTTCGTTCAGGCCAGCGAGGGGTTTCGTACTCCCAAACAAACGATTCCAGCCGATGCCTTTGAGACCGAAATCAGACGGTTTCAATCCGCTCTTGAATTTGCAAAAGAAGAGATTATCGTCAACCGCGAATCAACTAAAGTCGCACTCGGGCAAACATTTGCCGACATATTCGAAGCCCAGTTGCAAATTCTTATTGAACCAGCCTTCCAAGGCGAGATGGAAACCCTAATTCGGGAAAAGTTTTTTTCCGCCGAGTATGCTGTGACAGCCGTGATGCGCAAGAATATGGACATATTCCGGCAAATCGACAACAATCACATTGCCGAAAAAGTTAATGATCTTCGCGATATAGAAAAACGGCTTCTCCGGCACCTTTTGGGCGCACGGAAAGAAGTTCTCGGACAGTTAAGTTCGCCGGTCGTTTTGCTGTCGAGCAATTTAACGCCGAGCGAAACGGCCAATCTGGACAAACGGTTCATTCAAGCCATCGTTACAGAGCAGGGAGGTGCCGTCGGCCATACGGCAATTTTAGCAGCAGCCCTCGAAATCCCCTGCGTCGTCGGAACAGGAGAATTTATCGCCCAAGTCGACGGCGGTGATTGTGTTATCGTCGATGCAAACAGCGGAAGCGTGATCATCAACCCGGATGAAAAAACACTCGAACAATATCAAAAAATACAACATATTGAATCAAGCCGAATCGAAAGTCTTGACCTTTACAAACAATTACCCGCCGTTACGACGGACGGTACAAAAATTACCCTTCATGCCAACATCGAATTTCCGAATGAAGCCGAAAACGCCGTTGGACGCGGTGCTGAAGGCATTGGATTGTTTCGTACCGAATTCCTCTACCTCGTCCAAGACAAAGACCCAACGGAAGATGAACATTTTGAAGCCTATAAATCGGTTGCCGAAACCATGAAGGGAATGCCGGTTACGATTAGGACATTTGATTTTGGCGATGATAAAGCACTGGATCGTCTCGGAACGATTCGAGAATTCAATCCCGCAATGGGTATGCGGGGTATTCGATTGGCTCTGAAACGCTGGTCTTTGTTTCGCTGTCAACTTCGTGCAATTCTTCGCGCCAGCGTCTACGGAGATATTCGCATTATGTTTCCAATGATCTCGACGGTTAAAGAATTCCGGCAAGCGAAACGGACGGCTGTCCGCGAAGTGATGGACGAGTTGCGTGATGCTGGTATTGCGTTTAATCAAAATATTCAAGTCGGGATGATGGTTGAAGTTCCGTCGGCGGCAGTCATGTTGGATCGTTTTTCGGAAGATGCCGACTTCTATAGTATTGGAACGAATGATTTAACGCAATATACGCTGGCGGTTGATCGGGGGAACAGCGGCGTCAATCATTTGTTTAATGCAGATGATCCCGCCATATTGCGTTTGATTTGGCATACTGCCCTCGTCTCGCAACGTCATTCGATACCGCTGTCGCTTTGCGGGCAAGTCGGTTCAAACTTATGCAATGTGGTTACGCTGATCGGTTTGGGTATTCGGACGATCAGTTGTTCGCCCAACTGTATTTCCCGACTAAAACAGTTTTGCCGTCACGTTTCTTTGGATGACTGCAAAAACATTGCGAGAAACGCAATACGAATGTCGGAAGCACATAACATTCAGGAATATGTCAAAAACTCTGTAAGAAAAATCGCTCCTGATTTATTTGAAACCGACTGGTGTTAAATATACCGTAAACGGGATCAAAATGGACGTTTTCAGCCGCAGATGACAAGGAGAGCACAGATCGTTTTATCCGTGTACATCCGTGCTGTCCGCAGCTGCCAAAAAGACCTTTGTCATGCCGTTTGCGGTATAGTTCAATAATCGGTTTGACGCAGGGTAATTCCCGAACTCGCGAGATTCGGCTGTCTCCTCGCCAAAACCTGCGATAGCCAAAAACCTGCGACATTGTAGTAAAATATCGCCATGTTACAAGCCTCGCAAAATGAACGTGTTTCAAAGTACAGTTTCGCTAACCGAACAATCCTTATTGCCTTGCTCTTCACGCAGGCATTGCTCCTTGCATACCTCTCCTATTCTACTGCTCCCAACCGCACGGAAATCGGCCACATCGGCGCAGCCGTCTATCTCTGGCAAACCGGACAGAACGATGTGTTTCACGTCAATCCGCCGCTCGTCCGTGCCGTTGCTGGGTTTCCCATTGCGATGTTTTGCAAGCCTAACTACGACTGGACGGGCTATTCTCCGCGGCCGCAAGACCGAAGCGAATGGCGAATCGGCAACGCCTTCATCGCTGCTAACGAACCCGACGACCTGCGTCTCTACATCTTCCTTGCAAGACTCGCATGCATTCCGCTTATCCTGCTCGGCGGCTATTTCGGCTACCGTTTTGCATCAGAACTCTATGGGCAATGGTCTGGCTTCACATTTCTAATACTCTGGACATTCTCGCCGCTCATTCTCGGCTGGGGAGCAACCATCTGCCCCGATGTTCACGCTGCTTCTTTTGGCATCATCGGACTTTATTCATTCTGGCATTGGCTTAAAACACCTACTTGGAAAAAGGCAATCATTGCCGGTATGTGTCTCGGTCTTATGCCGCTTACGAAAATCACATGGATCATCGCCTTTCCGATTTGGTTGTTTGTTTGGGCCTTCTATATGCCATTCAAACAGAAACGCCAATTGGCAGCAATGATGCTGTTCGGTATTTGGACAGTCAATATGGGCTATTTTTTCGAGGGTTCATTACGTCCACTGAAAGACTACCAATTCATTAGCAGTACCCTTACGGGACAGGAAATAACCAAAGGGAGAACACTAGCCGTCGGCAACCGCTTTGCCGATTCGTGGCTGGGATACGTTCCCGTGCCGTTTCCGGCGGAGTTTGTGCAAGGCATCGATACGCAACGAATCGACTTTGAACGCGGAATGGATTCTTATGCTCACGGCATTTGGTCGGATCGCGGTTGGTGGTGGTATTATGGTTATGTCTTGCTGCTTCGAGAGCCTCTCGGCGTTTGGGCATTGATCATTGTTGCGATGTTTTTAACTTGCTTTTACCGCAGTGCAAGGGCGTCGTGGCGGGATGAACTGACGATATTGATACCGCTATTGCTGGCATTTGCTTTCATTAGCAGTCAGGAGGGCTTGTCGATCAACCCTCGGTATGTTGTTTTGATTCTGCCGTTACTCTATATTTTAGCCAGCAAAGTTGCGTCGTTTCCCTCTATAACATGCCGTTTGTTGTCCGCCGTCTTTTTAATTTGGGTGGTCTTTAGTAGTTTGTCCTTTTATCCGTATTCTATGTCTTACTTCAACGAATTGTCGGGCAAGCCGACGAACTATCCGAAATATTTGCTCGGCAGCAATATCGACTGGGGGCAGGATGCCTATACCTTGAGGGCGTGGACAGTAAAGCATTCGGAAGCGAAACCGCTTTACATTTCGTATTCTTCGCCGATACCGTTGGAAAAGTTGAGCATTGAAGGCGACGGAACAGTGCCGTCGGAACTGACTCCCGGCTGGATGGTAGTCGGAGTCAATGAGTTATTCGCAAAAAACGGAACACTCACCTGGCTCAAAGAGCATGAACCGGTCGATATGGCGGGTTATTCGATTTGGATTTACCACATTACGCCGGACGTAATAGATCGGCTGCTAGACGATAGAGATCGTTGCCCTCCATAAACTTCATTCAACGGCATCTCAACCCCGCATGGCCGGTAATTGAGTTAACCGCCCCTCGCCTGGCGTTCTTACGCTAGAATACTGCGTGTTGCCGGGCAACACGGCTAGAGCGTATCCATTTTTTGCTCTGGACACCACTTTGCCGTCCGCTTTCCCACGGGAAAAGGCTACTCACATTTTCAAGCGAATCCGCTTGTTTTGTATAATCCATATAAAAAATGGATACGCTCTAATGGCGCGCCGGCTTGCGATAGAATAGCGAACGCAAGGCCGCAACAATTCAAGATACGCTCTGGACTATTGGGCGGCAGCTGGCCTTGTTTTGGCGACGGGTATTGTTGCGGTCGATAAGTTACGATGATCGATTGATGACCGTGTTCCAAATTTACTGAATGGAAATTGCTGATTGGAATTTATTGAATGGGACTCCAGGAAAACCAGAAGACCATCATTCTGCCTGTCGCATCAACAAGTTTGGAACGTTTTGGGAACGTTGCTGAAAACGATGACGTTACGGTCGGTAAATTTGGTCAAAGATTCCACCGTCGACAAAATGTGTTTCCTGGGCTTCTCGCCAACTGCCGAAAACATCACCTAGCGTAAACAAGTTCACGGCGGGAAAACGCCGTGCATAATTCCTGGCAATTTCTCTATCTCGTGGCCGAAAGTGATGCCTGGCCGCAATTTCCTGCCCCATTGAGGAGTATAAAAATTTCAAATAGTCTTCGGCAACTTCGCGTGTTCCACGCTGGTCGGCTACTCTGTCAACAACGGCAATCGGTGGTTCCGCCAAAATGCTGATCGGCGGGTTGACTATTTCAAATTGATCCGATCCGAATTCCTGAATCGCCATAATGGCTTCGTTTTCCCAGGCAAGCAGGACATCGCCTGTTCGACGCTGTGCAAATGTTAACGTTGAACCGCGTGCTCCCGAATCGAGAATCGGCACGTTTTCGAATAACACCCGCATGTACTCTACCGTCTTTGACCTGGCGGCTTCAACTTCCTCCGCAAACTGAGGGTCTTTGATTTTGTTCAAATCTCCTAATTCCTTTTGCATCATATATCCCCAGGCAGCAAGATAATTCCAGCGTGCCCCGCCAGAAGTTTTGGGATTCGGCGTAATGACCGTAACGTCTGGCCGGACCAAGTCTTCCCAGGTGCTGATATTTTTGGGATTGCCTCTACGTACAAGGAATACGATTGTTGATGTGTACGGCGAAGAATTATAAGCAAATTGTTCTTGCCAGCCAGGGTTAACTAATCGTTCATCGCCGCTGATACTGTCAATATCGTATGCGAGTGCCAGGGTTACGACATCGGCATGCAAACCGCCTGCGACAGATCGGGCTTGTTGGCTGCTGCCCCCGTGCGACATGGATACGTTGACTTGAATTCCTTTTTCCCGAAGGTAGTATGCGGCAAATGCTTCATTGAATTCGCTGTAAAATTCTCGTGTCGGGTCGTAAGACACATTGAGAATCTCGACTTGAATAACCTCATCGGTCGCCTTTTGGCAACCGGTCAAGACGACTGTTACAGCGATCAAAATAGCAACGGCAAGAACAGGCACGACATGAGCGGAGTGTTTGAGCAACATAACAATATCACGCAAATTGAGGGATTATTAAGGAATCATTAAGGAAGATCCAAGATAACACCGTATTGTAACATTATTCGGTTATAATACAAGTATCGGCTATTCTGTGGGCAGTGTCGCGGTGCCGTTATACAGGGTGTCAAAATACCGGGCGATTTTTTCGATGAGCATGGGCGTTCGGGGGCCGGGTATGCTGGCGAAGTCGTCTGTTAAAACTAATATACGGCCATATTTTATTGCCGGCACGCTGTCGCCCAGACTGTGCCAGTCGGAAAGACTTTGCGTTAAATCCCGATCTCGGACTTGAATGTCGATGATCACGTCAGGAGCAAGATGAATCACTCCTTCTGCGGAAAGTGCCGGAGCGAGTAATCCCAGAGACGCGGCGACATTTTTCCCGCCAGCCTTGTCGACGGCCTCACTCAAAAATGATTCCGAACCGGCAACATACAAGTTTTGAATCCGGCCTGTCCCGTAAGAACGATCAATGCAAATCAACGTTCGGATCGGGTTTCGCTGTGTTCGATTTTCTTGCCCATCGTTTGCAAAAGCATCAAGCCGGTCGGAGAGTGCTTGATGCCGTTGTGTTGCCGTTTCCAAGACGTTGCCGCCAAAATAGTTTCCGATGATTAAATAGGACTCTAATACGCCCGGCAATGTCTGATGATTGACGATGAGTGTTGGCAGCCGCAAAGATTGCCGAAGGGATCTATTTTCTATGGAGACAATAATTAAGTCCGGTTTGAGTGAAATGATTTTTTCGTAACTCGCATCGAAATGACCTCCAATTTTTTCGATATGTTGTGCTTCGGGCGGGTATGTTGTATGCTGCGAGTCGCCGATGATGAGGCTGCCCAGCCCTATATCAAAGAGCACTTCGGTTATGCTCGGCATGGTCGAGATGATTCGTTGCGGCATCGTTTCGGCTGCCGAATTGCCCCCTTCCTGCGGCTGTGTTCCGGGAATACAGCCTAAAAAAACGGTTAATACCGAAAGGAACGGGGAAAGTCGAATCAAACGCATCGGGCTGGGAAGCAAAATATCCTGGTTCTGATTATTTTTGACCACAGGTTGGGAAGAGTAAGTATAATTTGCCCCGAGCGTTAGAGCAATCGGGCGTTTCCGCAACCTCTGTTATTGGATATTGATGTTATTTGGATACCGCTGTTATTGGATATTGACTGTTTTGTTTGCGGCAAGCCGGGCGTTTTGACGGGCGTGATAAGACAGGGGGCTGCCCGGAACAAGTTTTTCGACTTCCCTAAACGCCAAAAATGCTAATTGGAAATCTTCACGGCGCAATGCCAACTCGCCGTGCAGATACAACGTTCTGTCTAAAATCGCAATGTCCGGCGGATGACGAAGGATTTCTTGAACATAACGTTCAGATTCGTCATACTGTTTTTTCTTAAACGCTTCATACGCAAGCGTCCAAGCGGCGTGGGACCAATACAAGCCGTTGCGGTGATTGCGGTATATTCGGGTCAGGTTTGTTTGAGCGCGGCGTCCGTTGCCGTTGTTCAAGTCGTCGATTGATATGAAATATAACGCTCCGTCAATATGTTTGAAGTTTTGGAACCGGTCGGCAATCGCCTGGAAGTATTCGACGGCGACAAAAGAATCTCCGCCAGATTCATAATACAATCCCAAAAACCATAACGCTTCGGCAGCGTCGGCTGCATTCGGAAACTCGTCCACAATTCGCTCTAATAAGGCCAAAGCATCCCGCTCGCGACCTAGTTTATACTTTGTTTTACCCTGCAAAAGCAACGCCTCTGTCAATATCTCTTCGGCAGGTGCCGGCTTGGAGGCAATTAACAGCGTCAACACTTCGTCGGCTTGAGAATAGCGTTCCTGTCTAAACCGGCTGTTGGCTTCCCGTAAAAGCCGGCGTTGTTCTGTCGGCGATAGGTTGGCATTAAGGTTGATGTTCGTCGTACCGCTTTCGGGCCGGTTGGTAGTATTGGGACGATGGGCGATGGCGGTCATCTGGTTGGCCGTATCGTTCGCAATGGCCGTCAGACGCACATTACCTGAAAGAGCGGCTTGCATTTGGATTTCCGAGAGCAACGCATTCGCCTTGGCAGAATCCCCTTGCTGTGCGTAGGCTAATGTTAAGAGCGAACACGTTCGGAAAAAGTTTTCTTCGCTCAACCGTTTCGTTCGCATTTCCAAAGGCAGGGCGGCATAGTTTACCGTCATCCGGTTGCTCACGGGGTCAAATTGCGGTTTTAAGACAGACTCTAACAAAACAACCGCACCTGCCCAGTTTTGCTGGTCATAAAGGAAGACCGCTTCGAGCAGGGCGACCTCATCCCGATAGGGATTACCCGGCGTCTGTTTGACAACGGCGAGAATCGATTGGGCCTCTTGAAAACGCTTGAGTCCATAAAGACAACGAACTTGCAAAAGCATATCTTCCGGCGTCGGTTGGGGGAGTCGGGCAAGAACTTGCAGTGCTTCCTCAAACTTATTAAGCCGGACATTGCATCGGGCAACGACCCGAAGAGAATCGGCAAAAAAGAGACTTGCAGGATATCGGCGTTGAAAATCCGTCAATTCGTAGATTGCATCTTGAAAGGCACCCCGTTCAAAAAGAGCAACGCCCCGTTGATACATTGCTTGTTCGGCAACGGCGGGGTTCGTGCTTTGCTTCAGTTGAGCAAAAATTGCATCGGCTTCGGCGATTTTTCCGAGTTTATTTTTTGCCCAGGCGAGTCCGAGTTTGCTTTCAAACACCCGGGCTCCTTCGGGAAACATCCGAATGGACTGTTCAAAATAGAATTCGGCTTCATAAACCGCATTGACGCTATCGCTTCGCATCGCAATATCGCCGAGATAATACAGCACGAATTGCAAATTGGCATCGTGCGGTAACTTATCGACAAAATCTTCAAGCCTGGGTTTGGCAATGTGAAATTGCCCTTGAATATAAGGGATTTCGGCAAGCCGAAATAATGCTGCCCGGGCAAATTGATCGTTAAGGCCGAGGGGAAGAAGCCGGTTGAATTGCGTTTCCGCCTGCGGATATTGCTGGAGATACATCAAGGATTCGGCAAGATAAAACATCGCCGCCGTGCTTTGAGCATGATTGGGATAACGCAACAAAAACGAATCAAACCCTGATCGTGCAGTCTCATACTGCCTATTGTCAAACGCTGTTTTGGCCGCATTGAATTGATTAGACGCCTCGTCGGCGACGAGCGAAGCAGCGGTCAAAAGAACGGCGAATAGCGTAATAAATCTAATCCCTTGCATGGTTGTCTGGTAGCCGATAATTAGGAACAGGGCGACACACCCAAAGGGTACAAAAATTCCCGTATTATTCCAAGGGCAAAATTCGGGAAAATATCCGCCCGTTGCGAAATAAAATATCTTGCCCAAAGGCAGACCGTATGGGTATGTCTTGCCGCCGCATAATGAGCAAAAAGTATCCCGAAAGCCCAGTTTCTTGCTGGCCATCGAAAAGAAACGAAATATCCCAGGCCGAGTCCTTCGCAATGAGCAACTGACCCCTGTGAGAATAAGTCAACACTTTTCCCGTCTCTTTGAGAAAACGAGAGTGCATTCGGCAAGTTCGGCTATCAGAATCGGCCATCCAAGCCGACCGTAAACCGATAGGAAAGGGGGAAGAATGTGAAAAACGGAATACTTGTTCGAGATGTTCAAGGTTTAACTCTTGCCAACTTTGCAAGGCTAAATTATAGGGCAACGTTGATTCCGGCTGAGGAACTGTGTAGAGTGAACCGTAAATCTGTTCGTACTGTCCGACTCGGCGGGAAACTTCGTTAACCCAACTTTCGGTAACATAAGACGTCGTAGAACGTTCGGCATACCGTATGACTAAAAACAACAGAAAGGCGATGAGAATACCTGTTGAGGTTGATGCAATGAAACCGATGTTAAATAGGGACCGAGAGGATTCTTCATCTTCGTCTTCGTCATCGTCATCATTATCGTCTTCATGGGGTTCATTCAGGTTTTGTTCGGCAGAATTTGAAATATGATCTTCTTTGGGATTGGCAGCGTTGCGGAGCGTTTCCGCTAAAAATTGGGCTGGCAAAACGGATTCGGGAGCAAAATGGGCAGAATCGAGAAAAATACCCGAATTGGGAAGGTTTGCATCTTCCTCATCGAGAATTTCCCAAATTTTGTCGCAGGTTCTGCGTGCTAACATCGGCGGCGGATCAACGTCGGGCAAGCCGTGTTTGGCATCGAATGGGTGTTGATCGTCGGGCACTTCGTGCTTCGCCATGAACCTTGGGAGAAAAAATGAGCAACAGTTATTCAAATTGGACGCTGGAAAGTGTAAAGAATTTTTGCGAACGACTCAATAGCCGTTCGTCTCACAATGCGGCGATAATTTGGTCAAGATCATTGGCGACTGAAATAGGCCTGTTGGCGAATACCGCCTGGTTTTGCTCTCCCGTGTGGTAGGAAACCGTTGCGTTCGGGTCTTTGAGTTGATGGCCTGTCAGGATACAGACAACACGTTCGGACTTTTCGATAATCCCTTCGGCAACCAATTTTTTCGCTCCGGCAACACTCGCTGCACTGGCCGGCTCGCAACCTAATCCGCCGGCTCCAATCTGCGATTTGGCGTCCAGAATTTCTTGTTCCGACACATCGCGGACGACGCCATGACAAAATTCCAAAGCCCTTAAACATTTTGATAAATTGACAGGCCGATTGATTTCAATCGCACTGGCAATCGTCTCTGCCTTTCGGCCTTCCGCTGTCATTTGATCAAAGAATTTTTTGGTCAGTGCCTTATCATAATTGCCATTGTTCCACCGCAATCCTTCCTGTTCGCAGAGTCGGTAAAGCGTGTTCGCCCCCAGAGCGTTGATAATCGCCAGCCGGGGGACTTTTTGTATCAGTCCAAGCCGATGCAATTCGGCAAAGGCTTTGCCAAAACTGCTGGAATTCCCCAGATTTCCGCCTGGTACGACAATCCAGTCCGGCACTTCCCAGCGGAGTGCTTCCAGAATACGGAACATGATCGTTTTTTGTCCTTCCAAACGGAAAGGATTGATGCTGTTGACGAGATAGATTCCTTGTTCTTTGGCAACTTGCTGCACTCGGAGCATAGCATCGTCGAAGTCGCCTTGGATTTGAATTGTTTTCGCTCCGTAGTCTAAAGCCTGTGAAAGTTTCCCGTAGGATATTTTTCCGTCTCCGATGAATATCACCGACTGCATCAGGCCGGTACAGGCCGCATAAATTGCAAGCGATGCGCTGGTATTCCCCGTCGAGGCGCAGGCTGCTTTTTTGGCTCCGACGAAGACTCCATGCGAAAAAGCGGCAGTCATCCCGTTGTCCTTAAAACTTCCCGACGGGTTGAGTCCCTCATATTGCAGATATAATCTGTCGGCCTGCAGACCGACGTAGGGAGCAACACGGTGTGCTTGTTGGAGCAGAGTTTGTCCTTCGCCGATAGTTATACAGCGTTCAATCGGCATGAAGGGGAGCAGGTCGTGAAACCGCCAAACGCCGCTTAGTCGGTGTGCTGAAGAACGTGCTGACCAAAATTGTTCAAAATGGTCTAGCCGTTTGGGCGGAGCGATTTTGTTCCAATCGTACTCAACGTCGAGTAGTTCTCCGCAGGCCGAACAAGCGTGTAAGACTTCTTCGATACCGAATTGTTTCCCGCAGGCCGGATTGATGCATTGTTGAAAAGCGGACATGTTGTCATTGTAAAAATTTTACCGTGAATTGCAAGGGCAGTTACCGCACAAAGCATTCAGTCATGTTGAATTTACGAAATGGAGTCTTCTACTAAAATGTATGGAAGGCGAATCTGCAAGTGTGTTTCAACGATTAAAACTTTATCACGAACGTCTGTTGCCGAACATTGACGGGAATATACGTGTTGGTAACAGTTTAGTGGCTACGGGTTTTTATGACTTGGGATTCGGAAATCAAATCATAGCATGAAAAAACAAAAACATGTTCCAATCAAAGAATTTTCAAAAATTCTTCTTCCGAAAGTATTTCTATAGGACTTCCTTTTCTGGCCATCTCAACGGCCTTGCGTTGTTTGTTGCTCATACCACTCTCGCCAACGATACGGTAATCCTGTTGACCGATCACTAAAAAATCCGTGTCTTTTCGGATGCTGTCGGATACAATGCCGCCGACGGTTTCGATCTTTTGCCGTGCTATGCTACGAGTCATCGAACTCATCGTTCCCGTAAAAACAACGTTTTTTCCGTAAAAAATACTATCCGGCTTATGCCCGACCGATCTATCTACAACTTCTAAACTGCTAATCATACCGACTTGTGCCGTATTTTCGTTCGCTGTGGCCGATTCCTTGATATCTTGTCGGCACATAGCATCTTCTCCCATTGCATCTAACAAATCATCAAGCGTCTCCTGTTCATAGCAGAAAAAATTAAAAATACTTTTCGCCATAATCTGCCCTATTTCATCCACTTCGGCAATTTCGGCTTCCGAAGCCCGACGCAATCTGTCCAAAGAACCAAAATGCCTGGACAGCAGCATTGCCGTCCGATTGCCGACATGACGAATACTCAACGCATTCAGAAATCTCGGCAGTTCGTTTGACTTACTTTTTGCAATCGCATTGATCAAATTTGTAGCCGACTTCTCCGCCATTCGGTCTATATTTTTGAGAACATTCCATTCCAACCGGTATAAATCACCAAAAGAACGCACCAGGCCGGCATCGACAAGTTGCTCGATCAATTTTTCGCCCAATCCTTCGATGTCCATAGCATTCCGGCTTGCGAAATAGCGTAATTTTTCTTTGAATTGTGCCGGACATCGAGTGTTAGGACAGCGTATGTACACACCGCCTTCATCTTTTGCAACTGGACTAGCACATACGGGGCAGGCCGTCGGGAACAAGTATGGTTCCAATTTTTTCGTCCGTAGATGCTTTTCGACTCGAACGATACGCGGGATAATTTTTCCTGCCTTTTCTACGACAACGACATCGCCGACTCGGATATCTTTACGTTCAATCTCTTCGGCATTATGTAAACTTGCTCTGGAAACTGTCGTACCGGCTAGTTCGATTCCTTCAAGCAAAGCGACAGGTGTGATCGTTCCCGTCTTGCCCACTTGGACGATGATGTCGCGTAATGTGGTGAGGGCTTCATACCGTTCGACTTTATACGCAATAGCCCAATGGGGGTGATGCTCTGTCGTTCCGAGTTGTTCACGCTGAACGAAGTCATCAATTTTTAGCACCAGTCCATCGATTTCAAAGTCGAGTTCTTCTAACTGCGACGTTCTTTCGGCAATTGTTTGTTCTATGGACGACGTGCTTGTCGTCGATCTATCTGCCGTAGATGTGTCGGCAACAGGAAAACCGCTGCTGTAAAACGCCTCGCAATACCCGACCGCTTCGTCAAATGCCGTAAATCTTTTTGCATACGGCGTGATCGGTATGCCGAGGGTTTCGAGTTCTTGTAAAAAATCCCAGTGCGTTTTTGCTTGAATGCCTTCATGAGAACCGACACTGTGGGCGAAAAAACGCAGTTTACGGCGTTGATGTTCGGCCAAAATGCCTTGTCTCTCTTTTTCATTTTTTGCTTTGCCGGGGTCTTTGAGAGAAATTGTACCTGCCGTCAGGTTGCGTGCGTTTTTATAAATCTTTTCTCCCCGGCGTTGTTGTTCTTCGTTTAATAGAGTCAAATCGCTATTGAGCATATAGATTTCGCCGCGAACTTCGATACGGTTTTTGTTTTCAATCTGTCTCGGCATGTCAATCACCATATCGAAGTTGAATGTAATATCATCGCCTGCCCTTCCATCGCCTCTTGTCAATGCTTGCATGAAAATTCCGTTTTCATAAACGAGCGAGGCGGCGACGCCGTCGATTTTGAGTTCGACGATCCAGGCCGTCGGTTCGTTGCCGAGTTTTTTTTTGACGCGTTTTTCGAAATCACGCAATTCGTCGATATTGAATGTATTTTCGATAGACAGCATCGGCACACTGTGTTCGACACGTGTTTGTGTAGGGTCGATCACCACATCGCCAACGCGTTGTGTTGGACTCTCCGCTGGAATGGGAAGGCCGCTTTGTTTTTCTAAACGTATGAGTTCTTGCGAAAGCCGGTCGAATTCCGTGTCGGTAATCGGCGACTCACCAAGCCGATAGAGCCGATCATATTCCTGTAATTGTTGCCGAAGAATTTCGATTTGCATAGATTCCTATTATACCTGTTTTGGCTATGGTTCAGTTAGGTCGTGTTTATACTACCGTTGATAACAGATAAGGTGTATGAGGGTGATGCAGTATGTCTGTCAATTCCCGAGCGATTGGAGCGGAGCGGGGATTCGTCCGCCGAAATTGATGAAGGCCGAACTTGCACCGACGTTCTTGACTTCTAAAACCGGTGAAGCACCGAACAGGCCTCCGAAGTTGATTTTATCACCCGCTTTTGCTCCCGGAACCGGGATGAGTCGGGTTGCCGTCGTTTTGTTGTTGATCACCCCGATTGCCATTTCGTCGGCCATGATAGCGGCAATCGTTTCCGGCGGCGTATCCCCTGGCAACAAAACCATATCAAGCCCCACACTGCACACCGACGTCATCGCCTCCAACTTTTCGAGACTCAAATGTCCCTGCCCGACAGCGTCGGCCAAGCATGAATCTTCCGAAACCGGTATGAATGCTCCGCTTAAACCGCCGACGCTGCTTGATGCAAACAATCCTCCTTTTTTGACGGCATCGTTAAGCAGCGCAACCGCCGCCGTAGAGCCGGGCGCACCGACTTGAGCAATACCCAGGGTTTGCAAGATTTCCCCTATACTGTCCCCAACGGTCGGCGTCGGAGCCAAAGAAAGATCAACGATGCCGAATTCGAGTTTGAGTCGATTGGCAACTTCTCTGCCGATTAATTCGCCAGCCCGAGTCACTCGGAAACTAGTCGTTTTAATTTCTTCGGCCAAATCGCCGAGAGTCAAATTTTTGCCGCTGTTTTTCGCCGTGGCGATACGTCTTTTCAAAGCGGAGCCGACGACGCCTGGTCCGCTGACTCCGATGTTGATAGCGGCTTCGGGTTCTCCCGCCCCCATATAAGCACCGGCCATAAAGGGATTGTCTTCGGGGATATTAGCAAAGACAACGAGTTTAGCAGCCCCAAACCCTTGCGAGTCAGCCGTTGCTGCGGCGATTCGGCGTATAATCACACCGAGTTGCCGCAAGGCGTCCATATTGATTCCTGCCTTGCGGGATGCCGCATTGACGGACGCACAGACTCGCTGAGTATTCGCCAGAACTTCCGGCAGGGAATCGATCACGACCTGGGCTCCATTGGATATTCCCTTTTGTACGAGGGCGGAATAACCGCCGACGAAATCAACCCGGCAATCGGCAGCGGCTTGATCAAGTGTTTTCGCAAGTTGCAATGCCGCTGTTTGACCATGTCCGGCTAAAATCGTTGCGGCAGGCGAAATGGCAATACGTTTGTTCGTGACGGGGATGCCGTATTTGTCGCTGACTTCTTCGCAGACGGCAACAAGGTTTCGGGCATAATCCATGATTTTATCATGCACTTTCCGGCAAAGTTGATCGGCATGAGAACTGGCACAGTCAGAAAGATTCAGAGCAAGTGTTACCGCACGAACGTCAAGGAATTCGTCGTGTAACATCCGAACCGTTGAGAGGATTTCATCCGTTTGAAGCATTAAAATAAGGGGAAAAAACCGCCCGCCTCGCCGGGTTATTGTACCGAAAAATCGCCGGAATACCAGACTGGAAATTTGTTGCCCTATTGCCCTATTGCCCTATTGCCGCCTCGTCTGGAATATAGCGACAATCCTAACGGCTAGGACGGATCGACAATGCGGACGACGGATCCATCGCGAACCCGTTGAATTCCGTTGACGATATACCGCTCGCCCTTTTCAAGTCCCTTGGTAACGACGCGAGTCCCATCCGGTTGTCTGACACCAAGTTCAACAACCCGGCGATGAACGGTATTGCTTTCATCAACAACGTAAACATACCGCTGGTTCATGTCCACACCAATCGCTTCCTGTCGAACAAGCACGGCATCGGAAATCGTCCACGCCGGTACCCGAACCCGACAAATTTGACCGGGAAATATTTCATAATTTGCGTTAGAAATTTTGCCGCGAACAGTAATTGTCCCCGTCGATCTGTCGATAGTATTACTCGCCGTTTCGATAACTCCCTGGAAGGGGAATTCGTCCATCCCCGGCTCTGCACCCCGGATCAGACTAATTGCGAATTCGATTTGTAGTTCTTCGAGTCGGCTGACCACAGTATTACCTTCCCGATGTCCTTCGGTTTGGGCTTGCGTACCCGGGACTTCCGTCAAGTTTTGATTGTTTTCTCTCACATGCGAGCGAATGGCATTGAATTGCGAGTCGCTTATATCGAAATAGACGTAAATCGGGTTCATTCCGGCAACAGTCGTTAGTACGGCGTTACTCCCCGTAGGGCCGACCAGGTTGCCGACGTCGACGAAACTTCGGTCAACTTTCCCCGTGACGGGCGAACGGACATCGGTATAGGTTAGGTTCAGCCGGGCAGTTTCTAATTTGGCTTCCGCCTGGATAACTGATGCGGCTGACTCATCCCGCTGCGCCAAGGCGGTATCGAGGTCTTCTTGGGTCGATGCTCCTCTTTCAAACAGTTGCCGTGCCCGAACAAGGTTTGTTTCCGCTAATTTGAGATGTGCTTGAGCCGACGCCAAAACCCCTTCGGCTGCCCGAACCTCTGCCAAAAACTGGTCCGGCTGTATCAAAAAGAGCGGTGCACCGGCAACAACAATGTCGCCGGGGGCATACCGAATTTCCCGAAGGAAACCGGAAACCCTGGCGGGGATTTCAACGAATTCGAAGGCTTCGGTCGTTCCGGTTGTTTCGATATACGATTGAACATCGCGAACCTGGACAGTTTCCACGACAACGGGAGGTACGGGCATAGCCGGCCTTTCCTGTTTTGTATGGCAACCAGTCAGCGTTAGCAGCGGAAAATACAACACCGCAAAGTAAAAAAAATACCGGATCATTACGAGCAGTGAGAGAAATAATAAAATACCTTGAAACGGGAAGATGAACTATCGCAAACCGTCTCTGGCCTGAACGGCACCGGTCAGCGACACTGTACCTGGCGTCGAATGATCAGCCAGTTTTTGTCCCATTGCCAACCCCCTTTGCCCGACGTACCTCTTTGTCAGACGTACCTCTTTGTCAGACGTACCCCCATTGCCGAACGTAATTATATCTTTGGAATTGGACTTTGGCAAGTATAAGAGTTGGCAAGTAAGAGATTACCACGTGCGAATGCCCTGGATGCCCTTCTTGTCCGCGAATCGGCTATCCTGCGATTGCGGCTCCGTCGGTGTATGCTATAATTCCCGTATATGATCAAATCGACAGAAGAATGTGCCGCCGTATCCAACCCGGCTTTGCCGTTATCCAAAGACGATTGGCTCCGTCTTAAACGACTCGGGTTTTCCGACCGTCGGCTTGCCGAAATCCTTAAAACGACAGAGAAGGTCGTCAGAACAGAACGCATTGCTCTCGGCGTTACGCCCGTCCGCAAAATGGTCGATACGTGCTCCGGCGTTTTCCCCGCCGTGTTACCCTACTATTATTCGACTTACGGCGAAGAAGATGAAAAACCGCAACATGAAGCCGATGATGCAACCGGCCAATCGTTGCCGCCTGCCGTCTTAATTCTCGGCGGCGGTCCCAACCGCATCGGACAGGGGATCGAATTCGATTATTGCTGTTGTCACGCCGCATTTACGGCGAAAAAACTGGGATACCGGGCTGTCATGATGAATTGCAATCCCGAAACGGTTTCGACAGACTATGATACGTCAGATGTTCTTTATTTTGAGCCGTTGACTCTCGAAGATGTTCTCGCCGTCATCGGCCATGAAAAGCCGATCGGCGTTGTGTTGCAATTCGGCGGTCAAACGCCGCTCAACCTGGCGACAGCGTTGAAAGACGAAGGCGTGCCGATTTTAGGTACAGACGTTACGGCGATTACGCTTGCCGAAGACCGGCGATTATTTGGAGACATGCTCCAGGAACTTGATATACGGCAATCCGAAGGAGCAACAGCGACCGAATTAGACGAAGCGTTGAATGCAGCGGAACGGATCGGCTATCCCGTATTAATGCGTCCGAGTTTCGTGCTGGGCGGGGCCAAAATGGAAATCATTTTCGATAGAGAAGATTTACGGGCATACTGGACTGCTCTTTTAGAATACTCGCGCCAAGCCGACTTGACGATTGATGAAAACCGGCCGATTTTGATAGACCGATTCCTTGAAGACGCCATCGAACTTGACGTCGATGCCATATCAGACGGAAAGACCGTCTATGTCGCCGCTATTATGGAACACATCGAAGAGGCCGGCATTCACAGCGGCGATTCGGCTTGCTCGTTGCCGCCGCAATCCCTTACGCCGCAAATCATCAGGCAAATTGAGGAAGCAACGAAAAAAATTGCTCTCAAAATGAATGTGATCGGTTTGCTCAATATCCAATTTGCGATCAAAAATCATTTAGTCTATGTATTAGAGGTCAACCCTCGGGCAAGCCGAACGATTCCCTTTGTCAGCAAAACGATTGGAGAACCGCTGGCAAGTATTGCGATGCGTGTTATGCTGGGGGAAAATTTGACGGACATCTACAAGGATAAGCCGTTTCAATCCTGGTCGGATATCCGGCATGTGGCCGTAAAGGAATCAGTTTTTCCGTGGTCGCGTTTCCCCGGAGTGGACGCCCGGCTTGGGCCCGAAATGAAATCAACCGGCGAAGTGATGGGAATTGCGGAAACGTTTGGAGAAGCCTTTGCCAAAGGCGAACATGGGACGGGAGTGCCGGTACCGCTTGAAGGGAATGTTTTTATTTCGGTCAAGGAGTCGGACAAGCCGTTTGTCGGCGAACTGGCACGCGAACTGATCAAACTTGGTTTCAACGTCTTAACAACGAAGGGTACGGGGGCGGTGTTATCGAGTATGGGCTTTACCGTAGAGACGATTTCGAAAGTCGGCGCAGGCGAGAGACCTAATATATTAGACCGAATGATCGACGGCAAGGTACAATGGATCATTAACACACCGTCGGGTAAGAATCCTCATCGTGATGAAATATCGATTCGCACGACGGCCAACCGTATGGGAATCCCGTTGGTGACGACGATACGCGGAGCGAAAGCATTTTTGGAAGCAATCCAGTTTCAACGCGGAGCAGCCAGCGTGAACGTAAAGGCAATCCAGGATTATTTATAAAGGTTGTTTAAGGAAACGTTGTTATTACGGTTGGGATTATGTGAGTACACATGACGATCCTGTTTTGCGGCTATCCTGTTTTGGACGTGATGCCCGAATCGAGTAAATGCAAAGCAGCATTTACTTTTGGCAAATGCCTGTCTTTATCCAAAATGATATAAAAAATATCTGGCAAACAGAGATTAAACGGCAGACAGCGATTAAACGTTTTGTCCCATAGCCAGCCCCAAAACGGCCGTACCGACAAAAAACAGTATCGGCGCGAGAGATAGAATAATCCCGCTTATGGCAAAGCCTTTCCGTGTATTCGCCTGGCATAAACCCACTATGCCGAAAGCAAAAGCAATAGTGAGGAGAAACATACAGCCGATAATCATAAAGCCAGCGTACATCAAGGCGACAGGCGGCTGATTTCCTACAAAAATCCTGGCACTTAATTCATGCATCTCTTCTTGACTCTTTTCAAATTGTTCGGGATCTGTATGTGCAAGTTCCATCAGATCACGCATTTCGGGATTCGACAACATTAATTCCATTATGACATTCGTTGAGATGGCCATACCGGCGAATAGTCCCATGATGGCAAGCAGTGCAATGACGAAAGAGGCGATACCCCAGAGAGAATGTCTCATTCTTTCATTGGCCCAATACATATCTGATCCATGTCTGTCGGGGGTTTGTGCGTAAGGGTTTTGCGAATCATTTCCGCCTTCGGATTGTGCATAAGAATAGTCCCAATCCGGCGTTTTGGGTTGTTGATCATTTTGGCCCGACTGTTGTTCTTCGTGTTGCGGCATTGGTTTTATCGTAGTGTTGCGTTGTTCCCGACTCATACAATATGACATGGCAGTATAACATATTGTTGTTTATAAAGCAACCAGAACAACCAGTTGGTTGCGCCGCCCGCATTCCGTCGACAGTTTATTTTTTTCCATTATTCTGCCCCCTATCCGGTCTTAAATATCCGGCCTTAAATATCCAGCCTTAAAAATCGCCGGGGTTTTTCCAGTTGGCAATGTCGTCGTCCGTACCGTCTATCAAGTCAGGCCCGAATGACCAGATTTCAAACGACCGGCCGTTTCGGCCTGGGCTGGCGTACTGATATTGATTCCCCCAAGGGTCGCGTGATGTTGCGGTATCCCGAAGATACGGGCCTCCCCAATCTGCGGGATTCGGAATGTCCGAAGGAACGGAAATCAATGCCGCTAATCCTTGTTCTGTCGTCGGCGGGCGTCCCATATCAAGTTCATACCGTTCGACGTTTTGTTCCAACATTTTGACATACGTGTACGCTGTTCTTTTGGCGGCTGCAACCCGTTGCCCTTGCACGGCAGTTACAGCAAGGCCTGCTATCATCACCAAAATAATCAACACGACCATCACTTCGATCAAAGTCATACCGCTTGATAATCGTTTACATTTTAGTTGTCTTCGGTTTTTGGCATATTGTTGTTGCATTGCGGTATTGTGTTTCGTTTGTTACTGCGAAGGAATCCTCCGTCATTCTATCGTGCCATTCTATCATAGTTTAACCGCTCTTGCCAGCGTTGGTTCCGCAAAAAATGTCCGGCGGCGGGGTGTTCCAGTTTAGCGGGAGAATCAAATCGTTTTCAATCGGGGTGTGTGTTCCTTTCAGCCTTCGCCAGCCTTCGCTTTCCCTAATTTGCAGTGCTCTAGTTTGTATTGTCCTAACTTTATATTTCCCCAGACTTTCGCTATAATGACCGGTTCTCTGCTTGTTTTTCTTTTTTCCCGACGAATGCCGCAGACTATCTGGAATCGAGGTTTTATTGCTCTGCTCATCACGCAGTTTACTGTGGCGTTCAACGATAATGTTTTCCGCTGGCTTCTCGTTCCAATAGGAAAAGCCTATATGGCCGACGGGAAAGACGATATCCGATTCCTCGGAGCCGCCTTCCTCATCATCCCCTTTCTCCTTTGGGCATCCATCGCCGGTTACGTGACCGACAAGTTTAGCCGGAGAAATACCGTGATCTGGTGCAAGGCCTTTGAACTCATCCTGCTTTCGCTGGCCATCGCAGTCATCTGGCTCGGACCGCCCGTCTCCGATGACATCAGCGGAATGCCGGTAAAAATCATGCTCCTGCTGGGGATACTTTTTCTGCTCGGCTCGCAGTCCGCTTTTTTCAGTCCGTCAAAGTATGGGCTCATTCCCGACCTCGTACCGCATACTCAAATTTCGGCGGCCAACGGTATTATCGTCATGCTGACGATGATCGCCATCGTGTCCGGCCAACTCGTCGGCGGGTTCGTGTTTTTCTGGACGACTTCTTTCGAAGATACCGGCAGCGAAATCATCGTGACGGGGATACCCGGCGGCAACGCTATTTGGATTACTGTTCTCGCTCTCGTCGGTACCGCCAGCGTCGGGTTGTTGACAAGTTTTTTCATACCGAAGATGCAAGCCGCCGATCCTCATGCAAAATTTCCCAAAAACCCATTTTGGCAGACGGGCGTTGACCTTAAGATTTTATTTTCGCACCGGGCATTATTTTGGGTGGCGGTTGCCAGCGCATTTTTTTGGGGATTGGCCGCCTTGGCGCAAAATAATATCGACAAATATGCGACCGAATACCTGATGGTCGAACAGCAATACGTGACGCCGCTCGTTGCTCTTTTGACGATTGGAATCGGTATTGGAGCCGTGTTGTGCGGATACCTTTCCGGTAAGCGGATTGAGTTAGGCCTCGTACCGATTGGTGCATTTTTTATGGGATTGTTTATACTAATCCTTGGTTTCACGCCCGGCTACGGAGCAGAAGTCGGACCTGGATACGGATTAAACCGCAGCACCATCCCATATATCTTTGGAGCAATTTTTATGCTCCTTGCCGGACTTGGGGCAGGTTTATACGACGTTCCCCTGGCCGCCTATATTCAAAAAAACAGCCCTAAAGAACAACGAGGCCGAATGATTGCTGCATATAATTTTTGTACCTTTTCCGCAATGCTCCTCTTTGCCGGGTTCGGCTTGTTGGGGGCGTCCGTGTTTGGCTTTTTAGGCGACGGGCAAGCCAGTCTAATGATATGGATCGCGACCGGCCTGATGACCCTGGCGGTGTGCGTCATGCTGTTGTATCTGTATCCCTCGCAGTTTATCCTGTTTTGTTTACGTATGGCGATACGGATCGTCTATCGGCCTAAACACGTCGGTATCGAAAACATTCCCGAATCCGGCGGGGCTCTGCTTGTCTGCAATCACGTCAGTTTACTCGACGGGTTTATGCTCTACTTTGCGTGTCCGCGAAACATTCGGGGAGTGGCCCATCAGGCGATGATACCCAAATTCTTCGAACCGTGTGTCCGGGCAACGAGACTCATCAAAATAGTCCCCGGCAGTCCAAAGAATGTGATCAATGTCATTCGGGAAGTCCGTAAAGCACTGCAAAACGGCGAACTCGTCGGTGTGTTCGCTGAAGGAGGAATTACTCGAAACGGACAGATGAAAGCCTTCGAACCCGGCTTTATGTCGATGCTTAAAGGCGTAACGGGGACTGACGGAAAACCAATCCCTATCATCCCATGCCATATCGGCGGATTGCACGAAAGTATGTTCGGCTATAAATATGCCGAGCAAAAAACAATCCTGCGTCCACGAAAACTACTGACCGATGTGATTATTTCGTTCGGCAAGCCGATGTACGATGTGAAGTATCCTTTACAGGTTCAACTGGCCGTCCAGGAACTCGGCGTTGATTCGCACCGGGAACATAATACGAAACGCTTGCCGATACCGGCTCAATCGGCCATTCGGGCGTGTAAAAAACGAGGGAACCGTTTGATGTATGCGGATTCGACCGGCACTGAACTTTCCGGCTACAGATTTTTGACGGCAGCCTTTGCCCTGCGTATGTTGTTACGAAAGCATGTCTTTGATTCCAAAAACGATGAACCGCACGTCGGTCTGTTGACGCCGATGTCGGTCGGCGGCGGACTGCTCAACCTTGCATGCAATCTCGACCGTCGGGTACCGGTTAACCTCAATTTTACGTTCGGGCCGGAAGGAATGAATTACTGCATCCAAGAATCGGAAATCAAACACGTCTTAACCAGCCGGCGTGTGCTCGAACGGATGCCGAACTTGCGGGCGGACTTAAAGGCCGAAGTACTCTGCACCGAAGATTTAGCCGCCAAGTTGACGAACCTGACAAAACTCAAATACTTCCTGCTGGCCAGGTTTATGCCTGCGTGGATTCTCGAGCGATGGCTTGGTCTGACGGGGAAAAATATCCATGAAGAAATAATGACGATCATTTACACATCCGGCTCGACGGGACAACCGAAAGGCGTGATGCTGACAAATGATAATATCGCCGAAGTGGGACGGGGGTTTGTCGGAGCGCAGCGGCTTACCGAAAAAGACTCTATCCTCGGTTTTTTGCCCCTTTTTCACGCATTCGGCCTGATGGGCAATTTTTGGCTGCCCATCCTCTGCGGCGGACAGGGAATCTTCCATTTTAGTCCGTTGGAACCTAAAAAGATTGCCGAATTGGCACGAAAGTATCCCATTACTTTTATGCCGTCGACGCCGACGTTTTTGAGGAGTTTTTATAAACACTGCCCAAAGGAAGATTTCGTCAACGTCCCGGGAATCGTTTGCGGTGCAGAAAAATTCCCCATCGATTTGATCGATGCATGGGAAAAAAAATACGGCATTCGGCCAACTGAAGGTTTTGGCGCAACGGAACTCTCGCCCGTTATGGCAATCTGCATTCCCGAAAGCCGGGTGTCTGACACGTTCCATCTTTATCGAAAAGATGGTTCCATCGGTCGGACAATGCCTAACGTGATCGTAAAAGTTGTCGATTTAGAAACCGGCGAAGATATGCCGCCGAACGGAATCGGAATGATTGTCGCCAAAGGCCCGACGGTTATGAAGGGATACTACAAACACCCGGACAAAACGGCGGAAGTTCTTAAAAACGGCTGGTATTCAACCGGCGATGTCGGAAAAATCGACGATGACGGCTTCGTTTGGGTTACAGGCCGGCAATCCCGAATCTCCAAAATCGGCGGCGAAATGGTACCGCATATTTTGATTGAAGAAGAAATACTGAAAATTCTGGCCGACGAAGGCATCATCGACTTGGAATCGGCCGAACCGCCCGTCGCTGTAACGGCCATTCCCCATCTGACCCGGGGCGAACAAATTATCGTTTTGTATCGGGATGCGGCGATCAGGCCGGAGAAATTGGTTGAGCGTTTGTTGGCGACGGCGTTACCGAGAATTTGGATACCGAGAGCAGAGGGATTTGTCAAAGTGGAGTCGATTCCGACATTAGGAACCGGCAAACTCGACTTGGCCGCCATCAAGCGTATGGCGTCTTCGATAGATCGGTCGTGTTAAATTGACAAACTTAACCCAGTGTATCGATTCCGTGCAGACGGGAACTTGGAAAAACAAGGCGCATCGCCTCCGTCCAGATTCCCGTTTTCACAGAAAATAACGGGATTACATGTATTAAACTGAACCATACCAAAAATCGCCAGTCTGCGTCAGTATCATACGAACATCGGATGCAATCCGTTCTGCGGATTTTGATTATTTTGGGCAAATTTGCGATTCCAACCAATCGAGATAGTCGGCATTGGCCGTCAGAATCGGCAACGCTACAATCTGCGGACAGTCATAAGGATGACCGTTGCGGACAACCGATTCGACTTGCTCAAAAAGCCTTAACGCTGTCTTTGCCAAAAGTAATGTTTCCGTGCTGGTTTCGCACACTCCTTGCCAAGTATAGACACTCTGAACCTGCCCGCAAATCTGTGCGCACGCAACAAGTTGATCTTGTACTAACTTTTTCGCCATATCGCCAGCGGACTCTGCTGTCGGAAAAGTTATTTGAATTTGAACATATTGCATCCCGGAAACACCCTTATAAATGGTTATTGAACAAAATAGTTATTGAACAATCGATCTTACACACTGCAACCTACGGATATTCTTCCGATGTCATCGCTTCGGACATTTCCTCTGCCCACCAAAGCGTCGGCATGATACCGGTTTTGACCGTCTCCGCAAAGTCTATCGAACTGAAACGATGGCGAAGAGAAGTATTCGCCGACGTCTCTGCAACGGCATGATCGGAAAACTGACGCTCACGCAAACATTGGATCAACCCGGTATTCGTCAATAAAAAAATCTGATCCGTCTCCAAATTGAAAAAACAATGATCAAACCGATTGACATTGTATGCGAAGAGCGACTCGCCTGATGCCCGATCCAACCCTACCAAGCGGTTTTGCCGGTCAAGTACATAAATCCTGTTTTTCGAAGAGGCGACGAAACTTTTTATATGCCGGACTGCCCAGCGTTCCTTGCCGGTCAATAAATCGAGGGCGTGTAATACACCGTTTGACGTCGACACGTAAACATCGGTTCCAATAACAGCAATCGGTTCCAGAATTTGCCCCTGCGTCGGGTATTGCCAGCGGACGTCTCCCGTTCGGCCATTGATCGCAAAGGCATACGCTGATCGCCCGCCCGAAACAATGATGTCGGGCAAAATAATAAAATCAGGATTCAATTCGTTGACCGGATAAATTTGACTATGTGTCGGACGCGAAACTAATTCTTTACTGCCAGGCCGATCTATCTGAACCGTTTGGGTATTATCGACGAAAAATAATTGCCCTGCCGAATCTATCCGATATACCATCGCCATGCCGACTTCCGAAAGCCTCGTCAATCTGGCGGTATAAAGGAACCCTTGTTCTGTAACCCAAGTTAAAAATTCTTGATGACTCCCCGCATAGACTTCATGCGTCGGCTCTTCGGCCTCATCCAAAACCCAAGTGTAAAACTGCGAAACAAGCACCGGCTTGGTTGTTAATGTTCCAAAAGCCGGCGTAGTGATCGGAATTCGGTGTTTGCCGTCGAGCATAAAGCGATCGGTCGGGTTCTCTGCACCGGCGTCTGCGGTTTGAAGCAGCCGTTTTGTTTCTTCAAATTGATGAACTATTTTTGCAATTTCCGGGTCTTCAAATAGATTGATTGGTTCGGCAACATCACTGTTCTGTCCAGGAATCGGCTGGGGGGTATGGGCTTCTCTTAACGGGTAAACCAACAACGTTTGGTTCGACATAGGAACATAAAGATAATGTTCGCTCAACTCGCAAGGGGCGGCGGCTGATTCAGGCAAGGTAAAGTGCAACAGTTGCTTGCCGGTTTGCCGATGAAACAGAAAAACTTCCAAATTGTTATGTACAGCAACCACTCGGCTATTAACTGCTGGTTCCGTCAAAGGTATCCCTCTGTTGCCGACGGTTCGCGACCAAAGCCCTTGCCCAGTTTCCGAGTGAAGAACGTGCAACATCGCGTTGCTGGTCGTGATGAAAAGTTGCCCGCCTTCGAGATAAATATCCCGAATCTCACCGCCGGTATGAAACTTAATTTGATGAAACCAATCTCGCTTGAGTCCGTAAGGAACAAGTTCTTGTTGAGAAAGCAACGGAATGGAACGGGATGCTGACGTGCTTTGCCCAAACAGCGTTATTGAACTACTGACAATGACCAAAACGAACATCCCGAGGAAACATAGATGTCTCATGAAACAAACAAATTGCAACCGAAGGCTGGCAAAGATTGACGATACCGGGTGTCAGGATAGCAATATCCCTAAAACGAGTCAAGGGCAATTAGTGTCCAGGAAGACTGTTCGGCAGGCCAATAACCTTCTATTATTTTGTGTCCTATTTTTTGTGTCATTTTGAATTTGTGATTACGTGCATTTGGAAAATTGTTATGCTTTTGTTTTCCCAGAGCGTTTCCTGAATTTTCGCGGTCTTGCGTTCGTTGTTCCATTGCGTGTCGGCAACCCGCATATACCCCGCAGGCCGGGGCGGCTAACTTGTTTCCCGCTTACGCTGGAAAGGCGATTTTTGTCCATAGAAATGCGGGATACGCACTAATACGTACAGATGTCTGTGCGGAATTGGCCACGCCGTCTCATAGATGTCGTCGTTCCATGGTGTTTTTCGCTAACGTTTTACTTTACATTTTCGCTGTGTTTTTTCGCTCTATTTTTCTCTCTTGACACCGTTTTTACGAATCATTACCCTAACACGCCGGTCGAAAGCCGGCTAAAAACCGGCACTAATTCAACCCCCCAACACATCGAACACCAATGAAAGGAAATTTTAACTGTCAAACCAGCCAAGCCGACGGAAATTCCGGCAACAACGTATCGGGATGCCACAGCGTACCGCTACTCGACCTGAAACGGCAATATGAAACCATCAAGGACGAGATTGCCGACGCACTCAAGCGTGTTTGCGATTCCGGTGCTTTTGTACTCGGGCCTGAAGTCAAAGCACTTGAACACAACCTCGCCCAATATTCCCAAACCGAACATGCGATCGGCTGTGCTTCCGGCAGCGACGCTCTCTTACTCGGCTTGATGGCGATCGATACTGGCCCAGGAGACGAAATTCTCGTGCCGAGTTTTACATTTTTCGCAACGGCCAGTGCCGTCAGCCGATTGGGTGCCACGCCGGTTTTCGTTGATATTGAACCGGAGTCGTTCACCGTCAATCCCGACGATGCCGAACGGAAGATCACGCCCCGGACGAAAGCGATGATTCCAGTTCATCTTTTTGGTCAGATGGCCGGGATGAATCGGATAAACACTTTATCTCATCAACATGGTTTCGCCGTCATTGAAGATGCGGCTCAAGCCGTCGGAGCCGAACTGGAGGGCCGTCGGGCAGGTTCCTGGGGCGATATGGGGGCGTTTAGTTTTTACCCGACGAAAAATCTCGGCGGAGCCGGCGACGGCGGATTGTTGACAACCCGCAATGAATATCTTGCTAAAAAATTGCGTCTCTTACACGCTCACGGAATGGAGCCGCGATACTATCATTCACTCATCGGGATCAATTCCCGACTTGATTCCTTACAGGCCGCTGTGATCAATGTCAAGTTGAAATACCTGGATGGCTGGACGACGATGCGTATTCAAAACGCAGGCCGATATACCGAAATGTTTGCGGAATCGGGACTCGATAAAGTCATCGGATTACCGAAGCAGTTGCCGAACCGACGGCATGTTTGGAATCAATACACCGTCCGAATCCCCGAAGGCGAACGGGATGCATTGCGGCAAAGCCTGACGGAGCAAAAAATCGGTACGGAAATCTATTATCCGCTTGGTTTGCATGAACAGGATTGTTATCAAAATCTTGGCTATGACCCCCAATCATTGCCGGAAACCTACAAGGCCAGTCGGGAAGTTTTGGCATTACCCATATTCCCCGAATTGACGGAAATTGAGCAGCGGAGCGTCGTTCGCTGTATCAAGTCTTACTTTGAAGCCAATCCTATGCGTCATAGTTTTCCGTCGGCGATTGCTGAAACCAAACGCGAAGCGGCCTAGTTATTGGACAAAGTCTTTCGCGAGTTTTCTCGCCCCGTCCGTCGGGGCGTATTTCTCTCCTTCTCACTCAATATCCCTCTAATTCTACAACGAACGATGACAAAATTTTCAACTGGTATCGGTGTCAAATTTCTTCTAACGTCGGCATCAATCATCGTCATTTTGGCGGGTATAAAGGCCGCTCAAGATTTTATTTCGCCTTTGCTATTGGCTGTTTTCTTTGCGATTATACTCACTCCGCCTCTTCGTTGGCTCAAAAAAAAAGGTTTGCCGGATAGTCTGGCAATTTTTACGCTTTCAACGTTCGTCTTCCTTCTTGGATTAAGTATCCTTCTCGCATTCACGAATTCGCTGACACGTTTCACCGAAAAGTTGCCTGTCTATACAGAAAAAATCACGTCGGCATACGGTATCATAGACACGAAAATCAATGATATTACAGATACATTCTATAATTTAAGTGAGTCCATTTCTCCTTTTTCCCCCGCCGAGGTTGCCGGGCCGATTGAAGAGTCAAACGAAGAGGCCGCAAATGAAACGACCATTCAATTTCAGAATCTTCAAGAACGCGAACGTCTCTCTTTAGGCAGCGTCATCCCTGTCGATTTGTTAGCGGGTCAAGTGCAAATCGCCGTAGGCCGGCTGCTTCAGATAGCAACGGTTTCGTCGCTTGTTATTTTGATGCTTGTGTTTATGCTGATCGAAGCAGCCCGAATTCCTGATAAGATCAAAGAAGCATTCAAAGATCGCGACATATCCAACGAATATCTCCAAAAAATTGCGGACGATACTTGGAATTATATGAAGATCAAAACGATCATCTGTTTTTTGACCGGCCTTTCAACGACCATTGTGCTTTGGTTTCTTCAAGTTGACTACGCCATACTTTGGGGATTGCTGATGTTTTTTCTCAATTACATTCCCAGTATCGGCCAGGTGCTTGCGTCGATTCCGCCGATATTGCTGGGTTTCCTTGACGGCGGATTGAGTCTCGGTATTTGGGTAACGGTCTGGATGATCGTGATTAACTCTTTTTGGGGGCTCGCCATCGAACCGCGTTATATGGGGCAAGGTTTGGGGATATCAAGTTTATTCATTTTGTTGTCTCTGATATTTTGGGGATGGTTGCTGGGGCCCGTCGGGATGTTTTTATCCGCCCCTTTGACGATGGTATTGAAAATCGTATTGCAGAACGGCCCCAGAACAAAATGGATTGCTGTATTGTTGAGCAACCGATGATTGCCGCCGTGAGATATAATTTCAACGATCTGGTCCTGCCAGCGATCTGGATAGTCGCCCTGTGGGGACTTGTCTGTTCATCGGGGTTCCGTTATACTTTGCGTATCTTTTACACCTATCGTTTGACTGCCGTTTTATGGAAATCAAGCCCTTTGCCGGCTATCGTTATAATCCTGGTAAAATCAACAACCTCGACGATGTGATCGCCCCGCCGTACGATGTGATTGACGCCGTTTTTCAAGATGAACTCTACGGCAAACATCCCAATAACGTTGTTCGGCTTATTTTGGAAAAGATGTATCCGACGGATCATGAGTCCGATAACCGATATACGCGGACTGCAAAAACTCTGGCCGACTGGAAGGCAAACGACGTTCTTAAGCAGGATACTCGGCCTGCGATTTATGTATATCATCAAACCTACCGAGCCGGCGGCACCATGCATACGCGAAAGGGATTTATGTGCGGATGTTTGGCTGTTCCTTTTGGCTATGGACAGGTATATCCCCACGAAATTACGATGAGCGGCCCCAAACTTGATCGTCTGATGCTGACGACCGATTGCAAGATGAATTTTAGCCAGATATTTGGTCTGTATCCCGATGAGGGGAATGCGGTGCAATCCCTTCTGGAGGATGCGGTTTCGCAAGGGAGATATGTTGATTCCGTAACAGCAACAGATCATCTGGGCGTTATTAACACGATGTGGGTAGTTGATGATGAGGCAATCGTCCAGCAGGTAGTTGGTGCAATGGCCCCGAAGCCGATTTTTGTCGCCGACGGACATCACCGTTATGAAACGGCCTGCAA
>Ga0099364_10002120_pt1 | contig 31986 bp, 14 predicted proteins | sample TergutTh196P3_FD_73070 | JGI IMG/M metagenome (GOLD analysis project Ga0099364, IMG submission 73070) | Microcerotermes parvus P3 segment gut microbial communities from Pointe-Noire, Republic of the Congo - Th196 P3 | ecosystem: Host-associated > Arthropoda: Insects > Digestive system > Gut ... | reverse complement strand
GCAGTAAATACAAGCCTGTAGCGGTTTCCGTTGAAACTCAACGGCACATTGTTAAGTCTCAACTCATAGGACACTGTTCCGCTGTATACCGCATCATCAGTGATGTTTGTCCAGCCGCTGCCCGTATTAACCTGCCATTGATATTGAGTGCTTATATTAGCAAAGCCTCTGAAATATACAGGACCACCAACTTCGCAAACAACTTGGTTAACAGGATGCTGTGTAACCACAGGCTGAGGAGTAACCGCCAATCTTGTTTCACTAGAAATTTTAGAAGGTGGGCATGTTCCGCTGACCTCTACTCTGAACCGATAGTTGTTAAAAGTCAAAGGAGCGTTGGTTACCGTAAGTTGATTAGTAGTCGAGCCGCCAAAGTTTGCGTCATTGCTCAAAACAACAAATCCAAGTCCGTCGTCTCTGTTAATCAGCCACTGGTAAGTTAAAGCGGTACCATCTGCCTGAACAGTAAACATGGCGCTTCCGTTTTCGCATATTTCTACCAAAGGAACAGGATGCACCGTTATATTCGGAGCCGTATTAACCGTAAGGGTAGCCCACGCAGATGTTTCCGTAGCGCATACCGATGATACGATTACACGATATTCATAACCGTCCATAATGTCCTCGGCGGTAAACGAGATTTGCGATCCAGTAGGTGAATTTATAATATTATATATTGAACCTATACCGCTAAACAAGTTTTCAGGTAATCCGCCCGAAGTTTTTCTAACTTGCCACTGATATGCTATATCCGAACCTGTAGCCGTAACATTGAAAGTTGCCGTTGTGTTTTCGCAGACAGTAATGCTTACAGGCTGAGTAACTATTGCAGGAAGATCTCTCACCATAACAGTCGCTGTTCCGGTCATAGTGTTGGCAACGCAACCGTTTGCATCTGTTATGCCTGTTATCGAGTAGGTTGTTGTGGTAGCTGTCGGCGATACGGTAACAAAGTTCGTACCCGAACCTAACGTTACTGTTCCGTGATTTGCAATATTAACAGTAAACGGCGCCGTTCCGCTTGTTATCACCACTTCTATCACAGCGGTTCCCGAAGGACAAATAGTTTGGTTGCTATAAATTATTTGTCCTATAGGCAGCGGATTGATGGAAACGGTAATAACGTTGCTTTCATCTCTGCAAAGCATACCGTTTCTGTTGCTTATTATAACCCGTTTAAAGTGTGCGTCTGCATAAAGAAGTCCTGTGTGTGTGTAAGTTGCCGAGTTTGTACCTGCTATCGGATAGAAATCGGTACCGTTGTCGCTTCTCCACCACTCATAAGTTACCGTTCCCGTCCATGTTCCGTTATTGGTGCTTGTAAACGGAGCCGGAGCCGTTCCGTAACAAATAGACTGATTTGCCGAAATACTTCCTCCCGCTACGGTATTAACAAGTATTCTTACAATGTTTGACGTGTCTATACATACAGATGTGCCGAGCGCCGATCTTGTTATCCTTCTGTACCATGTATCCTGTGTCAGTGCGCCGGGAGAATAAGTCGGGGCGTCTAAAGACATTGGCGTCCATGTTAAGCCGCCGTCAATGCTGCTTACCCAGTCGTAGCTTCTTACGGCTCCCGCCGCTACCGTACCGTCTGCAAGACTCATGATTGTGGAAGGAGTGTCACCTGCACAGATAATCTGCTCAACGAGACCTATTTGTCCCGCACCAACATTGTTAACCGTAACCGTAATAAAGTTGTTTGATTCAAGAGTACATTCTACTCCGTTAAGAGTAGCGATAACAAAGCGTTTGTAATATGTAGTCATGGTAACGGCTCCCGGATTATAGTTCGCGCCGGTTGCGCCGATAATGTCGAAATAGAAGAATCCGTCCGTGCTGCTCTGCCATTGATAATCATACGTATCGGCGTTGCCGAAAGGAGCGGTTACGGTAAATGCCGCCGGAATATCGCCCTCGCAAATAGTCTGGTCTCCGCTTATGCTGCCGGGGTTAAAGTTTGTAACCGTTACTATCACCGGACTGGTCTCTAATACGCATGTAACGCCGCCGTAAAGAGCCGTTACCTCGCGCTTGTACCACGTTGTGGTAGTAAGAATGCCCGGATTGTAAGTAATGCCCGCGCCCTGAATGCCCGAAATAGGACTCCATGTTGAGCCGGCGTCCGTGCTACTGTACCAGCGGTATGAGTAACTGTAAACATTCGAGTTATTGCTTGACGGATCATTTGTGCTCGTAATAAGATTAGCGTAGCCGCCCTCGCAAATAGTATGGTTTGTGCCTATTGTGCCGGCGTTAAAATCAATTACGCTGATACGAATCTCATTGCTGATGTCGGGGCAGGATACCGTACCCAAAGTAGAAGTAACCACTAATCTGTACCATGTGTCTACAGTCAATGCCGCAGGCTGATAGGTCGTACCGGTTGCGCCCGAAATGTTGGCAAACGTGCTGCCGTCTGTGCTGCTCTGCCACTGATAACCGAGTACGAGTGCATCGCCGGAAACGCCCGAAGAGGTCAGTAAGGCAGGCGCAGTGTTGTGGCATATAGTCTGTGCCGAACTGATTGTGCCGGCATCGACATTATTAACGGTTATCAAAAAGTCGGCAGTATATTGCGAACACGGATAACCGCCTACCGTAGCGATAACCTGACGGCGATACCATGTATCTACAAACAACGCGCCGGGTTGATAGGTCGGACTAGTTGCCAAGGGTATATTACTCCAGTTGGAGCCGTCTGGGCTTATCTGCCACTGATAGGCAAACGTGCCGTCTCCGCTCGGAGCCACGCTCGTAAATGCCGCCGGAGTATCGCCTTCGCAAATAATCGGGGTTGTGGTACTTATTGAGCCGGGAACAAAATTGATAACCGTAACTGTTACCTCATTCGAATATTGGAAACAGGAAGTATTCAAGTTTGATACAGCCCTGCGGCGATATTTCGTATCCTGTATTAAAACGCCGGGGGAATAGGTCGCGCTTGTAGCGCCACTTATAACCGTCCACGTTAAGCCGTTATCAATGCTCATCTCCCATACGTAGCTGAATGTGCCGTCTCCGCTCGCGGGTACGCTCGTAAACGCGGCGGCAGTCGCGCCTTCGCAAATAGTCTGGTCGCTGCTGATGCTGCCCGGAACAAAGTTAACAACCATTACTTCCACTATATTACTGTATTCCGTACAGAAATTGCCGTTTAATTCAGAGGTAGCGGCTCTGCGGAACCATGTATCCTGCGTAAGCGAAATGGTAGATGTATATGTAGCCTGATTGACAGGATTGGTCTCGCCGGTAATTGCAGTAAAGAATATGCCGTTGGTACTCATCTCCCACAGATAGGTTATCACGCCGTCTCCCGTTGCCGCCACGCTTGTAAACGGAGCGGGAATATCGCCATCGCAAATAATCTGATTTGAACCTATGCTGCCGGGATCCATATTATTAACGGTTTTCTTCACTTCATTGGTTCTTAACGTGCAGGTAACTCCGTTGAGAAGCGATACTACTTCGCGGTAATACCACGTATCCTGCGTCAATATGCCGGGACTGAAAGTCTGTCCCGTACCGGCTGTTACACTCCATGTACCGCCTGAATCGCCGCCGTCTGTGCTAATAAACCATCTGTATGTAAAGTATCCGTCTCCGCTCGGATCTACGCTCGTTATAGGAGATGCGGAAGTTCCTTCGCAGATAGTCTGGTCGCCGGCGATGCTGCCGGGGTCAAAATTAATAACCGTTATCCGTATCTCATTGCTGATGTCGGGGCAGGATACCGTACCCAAAGTAGAAGTAACTACTAATCTGTACCACATATCTTCCATCAAGCCGGTGGGTGTATACGAAGTACCTGTTGCGCCTATGATGTCGGCAAAAGTACCGCTCTCTGTCCTGCTCTGCCACTGATAACTCGGCGTTCCGTCCATTACCACATCGCCCGAATAGGTCAAAGCGGCAGCGTTGGCGCCTTCGCATATTGTCTGAGGCGAACTGATAAAACCGGCGGTAACATTGTTAACTGTTACCAATACCGGAGCGGTATATTGCGAACACGGATGTGAAATTGCGCCTATGGTAAGCGTAGCAATAACCTGACGCCTGAAGTATGTATCTTGAGTAAGCGGCGTAGTGTGAGCGTATGTCGCGCTTGTTGCGCCGGAAATATTAACCCAGCTGGAGCCGTCAACGCTGCTTTGCCACACGTAAGTAAAGACGGTTCCCGGCTCGCCGCTCGGAGCTAACGTCTCGGTAAATGCCACGGGAATATCGCCCTCGCAAATAGTCTGGTCGTCTCCGATGCTGCCGGGGTCAAAATCGTTTATCGTAATTTCAACAACGTTTGAAGGTATTTCGCAACCTGCATTAAGGTTGGAAATTGCAACGCGCCTGAAATATGTTTTTACGGTAAGAGCCGGAGGCGAATATGAAGCGGTTGTAACTCCTACGGGTGTCCATGTGGAACCGTCCGGACTGCTCTGCCATTGATAACTGAACGTGCCGGTGCCGGTAGCATCGGAACCTGTGAGTTGTGCAGGCACATCGCCCGGACAGATAATTTGACTGAAATTGATAACGCCGGGTATAAAGTATACAACAGTTACTTCTACCGCGTTACTGAAAACCGTACATTCTCTGCCGTTTAACGTAGAGACGACAGCCCTGCGGTACCATGTATTCTGCGTAAGCGGCGTTGTAGAAGTATAATCTGCAAACGTGCCGCCGACCGATACCGGCACATAATTTATTCCGTCAATACTTTGCTCCCAGCGATAGACTCTCGATCCGTTGCCGGAGGCGTCTGTCGTGCTTACAAACATGGCGGGAATTGAGTTGTAGCATATTATCTGATTGGCGCTGATTACGCCGGCATTAACTATATTGACAAAGACGTCAATGGTATTGGTCGTATCCGAGCAAACGACTGCATTTGCTCCTGTTCCAAATGTAGAGTAAGCTACGCGCTTGAATTTGGCGTCTGCCGACATGGTTACGGGATGGGTGTATTCCGGCAAAATTGCTCCGAGTATTTGGGTAAACGTAACTCCGTTATCCGTGCTCATCAGCCACTGGTAGGTTACTACGCCGCCGCTGGGCGAAGAAGCCGAGGCAACATTTGTAAATATTGAAGGATATGTATTCTGGCAGATGGTTTGAGTACCGCCTATATCTCCCGCCATAATATAGTTTATGGTAGGAGCCACGCTGCCGTTCATACGCCTTTCGCAACCAAACCCATTTACGGCAAATACCTCATATATTCCGAATGTGTTGTTTGTCCATACAAGCGGCAAGCCTGTGCCTGCAACGGGTGCGCCATTGGCAACGCCGTCTTTATAGAGTTGATAGCTAACTCCTGTTTGAGAGCCTGAAAGGGTTATATCAACCCCCGGGCTGCCATCGCAATATGCTATCGGAGCAGATACGTTATAGGCTATCGGCAACGGATTGATGGTAATGGTCATAGGACCGTGAACTGTTACGCAGCCTGCCGCCGATGTCTCTGTAACCGAAATTAAAGCAGACGAAACAAACGGATTGGCATTGAATGTCAGAAAAATTTCATGCGCCGTATTAGTACCGATGATAGACGCTCCGCCAACAGCCCAGTTGTATGATGAGCCGGGTCTGTCGGTAACGGCATATCTTACGTTAGCCGTTCCTTCGCACACCACGGTGGGTCCGGTAATAGGTTCCGGTGAGAAAGCCGCATCTACGGTAACATTCGTGTCTACCCAGTCGCCCGTGCAGCCTGTAACAGTGTTGTACTCTCTTACCCGTATGGTTGCGGTTCCGCTCGCTCCCGACACAGCGCTTACAAGTATAACATTGGCATTCATATTGAAAGTAATGTTCAGTATGCCTGCCGGAAAAACCTCCCATTCGTAAGTTGTAGCATCCGTAGGCGGAGTGCCGCCAAATCCGGGATCATTAACGCTGTAAGCTATGTTTGAGGCGTTATCGCACAGTGCGGTAAGTCCGTTAATAGGCGAAGTAACCGGAAGAGGTATAATGGTTATTGTTATCTCATTGGAATATTCTTCCACCGAACATACCGAATCTTTCACTTTCCTTACAAATTTTGTATCTGCGGTAAGGGCGCCCGGACTGTAACTTGTTCCTGTAGCTCCCGAAATCTCTGTCCATGAAGCGTCTCCCGGAACAGCCGCAAGATTTTCGGTATAATACCAGCTGTAAGTATAAACTCCGTTGCCGCCTCCGGCAGTCGTAAGGCTGTTAATTGTTGAAGGAGCAGTGTTATAGCATATTAAGGAGGGTACGGGCGGCATTATGGCTCCCGCGGTAAGCCGAGGTCTGACGGTAATTTCAATATCTTCCGGATCTCCAAAACATGTTGCATTTATCATGGGTTGAACGCGGTAAATAACCCTCAGAGTAGTGGTTGTAGGATTAACATATACATCGTTCTCCAAATAGTCGAAAGTTGCGTTGGGGTTAGGAACGGTAACGTTGCCCGAAGCGGGGACAAGACCGGCTTGAGGTGTCACGCTGATAATGTTATAATATGACGCGGCTATGCTGCCCGGAGCAACTCCGAGAAGAAGAGCTATCGTCTCATTGGAACATACCGTTTTGTCAAGGTTGTCAAGCACCGGCTGGGCGCCTATGGTTATCGTAACAGTTACCGGCGTTCCCGCGCAACCGTCTTTGTAAGGAGTAACGGTATAGGTAGCCGTTCCCACGCCGCCGGTTGTGTTTATGAAAGTATCGGTTATGTTAGCCGAAGAGGCAGTAGTCCTTGCAGTTCCTCCCGTAAAGTTAGCACTTGCAGGACTGAGAGTCGGAGCCGACCACATAAACGTTACGCCGTCTGCGGGATTGGTAAAATTATCCAGCAATATCTGATAATTAAGGGCTAAGCCCGAACATGCAATAACATTCTGCCCCGTAGTAATAACCGGCTCGGGATTTACTACCACAGTTACATTCTGCGTATTCATACAACCGTTTGCCGTAAGGGTATATGTGTAGGTTACGGTTATCGGCGCTCCGGTAATATTTCTAAGAGTTTCGTTTACTGCGCCGCTTCCCGATGTTCCCAAGGGAGTAATACCCGCTACCGTGGCTCTTGTCCATGTGAATGTTGTGCCGGTAGTAGCGCTTGAAGGGGTATAACTGAACGGAATGTTTGAACAAACCGCCGCAGGAGTAAGCGAACTTGTTAATGTCGGAGTTGGGTTTACGGTTACCACATGATAAAACGGCACACCCGGACAACCGTCATAACTTGCAATTATCTCGTAAGTTACATTAATAGGATAGGTCGTTGTATTGACGAGGGTTTCGTTTATATTGGGGGTGCTTCCCGATGCCGCCGTATTGGAAATACCTCCTACAACGGCTCTCGACCATGTAAACGCAACGCCTGCGGTTGAACTGACAGCGATATAACTGTATGGCACGCCGGTGCAAATTGCTCCCGTAGTGGCGCTTGTGATAACCGCCCTCGGATTAACCGTAATCGTAACATTAAACGAAGCGCCTGTGCATGAACCCGAAGTCGGAGTAACGCTGTATGTTGCGGTTTGAACCGAAGTTGTCGTATTTGTAAGAGTGCCTGTTATTGCCGAGCCGCTTCCTCCGGCTCCGCCGGTTATGTTGCCGGCAGCTCCGGAAATAGTCGGAGCCGACCACGTGTAAGTTGTTCCTGTCGGAACAATGCCGTTAGTGCCGTTTGCAGGCGTTACGGTAAATGGCGCCGCGCTGCAAACAGTGCGGGATATAGCCGATATGTCCGGCATAGGATTGACTGTTACCGTAACGGTAAATGTTGCTCCCTGACAGGCATTGCCGCCGGTGGTAGTTGTTGGCGTTACCGTATATACTACATTTAACGCTCCATTGGTAGCGTTTGTAAGAGCGCCGCCGGCTATTGCCGAGCCGCTTCCGCTTGTTGCGCCGCTTATTCCGGGCGGAACAGTCGTAGTAATCCACGTATAGGTTGTGTTGGCAGGAACCCTGCCGTTAGTGCCGTTGGCAGGAGTTAATGAAAACGACCCGCCGCTGCATATAGAAGTCGCCATGGCAGTAATCGCCGCAGTAGGATTAACGGTAACAGTAACGTTAAACGGCGTTCCGTTACAGCTGCCGCTTCTGGGGGTTACTGAGTATGTTACGTTTGTCGCGATTATGTTAGTGCTTGTAAGAGTGCCTGTTATTGTCGTTTCATTGGTTCCCGAAACCAAGCCGCCTATTCCGGCAACTGTCGGAGCCGACCAACTGTAAGTTGTTCCCGTAGGAACTATATCGCCGCCGCCGTTAGCCGGAATAACCGTAAATGTTCCGCCGCTGCATATAATCGCTGTCTTAGCCGCGATTGAAGGTGTCGGGTTGACTGTTACCGTAACGGTAAATGTTGCTCCCTGACAGGCGTTGCCGTTGGTGGTGGTTGTTGGCGTTACCGTATATACTACATTTAACGCCCCATTGGTAGTGTTTGTAAGAGCGCCGCCGGCTATTGCCGAGCCGCTTCCGCCTGCTGCGCCGGTTATTCCGCTCGGAACAGTCGTAGTAACCCACGTGTAAGTTGTGTTGCCAGGAACTCTGCCGTTAGTGCCGTTGGCAGGAGTTAATGAAAACGACCCGCCGCTGCATATAGAAGTCGACATGGCAGTAATGTCAGGCGTTGGATTAACGGTAACAACAACGTTAAACGGCGTTCCGTTACAGGTGCCGCTTGTGGGGGTTACCAAATATGTTACGTTTGTCGCGGTTATGTTAGTGCTTGTTAGAGTACCTGTTATTGCCGCTGCATTGGTTCCCGAAACCAAGCCGCCTATTCCGGCAGCTGTCGGAGCCGACCAACTGTAAGTTGTCCCCGTGGGAACTATATCGCCGCCGCCGTTAGCCGGTGTAACCGAGAACGACCCGCCGCTGCATATAACAGCGGTCTTAGCCGCTATCGAAGGTGTCGGATTGACTGTTACAATAACGGTAAATGTTGCTCCCGGGCAGGCGTTGCCGCCGGTGGTAGTCGTTGGCGTTACAGTATATGTTACATTCAACGCCCCGTTGGTATTGTTTACAGGACTTCCCGTTATTGACGAGCCGCTTCCGCCTACCGCGCCGGTTATTCCGGACGGAACGGTTGTAGCCGACCAACTGTAGGTTGTGTTGGCGGGAACTATATCGGTACCTCCATTAACCGGAGTAACCGTAAACGTTCCTCCGCTGCATATAGACACTATCCTGTTCGTTATTGAAGGAGTAGGATTAACAACCATTGTTACATACTCGATATTGGTGCAACCGTTTGCCGTTAAGGTATATGCGTAAGTTACGGTTATCGGAAGGATAGTATTGTTGGTCAAAGTCTCGCTGATTGTTGCGTTGCTGCCGCTGCCTGTTGCAGGTGTTATGCCCGTAACAGCGGCTCTGCTCCAACTGAATGAAACGCCGCCGGTTGTTATGCTCGTAGCGGTGTAGTTTACCGCGCCGCCCGAACAAATTGCAGCTATGGAGTATGGTGAACTTAAAAGAGGAGTAGGCTTAATCGTTACGACAACCGATTTAGGAGCGCCCGTACAACCTTGAGTACTTACGGGAACTACCGTGTAAATAACATCTATATTTGCGCTCGATGTGTTTTTCCACGAATGGGCGCTTATAGCGGAAGCCGATAAGCCGTTAGCCGGCAAAGTAGGAAGAGCGCCGGATCCTGAATAAGTCAAACCGAGAAAATTAATATTGGTAATATTATATGTTATACCCGAACAGTATGTCGCATTCAGGTTGGTGATTCCCAAAGTTATTCCTATGGGATCATCGCTGCAAACCGTATTGGTGAGAGTAGAAAGATCGGGAATATCGTTGATAACAAAGTTATGCGTGTTATAAGGTCCGGGTCCGCAACCGTTTCTTCCTCTTACTCTGACGGAGTATGCTCCGGGGGCAAGTCCCGTTAAATCAATGCTGTTAGTTGTTGTTGTAGTTGTTATATCGTCTGTTGCTCCCGTCCACGAGTAATTCCAGTCATAAGAAGAGGCAGTGGAAACAGCCGAAGAGGTCAGCGTAAGTGTGCCGTTCCTGCATATTGATGCTGCTCCGGTTATTGTAGGCTGTGCCGTAGGAGCTCCCGGATTTTTGGTAACGCTACGTGTATCCGTTCCTTGACAACTCGTACCAATATCGGTTACGGTAACGCTTATCGTACCGGTTCCGACTCCGCTCCAATTTACGGTTACACTGCTTCCGGTGGTGCTTCCGGAGATTGTGCCTCCGCTAACCGACCAGCTATAATTATATGTGGGCGACCATGCGGTTGAATAAGTACCTGACGTGGGTACGCAAAGATCGAAAGTTCCGGAAATAACGGGGGTTGGAGCTGCTATAACATTCCATGATATTTGCGTTGCCCAGGGCGCTTCCGTACAACCTGCACCTGTGGTACAGTTTATTCTTCGGGTTTGAATTCTTACCGTTCCTGTTCCTATTGTTGCCGATGTTGTATTTATAGGGGTTCCGGGTGTATAAGTAGACCATGTGACTCCGTTGTCAATAGTTACTTGGTATCCGTCAGTGCAGCCTACGCCGCCGCCGCCGGCTAAGAATGTAGCCGATAAGTTTGTGCCTAAGCAAATGGTAGCGCCTGCGGTATGGCTGGGGACATTCACTACAGGTCGCGTAGGATGAGCAGCCACGTTCCATGTCGTTCTTGTTACCCAATCGCTGCTGCAACCCGCGCCTGCGGTACAGCTTAGCGCCCTTCTGGCTTGAATTATTACAGTACCTGTTCCTATTGACGCCGTTGCTGTATTTATAGGATTTCCCGGTACATAGGTAGTCCATGTAGAACCTCCGTTAATACTGTAACGCCATTCGTCCGTGCAGCCTACGCCGCCCGAGCCGGGATTAAACAAAGCCGACACGCCTTGCCCTATGCAAACTGCGGCTATATCGGGAGTTCTGCTCAGCAATGTGGAGGGTGTGGGTTGAGGAACCACGTCCCACGCAACCGTTACTATTGGCGAGGCAGTACAACCTGCACCAGTGGTACAATTTGTTCTCTGGGCTTGAATCTCCACTCCTGTTCTTCCCGTTGTAGATATTGCAGCCCCTGCCGTATAACTTTGCCATGTGCTCCATGTAGTACCTGTTCTTGTTCTGTACTGTAGAACATCCGAACAGCCAAAACCGCCGGTGCCGGGAGTAGCAATCGAAGCCGATACGTTAAGCCCTGCGCAAACAGTAGCTAAATTAGGACTTTTTGCCAACACGGGGGCTACAGGCTGAGGCACTACCGTCCATGAGGCAAGCGATACCCATGCTGTGCCGTTACAACCTGTGCCGGCAGTGCAGTTTGTTCTTCTGCCCTGTATTTCCACTGACGTGGTAGTTGTTGTAGTGGAAATTGTAGCGCCGGAAGTATATGGCTGCCATGCGCCGCTATTAATTCTGTACTGATATTCATCTGAGCAACCAACGCCACCCGATCCGGGAGTTATCGTTAACGATACGTTTGTACCTACGCAAACGGTAGCTAAGTTAGGAGTTTTGACATTCGGCGCAGGCGCTACCGGCTGAGGGTTGACCGTAACCGAAAAGTTGTTTGCGGTGGTAGGGCAAAAAGAGCCTGAAGTTGCCGCTGTAGTATATTCTGCTCTAACCGAAATGTTTTGGGCGCCCAAACCCGAACCGGCATTAACGGTTATCGTATTTGTGTTTTGCCCTGCCGTTATAGTCCATCCCGATGGTACAGTCCATATATACCGTACTCCCGCCGGCGGACTTGACGCCACCGAATAAGTTAATCCCGTAGCACCTACGCATATTGCGTTTATTCCCGAAATAGCGCCGGGTTGCGAAAGAGCCGCTCTTACCGTAAGCGTTACCTGCGAGGGGGGGCTCATACATTCAAGACCTGTCAAGTATTGGTCTGTAACCCAGTAAGTATATGTTCCGGCTGTAGTTATGGTGGGAGTATAAGATGATCCTATATGTAATAAAGCGGATGATGAAAGAGTAGCGTTTGAATACCATCTTATTGTTCCTGCAACGGGGCTGGTAACAGTAAGAGTTCTTGATTCGTCAAAACATATCTCTTTGCCCGGAACGGTAGGCGCCGGAGGCGCTTGAATCACAATATCCACATAGTCGTCAACCCATTCGCTATCTCCAGGATTACAATCATTCCAATATTTCAGATAAACTCTGAACATCTGCCCATCTTCAGCGGTTAAAGGGATTATTATGGGGGCGCTGTTAGGATTGGGGTTGTGGTTTGAAGCCTTTGGGGGCATTCCTATGGGTGTTGTTATAGTTTCCCTGTTGCTATACAGTCCGTTGCCCGAAGGATAAGCTATTGTTCCCAAGCCTGTAACAGTAACCGTGCCATTTATTGTATTATTACGAGCGCCAATAACTCCGGGCAATATGGAAGAAGGCGTAGCGTCCATACCATAAATCCATTGCACGCCTCTGTCGCTGCTATTCGGATTTCCATAAACACCGGTGGCAACAATAAAAGGATTCTGGCAGTTCCATATACTGTTGTCCGTTAATCTTACGGTGTCGCCCGGGCAAACTATTATACGCTTGTTGGCGGCGTCTACAACATGTTTTCCCAATGCGTCAATTGAAATTCTGCCGTCAACGTCACTGTCACGTCCGTGCGCCACGATTGTATTGGACACTGTGTATAATTCTCCGCACTTGTTTCTTATGGTTAGCGTAGCATGATAGTTGCAAGTATTAGACAGTAAAGGATAATTGTACGTCAACATATAGGCAGGCGGAAAATCATTACTATGTTGCGATATATGAGTAAAAACACTACCGGGACCGTCTCCCCAATTAATAACCCATTCGGTTTCGCTACAAATGCCGGTAGCGCCCATCGGATTAAGAAGAAGACCTCCTGTTACGCCGGTGTTTACACACTGTCCAGACGGACTCCACCCTGTAAACAAAAAAACCTGCGGACAAACCGTGGTTTGAAAATACAACGCAGTAGGATTACTGCTATGAAAAGTGCCATTTTGGTGTTCCAAAACAATAAGCATCGTATGGTTACGGTTGTTATAAAAGGTCTGAAGAGCTGCCTCTATTTGTCCAATTGGCGTTGATGATGTAATCGGTATTGCTAAAGCAACCACTCTTGATGTGGTGGTAGTCCCCGCTACAGCCCAATTTTTTACTTGTGTAGAGGTATATGTTGTATTAGAAATAACGGAATTTGCAACTACGATATATATGTATCCGTTAGTTCCAAATCCGGACGCCCCATAATCAACAGTAACACAGGAACCTACGTTTGATATATTGGGATAACCCGGTTGCCAAACAGGCGGTTGCGCAAACGAAGAGGCAACCGTTAAAAAAGCCAATGAAAATGCTGCAAGAAACCTTTTAGCTTTCATCTGAATTATTTTTTTTCTACTCAATGTATCCATAATCGGCATATTTTAATAATAAAAATCAGCAAGATATGAAATTACTGCATAATTACATATAATTCTGATATAATTGTCAAAAGAGATGACATTTTTTTTAAAAAAAAGGTTGCATTGACCATGTAGTTTTCGGTTTTCAGTTTGTTGTATCAAAATCGTCAACAAAGATGAAAAAGTTTTTTTAAATGGCGAAATTCATATAAAAAACATCCATTCATTGATTTTTTTCAATCATTCGTCAAAAAAATTCAAATTTTTATTCGATTTTCAAAAAAAGATTTCTACATTTGTGTCATAAATGTAAAAAAGTTACGTTTACTTGTTGAATAGATGAAAAGAAATTGTATTTTTTAACGCTAAATTATTACTGTTATGATCAAAAAAGTTTTTTACTTAATGTTAGTCGTTGTTTTTACGGCGGCTATTTCGTCTTGCTCTAAGGAGGGACCCGAGGGCAAACCGGGGCAAACCGGACAAAATGGATCTGCTGGAAAAGACGGCGAAAACGGCGTTGCTCCGCATGTCAATGAAACGACCAACACATGGTGGATAGGCAATGCTGACACCGGAATACAGGCGCACGGCGAAGACGGTCTTACGCCCTTTGTTGATGAAACGACCGGCACATGGTGGATAGGAACCGTTAACACCGGAATACCGGCGGAGGGTTCAGACGACATTTTTGTGCTGACCTTTGATGCCGACAACGGCAGTCCGCTCAAATCACAGTCCGTGCTTAGCGGCACTTTGGCAACAGAACCCAAAGAGCCGTTAAAAGGCTCTGTTAATGTTCCGTTTAGCGAAGCGGAGGCAGGGTTATATCTTGTTAACGGCACTGCGGCAGTTTATAATCACGTCTTTACAGGCTGGTATGACGGAGATGTGTTGTTTGACTTCTACTCTCCGATAACTCAAAGCGCCGCTCTGAAAGCCAAGTGGTCAAAAAGCATTGATATTTCCGAAGAGACCGGAGCAACCGACTTTGAAAAAGTTATTGCCTACGTCAATGCCAATCCGTCAACATACACCTATATAATAGATGATGACGTAAACGTTGCCGGCTCTACCGCTCTCACGTTGAGCGCAACAAACGCCAAACTGACACTTGTCGGCGTGGGCGCTGAACGTAAAATATCGCTGACTTCGCAGGGCAGAATCCTGACCGTGGGCGCAAGCGGCTCAACCGGCATTGAACTTATCCTCGGCAACAATATCACATTAGTCGGGCTTACCTCCGGGCAAAACGGAGCAACGCAGAACAATAACAACTGTGTGATAGCCGTGCAGCAAGGCGGAGCTTTTACTATGCTGGCAGGTTCAAAAGTTACGGGAAATACTACAACCGCTACCACACCTGCTACCGGCATGGGCGCCGCCGTGTATGTTACCGATAATAACTCTGCCTTTACAATGAAAGGCGGAACCATTACAGGAAATGAAAGTACAACCACCATCATCTACTCCTCCGGTAGCAACGCCGTAGGCGGCGGCTTAAACGCCAAAAGCGAGACCAACATCTCTTTAGAGGGAGGCAGTATTACCGGAAATACAAGCAGGATAGGCGATTTATATGCAGATTTTCCCAACTTATTATCATTGTCGGGAACTGCCGAAACAGGAGGTCTTACCATCTATGCCAATTCCTCTCAAAACACCACAATAACAGTTGCGTCCGGTTGGACAGGCAACGTAAGCTCGCTTAATCTGTCGGGAAATGAAGCTCTTGGCTTCGTCAAAGTCCGTTGGGAGTTGAAAACCGTACTGCAAGGCGCCGGTCTCAACGCCGCCGCCGTGGCGAAATTCACGCTTGGAAACTTTATTAGCAATGTTGTGGTGGGCGGTACGGAAGCTATAAACACTAACTATAAAATTGGAGACGCCGGAGGCGATTTAGGTATATTAATTTACAAATAAGTTGAATTTATTAAAATAAAATGAAAGAATATATATTTTTTAACGTTAAATTATTATTGTTATGATCAAAAAAGTTTTTTACTTAATGTTAGCCGTTGTTTTTATGGCGGCTATTTCGTCCTGCGAGGGCGATGAAGGACCTGCCGGTCAAAATGGACCTGCCGGTCAAAATGGACCTGCCGGAAAAGACGGCGAAAACCCGCGTGTCGATGAAACAACCGGCACATGGTGGATAGGGAGTGTTAACACCGGCATATCGCCGCAAGGCGAAGACGGTCTTACGCCCATTATTAATGAAACGACCGGCACATGGTGGATAGGCGATGTTGATACCGGCATATCTCCCAACGTATCAACCGTAACGGTAACTTTCGATGCCGACAACGGTAGCCCGCTTAACACCCAGAGCGGCGTTAACGGCTTTTGGGCAAAAGAACCTAAAAATCCGGTAAAAAGCGGTGGCGCTTCCATTCCCGTTGGCAATGCTATGGCAGGGCTGTATGCTGTTGTTAGCGAGACAGTAGTTACTAATTACCACTTTTCCGGCTGGTATAAGGAAGGCGAAACTACGCCGTTTGACTTCGAAACCCCTATAACCGGAAACATTACTCTTAAAGCCCAATGGGCGGCAGGCGGCGTTGATATTTACGGAGCGACCGGATTTCCCAATATTGACTTTGATAAGGTTATTGATCACATCAATGCCAATCCCGCGGTATACACGTTACTGTTAGACGCCGACTTAAACGTTACAGGGTCTGACGACCTAGTAACCACCCGCAGACTGAGCGCTGTCGGAGGCAAACTGACACTTATCGGCTTAGGCTCCGAGCGGAAAATATTGCTGACCTCGCAAGGCAGAATACTGACTGTTGGCAGTCCGGGTTCCGGCAACGTTGAATTAATACTTGGGAATAACATTACGTTAGTTGGGCTTACTAATGGGCAAAACGGGGCAACGCAAAATAACAATAATGCCGTGATATATGTACGAAACAGCGGTGTCTTTACCATGCTGGCAGGTTCAAAGATTACGGGAAATACCTCTTATGCTTCTTCTAGTGATTATGGTCAAGGCTCCGCGGTATATGTTGCCGGAACAAACTCTACCTTTAACATGAAAGGGGGAATTATTACAGGAAACAGAAGTTCTTCCTCTGTTGCCACTCATTTAGTCGGCGGTCTGAATGCTCGAAACAGTACTATTGTTAATTTAGAAGGTGGCAGCATAACCGGAAACATCGGTCCGGCAGGCGATATTTTTGCTGAACAACCTACCTCCTTTACTTTCTCAGGCTCTGCCAGTGTAGATGCATTAACCTTAAACGCCACCAGCAGTAACTTCACCACATTAAGTGTTACTTCCGGTTGGACAGGGAATGTTTCCTTACTTAATTTGTTTGTACAAAATTCCAATGTAACTTTGGGGGTTCCCTATTGGGTAGGAAAAACTATATTGCAAGGCGATGTAAACGCCGCTACCGTGTTAAAATTTCCATTGGGGAACTTTATAAGTACGACAGCAGGCGACACGCAACCGATAAGCGATACCCACAAAATTGGAAACACCTCTATGGATATGGGCATGTTAGTGTCAAACTAACTCCACAGCAGTTCAACTAAAAAAATCAGGTTGCTCTTTCCGAGCAACCTGATTTTTTTTATCGTAACTGTTTACAGTAATTTTTTATAAATATTATTCAAACAAGTAACTTGTATATTGTTCTTTTTAATGAACTCTATCATTTCATCAATGAAATTTGACATGCCGGTTTCAGCGCTTCTCATCCGCCTTATTGCTTTTTCATCAAAACTATTCCATTCTTCTTTGCTCACGGTATCTTTTATTTTTCTTGCATAAGCAAAATATGGAGTGTTTAACATTAGATGCATAGGATGAATATTAATTACTTTTAGTCCTTCGCTTGAGAAAATGCGTTCCACAGACTTGAACGACATTTCGCCTTTCTGCCATAGATACGCTCCGTCTTCAAAAAATACGGGAAATTGAACCATGCCATTGCGATGTAAAAACGGCGGTATGTTTTCAAGGACTGTACACGTATTTGAAGCAAACCGTATGCCTCGGGAATAGAGTTTTTCATATACATCATTAACTTCAAAATACCTGTGAGAACGGAAACCAACCGCATCGGGCAGTAAATCAAAACAGAAATCAATTACTTCGTCAAAAGAATCGCCTTGACTGCTGCCCTGAAGAAAATTTGGATGAATACCGGCTTGTATTTCTCCCGATTGTATGGCAAAATCTAATGTTTTACTTTCATGGGTAAGAAAGACCGTCAACGGAATATCGGCATTTTTGAAATATTGTAAAATTTGCTTTATTGCAAATTCAGATGCCCAGTCTATATCCGACGTAAAACAAAAAACCGGCTGTTGACTCAAATCATTCCTCAAATTTTTTAATTTATCTCTCAATTGCATTATCATCTGTTTTTCTATATTTTTCTCTGGCAGGAATTCCCATCACTGTTAAACCCTGCGCAACATCTTTTGTTACAACGGCTCCGGAGCCAACAACCGCATTTTCTCCTATTGTAATTCCCGGTAAAATTGTAACTCCAGATCCTATTTTACAACCGCTCTTAAAAATAATAGCGCCCTTTTTACCTACCGGCGAACAAACAAGAGTCATATCTCCGTTTGGCGTGAGCAGATTTGCGCCAATAAACACATTATTTTCAACGACATTGTACGCATTTATAAGAGAATAATCCATAACTTTTGAGTGATGGCAAATAGTCGCGTATTTGCTCATATTGGAATATCTGCCCAAAATGCAATATTCTTCAATAACACAACATTCCCGCATACATGCATAATCTCCAAGCAAAACATTATTAGCTATTTTACATTCAGCGTACACAACGGCGCCTACGCCAATGACCGAATTTTTACCAATCACAACCGAACCATATCCATCTCCCGGTTCATGCGTCAAAAATCCTGCTGATTTGGGCGGTCTGCCAATGACCGCGTTTTCAAATATTTCAACATCGTCTTCGATAACAGTAAGGTCATACAACACTACAAATGGATGGATTATTACTCTATCACCAATCTTACATCCTTTTCCTAAAATTGCGCTCGGAGCTATTTCACATCCTTCCCCTATAATGCAGTCATTCAAATTATTCATTTCAATATTCACTTAAATCCAAATTTTTCGGATAGTATCTCAACTATTCTTTCCGATGTTTTTCCGTCCCACAATTCAGGTATTTTTCCCTGTTTTTTATTTCCGGAAATTATATCAAAAGCTGTCTTTTTTATTTTTTCGGCGTTTGTCCCGATTAGTTGATTTGTCCCAACTTCAACCGTTACAGGTCTTTCTGTATTATCCCTCACAGTAATACATTGAACTTGCAGAAATGTAGATTCCTCCTGTATCCCCCCGCTGTCTGTAATAATCAGTTCGGATTTTTTTATAAGATGCAAAAAATCTATATACCCTAATGGATCTATAAAGATTAAATTAGGATTTGTTTTCATATTTACTTCCGCTTTTTCAAGCATTTTTCTCGTTCTGGGATGAGTCGGGAAAACTATCAATATTTTTTTTGATATTTTATCCAATAAATCTATCAAACTTTTCAGATTATCAGTTGAGTCAACATTAGAAGGTCTGTGAAGGGTGCAAAGACAATATTTTTTTCCTGTAATACCCAAATAAGATCTTATTTCCGACTTTTCTATTTTAGGCAAATGTTCTACAAGACTATCAATCATGATATTGCCGACAAAAAATATTTTTTCTTCGCATATACCTTCATTTCTCAGATTGTCTATTCCGCTTTTCTCGCTTACAAATAAATAATCTGAAAGAGTATCAATTACTATGCGATTTATTTCTTCAGGCATTGTTCTATCCTTACTTCTCAGTCCCGATTCAACATGCGCAACCTTTATTCCGGCTTTTGAAGCCACAAGAGTCGCCGCCATTGTAGAATTTACATCGCCGGGAACAATAACCAAGTCCGGTTTTAAAGATATAATTACTTTCTCAAATTCAGTCATAACTCCCGCAGTTTGCACAGCATGAGAGCCGCCGCTTACACCTAAATAAAAATCAGGCTTCGGCATTTCAAGTTCATCAAAAAACACTTTTGACATTTTATCGTCAAAATGTTGACCAGTATGGCATATATAATTTTTAACTCCGGAGCATTTTAAAAACTCTTTATGAAGCGGAGCTATTTTTATAAAATTTGGTCTTGTGCCTACTACGCTTAATATTTTAATCATGTTTCAAAAATATCATTTAAATCTGAACTGACAATCGGGATTATCAAGCATAATTCTTTTACTTTCAGGATAGTTTTCAACAAACCATACCATAAATGCAGTGAGGTCAATTTTGTCATTCAGCATTTTATCTCTTTTTTTACTCCACTCTTTTTTAGTATCGTGGTTATTAACCAACTCTTTTATCCTAAGCATCATATTGTCAAAATTATCGGGTTTAAAAGAATATGTCAATCCATATTTTTGTTCTTGTTCTTCAAGATATGAAACACAACCGGAAAATGAATTACATCTGAGCGCAGGAACACCCAATACCGCCGCTTCAGACGTCATTGTTTGTCCATCACCCACAAACAGTTTTGCATAACTCATAAGAGAGTGTATTTTATGGGGCGGTATTTTGAGTTGATATTGCCTCAGCACCGGTTCAATTTCCGCTTCAGTAGTAATAAAAACCTTCCCAAAACCAGACAAATAGTTTGCCAAATATATTTTATTCTCCAACGATAAGCCTTTGGCTCCAACATCATGATGAGCCTTAAATGCATTAAATCTCATAACAAAAAATGTTTCGCCGCTTGAAAGCCCTGCCTGATTAAGAACATTGGGATTAGGAATAAATCTTTTGGGATGCAGATATGCCAATTCATGGTATCCCGCGTAAAATATTGTGTTTTTTTTCTTTCTTTTCCCTTTTAACGCATCCGGAGATAATAAACAATCGACAAACGGATGTGCAAAATTTGTCATTAACGGTTGCGGTTCATCATCATCATCATTAAAAAATATCGACTTCATTGGAGACAATTTGGAAACATGGCAGTTAGTAATTGACGTTCCAAGTCCAATATCAATTTTTTCCCTGTATGCCATCGCAAGCAGTTGAGAGCCGAATTTTAACTGGAAAAGTCCCTTTCCTATTATTGAATCGGCTTTCTTTCCTATATCCTTAAACGGTATTCCATAAAAAGTCAATAACTCTTTCGCCACAGGAATATCTTTTACCGTTACCAATATCCTATGCCCTTTTTCTGTCATTTCTTTATAAAAATTTCGGTAAAGATGAACATGTGCGGGGTGTCCTATGTCAAGTAAAATCTTCATAACTTTAAATACTCGTTTTTTATTTTAATCGCAATAGCATTTGAATCAATACATAGTTGAAATATTCTATTACGCCCATCGGATCTTTTTTCTTTGGTAATGGTTTCACAAATGCAACGCGAAACATCTGAAAGGTTATCTTGACAAATCATCGAGTTTTCAACTCCTATTAACAACTCTCTGACATCGCCTACATCTGTTGAGACTACAGGCAGGTTGCACGACATTGCCTCTTTTACAACATTTGGCGACCCCTCCCATTTTGACGTTAATAAAAGCATATCGGCAGAATTATAATACCACACCAAATCTGAATTAAGAATATTACTTAAAACAACCAAATTTAGTTTGCGATTATTCTCTTTCGCCATTTTTACGGCTTCCTCGGCAAGAGAATAATTTTTTCCCACTCTCGAAGGGTCGCTAACAAAAAGTATGTTCTTCTTTGAAAGGTCTAAACTTGTTTTTTTAATAAACTCACCTCTGTCAATAGGTTTAAATAATTCTGTATCAACTCCGTTAGGAATTACTATTGCGTTTGGCAGATTTAACCTTTGTTTCATATCAATTGACTTTACAATAGTAAGTTTTGAATAACGTATTGATAATTGTCGGGTCAAAAATCGCAAAACTCCTTTCTTCATTGCATCGCTGCCCATAAGCGACATTACTAATGGGCGAGCGCCTGCAAAAAACGCCAAAAATCCCGAATATGAATAATGTGCGTGAATTATATCCGGTTTAAATGTTATTATTTTCCTTTTTAACTGAGGAATCGCTTTAAAATAATTTAATATTCCACTGCCATTAACGCAAAAATATTCTATAGTTATGCCAACTCTTTCAAGCGACAAACCTTGATTACGCACAACAGTTTTGGGGGCGCAAAATCTATCGCCGGAACAAACAAACAATACTTTCATTAATAATTTTTTGTATTTGCAACATTACATTTTCCGGTATTTGTTTCTTATAAATAGCAAATATCATCATATTAAATTTTTTGATGAATAATGCGAACTAAACCAATCCTCGTCCCGCTAATTTAAACCAACTCCAAGCAATAATGGCTACAAAAATAATAGCCAAATATGTATTAAAATATACTTTCATTTTATTATCCATTTGAGACAAACCATAAGCGGCAATAATTAATGCAAAGGGGAGGCTTGGTAAGTGAAATCGTTCCGAATGAGCAAAAGCGCTTACGGATATAACAGCCAAATAACCTATTAAAAATGATAATATGAATATATGGTCTTTCCATTTTTTGCGATAAAACAACAAAAAGATTCCCATCATGGTAAAAAACGCAGTTATATTTTTTACAAAATTACTTCCATTCATCAATTGTTGATTTTCTTGGTCTTCAATATTTATCATTGTTGGAAAAGGTATTGTAAAAATCATCGGAACAAAAATCGCTGCTCCGGCATATTGGGCAAATTCATTACGTCTTGCCCGAAGCTCCAATCTGCGCTGTTGACTATCATGTCTGTCTTCCCAAGTTTCTTCTACTTCCGTAAATATTCGAGCTCCTAAAAAATATCCAACAGTGGTTATTAAACAAATACCAATCAAAATTCGTTTTCCCCATCCGGCTATTTTCCCTGATAATAATACAATTGTCAAAAAAAATGCCATTAAAACCGTTACTCCCAAGACTGTTCTAAAAAAGAACAAACTACCGGCTAACAATATAGGAATTATAATATTAAGGAAATTGTACTTTTTATTGTGCAATAAATAATCTGCACGTTCAACAAAAGCAACCGTCAAAAAAACCATTTCCGTTTCTTTCAAATGCAAGCCACAATAATAAATAAAGTGTGGCATTAGCATAGAAAGAATTCCGGCTATACGCCCAATTCTTTCTCCAAAATTACGTTTTGCAAGTCTATATATCAACACACATGTAAAAGCGCTTATTAACGCTTTTATCAAACGGGCAACTAAAATACTTTTCCCTAATATCATATACACTATACCCAAATATATTGGATATCCAATATCAGATGTCCCCATTCCCTGCAACGCGCCCTCATAATGGGCAAATCCTCTTGTTGCCAAATCACCGGCAACTGCATCATACATAAGCACATCAACAGGATGATACTGAAAAGGCTGCCCTGTCATATAAATATAATACCAATAACTAAAAAGCACATACGCTAATCTGACAATAAGCGCAGTAACAAATAGTTTCTTAGTGATTTTTTTTTCAGGATATCCGTTCCATTTCTTACTAAGCGTATTTGAAAAATAAAAAAAAACTATTACTGTTACTATTCCGAACAGCATGAATTGAAATGGCAATATCTGCTCTAAAAACAAAACGCTTACAATTGCCAAAACTATAAAATATAAGGCAATAGACCTATGGGTAAAATATTTTGGGAAATAATTAAGCATTATGTTTTTTAAAACAATTATTCAATTGTTTTTTTGAAAAAGTTTTATTGATGTTATAATAATTTTTTTGAAAAACATATAATATTTACCTAAAAATAGTTTCATTTTAAAAGGTAATGGTCCATAACCTAATGCATATCTTGGGATAGCAAAAACGTCATCTGATAAAGAAAACTTACGGGTATATGTAGAAAATGCTAATTTTACAGATGTTTCTTTCAAAAACTGCTTTTCTCTTTCGCCAAAATCAATAATTGGTCTTCCATTTGGGTAGGCAAAGGTTAAAACAGGATGTCCCAATATTTCCTCCAATTGCTTTATTGAGGATTGTATTTCCTCTTTTGCTTTAATATCAGTTTCCTTTGCCAAAAAAGGATGAGTCAATGTATGTGCGCCAATTTCCACCAATCCTTCTTTATCTATTTGAAGTACCTGTTGGATTGTCATGTTTTGTGGCTCTTTTCGTGCGACTAAATATAATTCCTGATATTTTGAAATGATCTTCCAAATATTATCAATTGTTTCATTCTTTATTAAATCTATATGATCTTTTTCCGGATTATCCTGTTTATTGGAATGTGTTTTTATTATGTTCCATAATTTTTTTTTGTCGTAATCCCTTATTTCCTGAAACCAAAAATTAATTGCATTTTCTCGTTTTGCAATTTCAGGCGACACAAAAAAAATGGCAGGAACATTATATTTCTTAAGAATTGGATATATCACATCATAAGAACTAATATGACCATCATCTACTGTTATCAAACAAGCATTTTCTAATGGTTTATGGCTGTGATAGAACTCATATAGCCGTTTGGCAGTTATAATATTATATTTGTTTTTCAAATATTTGACAACTGTTTCAAACCAGACAGCATCTTTTACTTCATGAAAAGTAATTATTTTATTCTTTTTTTTAAAATCCATCTATCAAGTTTATCTCCCAATTTTTAATATCTCTCATGTACAATCCCCCCATTATCCAGTCTTCTTCTCCATTTTCAGATGTCAATAAAGTTTTTATTAAAACAGGAGGTTTTTTCTTTAACTTTTTATAATATATGTTGTGAAATTTGAGTTTGTGTAAAAGTTTCATTTTTTCCTCGGGTAAAGCAAAAGCCCATACGGCAATAAAACGATATGATATTCTCTTTGTCATTTCATTGAATACTTTTGATGCTATTTTAGTATCCGAAGCATAGAAATATTTCATGCTGTATCTATTATTTACTCCACTTAAAATAAAGAGAGATGTTAATATGCCATTTTTATCCACGGAGTAAGCACCTATGTAATGAGTGTTTGGTTTTTCTAATAGCCAACTTAATTCTTTTTCTGTTAAAAAGAAAGACAAACGGTTTGTTGTTTGTGTGGGCAAAACTAAAGTGGAAGGAATTTTATTAAATATTTCTATGATTCCATCTTTATAATCAGTTTTGTAAGGAGAAATATTCTTCTTTGAAAAAGAAAATATATTTATGTGATACCAAATATCAAATAAGGATAAATCTTCCCATTCGAGTTTTTTGTAACCCGGACTTGAATATTTGTTAGACGATAAATTGATAATGGCAGCAATCCCTTTCCCTTTTAAATATTCAATAGAATAAGATGTCATCTTCTCAAAAACTCCCTGTCTCCTTGAAGACGGATCAACTACTGCGTCTGCCGCCCTGACAATTTTATAAAATTTATCTTTTACTTTTACTTTTCCGGCAACCCACCCTCTGAAACCTATCACTTTTTTGTTTTTGTCTATTGCTATGACCGCTAAAACCTCATTTGAATTAGGATTTTGACAATATTTCCACAAAAACTGTTCCAAACGATAGTTTTCATTATATTCCCAAATGTGTTGAAGAACATCTATAACGCCCTCCAAATAGCTCGTTGAATAAGGAATAACTTTAACCATTATCTTTAACCAGCTTATTTTTAAATATTTGATAATAGATTTCGAATCCTTCCAAATGGAACAATTTTGAAAAGCCTATGTAAAAAAAAACATAAACAGCGCATTGAAAAAATATTTGCCATACATAATTAATGTCAGGTATAAATATTACAGCTGAATAAGTTAATATTGCTGCAATAAGCGCTAAGAGAAATGCCGAAAAAAAATCTTTAATTTGTTTTATTAATCCATAACCCATTAATTTTCCGGAACAAACAGCGGCTATAATAAAACTAATATATTGAGATATGATATACCCTGATAACATTCCTTTCATTCCCCACCATAATCCGGCAATAATAAGTATCAACCCGCAGCCTCTTTGCACGATCCTTACAAGTAAAGAAATATTACTTTTTCCCAATGATATAATGATATTACTATTTAATTCAATGAGAGAAGTCATTAAACCATATATACAAAGTGCCTGAAAATAAGGAACAGATTGTGCCCATTTTTCAGAAAATAGAAATATTATCAATGGCTTTGCTATGACAATCAACAGCATCATTAATGGAAAATTTATGAACGCCATCGATTTTAAACATTTTCTTGCCGCATTTTGTAATCGTTCTTTATCATATTGAATTTCTGAGAAAATCGGAAATGTAACATTATTGATAACTGAAGATAAGCTATTTCGAGGTATGTCCTCTAATTTCCGCGCCTGTGTGAAATATCCTAATGTAGCGGCAGAAAAACTTTTACCTATTATTAAAGAAAGTATGTTGTGATACAAATTATTGACTACTGTATTGAGAAACATAAAACTCCCAAATTTGAATAGATTAGAAAAAGATGCCCGACTAAAAGTCCACTGTGGGCGCCAATGACCATTCAACCAATAAGCTACACATTGCATCACTCCCGTTGTCAACGATTTTATAACTAAACTCCAAACGCCATACCCTAAAAACGCAAAAAAAATTCCCGCACAAGTTCCTGTAATAATAGCTACTAAATTTATTTTGGCTATTTTTTTAAAATCAACTCGTTTCTTTAATATATTTTGTTGTATTAAAATAAACGCATTAATAATCAACATTATACCCAGAACTTTTAAAACATCGCTTAATAAGGGAATTTCATAAAACTTTGCTATTGCAGGGGCTGCTAAATATAATGCTGCATACAGAAATAGAGATAAAAATAGATTCCAATAAAAAACCGTTGAATAATCTGTGTTGGTTGGATTATTTTTTTGGATTAATGCGCTCCCAAAACCTCCATCAATGATTGCGTCTGATACGCTTATAAATACCAGCAACATTCCGATACACCCAAAATCATCAGGAGATAATAGTCTGGCTAATACGAGATTGGAAACAAACAGAAAAAATGATGAACCAAAACGATCTACAGCGTTCCAAAATATTCCTGCTATGGCTTTTTGTTTTAGAGATCCTGCCATTTATAGCTATTTAGAGAAAGTCAAGTCTATCTGGGTTTATATTTCACCATTATAATAAGACTTATTATCCTTATTAAATCCATATTTCTTTGAAGCATATTTGCCGTATAAATTATACCCGTAAGAATAACCGTTGTATCCCATTGTATATCCGTATCTTAACCCATATCCGTAATAACCGGAAAGGCTGATGTCGTTCATAACAATAGATAAGTTTTTAAGTTTCTTGCTTTGGTAAAATTCCTGTATCAGATGTAATGTATCTTTTGTCGTATATCGTTGTCTTACAATAAAAAGATTTATATCGGCGAAACGCGAAGCCAGTAAAGCGTCCGTAACAACCGCTATCGGCGGAGTATCAACTATTATATAGTCAAACTTCTGTTTAGCTTTGTTAATAAAATCCAGCATTTTATTGGAGGCTATAAGTTCAGCCGGATTAGGAGGTATCGGACCCGAGGCGGCAAAATATAGATTGTTTATTCCTGTTTCTGTTATTGTTTCGTCAAATTTCGCCTTACCGCTAAGGTACAAACTCATTCCCGTATCATTGTCAACATCAAGTATTTTGTGGATTTTGGGCTTTCGCAAGTCAAGACCTACCAATAATACTTTTTTGCCAAGATTAGCAATTATCAGAGCCAAATTAACCGAAATAAACGTCTTTCCTTCAGAACTGACCGTGGAGGTAATCGAGATTACCGGATTGCTAATATCTGTCGAAAAGAAATCCAAAGCCGTCCTGATAGACCTGAATGATTCTGCAAGAGTTGACGAAGGTTTTGTAACAACGGGTATATCAGTTTCGTACTCATTATGACTGATAAAGCCGAGTATAGGGGCTTTTGTAATTTTCTCAACATCTTTTTTGTCAATAATCTTATTGTTTAGATAGCTCAGAATCAGAATTATAAATACCGGTATTGCAAGTCCCAGCATAACAGCCAATAAATAATTTTTTTTGGGCGTAGGCTTAATTTTATTCACGTTTTGAAAACCGGCATAATCAATCACCTTATTATCAGGAACATTTGATGCTTCTGTTATTTTCGCTTCAGCTCTTTTTTCCAATAAATAGTTGTATATTGTATTATTAAGATCGAATGTGCGTTGAATCCTTATGTACTGTTTCTCTGTGTCGGGAAATTTTTCCAAATCTTCTTCTATTTCATCGAGTTTCAAATCAATCTCGGCAATTGATAATTCAACATTTTGAAGACCGCTTTCAACATTCTCTTTTAATGATTCTCTACTGACGGCAATTCTTTCGTCAAGCACATTAACTGCCGGTTGACTACTAATCAAATTCATATTCAACTGCGACCGCTCAAGTTGAAGATTGCGAAGTTCGGTAATAAGTCTTTCAAGCAGAGGGTCATTGATTCCCATAACAGATGGAACTACAATATCTTCCATCTGACTTTTAGAATCAAAATAACCTGCAACATGTTCCAAATATTGTTTTCTGAGCAATAAATCAAATTTATCCAATTCAAACTTTTCCAATCTCGACTTTATTAATGTACCTTCATTTGAGATGTTAATTAACCGATTATCACGGCGAAAGGTTTGCAAAGAGTCTTCCGCTTGTCTTAACGAATCTGTTATGACAGCAAGTTGCTCGTCAATAAATTTAACCGTTTGCTCCGAAGCCCTGTTTTTATCATTCAGACCTCTCATTACATATAAGTCCATCAGTTTATTCAGATAATCAATCTCTTGCAAAGGCACGCTGCCTGTAACTGAAAGAGAAACAAGAGAGGCTCTGTCGCTGATTGGATTTATGGTAAGTTTATCGAGATACTCATTGGCGACAACATCGGGATTAATAAAACTGAAATAATATCTGTTTGATAAAGAGCTGTTAAAACTAAATGACTGTTTGTCCCTTCGTGAAATTAACATTTCAAATGAGTCGCTTTCAGGCAAATTAAAGTCTGAAAACCTAAGCGTATCGCCAAATGTTTTAGTAAGCGTTATTTTTCCGTTACCGTTGCCGTTCAAGGATATAACGTAACTATCATGACCGTTTACAGTAATTTCAAAAACATTATTCGGTCTGTTGCCGGCTATCACTTTAACAATAAAAGGGGTGTCCTTATACTGTCTGCGTTCTACAATTCCGCGCCTGCCAATCAATATGTATTCTGTTTGAAACTCGGGAAGCGAATCTATAACCTGTCTGTTTAATTGAAAGGACTTTAGTATTCCTATTTCGTTTTTGAGATTCTGATTATAATTGTAAATCTCCCTGCCCGGAAATATAGGAACCATTCCGCTGTATCCTCCAAGCGTTTCATCTTTTATTAATATAGACGAGCTAACTCTGTAGATGTTAATCGAATATCTGTTAAATCCATAAGCTATGCTCAATGAAATAAACAGGGAAATTGCAAACCAGTGCCAGTTGCTGATAAACAATGAAATATACGATTTAATATCCATTGACTCATCTTCCTGAAAAAACGACCGGTCTAAATTATTAAATTCTAAATCGTTCATTATATGAATTATTTAAAAAAATTAAGCAGTAATATTGTTGTAGTTACAACCGATGTCATAAATGTAAATGTCGGCAAATTAAGATTAAATATTTTTTTCGCGCCCCCCTGAACTATTATTACATCGTTCGGCAATAGAAAATAAGCCTCGCTCGACAGCAAATTTTTGTCTTGAAGGTTTAGTTTAAATGTTTTTGTCCCGTCTAAAGTAGGTCTGACTACAAGAATCATATCTCTTTTTCCAAAATCGTTTATTCCGCCCGCTCTTCCAATTGCCTCAAAAACAGTTAAATAATTATTGTAGTTAATATATGAACCCGGAACTCTGACCTCCCCTATAACGGTAAATTTGAAACTGACCAATTTACATTCGACTGTGGCATTACGATATACCTTATCTGCTTCGCGTTGAATTATTTTCTGAGCTTCTTCAAGCGTAATACCCGTCACTTTTATATTACCGATTGTCGGCAATTGTATATATCCTTCGGAATTAACATCGTAACTGTAAAGAAACCCTCCCGATTCGGATTGAATGGCGCTTATATTTGAAACGCCTCTAAGCGTTGAGAGGAAATCTACAATATATCCATCGGGCGTCATCGCTTTAATGGTTATGTACAGCATATCCCTCGGCTGCAACTTATATTCAGGAATAGACATTGTAAATGTTTCCTCATCTGATTCAGACAAATTGTTCAAATACATCAACTTTTTCTGGCTTGTACAGGAAGCAAAAAGTAAAAGAGGAATAACCCCCAAAATAATATATCTCATGTTTTTTTTAACTTTAAATTTCACTATATTACACACTTCCGTCTGGTCAGTTACAGTCGCACGAAAGAACCAACTAACAGAAAAAATGTTACAACAACCGCTAAAATAAAATTAGCGGATAACAAAATTACTCGATTTTTGTTTGATAAACAAATTGTTGGTCAAATTTTAATTTTTTTTTCAAAAATACCTCCTGCAAATCGGTTTACCTTGTTCATAAACGGAATGTATTTGCGGCTTAATCTATTTTAATTACATTTGTAGAATTAAAAAAATAGTTTATGAGTAATAAACGCGACCTTCGCTTTTTCAACACCACCGGTCCTTGTAATCCGGACGATCACTATATGCTTCCGCCCGAAGAGAGGCTTGTAGGAGCGCAATTGCACCGCTACATCAGCGACAAACTTGCTACCGATGCCCCTGCGCATCTGGTAATTTTCGACCGCCGTCCCAATACGAAAGAGAAAAGTTGGGATGAGCGCATCTCATGGGAACATGACGGCGATATAAACGTTTTGCGATGCTGAGAGACCATGAACAAAGTGCATTGGAGCGTGGATATTGACGATTTACTTTTATGTCCGATATGCGGAAATATGTCTGTTACCGATCGGGAACAGTTTCTTAATGAGTTGAATTTCAAAAACAAATCTTTCAAGAAAGGGGAATGGATTGCCCGGCAGGGCGACCGTGTTAATGCTTTATACATTTTATTAAAAGGGAGCGTAAAAGCCGAAATGGTATCAGATTCGGGAACGGTTTTGAATATTGAAACCATTCATGCGCCCAACCCCTTAGCGCCTGCGTTTTTATTTGCCGAAAACAACAAATTTCCTGTGGACGTGGTTGCTTTGGAAGATTGCAAAATTGTTCTTATTTTCAAAGAGTCAATCATGAAACAACTTGCTTGTAATGAGACGTTTCTACAGGGATTTATGGCATTCACAGCTAATCGTGCGCATTTCCTGTCGGAACGGTTAAAATTTCTTTCTACCAAAACGATTAAAGGAAAATTAGCACAATATATATTGGAAAAAAGTAAAGATAGGATTTTTACTTTAGAAATGAGCCAAACTGCTTTATCTGAATACTTTGGCGTTACTCGTCCATCGTTATCGAGGAGTCTTTCGGAAATGATAAACGAAGAAATCATCACTCTGAAAGGGAGAAACGGAAAAATACTTAATCTTGTGAATTTGAAAAGATTAATTACACAATAGTTTTTTGTACTGGACATATTGTAAGCGTGCGACTCATCATCGGCGCTTGTTATAATTGTGTATAAATATAGAAAAGTTATTTGACGGTTTTTGTAAAAATACTATTTTTGCACCGAAAATATGAGGTTCTTTATAAATGATAAGTAGAAGATTATTACGCATCAAAGCCTTGATGGCTTTTTATGCTTTCAATTGCAGGGAAGACAATAACTTGCCGCAGGCTGAAACGGAACTGATGTTTAGTATTGATAAAACATACGATCTTTATCATTTGATTCTTATGCTTATTTTAGAGTTGGCTGATATTGCAAATGAAAAGATTGACCGGGCATTGCACAAAATGGCGCCTACGCCTGAAGATTTAAATCCTAAACGTAAATTTGTTGATAACTTGGTTGTTGAACAGCTAAGGACTAACCGGTCGTTTAATAAATATATAAGTTCAAAAAAACTTTCGTGGGTTAAAAATTCGCATATTCCGCGTCTTCTTTATAATAAAATGCTGCAATGGGATGTTTACGAGCAATATGTTAATTCCGAGCCTAACGATTATCTGTCAGATAAAAAATTCATTATCAGGCTTGTTACAGAGTTTTTTGCATTTTCTGAAGATTTGAATTTTAATCTCGAAGAGCAAAGTATCTACTGGAACGATGACATGGAATATATAATTGCAATGGCGGAAAAAACTCTAAATAAATTCAGTTCCGACCCCAAGAATGAGATTAAACTTATGCCGCTGTTTAAAAACGATAACGATGCCGAATTCGTAAAAACCCTATTTGCCAAAGCAATACTTGGTTACGAAAAATCGTCTGAACTTATTGACAACAACACTGTTAATTGGGAAGTTGAAAGAATCGCCCTTATGGATATTCTTGTAATAAGACTCGCTATTACCGAAATAATCGAATTTCCTGAAATTCCGATAAAAGTTACTTTAAATGAATATATTGAGATTGCAAAATATTATTGTACGTCTAAAAGCAGTATGTTTGTTAACGGAATTCTCGATAAAATTATTAAAGAGATGCGCGACAAAGGTCTTTTT
>Ga0099364_10002119_pt1 | contig 31996 bp, 33 predicted proteins | sample TergutTh196P3_FD_73070 | JGI IMG/M metagenome (GOLD analysis project Ga0099364, IMG submission 73070) | Microcerotermes parvus P3 segment gut microbial communities from Pointe-Noire, Republic of the Congo - Th196 P3 | ecosystem: Host-associated > Arthropoda: Insects > Digestive system > Gut ... | reverse complement strand
GCAATTCAAGAAAGGTACGGAAAAATGGCTCCTTACACTTGGCGAACATTTCTATATCATTAAATCCCTCGGCGCCGCTAATGACCGCACAAAGCACTATCGACAATATATCAGACAAATAATGTTGAGTCCTTCCCATAACTCGTGGGTCTATAAGTTCTTCGAAACATTGACTAATGCTTGTTTCTCGATGCGCCATAATATCACTCCTCGCGTTTATATTCTTACCTTTATAAGCGCGAACGGCTAATTTGACAACTTTCTTCTACATTTTGATGCGTTTGCCCTGGCAAATCCCCAGCTTATCGCGCATCAATAGGAATGAAAGGGTTCAACTCGCCGATTGAAAATCCGGCTATGATCTCCGCGGCTCCAGCCCCTTCGAACCACTCCATGTACTTCGCGGCGTCATCCGCGCGATTCCTCCTGAAACCGGCGTTGGACATCAGGCACACATAGGTGCCGCGAAAGTAATCAGTGTCGGCGATTTTTACCAGAGCCGGCTCATAGCGCTCAGATTCCACGTACTGGGCGTACGAACTCTCCCCCACGAGGACAAAGCCGCCCTCGTCGCCAGCCTGCATCAACGCGCTGATTACGTCCCTGCTCGTCTCGACGTAACCCTTGTTCTCCCCTATTTTGACATCTTCGGCGAGCTTCCAAAGCTCGTCCTCTGTCTTTCTAACGAAGCGGTCGATCAACAGTGAGAAGAACAGATCATTTTGGACCGATATTCTGCTCATTATTTCCGGCGCGTTCAATCTTTCCATTTCGGCGCGCCTGTTCGCGGGACCCGCGAGAATTAAGCGCTCCCTCCATACCAGGGCGGATTGACTCAGCAAATCGCGGCTTCCCAAAAATTCCACGTAGTCGATATCCCCGGTGATAATAATATCGTAATAGCTTAAAGTGAAGATGTCGCCGAGTTTTTCGATATCCGAGTCAGTCTCGGTCAGAAAGGTCTGCCACACGGGAGGGGCAGTCCCTATATCCATCAAAGGATCGTCAAAGCGCATTATCAACAACTGAGCCGGCGGAGGATTATACACTTCCGCCATGCGGACCCTCCTGAAGCCTTCCGTTTCCAACACTCCCGCGCACACAGGAAAACATCCCATAAGCGCGAGGATCAGCGTCAACAATATCTTCCCTTTCATCAATCAATCCTCCATGTCACGAGCCTTTTGCCGAATCCGCTGCAGCGCGTTGTCCACTTTTTTTCTGCCGCATCCGAGGATTTCCGCCGCGCCGGACAAGCTCCCGCTTCTTAAATAAGCCTGGAGCACCGAAGCCTCGAATAAACTAAGGGTATCCAACAACGAGTAAAGAGCGTCACGCATATAAATAGAATCATTTTGCTTCCCTGAACTTTCAGTGCTGAGATGTCCATTGAGCGCTTCGTCTTCCATCGGGGATTCGTGACCATTTCGGCGCAGATATGAGATCATCCTGTTTCGCGCGCAAGTCCTGATGTACCCGCAAAGATTTCCACGATCAGGATCGTAAGAATCGAGAGCCGACATCACCGCCAAGGCTCCCTCCTGAATAAGATCGTCTGCCGTGAAATTATTTCCATAAGCGAGCTTGCGCGCTTCCCTCTCCAATATCGGCATAAAGCAGGTTATTCCTGGCACAATGCGCATTTCACTCATAGAATCGTTACGACATTCGCCTCAGAAACGCCCGTACGAGCCGCGCCAGCGAATCGGCAGCTTGCGCCATCCAGTTCAGAACCTCATCGTGATGGAGTTTTTCCGGCCTGATCCCGGCTGCGAAGTTGGACACGCAGGACACCGCCGCCACTCTTATGCTCATGTGGTTGGCAGCTATGACCTCGGGTACCGTGGACATGCCGACTACGTCCGCGCCCATGATGCGCGCCGCCCTTATCTCCGCCGGCGTCTCATAAGACGGGCCGGTAAAGTACATATACACGCCCCTGCGGAGAGATATCCTTTCATCCTTGGCGGCTTCTTCCATAAGATCGAGGTAATCACGGTCATAAGCGTAGGTCATGTCGGGAAATCTTGGTCCCCATTTTTCCTCGTTGGGACCAATCAACGGGTTCGTTCCCAAATAATTTATGTGGTCATATATAGCGACCAAGTCACCGGGACTGTATCCGATGTTTACACCCCCGGAGGCGTTCGTGGCTATCAGCGTATCAATTCCGAGTTCACCGAGTACACGCACGGGAAACGTGACCTCGCTCATCCCGTATCCCTCGTAATAGTGGATGCGCCCCTGCATGACCGCAACCGGAACCCCCTCCAGCGTCCCAATGACCAGACGGCCGGCGTGCCCTATCGCCGTCGCGCTGGGCCAGTTAGGTATCTCGTTATAGGGAATCACCGTGGCGTCCGAAATTGCGTTTGCCAAGGCTCCAAGTCCGGAACCCAGCACTATGCCGACTCGTGGGCGAACAGGATTCGCTCGCTCTATTGCGGCAAGCGCTTCCGTCACCTTGCTCAAAACGCACGCTCCTTCCAAATCATCGGTCCTGTTCATGACCACTCCCATCGTCTCCAGCTCGCGGGTGATAATTGTCATATATATCCCTCACTTCCGTATCGAGATGCGCGTACTTTTCAGTCGTCGCTATGGACGAGTGTCCCAGCAGCTCCTGTAAAGTCCGCAGGTCCATGCCCCTTCTCTGAAGGTGCGTCGCGAAAGAATGTCTCAAGACATGCGGATGAAGGCGCGAGGATGCGATTCCCTTGCTGCCGCCCCGCCGCCTTAGAATATTCCAAAAATCCTGCCTGCTCATCTGCCTGCCGCTTCTCGACAAGAACAGATAACCGGCGTCGCGTCCGTTCGCAAGCTTGGGGCGGGATGCTGAGACATAGTGCCTCAATGCCTCCCTCAGAGCCCCCACATAGGGAACTATCCGCTCCTTACGACCCTTTCCGCGTATATACATAACGCCTCCGGGTTCGTTAATGTCCGACATTTTTAAAGAGATCAGTTCAGATGCCCTCAGTCCACAGTCGTAGGCCATCTCGATCATGGTCCTGTCTCGGATCGCTATCGCGTTCTCCCCGGAGTCCGGGCTCACCAATCTGTCGATCTCTCCCTCGGTCATCACCTGAGGGAGAGTCTTTTTCCGTTTCGGCATCGGCAAGGTTTCGCACGATTCGACTCTGCCGTCATAAATCAGAAATTTCGAGAAACTCGCAAGAGCGGCTGCCCGTCTGTTTCTCGTACCACAAGACATACCCTCCGCCTCAAGTCTCGTCATGTATCTCATTACCGAGGCGCGCTCAACGGGGAATAATTTTCTGCCGGTTTCATCGCAGAATTGCCGCCAGGAAGACAAATCGTTTTCGTAAGCTTTGAGTGTATTAGGACTCGCATCGCGCTCATAACGCATATATTCGAGAAAGTCCCTGATCGAAGCTTCGAATTCATCAACGCGGCCCGTAACACAGCCATCCGGATTTACGTTTTCGCCCTGTTTCACATTTCCTCCCCGCGCAGTGCCCTGCACAACCACCAGTAAATGCCATAGAGGCTCTTCGCGTCTCTGACGCGGCCCTCCTCCGCCAGTTTAAACACCGTTTCGCGGGAAAGGAACACGGGAACTATAAACTCGTCATCGTCCTGGGGCAATTTGTTCCAGGTAAGGTCTGCCGCGTAGTACATAATCAACATTTCGTTACAGAATCCGGGCGACGTGAAAAACTCCCCTATCTTGGCTATGCGACCTGGTTTCCAGCCCGTTTCCTCGCGCAGTTCTCTCACCGCCGCGCTGACGCAGTCCTCACCTTTGCCGACTATTCCCGCCGGCAGCTCCATAATCACCTCTCCAGCGGGATAGCGAAACTGGTTTATCATCAGGATTTCGCCGCGCTCGTTCTCGGCGAGGATCACCACGGCCTTGTCGTGCGCCACCACTTCACGCGAGGCCGCACGCCCGTCAGGGAGCTTGATCCTGTCCACTCTCAGGCTTATTATCCTGCCCTTGTAAATTGTCCTGCTGTCCACACGCTCCTCGCGCATATTATTCTCCCTGCCGGTCCCCCTGTTTATATTCTTTCGATCAGTATTTTCTCTCGCATATATCATATCACGCGCTCAGCCGAACCAACCCGCAATCCGTTCTTCCAAGTCGAAGCAAGCTGCGGTTTCCCGCCCTCCGCTTGAACCGTAACAATTTCAACAAACCCCTCGCCCGTACCCACCAGCGTGTTTGTTTTATCGAATCGCAGCTCTCCCGGCAGGCGAGTTTCACATTCACGAGAGGAGAACTCCTCGCGAGCCGACAATATCAAAAGCCTCTTGCCCCGAAACATAGTCCACGCGCCCGGTTTTGGCGACAGAGCGCGTACCAGGCCTACTATGTCGCGAGCGGGACGTTTCCAGTCAATACGTTCCTCCTCCGAGGCTATCTTTGGCGCGTAAGTAGCGCGTGATTCATCCTGGACCTCGAAGGTCCAGGAATCGGGCGGATTCTCCGACGCAAATCGGATAAACGCTCCGACTCCGGCCTCCGCCGCTTTGCTCCTGAGCGAACCGAAATCATCGCCGGCCTCCACCTTTATCGTCTTTGCGAGAAGAATCGGACCGGCGTCCATCCGGGCAGCCAGTTTGAAAATTGAGACGCCAATGACGCCCGTAACATCCATCAGCGCCCTCTGAATTGGAGCCGCTCCTCTATATAAAGGAAGCTCAGAGGGATGTATGTTGAGGCATCCGATGCGTTCTTCCCACGCAAGCAACGGCTCCCTTATCAACTGCCCAAAATCAATTACAAATGAAAAATCAACCGGACGCTCCATTTTCATCTTCAGAACCGCTTCGTCGGACGAGGCGGAAGCGGTCTCCATCACAGGTATATCACGCAAATTAACAAGCAGCGACGCAATCTCGCCCACCGGAGTCCGTGACACCCTATTGCCTCTGCCGGACACCTTTCGCGGCGCGGTAACTATCCACGACGGGACACGCCATTTCGACAGGAGTTCGAGACATTCAGCGGCGAAAATCCCCGAACCGAAGAAAGCGTAGCGCAGGGATTCGTTCATTCCTTCGAGCGCGCCTTGCTCATCTTCTTCCTGAGGAACGTTCTCTTCAGAGCGGACAGGTGATCGATAAGCAGTTTACCCTTGAGGTGATCGGTTTCGTGCGAATAGACGCGAGCCAGATACCCCTCCACTATGTCGTCGTGAAGTTCCCCGCTTTCGTCCCGGTAACGGATGCGTATCCGTGATGGCCTTTTGATTTCCTCGTAGATACCGGGGAAGCTGAGACATCCCTCGTCTTTTGCCTCAACGCCTTCCGCCTCGACGATTTCCGGGTTTATTATCACCCGCTTATTACCCTCCCAGTCCGAAACGAATAATTTAAGCGGATGTCCAATCTGCGGGGCGGCGAGCCCGACTCCCTTTGACAGATACATGGTCTCCCACATATCCGATAAGAGGCGCTTCAAATCGTCATCAAACTTCGTGACCTCACTCGTCGGTTCGCGCAGGGCTGGGTTCGGAAAAACCAGCACATCCAATATCGCCATGTAAACGCATCTCTCCTGTGTCGTATTCTTCAGAGGTCTATTTTATCAGTTGCATACAACTGCGCAACCAACAAACTATCTCGCGCGCTTTATATCAAGCACAACTCCTTCCAGTCTTTTAAACTCAAGAGGGGTTATTGGTTTATCCTTGAAATAGAACATCTCGAAAGAGACCACGAAATCGGCAGCCGCGCGCGCCACCGGATCTCCTATGCCAAGCGCACGCGCGGCGTTAGCTGTGAATTCCTCAAGACCTTCGTTTGGTCTCTTCACGAAACCGCGCCGCCCCATCGCCGTAAGAAAACTGCTTCTAAGGCGTTCATCCTTTGATCGGATAACCCGGCCCCAGCATTTGCGAAGCCGCTTTGTTATAATGACCAGACATATACACGCCGCCGCAAACGCCGTCACATGGATTCTTCTCCTGTCGCTCCTGAAGAAGTTCACTAATGCGCCCATCGAGTCACCGGGCGAGGTTAAAAATTCCTGTACTATTTCCACCAGCCGCGAGTGGAAATTTCCCTCGTATTCCAGAAAGATACGAGAGATACTTAAATTGATGTAGTCGATGTACATGGACCAGAAACTCAAACGCGCGGCTATCCCCGACCCGCCTCCAGCCTCCGCCGAAGCCGGCGTAGGGTCATATCTTCGCCAGAGACGCTCCGTGTCGTCCCACGCCTCCACCCAGACGTGGGCGTTAGCCTGGTAAACCATGTAGTAACCGCCGTTCTCGTTATATACGCCTCCCCGGTAACCCGCCACTATTCTCGACGGCACCCCGCTGATTCTGAGCATTACAGCCATTGAGGTAGCGTAGTATTCGCAGTTTCCACTCTGCGTCCGCAGCAGAAATTCCTCAAGCGGCTCGGATGAAAGAGGCAGGCCGGAAAGAGAGTATGAGAAAGGTGAGTTAAGCAAATATCGCATCAACGCCTCGGGTTTATCGCGGTCATCCACTCCGCGCAATATGTCTTCGGCCAGTTTTCGGATCGCCGGACTGAAATTATCCGGAAGCCTGAGGTAGTGATTGCTGCGTATTGATCCCGATTGCGGCGCTATCGTGTTTGAGAGCGACGAAAACGCCTCATAGCTCCTGATGCGGTTGCGGCTCACGTTCATGAACGAGCCGTCCGCCACCTGGCGCACGTTCGGGTGATTTATCATTATCGGGATGTCCATCGCGAATACCGATCTGTGGTACCTGTTGTTCTCAAGAAAAACAACCTGCCTTAAAATCTCGCTGCCCTGCGTCAACATCCTACTCTCGACATTACGTGCCCCGGCAAACCACTCCCTCCCGCTGAAGGTATCCAGCACGAGCCCGCGCCAGAACAGAAATCTCGGCGCAACCCTCGGCATCTGGACCCTGAAAGCGATGGCATCCGTTTCCTGTATCTCGCTGACGGAGCCCAATAATATCCGGTCGGAGAATCCGACATAGCTGTCAGATCCACGCATCTGCAACGGTCCCCCCAGTGCCGCGGGGGCACGCGGCGCTCCGAAAAACAGCAGGAGGCACATCGGAAGCATCATGACCCATATTGAAAGGACTCTCCCCGCCACACGGGACAATTCCCCCCGCATGAGAGACGCATCCGGATCCTGTGTGAACCAGGCTGACAGTATGAATTGAAATCCAACAAGAAGGCTTGCTATCACGCCGAGATAGATGTTTCTCTCATCAGGCATATCGGCTGCCGCGCTTAGTATTGTGAAGACCGACAGCATGGCTATTTGGCGATAGTCGCGGGAACGTTTGTTCTCCATCAGCTTGACGGCGCACATCATCAAAATGGACTCGGTCAAAACTATGACAAAATTGCCGAGCCGCATCCTCATCACAGCCGAACAAAAAATGGCGACCGACATTAAATCAAGCGCGGCCCTAGGAGGGCGCAAGCGGCCAGACAGGTCTATTGCGGCGGCAATCGCGAGAAGCGTCAAAAACAACGCCGAGTACAAAACTCCGCTCGTTGCGCGGCACGACACCAGTGCCGTTACCGCGAGCAATAAGCTGTTTATCAGCAGCAATATTTTGAGCGGGAATAAAACTCCCGCCGAACCGCCCGCAAAACGGGTGCTTGATGATATAGCTATCCTATTCATAGAGGGCGAGTACCGAGAGCAGCGACAGCTTGTCTCCCCGGCTCTCGGATGGCGGCCACAGTTGGCCTCTGCTTGTCATACCGATCGGTTTGCCTGTTGCTATCGCGCGCGACAATTCGTATGCCGCAATCGAAAGGCCCTTCTCACATCCTCTTGAGACCAGCGAATCCAGATCTATCACACGCGCCTCGCTGTCATCCGAGTTATCGTAAAGCCTGGAGTTGATTCGCCCTGACTTCGCACTCGACTTCCAATGTATCATCCTCATTGTGTCACCCTCAAGGTAAGGGCGCACTCCTATAGTGTCCAGTTCAGCATCGAGCTTATAGCGCGTCCCTGTTTCACCGTATCCCGCCCAGTATCCCGCGTCGTCGCAGCGAACGGACAGAGGTTGGGGGAAAACGGTGACGCGGCCGTTGTATTTCATCGGCCAGTATCGGGTGAAAAAATCGAACGGATACGACGACGACAGCTCTATCCCCTTTATCTCGCCGATGCCCCTTGATGGCAACTCAAGTTCCAACGTCTTCGATACAGCCTCTCCCGGTTCCACAACAGGAAAGAACGCGCGAGACTCCCCCGCGGTAACGTTTATCAGGAAGGCGGGCGAACGCATCTTGCAGCGCACGCTCACTTTTGCATGAAATTTCGAGCGGGCGTATATTTCGTCGGGGAACGCGAAAGTGACCTCAACGCCCCTGATATTTCTGTATCCGGCGATCCCTGACGCGGCGAAGTAACCTAGAGTGGTCGCCGCGACAAGATAGTGGAAGTTGTTTCCGCCAAATATCGCGACTAAAGACACCACGATCGCCACCACGCAGTACAACAGGCCTGATTTGTGAATGGTAACGACTTTCACGGCGCCGGAACCTCTTGAAGTATAGCTTCGACCACGGCCCGCATGTCGGATCTTGAGCCTGAGGATGGCTGAAGCCTGTGAGTCAGCACGTCCCGCGCGAATATCTTGACGTCCTCCGGCACGACGTAATCCCTGCCCCGCATCCAGGCGACACACTTCGCGCACTTCAGCATGACCATCGCTCCGCGAGTCGAAACGCCGATCTCGATCATCGAGCGCTTCCTGGTAGCGTAGGCTATCGTCAGTATGTATTCGAGAATTTTTTCCGACGCGATTACCCCCTTGTCAATGAAATTCTGACAATCGACGACCTGTTCGCGGTCGAGCACAGGAGCAAGATTTTCTATCGGTACCTTCTGGCTCCCCACGCGCAAAATCTCGCGTTCCGCATCAAGGCTGGGGTATCCAATACTGGCCTTCATCATAAATCTGTCCATCTGCGATTCCGGCAGAGGGAAAGTGCCGGAGTGCTCTATCGGGTTCTGCGTCGCTATCACCATAAACGGGGGAACCAATTTGTAAGTTTGACCGTCTATCGTGGCCTGTTCCTCACCCATCGCCTCCAGCAGAGCGCTCTGCGTCTTTGGCGTGGCCCGGTTTATCTCGTCCACTAACAGGATGTTGTTGAATATCGGACCTGGGTGAAACTCGAACTCGCCTCGCGCCGCTTTGAAGATATTCAAGCCGGTCACATCAGTAGGAAGCAGGTCGTTTGTACACTGCACGCGCCCAAATGAAAGGCCGAGCGCGCGAGCGGCAGCGACTGCCACCGTCGTCTTGCCCAAGCCGGGAACATCCTCCAACAGCATGTGCCCGCCGGAAAACACGCACACCAACACGCGAATGAGAACGCCCTGCTTGCCGTGAAGTACATCCTCCAATCGCTCCATCGTAGCTTTGATTAAATTATTACGTATTTCAAAATCGAACATAATTCACACTCCGATTAGTTTTATAAATAAATAATATCATCTCCTTAAAAATTTCATCAATCTGCGCAGAAGTCCGTCGCGAAATTCTATGGCCCTTACAGGGCACATCTCGTGGCAGCAGTAACAGTGGATACATTTTTTGTAGTTGAACGTCAATTTAGTACCGTTTTGCGAGATAGCATCCGATTTGCACACGGCGGCGCACTTTCCGCACGCTACGCAGAGGTTTGCCACGTGTGACGGCCGCGACATCAGGGAATGTTCCAGCGCCCGGCCGAACGGAATAAGGGATAAAAACGGCAGAACGGACATGCTGCACAGTTTCGGTATGTTGACTCCATTCCATCTATGAGCCGCCGGGAAATCACCGGCTAAATCTTCCTCATCAAGCGCGCATTGCGGCATTTGGCGTTTCGACGCCGCCCGCCAGAGAGGAAAATCCGCATACTTAACGCCTAACATCCTGCATAGCCAAAAATCCATCGCTAACGCGTCTCTTGCTCCGGCGATCACGCCGTAGGGAAACGGATTTCCAGAGGACGGTCCATACCCATCCATGCCTATCACCCCGTCCATTATGGTAAGGGCGGGGCGAAGACCGTTCCAGATATCTATAAGGAGTGAAGCGAACATCTCACGGTCCATTCCGACACTGTGGTGCCATTCTGCTTTTCGCTGGGCTACGACACATCCGAACATATTTTTGACCCCCAGAGTTAGCAGCATCTGCCCGTGTGTCTTCATCTTGGGCATGTTTATGATGACGTCGCTCTCGAGCGCGCGCCGCGCGACGTCGATTTTGTGAAACGACGCGCCCGGCGCGATTGGCAGATGAACCGGATCAGTCAATTCCACACATGGGATACCGAGTTCATTCGCCACATCCGAAAAACCGGACTTCCGGGCAGCGCGCGCGAATGAATCTATTCCGGGGCTGTCGGCTATGATCGGGCGGCCTCCTGCGTCCAACGCAGCACGCGCCACAGAACGGACCACTGACGGATGCGTCGTTATAGATCGTTCCGGCTTGCCTCCCATCACCAGATTCACCTTCAGGAGAACATTGTCACCTGGCTTGATAAAATTCCCGACGCCTCCAAAGTGATCAAACAGAGCGCAGATGGCGGAATCTATGCCATGCTGTTCGTAGCTCTCGCGTTTCAGCATTAACACTTTTGACGTCATTAACATAGCGGCTGCTTATGCCGTCTCCAATTTTTTCTTCAACTCGCTCATTTTCAGCAAAGCGCTCCATTCCGTGTGCTGATCGTGCGCTATCTCAAAGACAAGCCCGGTAAGTTTTTTCATTTCCTTAAATAGGTCTCCATGCGCTCTTCAGCAACCATCATAGCGCCGGTAAAATTAACCTCGCTGGTATTCAGCTTCGCAATTAAATCACTCCATTCATAAAGCGCCGGTTCAAATTGAATCCCAAACAATGCGGAAAGCCATTCGCATAACAGGATAACATTTCCGTCTATTTCACCGTCTTCTTTCATGAATGCCTCGGTGCTATAAGGCATCCCGTAAACAAAAGAGGCGGATTGTTTTTGAAACGTCTCGATAGCTTTTATCTCATCCTCAGTCACGCCTGGAATATCCCTGAATGAGATATGGCCCCACGAATTGCCCCGCGGCGCGGCTTCGGATTTTATGCAGCCTGATAATAAATAAAAGGATATCACGGCAACGAGTGCTAACAGTATTACTCGATTGATGATTCTCATAAAAAATACCTCCTGTTGCTTTTCTGCTTTCCCAGCTTACAAACATATAAAAGCATCAAGCAAAGAAGCCAAGAAGTTTTTCCTTGCAAAAAAACACCCCAACTAACGGTCGGTAATCCTGATAAACCGGTTATTTTTTTATCTTTTCACCCCCATGACGCTCTGAAATCTGAATGAGTTGAATTTATCCATCTCCGTGTAAGGGATATAGACCGTGAAGTCCCACGTGTCACCCGGCTCCATCCTCTCATCGTTCCTCACGGTGGCCGCGGAATATGCGTTTTCATTGCCGTCGAGCAGATCGAATGCCACTCTCACCGAATCAAAAGCGCCCGTGTCCGCGTTCCGTATCGCGCCGGTGATAAAAAGGCCGTTATCGTCCGAATCCATCCAGTAATCCTCCAACACAAGCCCAATATCGCCGGTGTCAATTACGGCAGCAGCTTCTTCGGGAATTTCGTCCCATAAGGGTTCCGATAACCTCACGTCGTCGGACGTTTCATTTTCATTGATAATGACCGGAGGTTCGCGGACAAAATTGACGGCGGCGAATCTGTACCCGGAGAAGAAGCCGCAGAGGAAGCCGGTCCCGAAAAAAATACCCAGCGCCGCCGTGAGCAGGTAACGCTTATTAATCTTAATCGCCATCGCCGGGATATTTGCCCATTCTTCCCGCGCGGCCGAGTACCTTCATCATTGTCGCATTTCGATATGCCCTGGAGTTGCCCAGCTTTAACGAGTAGGCAATTTTTCTGTTGGCCGCGGCAAACCCGTCTATCATGAAACCGGTGAGATAAATGTCTTTATTGTTGTAAAAGCCAAAATTCGCGCTGAATGCCACGCCGTTGTTCGTCGGGTTCACGACCGTTATCTTCACATCCCCCTTGTCGTTTACCGAGAGCTTCTCGTACAACAGCGCCGTGCCCGGGATCACTCCGCTCGCTCTGTAGGGAGGAAGTTTCGGCTGCGTGGTCTTGCTTTCGGCTGAAAGCGCCGCGGAAAAAATCAAAACCACCGCAAGTATCGCGGCCCTCAAAATTATTCGTCTCTCTTGTCGTCTGGTTATCATGATGAGCACCTCCGTGTTTTATTTTAGTCCCTTGTTTTATTTTTCGGCCGAATTTTTATACAATTTAATCCATTATTAAGCGCGTATGTTGTACGGGGGGTTCTTCTGTGTTATAGTACCGTGGTTATTTTGTGAGCTGCATGGTATCGGGAGGTGTATCGACATGAAAAGGACATTTCAACCGAGCAACACACGAAGGAAGCGTCGCATGGGTTTTTTGGTTCGGTCCGCGTCGTCCAGCGGAAGCCGGATCATACGTAATCGCAGACGCAAGGGAAGGCGCCGCCTTGCCGTGTAGGGCGCGTTAAGAAGATTCGAACCGATGACGGATCGTGTGGCGTCTTTTCCATTCGCTTCGTCGATGCGCCTTAAAAATTCGTGGGAATTCGACGCGGTTTTCCGTGCCGGCCGTCAGTTGAAGGGCGAGTTGGTACGGATTTATTATTTGTACAGGGACAGCGACGCCAAGGTAGGAGTGGCGGCAGGCAAACGGATAGGAAGCGCCGCGAGGCGCGTCAGGGGACGGAGGATGGTCCGGGAGGCACTGCGAAGGCTTATGCCATGGATCAGGGAGGGAGTCTGGATAGTGGCCTCGCTCAGGGAACGCGCGCTGGAGAGCGACGCGGTATCCATTTACTATGAGACGGCGAAACTGCTGGAGGAAGCGGAGCTTCTGTCCGGCGATTGGAACGGGGCCGACTGGAGGGTGGACGACCGACGAACATACCAAGGGACATAGCAATTACAGCCATAAAGGCGTATCGCAGATTTTTATCGCCGATTCTGGGGCCGCATTGCAGATTCCATCCAACCTGCTCCCAATACGCTCTGGATGCGTTTCAGAATCACGGTTTCATTAAGGGGGCTGTGTTAACCGCGGTGAGAATCGCGCGATGTGGTCCGTGGCATCCCGGCGGTATTGACCATGTGCCGGAAGAATTTCATTTGTTTAAAAAATTTTGGGGAAGGTGAATGATTTGGGTGGTCTCTGGGCCTCGATAAAATCAATGACTAGCGGCTTGATGCTGAGTGTGCTTGAGTTTTTCTACAGGCTCACCGGAAGTTATGGCATAGCTATTATTCTTTTGACGATAATGGTCCGTCTCGTATTGCACCCACTCTCGCAAAAGCAGATGTCAAGCATGGCGCGGATGCAGAAAATCCAGCCCAGATTGAAGATGCTCCAGGAGAAATACAAGGACGACAAGGAAAAACTGAACGCCGAAATGATGCGCCTCTATAAGGAGAACAACGTGAACCCGATGGCGGGCTGTCTGCCGCTTCTGGTCCAGCTCCCGATTATGATAGTGCTCTTCCAGGTCCTGATGAATTATGAAATGGCCGCAGGGGCATCTTTCCTCGGCGTAAGGCTCGAACTGTCGGTGTTCGACGGTCTGGCCGCGGCAATGAATATAACGATACAGGAAGGCGCAAGGGCAGGAATAACGGACATCTTCAGAGGGATATTTTCCAACCCGGCGGGACTCATAAAAATCGGCCTCTATCTGCCGGGACTTATCCTTACCGGCCTGATCTGTTTCATGATGTGGTATCAGCAGAAGATGTCCGGAGCCGGCGACAATCCTCAGATGGCTACAATGAACGTTATCATGCCGGCCATAATGGCCTTCATGTGCCTGGGACTTCCGGGCGGCGTTGTGGTCTACTGGGGGACCTCCTCTCTCATAGGCATAATCCAGCAATTGTTTGTTTCAAAAAAGGCTAAGAGCGAACTCGCTAAAGAGCCCGTTTTGTATAAAAATAAACCCGTGGACGGCAAAGGCGAGATACTTACTCTGGAGAACGGCGAAAATGAGAACGAGGAAGAAGAGGATGACGACGAATACGAAGAGGACGAGTACGGGGATGACGACGAGGAGTATGAGGATTACGACGAGGACGAGTATGACGACGAATACGAGGACGAATATGAGGACGGCGAGGAATACGAGGACGAAGAGGATCAGAGGGGGAAAAAATGACTATCCAGGAGAATAAGGAAAGTGAAGTAAAAAAACTTGTTCCGGAATCCATGATACTGGAGACGAAATCGATCGAGTCCGCTCTGGAAACGGCGGCGGGATTGTGGAAAATAAAACCGGAGGACGTCGAGGCAACCGTGCTGGACGATGGGAAGCGGCTCTTTGGACTGCTGGGCAAGAGGATGAAAATCCGTGTCTCCACCATAGCGCCGCTGATATATTTGCAGGCAAGGGACTTCGCAAATTCCATCCTGAGCCAGTCCGAGCTTAACCTCGAAGCAAGTATAGACGACTCGAATACCATTAACGTTGAAGGCAGCGACTCAGCTATAGTGATTGGCCGTCATGGGGAAACACTTAAAGCTTTTGAGTTTCTGGTGAACCTGATATACCGCACCGACCAGTCGTCGCCTAAGATCCGCTTCGACTGCGCGGGTTACAGGGCGCGCAGGGAGGAGAGTCTGGTACACCTGGCTGAGAGCGTAGCGAGGGAAGTTATTCACAAAAGGGCGCCCGTGAGCCTTGAGCCGATGTCGAGCTGGGAACGGAGGATTATCCACCTTGCGCTTCAGGACAAGAGGGATATTATGACCTCATCCGAAGGAGAGGAACCCCTCCGTAAAATCGTGGTGTATCCCAGCGGGCACACCGAGCGCCGCAGAAATTTTCGTCGGCGCCGGCCGCGCTCGTACTGATGCTGCCTTATATTTTCGGGAATATTAACACGTATTACGTTTTATGGGGCGCCGCTCTGATCCTGCTTTATATATGGATCGCGAGGCGATCGGTCCGTATGTACGGCATGTCGCGTGAAGACGCCTCCGAAGTTCTCTGGTGGGTTCTTTTCGGTACGTTTGTCGGCGCGTCCCTGGGCGGATACCTGGATCACCTGGAGATGTACTTGAAGGACCCCACAAAACTGCTCCGTTTCTGGGAGAGTCCAGTATCATCAGGGGCCGGATTCATTTGCGGGGGGTTGGCGGGGGTATGGAAGCTCAGGCGTCTGGGCCTGTCAGTTGATAAATTCGCCGAAGCAAGTTCCATACCACTCGCATTCGCGCTCGCCATCGGAAGGCTGGGTTGTTTCTCCAGCGGCTGCTGCGGAGGGCTCCCGACCAACAGCCGCATCGGCCTCAGATTTCCGGCTAATCCATTCCTGCCACTGTGGCCGTCGCAGTTATTGGAGTCCGTTGCCGCATTACTTATAGGAGCGGCTCTAATTGCTGTGGAGAAGCACCGCTGCCGTGAGTCCGCAGAAGGCGCGATATTATTCCCGATATTTTTGATTACGTATGGCAGTTACCGATTCGCGTTCGATTTTATGCGCGAGGGAAGCAGGGCTTTCGGCCTCCAAAGCGGGCAATACGCGGGGATAATTGCGGTAGTCGTGGGAATATGCTGGCTAACCAAATCAATACGGCGCTTGCGCGAGGTAAAAATACCATGACCTCGCAGTGGTGGAACGCGGGGCTGTATTTTTCGTGCGTAAGGTGCGGAGCCTGCTGCGGCCAGGTGCCGGGGACAGTTCGTTTCACTAAGGATGAACTTTCGGCGATGGCTCGCGCGCTGGACGTCACCGAGGAGCAATTCACCCGGAAATACTGTTGGAATAAATACTCGGCCCTATCCCTGCGTGAGCGGTCGAATTATGACTGCGTGTTTTTAAAAAACTCAGAGGACGGTCCGGAATGTAAAATATATTCCGTTCGTCCCTCACAGTGCTCGACATTCCCTTTCTGGCCGGACATACTGGAGAGTCTCCACTCATGGGAAATGTATGCGTCCTCGTGCCCCGGAATGAACAGCGGTGAATTCCACGATTCTGACGAAATATCAAGAATTTCGGCAAAATATACTAAATAACAGGAGGTACATCCATTATGTCAGTGAAGTTCAACGTAACACCCGCAGAGGTTTTTCCCGCTATTGAGAAATACATGCTCCGTGACGGCTTCGATATTGTCATAGACATGGAAAAATCTAAGGGCAGTCACATCATAGACAAGCGTAGCGGAGACGACTGGCTTGATTTTTACACGTTCTTCGCATCCGCGCCGTTCGGAATGAACCATGACGCGCTAAACAACGACGAGTTTAAAGATAAAATTTTCCGCGCGGCGATAAACAAGGTCGCAAACTCGGATATCTATACGCTCGAAATGGGAGAATTCGTCAAGATATTTGGCGAGGTGGCGCGTCCCGATGGTTTCGAGCATCTATTCTTTACGGACTATGGATCACAGGCGGTGGAAAATGCCTTCAAGGTCGCGATGGACTGGAAGGTACAGAAGCTTACGGCAAAGGGGAAAGTGACAGCCGGTGAGGCCCTCGCCGGGGCGAAGGGCACTAAAATCATCCACTTCAACGAGTCGTTCCACGGTCGCGGCGGCTACACGCTTTCCGTAACAAATACCGCCGACCCAAACAAATACTCTCGCTTTGCCAAATTCAACGACTGGCCGAGGATCATCAATCCCAAGATGACATTCCCCATCGAAAATCATATTCATGAGGTCGAATGGCTTGAGGCACAGGCAATAAAACAGATAAACCGCGCGCTTCTCGAAGACCCGGACGGGCACTGCGCGATAATAATCGAGACTATCCAGGGAGAAGGCGGCGATAATCACTTCCGCACGGAATTCCTGCAAAAGCTGAAGGACATCTGCGACGAGAACGAGATGATGCTGATTTTCGACGAGGTGCAGTGCGGGATGGGCATCACAGGGAAGATGTGGGCATGGCAGTATCAGATCGCGCCGGACATCTTCACGTTTGGCAAGAAGTCCCAGATCTGCGGCATCGTCGTGGGTCCAAAGGTCGATCAGGTGGAGCACAACTGTTTCAAGACCTCCAGCAGGATCAACTCCACTTGGGGCGGTAATCTAACGGACATGGTGAGAGCCGCCAGGTACCTTGAAATCTACCGCGATGAGAAAATACTCGACTACGTTTCCAATACGGTAGGCCCCGCGCTCATAAAGGAACTCGGAAAATTGAGGGACGAATTCCCGGAGTACATCAGCAACGTGAGAGGCAAGGGTTTGATGTGCGCGTACGACATAAAGACGCCGGAACTTTGCTCCAAATTCCTTGCCGAGTGCGCGAAGCGTCACATGTTGATTCTATCATGCGGAACAAAGTCCGTACGTTTCCGTCCCGCGCTCAATGTACCGTTGGCCGATTTGGAGCGCGGTATCGAGATCTCTCGCGAGGCTGCCAAAGAAACGTTCAAGTAGAATCTTATTATCCATTAACAAATAAAAAAGAGCGGGAGGCCTCCCAATTAATGGGAAGCCTCCCGTATTATTTTCCAATTCCAGCATGTGAGTATTGATTTGGATCAAACTAAAAAATACTGTTTGATTGGGCGCCCCTTATTCTGATATTTATTTCTTACGTGCAGTTTGCCCGTGTTAACCAACGCCTCACAGTATTTCCTCACCGTTATTCTGGACACCTTCAGAACCTCGGCTATCTCTCCCGCTGATTGCGGGCTCTTGCCCTCCTCGATGAACCGCATGACCTTGTCCAGCATTTCGTTGCTCTTTACCGAGCCGTTCATGAAGCTCTGGTACCGTTCGCGAGGGAAGAATATCGCGTCAAGGCTATCCTGCCGTACTGGATTATCAAGAGCCGCCGCGGACATAAAACGGTAGCGGAACATCTCAAGAGAAAAACGCAGCCGCTCCGGTGTGGCAGGTCTCAGGATAACATCCCACGCGCCCTCCGCGAAAGCGTCCTGAACGAACTCTCTTGAAGGATTCTGCGTGAGAATGATAACCTTTGCTTTATGTTGAATCTCGGTAAAACGTTTCCAATCTCCCGTATTCTCCTGTCCGCCGACGATGATCAGATCTACCGGCGTGGTCTTCATTCTCGCGATGCCTTCTTCCGCGTTTTTGGCTTGATCTATTATCTGATAGTTATCGAAAAACCTGATGATCTGCCCGACCGAAAATAACACCATCAGATCAGATTCGACTATCAATAAATTTATCGATTTCATTTTGTGACTAACCTCCCTCCATTTTGCACAGGTTCTGTTTGGACATAAAGATTTACTGTACGACAAACAAGCGTTTGCGTAATTCAATCTTGAACGACAACCTATAGGCTGTTGTTCATGAACTCCAAAACGTACTGTTGTACAAATTTGGATTGTCACCCCGTGTTTAAATAATAACATAAAAATGAATTAATTGCATAATTATTACGCAAATAAAACTATAATCTTCTTAAAATACTTAATTTTACGTATTCACGTTTGATTTTTTTACTGAATATTATGAATTGTCATAATTGTAAATATTGTGTAATTTCCGAAGCTTTTATTGCAAAACACGAATAATGTATAATATATAAACAGTCACAAATAATTTGGAGGGAATTAAATGCTTCATTTTAAAAGAATTGAAAAACTCACCCGGCTTCTTGGTTCAAATGGAATTGACGCCATATTCGCCGGACCTTCGACCGATTTGGAATACCTTGCGGATCTTCGGCTTTTTGACGACGAAAGACCCAAGGGACTCCTGATCTCGAAAACGGGAAAAGTATTCGCGCTCACTCCGATGCTCTATGGAGAGGAGATGAAAATTGCGCTCGGTAACGAGGCGGTTATTAAAATTTGGGCCGATCACGAGGGATTCGGGAGGGCTTTCGCGGAAGGCGCGAATGAGATAGGCGTGACCGGAGGCAGGATTGCAATCAACGACGGAGTGAAGGCTGTAGATCTCATAGAAATGAAAAAGATACTTGACGCTGAATATGTGAACGGAGCGCACACCCTTGCCCCTCTCCGCAGAGTAAAGGAGGAGGCCGAGCTTGAAAATTTACGGCGCGCCGGAGCAATAGCCGATGCCGTTATGGAGGACATATCGAAATTCATCGCTGCCGGGCGAACGGAGCGCGAAATTCAGGAGACCCTCGCGGCGCTCTTCGCGAAACATGGATGCGAAACTCTCTCTTTCCCCCCGATAGTGGCCGGCGGCCCAAACGGATCCATGCCGCACTATCAGGACAACGCAAGAACACTGCACGACGGAGATTTTGTCGTGGTAGACATGGGATGCCGTTACAACGGTTACTGCTCCGACATGACCAGGACTTTCTGCCTTGGCGAGCCAACCGAGGAGATGAAGCGCGTCTACGCCATAGTGCTTGAGGCGCAGAAAGCGGGAGAAGCCGCCGTCTGCGAAGGCGCTTCTGGGCAGGACGTGGACCGCGCGGGAAGGCGCGTGATAAACGACGCGGGATACGGCGAATATTTCCTGAACAGGCTTGGACACGGAGTCGGCATAGCCATACATGAGGACCCGTACATTATTGAAGGCAATGACTTACCGCTTGAGCCCGGTAACGTGTTCAGCGTGGAGCCCGGAATTTATATCGCCGGCAAATTCGGCGTCAGAATAGAGAACATCGTCGCGGTTAAACCGGACGGAACCGCCGAGTCTTTGAACAAGTTCACACGCGAGATGATAGTGATACCGTAATATATGTTAATCTTTAAAAAATCATTACAATACCGGCGTGTATCGCGCGCCCGCATTATTGGAGGATATACTCTTGCGGTACTTAATCGGCATAGACGGCGGCGGAACAAAAACCGCAATATGCGCCGCGCGCGCCTGCGATTTCCTGCTGAGCTACACAGAGACTTCCGGCACTTCCTGGAGGGAACATGGCCCGTCGGGAGTGGCCGGAAAACTCAAAAAATCCGTGGATGAGCTTATAGGAGAGGGACAAATAGCCGGGATCGCGATCGGGCTTCCATGTCATGGCGAAAGTATTGAAGGCGATCAGGCCGTGGAGCAAGCTATCCGCAAGGAGTTCCCGGGCGTCCCCATTTACTTTTCAAACGACGTCGAGGTGGGATGGGCAGGGTCTCTGGCCCTGGAGCCGGGTATAAATATCGTGGCAGGTACGGGGTCTATCGCTTTTGGCAAGGATATTCACGGTAAAACCGCGCGCGGCGGCGGCTGGAGTGAATTTTTCAGCGATGAGGGATCATGCTACTGGATGGGCCGCAAAGTATTGGAGCTCTTTTCAAAACAAGCCGACGGACGCATTCCGAAAGACGCCTTATACGAGGTCGTGTATCGTAAATTTGGCCTAAGTGACGACTTCGAAATCGTTGACATAGTTCACGAGCGCTACATACCCTCCAGGGAAAAGGTAGCGAGCTTGCAGCTTTTGGCAAAAGAAGCGGCTTTACTTGGTTCGCAATGCTCAATATCTTTATATATCGAGGCCGCCGGCGAATTATGTCTGATTATCACAGCCATCAAAAATCAACTTGATTTTGATTCAAAACCCTTTAATGTTTCTTACACAGGAGGGCTGTTTAAAGCCGACAAGCTGATTCTCCCGCATTTTTCACGGAAAATTGAAGAAATTGGCGGAAAATTAATAACGCCCCGTTTAAAACCCGAAGAAGGAGCGCTGCTGCTGGCTTATCAACATTTTTACCCGGACGGCCTGGAAGGGGCAAAAAAGGCAATATGCATACCGTAATTTTCGATTTGGACGGAACGCTTTCAGATTCCGCGGTTTTGACAATAGCCGCGCTCAAGATCGCCGCGCCTCAATTTGGTCTGCCGGTACCCGCGATCGAAGCGGTCCGAAGGACCATGGGGTATGCCAATCCTGAGTTTTATTATATTTTATTTCCCGAAACTCCACGCGAGACAGTATTTGAAATGGGGCAACTGGTGGAGCAAGAAGAACTGCGCCTGCTTCCAACAGTTAAAGACAAACTTTTATTCGAGGGATGCCGCGAGTTACTTACACGCTTGAAGGAACACGGCCTTCGTCTTAACATCGCCAGTACAGGCGATAATGACCATGTGTTTCCAATTCTTAAAGAAACCGGAATTATTGGTTTGTTTGATAAAATATCCTGCGGCCGTCCCGACAAGATTGAAATACTGCGAAAGATGACGGATGCTCATGATAAATCCGGCTTTATTATGGTGGGAGATATGAAAAAGGACAGCGATGGCGCGCGCGCAAACGGCATCACATCGGTGGGTGCGTGTTATGGTTATTGTCTGAGGGAGTTTGCGGAATTTGATTATTATATAGATACGCCCAAGGAGCTGTTGCATCTCCTGAATATTCATTAAAATCAGGAGGAACCGGCTACCGCGTGGACGATTGGCCAATATTAAGGAGGGCTTTGCATGTACTTGACGGAAAAAGAAATTTTCTCCCAACAAGAAGCGTTGGAGAAAACTTTTGATTTAGTGATGAGAGAGAGTTCCAAACTTGCCGATTTTTTTGCGGCTACACGGCGTCGATATGTGTTTTTTGGCTGCGGTTCGAGCTATATGCTTGCCAAAAGTGCCGCGAAAATGTTCGCGCTCAAGCCCAATGCGGACGCCTATGCCATTGCCGGCGGCGACTATTTGCTTGACCCCGATTTACATCAACCTCTTGTGGAAAACGCCGTTATAATTTTTTTGTCACGATCCGGCGCGACAAGCGAAATCCTAAGAGTGGCGGAAGAACTCCGCAAACGCGGAAACAATCTCGTATCCATTACAATGAGGGAGAGGAGCGCTCTTGAGGATCTCTCGGACTATACGCTGACGCTCCCTTGGGCTTTTGATGAAAGCGTATGCCAAACCAGGACAGTTACCAATTTTTACGTGGTACAGATACTCATCTCCGCTATTTATGACGAAAACCAGGCGCAAATAGACGATGTTTCAAGAGCCATTTCAGGAATTTCAGGTTTACTTAATAAATGGCGGCAGCCGCTTGCGGAGATTGCCCGCGAAAAAACTTTTTCGGATGTGGTGGTTCTGGCGGACGGAGTCCTATGCGGAATAGCCGAAGAGGCCTCCCTTGCTTTTACCGAAATCTGCCTTATTAGCGGAAAGCATTTCAACCTCCTTGACTACCGGCACGGCCCTAAGGTGTTGAACTCAACGTCAACGCTCTCGATCATCGCAATACAGCCCTCAGCTCAGCCCGACAAAACAAAACTCCAGAGCGATTTACTGAACGACATAAAAGCATGCGGCGGAACCACGATAGTTATCCGCCCGGCAAACACCGATTTTACGGGTGATTTCACAATTGACTGCGATTTCACATTCTTCCCCGCATACGGAATAGCGCTGATCTGCGCCGCCCAGATACTGGCCTTTGAAAAGGCAATCGCCAAAGGAATAAACCCCGATAAACCATCGGGTTTGACAGCCTGGATTTCATTGTGACAAATAAAAAGGCCCCGGGGTGAAATCCCCTGGGGCCTTGCTATTCCTGGCGGGCTCGAGGCGATTCGAACGCCTGACCTACGGCTTAGGAGGCCGTCGCTCTATCCTGCTGAGCTACGAGCCCAACGTGTCGGATTTCGACAACTGCGTGATTATAACCAATCTACATTGCCGCCGTCAACTATACTTTTTTATATATTAACCAAGTGTTATAAGATACTCGATGTTCCCATTTACAGCGTGGTTCAGTCCGTAAAACTGCCTATTGAATCGCGGTCAAAACTGCTGATTGAATCCCGGCAAAATTTGATAAACTTCCTAATACGGCGGCAATCATGGCTCTTGCGTATACAAGATTCATAATGATACGCGTCGCCTGTAAGAATTGGCGTCTTTTGCGGCGAGATGTGTTTCTAGCGAGCAGCACATCTCGCTCACCATTTTTAGGCCATTCTCCTAATAAATATTCACAAATCGGGCGCATCCATAGAAAAGAGCGGGAACATACCCGCTCTTTTTTTTCGCATTTTCTTCCGGCGTTCCTGTTTTTACGATTTTTTGATCGAAAGCACTCTGCTCTCGGATACCTGAAGCCTCGGCGCTGAGATCGAAATCACGCCGTTTTGGAACGACGCCTCCGCTTTGTCGGTATCAATTTCAAATGGCAGCGTCAGCTCGTAGTTGAACGATGCGGCGGTCTTTTTGCTGTACCAAATCTTGCCGTCGTCCTCGGCCTTTTCGGTCTCCTCCTTCTGCTTCGACTTGAGATGCACCCTTTCCTTGGATATCCGTATCTCCACCTCATCGGGGTTGATGCCGGGAGCCTCCACTGACACGTTTAACCTGCCGTCCTTCTCGTACATGTCGAAATTGCCGAAGTTCCTCGTCGCCGGGAAATCAGGCGACCACAGCAGCCTGTTGAATATGTCGTCGATGTCCATCAGGGAACTGCGGCGAACGCTTCCCGGCAAATTATTTCTAAACGGCGTTAATGCAAACATTTTTCTCTCCTCCTGTTATTCATTAATAATTGACATTAACTGACTAAACACATAATAAAACGCTTTTCTAAATATGTCAATACATATTGGTGAATATTGGTCATTTTTTTGAAAAAGCGGTAAATCACGTAAAAAAACACTTTATGTTATAATTTTATTTCCATAAATAGAACGGAGGAATATTCTCTGGCTAAAATATTAGATTTGCTCAAGAGTGGAAAAATTCTCGTTTCCGACGGAGCATGGGGAACGTATTTATTTCAGCGCGGACTTGCGGTCGGCGAATGCCCGGATGAGTGGTCGGTTTCGCACCCGGATACGGCGACTGAAATAGCCGCGAGTTATTTAGCCGCCGGAGCCGACATGGTCCAGACGAACAGCTTTGGCGCAAACCGCTTCAAACTGGGGCACTTTGGTCTTGCGGACAAAGCGGCCGAAATTAACGAGGCGGCGGCACGCGCTTCGCGCGAGGCTTTGCGGGGCGCCGCGGACAAGTTCGTAATTGCGTCGGCCGGCCCCACCGGGAAAATGCTGATAGCGGAGGACGTCACAGAAAGCGAATTGTATGACGGATTCGCGGAACAAGCGACGGCTCTTGAGCGAGGAGGAGCCGACGCTATCTGCATTGAGACGATGACCGATGTGGAGGAAGCCGTGGCCGCGATAAAGGCGGCGCGAGAGAATACATCACTCGAAATAATCGCCACATTCACGTTCGACAGATCTTTGAAGGGAACATACAGGACTATGATGGGAATATCCCCGGAGCGCGCGGCGGCGGCCGCGCTTGAGGCGGGGGCGGATATTACGGGGGCAAACTGCGGCAACGGCATGGAACAGATGCTCGATATAGTGTATGAGATGAAAACCACATTCCCGGACGCATTTCTGCTCGTGCAAGCTAATGCCGGATCGCCCGTAAACGTGAATGGGCGTGACGTTTTCCCTGAAACTCCGGATGTTATGGCATCGCATGTTCATAAATTATTGGACGCGGGAGCGGGTATCGTGGGAGGGTGCTGCGGCACAACGCCGGCGCACATCGCCGCGATAAGGGCGGCTGTTGACTCATACATCGGGACCCGCCAGAAATACCTGAAAGGGGGACATTCTCGTGAGGGCTAAAGATTGGTTGAAGGAAAACAGCATTCCTGTGTTGTCGTTATGTGTGCTGGTAATCGTAATTATCTCCATCGCCTTTGCCTCCAAGGCGAGTTCCAGCGCCGCCGATTTGGAAAAAATACGGGACACAGTCGCGGAACAGAATAATATGCTCGCAGCCTCCAAGGAGCAAATCAAGAACCTTGAGCTTGAGAACGCGACCTCGACTTCGGCAATCGAGGGCCTCAAGAGGGAAAATTCCATAGCCTCCGAGAAACTGGAGAGCGCAAGCGAGGACATCCAAAGAGCCCTGGACGAGAACACGATCGCGCGTTCGGAAATTGATCGCCTGCGCGAGGAGAATCTTGCCTTGGCACAATCCGCCGAGGAGGAAATCAACGCGCTGAAATCCGACATCGCGAAGAAGGAACAGGCAATAAAGAGCGGCGAGGAGAGTGTAGCCGCCGCCGAGGCATTGATAGGGAACCTTCAATTGGAACTTACATCGGCACAGGAATCCTACAAGATTTTACAGGACGCCGCGTTGGCCGGCGACATTGAAATTGGGCGGCTAAAGGCCGAATTGACGCGTTATCAAAGCGAGGCGGACGCAGAGCGGCGGACTGCCGCTGCGAGAGGCGCGGAAATCGAGCAGCTTAAAACTGAGATTGAGGGGTTAATAAAAACGGCTGAAACAAGCAATGCCGAAATCGCGCAGCTAAAGGCCGATTTGACGCGTTATCAAAGCGAGGCGGACGCAGAACGGCGGACTGCGACTGCGAGAGGCGCGGAAATTGAGCAGCTTAAAACTGGAATTGAGGAGATGAATAAAACGGCCGAAACAAGCAATGCAGAAATCGCACGGCTAAAGGCCGATTTAACGCGTTATCAAAGCGAAGCGGACACAGAACGGCGGACCGCCGCTGCGAGAGGCGCGGAAATTGAGCAGCTTAAAGCTGGCATTGAGGAGATGAATAAAACGGCCGAAACAAGCAATGCAGAAATCGCACAGCTAAAGGCCGATTTGACACATTATCAAAGCGAGGCGGACACAGAACGGCGGACCGCCGCTGCGAGAGGCGCGGAAATTGAGCAGCTTAAAGCTGAAATTGAGGAGATGAATAAAACGGCCGAAACAAGCAATACCGAAATTGCACAGCTAAAGGCCGATTTAACGCGTTATCAAAGCGAGGCGGACGCAGAGCGGCGGACTGCCGCTGCGAGAGACGCGGAAATTGAGCGCCTTAAAGCTGAGATTGAGGAGTTGCTTAAAACCGCGGAAACAAGCAATACCGAAATTGTGCAGCTAAAGGCCGATTTAACGCGTTATCAAAGCGAGGCGGACGCAGAACGGCGGACTGCCGCTGCGAGAGGTTCGGAAATTGAGCGCCTAAAAACTGAAATTGAGGAGTTGCTTAAAACCGCGGAAACAAGCAATGCGGAAATCGCGCAGCTAAAGACCGATTTGACACATTATCAAAGCGAGGCGGACACAGAACGGGTGGCTGCCGCTGCGAGAGACGCGGAAATTGAGCAGCTAAAAGCTGGCATTGAGGAGATGAATACAACGGCCGAAACAAGCAATGCCGAAATCGCACAGCTAAAGGCAGATTTGACGCGTTATCAAAGCGAGGCGGACACAGAGCGGCGGACCGCCGCTGCGAGAGGCGCCGAAATTGAGCGGCTTAAAGCTGAGATTGAGGAGTTGCTTAAAACGGCCGAAATAAGCAATGCCGAAACCGCACAGCTAAAGGCAGATTTGACGCGTTACCAAAGCGAGGCGGACGCAGAACGGCGGACCGCCGCTGCGAGAGGTGCGGAAATTGAGCGACTAAAGGCGGAAATGTCGGAGTATCAAAAGGCGTCGGAGACCGGAAATGCCGAGATAGAGCGGATGAAAGCCGAACTGAGCCGTTATGAAAACGAGGCTCTCGCCAACCGCCAGACTGCCGCCTCATACCAGGCGGAAATTACTCGTCTCGAAACCGAGCTGGCTCAACTCCAAAACGCTTCGGCGACGGATCGCGAATCCATCGCATTGCGCGAAGCGGACATAGATCGCCTCACAAAGCTTGTGTCGGATTCTGAGGAGGAGATGAAGCGCCTGTCCGCCGCCGTATCGGAGAATATGGAGTCGGCAGCCGGGGCAAACGCGGAAATCGGCAGGCTCAAAGAAGTAATAAACGAGGCGAACTCCGAAATTGAAACGCTAAACATTGCCATCGGCGAACACAACGAAATTATCGCGGCGGACAAGATTGAGATAGACAAGCTGAACGAGAGGATAACCGAAGCCGCCGCCGAGATCGAGCGTCTTGGAGAACAGTTGCGGGCGCGAGACGCCGAGGTGGTTTCGGCGCGTTACGAGATGGATGTTCTTGCCGCGCGAAATGAGGCCGCTAAAAAAAATGAGGAAAAACTATTCGACGGAGTGAGCGGAGCAATCGAAAAATTGTGGGTTGAAGGATATATCACCGCCGCCCACGCGCTGGCCTCTGAGGCCGGCAGAAATTTCCCGGAGAAATCCGGCTTCGCGGAATCCGCGCGTCAGCTTCAAATTGTCCTGGACGCGCTGGCCGGGGATCCGAAAGCGCTTCCGGACGTGATACCGCAGTAAATTACAAACGTAATTTTGCCTTCACAAGCGTTTGCCTAATGTGTAAAATAAGTAATAGTTAATTACTCAAATAACGAATGGTAAAGGAGAGGTAAAAAATGGCAAACCTGAAGGGTACAAAGACGGAGAAAAACTTGATGGAGGCATTTGCCGGGGAGAGTCAGGCACGGAACAAGTATACCTATTTTGCTTCAAAAGCCAAAAAAGAAGGCTACGAACAAATTGGGGCTTTTTTTGAAGAAACCGCGGGCAACGAGAAGGAACACGCAAAGATTTGGTTCAAGCTGCTTTGCGGCGGCGATATTCCGACAACTGCTGAAAATCTCAAGGCCGCGGCAAGCGGCGAACACGAAGAATGGACTGAGATGTATAGGCGCATGGCGGAAGAAGCGCACGAAGAAGGCTTTAAGGATATAGCTTTTCTTTTTGAATCGGTGGCCAAAATAGAGAAAGAACATGAGGAACGCTACCTCAAGCTGCTTAAAAACATCGAGGACAGTTCAGTCTTCGCGAAAAAAGAAAAGTCCGTCTGGATATGCCGCAACTGCGGTCACATCGTGGACAGCGAAAAAGCCCCGCAAAAATGCGCGGTCTGCGTTCATCCGCAGGCATACTTTGAACTGCGCGTAATAAACTATTAAGGCGCCTCGCGCGGGATAATCTGAAAAATTTCATATGTAAAACGGCGAAATGACTGCTCTCCAGACCGAGGGCAGTCATTTACGCTTTGGCACTTTTATATAAGGATGGTATACTTATCCCGACAAATCCCGCAAGCTAAGGGAAGTAATCAAAGCGCCTTTAATTCAAGACGGCAAGGTGGCGGGTCTTTTGGGAATTGAATTGGATGTTGCGAAACAGAAAAATTCAAGAGAAGAGGCAAATAAAACGCCGGGCGATACGCCTAATGACGTAAAATCCAATGTACTCGAAAAACCACACTTCTCCGGTTTGGTTCTAATTTGTGATGATACCGTTATGAGTCAGCAAGTTATTTGCACTCTCCTGGCGCGTGTGGGACTCAGGACAGTGGTGGCGGAGAACGGAAAAGCCGGCTTGGAGATGGTCCGAGAACGCATACAAAAAGATGAAAAGCCCTTTGATTTGATTTTCATGGATATATTAATGCCGGTTATGGATGGAACGGAAGCGGCGTCGAAAATAACTGAATTGGGCGCTGAAATCCCCATAATCGCGATGACGTCGAACATAACCGAAGGCGAGCTGGAAAAGTACAGAACTTTCGGAATGCCTGATTGTTTATGTAAGCCCTTCTCAACACAGGATCTGTGGCGAGTCCTGTTAAAATATTTGACGCCTGTAAGCAGCTCCGTAGTAAACCAGCATGAAGAAAGACAGGAAAAAAACGAACTGCAAAAGAAACTGCGGACTAATTTTGTGAAAAGCAATCAGACAAAATATAATGAAATCACTGAGGCGATTGCGGCAAACGATATTCAACTCGCGCGCAGGCTGGCGCACACACTGAAAGGGAACGCGGGAATGATCCGCAAAACCGGATTGCAAAGCGCCGCCGCAGAGATCGAGGCTCTGCTTAAAGACGGAAAAATCCCGATCCCCGAGGACAAAATGAACCGTCTCCAAACCGAATTAATGTTGGTTCTCGAAGAATTGAGGCCGTTGCTTGATACAATTTCGGCGCGGGAAGTTGAACCCCTGAATGCCGAACAGATACGGTCATTGTTTGAGAAACTTGAGCCAATGCTCGAAAACATAAACCCCGAGTGCGTGAACATGCTTGATGATATTAACGCTGTCCCGGGGGCGGAGGAACTCGCGCGTCAGATTGCGGATTACGACTTTGAGTCCGCGGCTTTGACGCTTGATGAATTAAAGAAGAAATGGGTGTGAGAAGACATGAGTGAAGATAAGAAGAACAGTGTTCTTGTTGTAGACGACGAAAATTCAGGCATTATGGCGCTAACTGACATCCTGAGTCCTGAATACGCCGTTTACGCGGCAAAAAGCGGGCAGAACGCCATTGCGGCGGCGGAAAAACACTTACCCGACGTGATTTTGCTTGATATCATGATGCCGGAAATGGATGGATTCGCTGTAATTGCCGAACTAAAAAAATCTGAAAAAACGCGAAACATCCCCGTTATTTTTATCACGGGACTCAGCGATATTGGCGACGAGGAAAAAGGACTGGCTTTGGGAGCCTCGGATTACATAACCAAACCCTTCAGTCCGGCTATTGTAAAATTACGGGTGCGAAACCAAATTGTGATTATAAATCAAATGCGCCTGTCCTTTGAGAAAAAGCTTACGGAGACAATCGGCCGTATCAGAGTTGACTTTCTTTCACGCATGAGCCATGAGATGCTTACCCCCATGAACGCTATCATGGGTATGACGCAAATGGCTAAAATGTTGGGAAATTCACAGGAAATAAGGCACATCCTTGAAGAAATCGACACCGCGTCCCATCAATTATTAGGATTGATTAACGACTTGCTCGATATTTCCGGCAGTAAACCCAGCGCGTTCTCGCTTGCAAATTCGTTTTTTTCATTTGAAGAGATGATTCGTAATGTATGGAAAGAGATACGCCCCGAGATTGAGGAAAAACAACAGACATTTACTTTCGATATCGACCAGTCAATACCTAAGTCGCTCATAGGCGACGAAAACCGGTTATCACAGGTAATTATCAATCTGCTGACAAACGCGATGAAGTTTACGCAAGAAGGAGGTAAAATAAACCTCTCTGCTTACGAGCTCAATGAAGACGCTGATATGATGGTTACTCTGCAGATAGAGGTCACTGACGACGGCATTGGTATATCGAAGGAGCAGCAAAGGGATATATTTAATATCTTTGATAAGCTGGACGACAGTCCGTCAAGTGAACAAGGGGGCGCCGGGCTGGGCCTTCCCATATCAAAGCGTATCATTGAGAAGATGGGCGGTAATATATGGATCGAGTCCGAACCTGGTAAAGGCTCAAAATTTGCGTTCACCTGCAAGATGAAAAAAGGATAAATCCACGGCAAACTAATTTTAAACCGGACCGTGAGAGCGTCTCATATATTGTTTAAACCTCCAAATCGCCGCAAAGCGAGAGCGACGATTTGGAGGTTTTCACATTCTGAGGGATGATTTCATTCTTTCTCATATTCCTTATGGCTTCTATACTCAAAGAGGTAACTTTCAGTCACCTTATTTTCCAATTTAAGTATTAAATTTGCGGCATCGATATGGAGGAGGCGTATTCCGAAACGGATCGAAGTGAAGGTTAACTGCATTGAATTACAAATAAAAAACTGAAGGGAATGATTGAAATGTTTTCCATTAAGAAATTTTCCGTTGCGATAATAGCGTTGATGGCGTTTTTTTCCTTCTGCGGCGGCGCGTTCGCGGCTTTTGACGCGCAGAACCTTATCGTTGAAAATGGGCTGCTTTATACGTTGGATGCCCAAGGCGAATGGACGGAGGTTAAAGGCGCAAGAGGGGTCGAGGAGAAAGACATCCAAGGCGAAAAAATTTACTGGCTTGCCGTCAACCCCGAGGCCGAGGAGATTTATAAGGGCTGGCAGGGAGGAATCTATTTCTTCGATGATGAAGGAGAGTTCATCTCGCTGGTCGAAAAGGAAGACGCTCACCGGACCTGGGTAGAATTCAGCCCGGACGGAGAACAATTCATACTTGACAGCGGAACTTACGTGGACCGCGAATATCTGCTCTATGATTTTGACAGCTTCAAGCTCAAAAAAACCTTCTACGGAATAGCCCTCGCGTGGCTTGATCCCGTTCGTTTCGTCTTTACGCTCATAGACACGCCGAAAGGCGAGCGTTATGAAGGCGCCGATTTTCCCGGATGGCTCTCGGTTGTCGTCTACAACTCCGGGACCGACTCGCTCACAGCCACGGTCGAAGCGACAAAAACGGAAGATTTCATGATGGAGAGAGTCGACGGCAGAACCGGGGAATTGGTCATAACGAAATTCTCCGTCAATGACGAGAAGGATTGGAAAGACGAAGACACGGGAAAAATCAAAACCGAAGAAATACGCGTTCCCGTTCCGTAGGCAAAAGATCGGCGACGGCAACGGGACGGCTACCGACTATCTCGCGCGGCGTTTTCTCCGATACCATCCTCCCGGAGTCAGTTCCTCGGGAAGATAGCCGCGAAACGGCGCGGCGGCGAGAGCGAGATATTTTGTGCGCGTTTCGCCCGTTTCGCCCAGTTTCACCATCAGGCGGGAATCGACAAAGCCTTGAAGAATATTTTCGACGTCGCGCGGCAGTGTTTTTGACTTTTTTGGCTTTTTGGGCAAGCCTGGAAAACCTTGCTCCGACAGTACGCGAGCGATTTCCTCCGCTGTCCTGCCCTGATCGGCGGCTGCGTACGCGGCAGCCTCAATGCCACCGAACGAAAAACGCGGCGCGGTTGCGATTGGGCGCGTGTCTTCAATGACCAACGCGCCCGAGGCGTTTCGGGTCATTGCCAAAACAGGCGATTCCCTCCTGTCCTCGGCGAAGACAGGAGGGAAAAGTTTTTTCCATTCGTACAGACTGCGGAGCAGACGCTCCAACCCGGGTTTTGGGTGATTTTGGTGAATTTGGTGAGTTTGTTCGGTTCGTTCAGGCGGAGCCGCTGTCTCTCCCGGAGCGGGTACTCGTTCAAAGAAATACGCCATCCGCGAAAGGGCTTCCTCGTCCAGGGGATAGATATGGCTGTAGAACCGCATCGGCTTGAGCGTGAGCCCGTAACGATCCGGTTCGTTGAAATACGGGCTGAAACGGTAAAAACGAACCTCCATAGCGGATGTCGGCGGTTGCAGGTGCGTCAGCAGCGGCACGAGGTCCGCTGCCTCACCATGCCACGCGTC
>Ga0099364_10002118_pt1 | contig 31999 bp, 24 predicted proteins | sample TergutTh196P3_FD_73070 | JGI IMG/M metagenome (GOLD analysis project Ga0099364, IMG submission 73070) | Microcerotermes parvus P3 segment gut microbial communities from Pointe-Noire, Republic of the Congo - Th196 P3 | ecosystem: Host-associated > Arthropoda: Insects > Digestive system > Gut ... | reverse complement strand
ATCGATTCGGATAATTCCTTTGGCCCCGATGAAATCGTAGATTTTTTCCGTTTCACGCTGAATCCGTCCGGTTAATTCGTCTGATATGCGTGCCGGCGTTATTTCCTGTACCTCGCCATTGTATTTTGCTCCATAATCGAAAAATTCGTTTTCGGGAACTACTTCGGTTATCGGAAACACACTGACTCTTTTCCGTTTCCGGTAGCATCCGCAGGTCAGTTCGACGCCCGGAATAAAGCGCTCGATAATTACTTCTGTGCCTTCCTTGAAAGCCTTTTCAACGGCTGCCTGTATTTGAGCTGTTTCTTTTACTTTGGTGATGCCGAAACTGCTTCCTCCGTCGTTCGGTTTGACAAAGACGGGCAATCCCAGCTCCTGGACAATCTTTTCGGGATGAAGCGGTTGTCCTTTTCGCAACAGGATGGAGTCGGCAACGGCTATTCCATGGCTTTTCACGAACTGCTTGCAGGCATATTTGTTGAATGTAAGGGCGCTTGTCAGTACGCCGCAGGTCGAATAAGGAATGCCGAGCATGTCTAAATAGCCCTGCAGCCGTCCGTCTTCTCCCGGGGTTCCGTGAATGGTGATATAGGCAAAGTCAATCTTTACGCGACCATTTCCTTTGGGGAAACTGAATGTGTTTTTATCAACCGGAGCGCCTTTATACTCTCCGCGAAGCCGGAACTGTTCGCCGGGGTTTTCAGGGGAGTTATCCGATGGCGAAGGATACTCAATATCGGATGTGAGGGCTATCCAGGCATCTTTCGCCATGAAAATAAGGTAAACATTATACCTTTTTCTGTCGATAAAAGCGTACAGATTTTCGGCGCTTTTGAAGGATACGAAAGCTTCTGAGGAATCGCCTCCGGCTATAATTGCAATATTTTTCTTCATAATTCTTTGTTTTCTACATAATTTTCCCATTTGGTTATCAGGTTGCGCATGGCTTCGGGCAGTTCCGAATCAAAGAGCATCTCTTCGCCTGTGGATGGGTGAATAAAACCTAATGTCCTGGCATGCAAAGCCTGATGGGGACAGACAGCGAAACAGTTCTGCACAAACTGTTTGTATTTGGCGAAGTTTTGTCCTTTCAGGATTTGATTGCCTCCGTAGCGGATGTCGTTGAAAACGGGATGTCCGACAGATTTCATGTGCGCGCGGATTTGATGCGTGCGTCCGGTTTCCAGCCGGCATTCCAGCAGGCTCACATAGCCTAATCGCTTCACTACCTTGAAATGTGTGATGGCCGGTTTCCCCTGCTCACCGTCGGGAAAGACCGTCATCAGCATCCGGTCGCGCGGGTCGCGTCCGATATTTCCTTCGATGGTTCCGGCGTCTTCTTTCACGATTCCCCAGACCATTGCGATGTACAGGCGGTGCGTGGTTTTATGGAAGAACTGCTGGCAGAGATGGGCTTTGGCTTCGGGTTGCTTGGCGACGACAAGCAGTCCGGAGGTGTCTTTGTCTATCCGGTGAATCAGTCCGACTCTTGTGTCGGAAGGGTCGAAATGCGGGTTGTCTTTGAAGCGCCAGGCGAGGGCGTTGACAAGCGTGCCGGTGTAATTGCCGTGTCCGGGATGAACGACCAGGCCAGCCGGTTTATTGACTACGAGCAAATCAGCGTCTTCGTAAACGACCGTCAGTGGTATGTCTTCGGGCAGGATTTCGATTTCGAGTCGCGGACGCTCCATCACGATGGAAACTATGTCGTGTGGCTTGATGCGGTAGTTGCTTTTGACGGCTTTGTCGTTGACAAGGATGCAGTTTGCTTCGGCTGCGAGCTGAATACGGTTGCGGCTCACATTCATCATGCGGTCGATCAGAAACTTGTCTATGCGGATAAGCGACTGATTTCTGTCGGCAACGAAACGGAAGTGTTCATGCAATTCCTGCTCCTCAAACCAGTCGTCGGGTTCGACTGATTCGCCGGTCAGCTGTTCTGCTAATAGTTTCAGTTCGTCCATGTTAAACCGGTCTTCAGTTTGTTGCGACTGTTTCCGTTTCTTCCTCCTGTGCTTCGTCGACTTCTTCCCTTCCGCCATCGCTTACTTTCAGTATCAGCGCCGCCGTAAGCGGCACAAATTCGCCCGCTCCCAAATCCCTGCCCTGATACTCAACGCCAAGCACTAAATCCCTGTATTGCCCGCGCACATATTTGATTTCGACAGATGTAAATCCCTGCGCCTGAATAAGGGCGAACGCCTGCCTGAAAGAAAGGTCTTTGACGTCGGGAACAACGGCGCTTTGCGCACTTTTGGCATTCAGGGTAATAAATACGATGCGCCCCTTTTTGACTCTCGACCCGAAAGTGGGTATCATCTCCATAATGGCTCCGGGCTTTACTTCCCTGGTATATACCGAATCTATGACGGTGTAACGTAAACCCTGATTATCAAGGAAAACAGAAGCATCTTCCATCAGTAATCCTTTTACTTCGGGAATCAGAATCGTTTGATTATGGAGCGTATACGCATTTATCCCTCTTAAAACTAAAAAGACAATGAGGCCAAAAACCAGCACGGCTGCCCCTAAATGAATATAAATCGGCAGCTGCATTATTCCTTTCCGCATATTTTTTTTCTTTGACTGCATTTTCAAGGACAAAAGTAAGGAAAAAACGGCAATCAGCCTTGTTTTTTTAGAGCGAATTGTGTGCAAAGAATGGTTAAAAAATGCAAAAATTTGTTATTCAATTGAATATCAACGCATACTCTGTCGCTATATCATTGATTCAGGCTACTTACGGCAAACTGCAAAATTTGTCACATTTAAGCAATTTTCAGGCCAAAATATTTTCACATTTGTACATCTACACTTTTGCGGTACGTTCCAAAATAAGGGTGTTGAAAACTTTTTTTGTCTAAAACACAGATTACACGCATAATTTTTTTTACTTTTACGCTCATTTACAAAAAAGGGGGGTGAATGTACGAAGAGAGAGGAAATGAGTGTTAAGGAGATTGGTTATCATACGCCGGTATTAGTTAGCGAAAGCCTGCAGGGTCTTCATATTCAAGCATCCGGAGTTTATGTTGACGCTACTTTTGGCGGCGGCGGACATTCCCGTGGTATTTTGGAGCGCTTAGGGAATGCAGGCAAATTGTATGGATTCGACCAGGATGCCGATGCCGAAGCGAATATTCCCTCCGACCCGCGTTTTACATTCGTCCGCAGCAACTTCCGCTACCTGTCCAATTTTTTGCGTTACCATGGCGAAACAGCCGTAGATGGCATTTTTGCTGACCTGGGGGTGTCATCTCGCCATTTCGACGACGCTACACGCGGTTTTTCGTTTCGCTTTACCGAAGCGGCGCTCGATATGCGGATGAATAACCGCAGCGGACAAACGGCAGCCGACATTGTCAATACATATCCGGAAGAAGCGCTGGCAAACATTTTCTTTATGTTTGGCGAATTGAAATCTTCCCGCAGGTTAGCCTCTCATATTGTCGCTTCCCGCACCCGGAAACCCATTCAGACCATCGAAGATTTTTTGGCTGTCATCCAACCTTTCATCCGGAAAGACAAAGAAAAAAAAATCCTTGCGCAACTATTCCAAAGTCTACGCATCGAAACAAACCGGGAAATGGAAGTCCTGTGCGACTTGTTAAGCCAAACCGTCAACGTATTGAAACCCGGCGGCAGATTAGTGATTATCACCTATCACTCGCTGGAAGACAGATTAGTAAAGAACTTCATGCGCACAGGCAATCTGGAAGGAAAAGTCGAACAGGACTTCTACGGAAACCGGATAGCGCCCCTGCGACCGGTACAGACGAAAGTCATTACGCCGTCGAACGAAGAAATAATAAACAATCCGCGCGCCCGCAGCGCCAAACTGCGTATTGCAGAAAAACTATAATCCATATGGAAGAAGAAAAACAGACATCAAACAGGCCAAAAAAGAAACGCATTTCCTTCCTCTACATCCTGAGCGGCGGGATTTTGAAAGAAGATTTTGTGCTCAAGCATATCAAGATGATTATACTGGTGGTCGTCCTGCTTTTCTTTTTTGTCGGCAACCGGTATACCTGTCTGCTCAAACTTCGCAGAATCAATAGATTGGAGCAGGAATTGGAATATATCAGATATGAATCGATTGATATTGCCGGTCGATTAACCGACAGCAACCGGTTGTCTCAAATCGAACAATTAGTTGAATCACAGGGATTGAAATTGGAAAGCGCCCAATCCCCCCCCTATATTTTACGCAAATAACAAAAGCAAGTAGCTATGTCTGAAGAACTAAAGTCCACAGGTGATTCCAAAAGCGCCAATCGCATATTGATACGTTACTTTATCGTTGTACTGGCTTTGCTGTGTCCTATTGTCATTGGTATTCTTGTTTTTACGTTTAAAATTGCCGTTACCGAAAAGGGGAAATGGGAAAAGGTGGCAGCGATACAGAAAACGTCGAACCAGCTGATCAGTCCGAACCGGGGAAATATTTATTCGTCCGATGGGAAACTGATGGCTACAAGTATTCCGCGTTATGATTTATTTATTGATTTTCAGTCTGGTAGCTTTCTTTCGGATACCTTTTTACATTCTTCAGCCAACGGAGTGGACTCGTTGGCTTTCTATCTGTCGACCAAGTTAAGAGACCGTTCGGCAGCAAGCTATAAAACGCATTTAATGCGAGGCATGAACGCCAAACAGCGGCATTACCGGATTTATAGCGGTCGCGTGTCGTATGCTGATTTAAAAGAGATTAAGCAATTCCCCTTTTTCCGCTGTGGCGGCCCGAACGAAACCGGTTTTCATGTAGAAGAGAAAATATACCGTCAGAAGCTGTTCGGTTCGCTGGCCTCGCGTACGATTGGCGATATTACGGTTGAGCAGGACAGTTTGGGGAATGACAGTTATTACCGGGGTTATCACGGGCTGGAGTTGTATCATGATTCTTTATTGCGCGGGCAGGCCGGTCTTTATTCGATTGTACGGATTGGCAGAGAAAGCACCAGGGTTACTGAGGTTGAGCCTGTTGACGGATTTGATATTCAGACGACGATAGATATTCAGATACAGGATTTCACCGAAAAAGCGCTGCTTGACAAGCTAAAAGAAATTGACGCTGAATTAGGGATAGCTATTGTTATGGAGGTGCGTACCGGCGAAATCAAAGCCATATCGAATCTGGCGCGGACCAGTCGCGGCGTGTACGCAGAAACACTGAACCATGCCGTTGCTGATGAGATAGAGCCGGGTTCCACGTTTAAAATCGCTTCGATGATGGTAGCCCTTGAGGATAAGGTTTGTTTGCCCGACGATATGGTAGAGACCGGGAACGGGGTTTATACCTACGGAAGAAGCCAAATCCGTGATCATAATGCGGATAGAGGGGGATATGGGCGGATATCGGTTGCCGAGGCGATCTGGTATTCATCCAATGTAGGCGTTGCCAAAACGATTTTAAAAGGCTATGAAGATAATCCGGAGAAATTCGTGGAAGGATTGAACCGGGTGGGTATCAATGCGGAATTGAACCTTGAAATCCCCGGCGCCGGACGTGCCAAGATTAAACATCCGAATGAAGACGCCAGCTGGGCAAGGACGTCATTGCCCTGGATGTCGTTTGGATACGAAGTGCAAATACCTCCTATTCAAACACTTACATTCTACAATGCCATAGCCAATGACGGCAGAATGGTGCAACCTGTCTTTACCAGAGAAATACAGAAAGAGGGTAAAACGGTCAAGCGGTTTACGACCGAAACGCTGCGTACGTCGATTTGTTCGCGCGAAACGCTGCGAATCATCCGCGAAATGATGGTAGATGCCGTTGAGAAAGGAACCGGTATCCCGGCTCGTTCCGATGCGGTTTCGATTGCCGGAAAGACCGGTACAGCCCAAATAGCGGCAGGGGGAGGGTATTCGGCGACGCACAATCTCTCGTTCTGCGGATTTTTTCCTGCCGACCGTCCACAGTACACCTGTATCGTTGTGATTCGTCGTCCGCGCATCGGAACGCCTTCCGGCGGCATGCCTGCGGACGTTTTTAAGACAATCGCCGAAAAAATCTACTCGCATCAGACCAAATATGACCTTCGCTCAATGGCAGGCGACTCAACAAGAGTGGTTATTCCATCAGTCAAAAATGGGGATACAAAAGCATTAAGAAATGTGTTAGATGAGCTGAAAATCAAGAATAACACCCGTCAAATCCTTACGGAATACACCCGGAACGCAGCCGCTCATGGAGCAGAACAGCTTGAACTGCAGGAATTAACAGTTCAGGAAGGACGTGTTCCGAATGTCGTCGGCATGGGAGCCAAAGATGCCGTATACGCGCTGGAAAAAGCAGGGTTACGGGTCAATTTTTCCGGCAGGGGACAGGTGGTATCCCAGTCAGTTTCGCCCGGACAAAATGCGGTCAGAGGGCAAACTGTTGCTATTGTGTTAAGATGAAATGTTAAAAAATATGAACCTGATTAAACTAATTGCAGCAATTCCTGTCAAAAGGATAGAAGGGGATGAGAATATACCCATTTCCGCGATTGAGTCCGATTCCCGCAGAGTTGGACAGGGGGGGATATTTGCGGCAGTCAAAGGAACAACGGTTGACGGACATGATTATATCGGAAAGGCAATCGAACAAGGCGCGTCGGCCATTCTTTGCGAATATATTCCAAAATATACAGAAAATCAGAGTGTTACATTTATCGTCGTACAAGATTCGGCTGAGGCCTTGGGCATGTTACTTGATAAATGGTACAATCACCCTTCGTCCAAACTTATCTTAGTCGGGGTAACCGGCACGAATGGAAAAACCACAATCGCTACAGTATTGTATGATCTTTTTCGCAAATTAGGCCATAAGGCGGGTTTGCTTTCCACCGTCTGCAACTATATCAACGACGAAATGCTTCCGGCAACGCACACCACACCCGACCCCATTACATTGTATGCTTTGCTTGCCCGTATGGTAGATGCCGGATGTGAATACGCCTTTATGGAAGTCAGTTCGCATGCCATTGACCAACGACGAGTCAGCGGACTTAACTTCAAGGGAGGTATCTTTACCAATCTTACGCGCGACCATTTGGACTATCATAAGACAACAGCTAATTATCTGAAAGTCAAAAAGAAATTTTTCGACAACCTGCCCGAAACCTCGTTTGCCCTTACCAATACAGACGATAAAACGGGCGCTGTCATGCTGCAAAATACGGCCGCCCGCAAGCTGACTTATTCATTGCATACCTTAGCCGATTTTAAAGGCAAAATTATCGAATCTCATTTTGAGGGTACGGAACTTCTGGTGAACGACCGCGAAGTAAATGTCCGTTTTGTCGGAAGATTCAATGTATATAATGTATTGGCAGTCTATGGCGCGGCCATCGCCTTGGGAAAAGAGCCTGAAGAGACGCTTGTCGCCCTCAGCGCTTTACATCCTGTTGCCGGACGATTTGAGACGATTCAGTCGCCGGCAGGCTATACCGCCATTGTCGATTACGCCCATACGCCCGATGCGCTGACCAATGTATTGAACGGCATCCATGGGGTATTAAACGGAAAAGGCCGCATCATCGCGGTTGTCGGCGCCGGCGGCAACCGCGATAAAGGCAAACGTCCGCTGATGGCAAAGGAGGCTTGCAGATTAAGCGATCTGGCTATCCTCACTTCCGATAATCCGCGTTTTGAAGAGCCGGATGCAATCATTCAGGATATGATGGCCGGATTAACGCCTGAAGAACAGGTTCGTACGCTATGTATCACCGACCGTACGCAAGCCATCCACGCATCCACCCATCTGGCCAAAAAAGGAGATGTAATCCTGATCGCCGGCAAAGGACATGAAGACTATCAGGAAATTAAAGGCGTCAAATACCATTTCGACGACAAAGAAATCATACGAACCATTTTTAACTCGCAAAAATAAACACTATGCTTTACGATCTTTTCAACTATTTGGATCAGCTTAATCTTCCGGGAGCCGGCATGTTCAAATACATTTCGTTCCGTTCCGTCTCGGCGCTCGTTTTTTCATTGATCATTTCAACTATGATCGGACGAAAAATCATTGACAAACTGAAAGCCTTACAAGTCGGAGAAGCAATCCGTAACCTGGGGCTTGAAGGACAGTCCGGTAAACAGGGAACACCGACCATGGGGGGGCTTATTATGATCATTGCTATCTTGATACCGGTCCTTCTGTTTACCCGCCTGAACAATATCTACGTGATAATCATGCTGATTACAACTGTTTGGTTAGGGTCGCTCGGTTTTGTCGACGATTATATCAAGGTGTTTAAAAAAGATAAAAAAGGGCTGCAGGGACGATTCAAAATCATTGCCCAGGTGGGTCTTGGGATTATTGTCGGATTGATTCTTTTTGTGAGTCCTGCCGTTGTCATTCAAGAAAATATGGAAGTACGCAACGAGGTGGAGAATGTCATCGAAGACGTACAATACCAAACCAATCAGACCAAATCGACGCAAACAACGATTCCTTTCGTCAAAAACAACAACCTGGATTATGCCCAATTTGTCAACTGGGCAGGCCAATACAAGACCGTGGCGACGTGTATTTTATTTATTCTGGTAGTCATGTTTATTGTTACCGCCGTTTCAAACGGGGCTAACCTGACCGACGGTCTGGATGGATTGACTGCAGGCAGTTCGGCTATTATCGGCGTTGCGCTGGGTATTCTGGCGTATACATCGTCGCACATCAAATTTGCTTCCTTCCTGAATATCATGTTTATACCCGGCGCCGAAGAATTGGTTGTTTTTGCGGCTGCTTTTATTGGCGCGACGTTTGGTTTTCTCTGGTACAACGCCAATCCGGCACAGGTTTTCATGGGCGATACGGGCAGCCTGACGCTGGGCGGTATCATTGCCGTCTTTTCGATTCTTATCCGGAAAGAATTGCTGCTACCGGTTCTGTGCGGTATTTTTTTAGTAGAAAGCCTCTCGGTAATGATGCAGGTCGTTTATTTCAAATACACCAAGAGAAAATACGGCGAGGGCAAGCGCATCTTTAAAATGACGCCGCTGCATCATCATTTCCAGAAAAAAGGGAACGACGGCATACAAGCCTTAATTCAAAAGCCTTACAATGCCGTTCCCGAATCGAAAATCGTCGTCCGCTTCTGGCTAATCGGTGTGGTGTTGGCGGCGATTGCGCTGATTACGTTGAAGATAAGATAAAGGTTTAGATATTAGTGATAACCAAATGGCGAAACACATCACGCTGGACGGGTGCATTTCAACTTGTCGGATACAGTTAAAACTCTGTGAATCCCTGCGTTCTCTGCATCTCTGTGCTGAATCCGAATTACGGTTTTTTTCAGTTCCCCTTAGTAGCCTTGAATGACCTCCCCCAATCCCACCCTTACATAACTGTTACCATTGGCTTTTATTTTTTTAATAGCCATTAAAATGATAGGGATTCGAAATGACAATTGGAGAAAATAGTTTATTATGAATCATACAGGTTAAATAATTGGGAAAATGCTTAATTAGTGTTTAAAATGAACATTTTATAATAATTATCTAAAAAACGGTTCTATATTTGGGCGTTATTTTTTATAGACCATTATTTCGTCTTTGGGATGGATTTTTTCGCTTTGTTCCAAATTCGACTCGACTTTCCTGGAAAAGTCAGGACATTTGCAGCAGAAATATATCAAACGAGAATGTTTAACTAAACAATACGTAAAAACAAATGAGGAAAAAATGATTGGAACAGTAATCTGCCTGATTATGGGACTTGGCTCCCTGTTAGCACAGGCAAACCAGGGGAATATCCGGGTGACCGGACGTATCCTGATTGAAGGAACAACGGAAGATATCCCTTTCTCTACCATTACAGTGCAGGATGATAAGGAACAAATAGTTACCCGTCTGGCAGCCGACGACAGAGGCATATTTACATTCCAGTTGCAAGAAGCCGGAACATACGAATTACTCTTAACGTCTGTAGGTTATCATGCAACACCCCACCGGATAACGATCGAAGCCGGTGAGACAGCAAAAGAGCTGGGAAATATTTTTATGCAGGAAGGAATCGAGTTGGGCGAAGTCAGCATCATCGCACAGAGGCCATTAATCAAAAGCGACCCTGACAAGCTGGTCTACAGCGTCGATGCCGACCCTGAAGCGCAATCGAGTACGCTGCAGGAAATCATCCGGAAAGTGCCGTTACTGTCTGTCGACTCCGAAGACAACGTAACCCTGAACGGACAAACCAACTACCGGGTGCTTGTCAACGGAAAAAGCTCTACGCTGATGTCCAACAACTTCAAGGAAGTCATCAAAAGCATGCCGGCCAATTCCATCAAAGATATTGAAGTAATCACCAATCCGTCATCCAGGTATGAAGCGGAAGGCGTAGGAGGCATTATCAATATCATTACGGCGCGAAGAACGACCGACGGCTATACAGGCAGTGTCGGGGTCAATGCCGATTCGCGCGGCGGATTAGGAGCCAATGCCTATATTGCTGCCAATATTGATAAATTCAGCTTTTCAACGCGTATTTTTTCCAATCAATTCAAACAGCCCGAATCGGGAGGCTTTTCCAACAGGATTAACTTTGAAGAGGTAGACGACTACAGGGACAGGATACCGAGCCTGTATGTAAACACCGAATCTACAAGCAAATACACAGGAAATGGAAGCAGTATTACGTTGGAAGCAGGCTATGAAATTGATTCATTAAACCTGATTAGCGCTTCGGCCTGGGGTTATCTGGGAGGTTATAACAGTAATTCATATTCCATGAATGAAACGCTCGACGGGATGAACAACCTGTTAAGCCGTTTTCAAAACTTTGCCAATTATAAAAATCAGTATGGTTATCTGTCAGGAAACATTGATTATCAGCGAAGTTTTCTCAAAAAAAATAAACTTCTGACCACTTCCTATAAAATTGATTACACGCCTGACAACACCCAAAACGAAAGTGACAGAATATACGAACTCACCTCCATACGCGATCGTTTAAAAACAGATAACAAGTCTTCAGGCCAAAACCACACGTTCCAGTTGGATTATTTTGACCCGCTGTCCGATATGCACCAGATCGAAACGGGAATCAAAGCGATGTATCGCCGGAATTTCAGCGAAACCGACCGTTTTACAGGTGATTCTTTAACGAATGACTGGATGCTGGACACAAGCCGTCCGAACGACCTGGATTACAATCAGTACATTATGGGAATCTACGGCGGCTATCAGATAAAATTGAACCAGGTAAGCATCAAAGGAGGCATGCGCGCCGAATATACATGGAACGACGGAACGTTGAAAACAACAGAGCACAGAAGGTTTGATAATTCGTTCTTCGACTTTGTTCCCTACATTAACTTTACGTATACGCTCAAACCCACGCAAACCATCAGAACCTCATACACCCAACGACTCTTCCGGCCGGGAATATATCAATTGAACCCTTACGTAAACGACGCGAACCCAATCAGTATCTCGTATGGCAACCCTGACTTAACGGCTGAAGTATCCCATTCTTTCTCTGCATCTTACGGGCAGTTTTCGCCTAAATTCAATTTTAACATCGAATTTAACGGTTCATTTGCCAATAATTCCATCCAATGGTATTCATTTACAGACGCAAACGGGATTCTGAACAGCACCTATAATAACAACGGCAGCTATCAAAGATACAGCGCCAATTTTTTCACGTCATGGCGTCCCTCAGGGAAATTCAGCGTTAATCTGAATGCGAATGGTTCGTATGCCATTCTGGAATCAGATGTAAATGAAAACCTTAAACGCCGAAACGAAGGCTTCTCGTACAGGGGGAATGTAGGCGCCCGGCTTGAAGTGTGGAAAGGCGGCGCCATTTCTGCCAACGCAATGGGCATGTCAAGCGGGATTATGCTGCAAGGAACATCCAGCGGTTATTGGTTTTCAAGTCTGGGATTTACGCAAAGGTTATTAAACGATAAAGTGGACGTAAACGTTTCAGTATCCGACCCTTTCCTCCGCAAAAGATATTTCAGAAGTACGATTGATAAAGAACCCAGTTATGAATCCTATTCCGAAGATTTCAGCTGGGCTCAAATGGCACGCCTGACTATCACTTACCGCTTTGGAAAAATGAATACGCAGGTCAGAAGAGCCAGACGGGGGATTGAAAGTGAAGAACAACGCGGCGGCAGCGGACAGGAAGGCGGTGGCGGCGGAGGGCAGATTGACATGTGATTCAGGTAAAAATTAGCCTTTTGCTGCGGAAATGAAGATTTTTTTTGTTTCTTTGCAGCAAATATCGCTAAAATGGCAGAAGAACAACAAATGGTGCTCCGCACAAAAGATTTGGTCAAAAAATACCGGACGCGAACGGTAGTGAATCACGTTTCCATTCAGGTGAAACAAGGTGAAATCGTGGGTTTGCTCGGGCCGAACGGCGCAGGTAAAACAACCACCTTTTATATGACCGTCGGATTGGTAACCCCAAACGAAGGGAAAATTTTTCTGGATGATATTGACATCACCGATTACCCTGTATACCGGCGGGCGAGGAAAGGAATCGGTTATTTAGCGCAGGAAGCATCTGTTTTCCGAAAAATGACGGTGGAAGATAATTTGCGTTCGGTATTGGAAATGACCGATAAAACGCCTGAATATCAAAAAGAAAAGTTGGAAAGTTTGATTGCCGAATTAGGGCTGCAAAGAGTACGGAAGAACCTGGGCGACCGTTTATCGGGCGGCGAGCGTCGACGAACGGAAATTGCCCGTTGCCTGGCGATTGATCCCAGCTTTATCATGCTGGATGAACCTTTTGCGGGAATCGACCCGATAGCCGTTCAGGATATCCAGAACATTGTTGCGCAGCTGAAGCATAAGAATATCGGCATTTTAATTACAGACCATAATGTGCATGAGACACTGAGTATTACGGACAGAGCCTACCTGTTGTTTGAAGGGAAAGTATTATTTCAGGGAACAGCCGAAGAATTAGCCGCAAACGAGATTGTACGTGAAAAATATTTAGGTCGTGATTTCGAGTTGCGGAAGAAAAACTCACTTGCTGATATTGAATATGCGAAACATCAATAAAAACTCGCCATAAAATTCACGATTGAGCCTTTCTTATCGCAGGTAATGAACAAATATTGAGTTGATTTTAGACTTAAACAAACAAATATTTCATATTTTTTGATTTTTTTTGAAAAATTATTGTTTTATAAAAAAAAAATAACTTATTTTGCAAAGATTTTTAAGGAGTTTTAACGCACTTCAACTCTTGGTTAAAATCAAATAGTAAAATAATTAATTGAAGTGCATTGTAAATACTATGAATATGAGTAACAAACAGACAAAAACAATGAATTTTTCAAGGAGAGAATTTCTTGGAACGATGGCTGCAACTGCTGCATTTACCATTGTACCACGTTCCGTGTTGGGCGGTCCGGGCTATACAGCCCCCAGTGACATGGTAAACCTTGCCGGCGTCGGTATAGGCGCTCAGGGCGGTGGTGACATTCGAAACATTATGACTCCAGAGGTTCCAATTCAAAGCCGACAGGGAGCAGGTTACACCCGATTCTCCTATCCTTACAGCGGTATTCAGGCGCAGTCTCAGCAGGCAAGGGGGGCCGCAGGAGAAGCTGCGCAAGGCAGTAGAACGCCTGCCGCGGCCGATTCCGACGCCCCAGTTCAGTTGGGGGCAGCCGCAGCAAGCGGACAGTCATTCAAACATGCTAACATTTATGCGCTTTGTGATACCGATCACGAATATGCAGCGCATATCCTTGCCGGATATCCCAGCGCCAAGCAGTATCACGATTACCGTGAGATGCTTGACAAAGAGAAGGAGATAGACGCTGTGCTGATCGGTACATGCGACCACACACACGCCATTATTGCATCCGCAGCTATGAAGGCGGGCAAACATGTCTTTGTTGAAAAACCGATGTGTAAAACGATCTACGAAGCGCGCTACTTGAGTAATCTTGCGAAAGAAAATCCGCGTCTTGTGACTCAAGTGGGTAATCAGGGACACAACGGCGACGGATCAGCGAAGGTGGTAGAATGGATTCAGTCAGGAGCTATCGGTAATGTGACTGAGGTACACGTATGGTCTAACCGTCCCAGTTGGAAACAAGGCTGGCATGAACGTCCTGAAGGCGTTCCGGTGCCAAGTAACCTGAAATACGACTTGTGGTTAGGGCCGGCTCCAGAGAAGCCATACCATCCTGATTTGGTGCATTTCAACTGGCGCGGATTATGGGACTATGGCAACGGCGCATTAGGCGATATGGGCGCTCACACATTAGATGCGCCGATACGGGCGCTCAACTTGGGCATGCCAACCAAAATACAGGCTACCTCAACCCCATTCACCGATGCATATCTTCCTCAGACCGTATTTTGCACCTACGAATTTCCGGCTCGCGGCAATATGCCTCCCGTAAAACTTACTTGGAACGATGGTGGCATAAAACCACCGCGTCCCGCAGCATTGGAAGCGAACAGAGGGCTCAGAGAATGTCTCTACATCGGTGACAAAGGTATGATTATGCATGGAGCCGGCAACAGTACAGCCGGAGCTGCCCCCGAATTGGTACCGATGAACCCGGATTTCAAAGAGCCTCCTCAGACATTACCCCGTCCCAGCACCGTTTATGTCGATTTTATTGAAGCTATCAAGGAAGGCCGTCAAGCCTATAACAGTTTCGATATGGGGGCTAGAATGTGTGAAATCATGTTACTTTCAAACATCGCAGTTCTCGCTCAACGCATCAACATCACGTTGGAATACGACGCTGCCAACATGAGGATCACCAACCTGCCTGAGGCAAATGATTATTTCCACTATGAGTATCGTAAAGGTTGGAGTCTGTAATAACACAATTATCAATATTTTAAATATTTAATCAAATGAACACACTATCCAGACGTGGTTTTTTAAGCGGATCAGCTGCTGCATTGGCAACTGCATCCTTAGCCCCGATAGCGACTTCCTGTCAGACAGGTCCCGTTATTCCGGGGATTGATGAATTCGGTTCCAAATTCGGCGGCGTACAAATCGGCGCTATTACGTACAGTTGGCGCAGTATGCCCGGCGGATTGGAAAATATCGTTACATACTGTAAGGAATCAGGTATCAGTTCGATCGAATTGATGAGCGGCGACCTTGAGAATTTCTTGGGTATGCCTGCAAGGCAGGGAGGAGCAGCAAGAGGACAACAGCAACGGCTTCAGCCCGGTCAGGAACCGCCTCGCTTGACGCCCGAAGAACAGGCTGCGCAAGAGGCGGCGGCAGAAGCGGCGCGCATTGCAACAGAACAATACAACGCTGAGGTGAAAGCATTCCGTTTGGGCGTTACGCCTGAGAAAGTGGCTGCTGCCAAGAAATTGTTTGATGATGCAGGCATTGGCGTACACATCGTGAAGTTTGCGCCTTCCGGATGGTCTGATGAAGAGATCGACTATGCTTTCATAACCGCTAAGGCGATGGGCGCCAAAGCTGTTTGCGAAGAAGTCGGCGAACGGGCTGCCACGAAGTTAGCTCCTTTTGCAGAAAAACATGGCATGTATGCGATTTTACACAATCATCAGCAGTTTGCGCAGGAAGATTTCAATATTGACACGTTCCTAAATGTATCTCCTGCCGTTAAGCTGAACTTTGATCAGGGCCATTATTATGGCAGCACTGGCAAAGATCCGTGCTAGTTCATTCGGAAATACCACGATCGAATTTACAGTATTCACTTGAAAGATAAAACCGGGCCTGATACAGATCCCCGCAATAACAATCAGGTCTGGGGTCAGGGCGAGACGCCGTTGAAAGAAGTATTGTTACTGATTAAAAAGGAAGGTTGGCCGATCTATATGGACATTGAGTTGGAATACGACATTAAACCATGGTCTAATGCGGTGAAAGAAGTAAGGAATTGTGTACAGTGGGCAAGAAATGTCCTGATTTAAGGAAGTTTATTTTAAATTTAGTTACTATTAATATTTTTTAAAATCGAATGAGTATGAACGAAAAAAAAACAAATGCATTAAATTTCTCAAGAAGAGATTTTTTGGGAACAATGGCTGCAACTGCTGCATTTACCATTGTGCCACGTTCTGTATTGGGTGGTCCGGGTTTTACCGCTCCCAGTGATATGGTCAACGTGGCAGGTATTGGCGTAGGCGCACGAGGCGCCGCCAACATCCGCGGTTTCGCAACGCCGGATGTACCCATCGGAGCTCGTACGGGCGGGGTTCAGACAAGATTTTCCGCTACATTTGCGGGTATCCAGCAGCAGACGCAGGCACGGGCCGCCGCTGTTACTGCCGAGGCGCCAGCGGCTGCCGCTGCCGAGGCTGCGCCTGCGCGAGCGGCTGCCGAGGCATACCAGCATGCCAACATCTACGCGCTCTGCGACACCGATCATGATTTTGCAGCGCACGTTTTTGCCGGGTATCCTAAAGCCAAAGTGTATCAGGATTACCGTGAAATGTTAGAGAAGGAGAAGGAGATCGACGCTGTAATGATTGGTACGCCCGACCACACGCATGCTGTGATTGCATCCGCAGCAATGAAGTTGGGCAAGCATGTGTACGTTGAAAAACCGATGGTCAAGACCATTTATGAGGTGCGTTATTTAAGGGATCTGGCCAAGCAAACAGGCGTTGTCACACAAGTTGGCAACCAGGGTCATAATGTCGAAGGCACATACTTGACTTATGAGTGGATTCGATCCGGCGTTATCGGAAACGTGACCGAGGTGCATATGTGGTCAAATCGCCCCTCATGGAGGCAAGGCCAGTTCGACCGTCCCGCAGCAGAACCTGTCCCTGCAAAACTGAATTACGACGTATGGTTAGGCCCGGCCCGCGAGCAGCCTTATCATCCCGATTGTGTTCACTTCAACTGGCGCGGATTGTGGGATTACGGTACCGGCGCAATGGGTGATATGGGAGCGCATACCTTTGACGCCCCTGTCTGGGCGCTCGACCTGGGGCTTCCTACAAAGATTCAGGCCACTTCGACACCGTTCACCGAGCATTACCTGCCGCAAGGCGAGAACGTGCTGTACGAGTTTGCAGCACGCGGTAGCCAACCTCCCGTGAAGGTTACATGGAATGACGGCGGACTGAAACCGTTCCGTCCCGCCCAGTTGGAACCTAACAGGCAACTCAGAGAGTGTCTCTACGTCGGCGACAAAGGCATGATCATGCACGGAACGCATGGGGCTAATCCACAACTGATCCCCGAAAGAGAATTCTCGACACCCCAAATCCTCCCCCGTCCGAAGAACATCTACGTGGACTTTATTGACGCTATCAAAGAGGGACGTCAGGCTGCTAACAACTTTGAGTTTGCTGCTAGAGTCAATGAAATCATGTTGCTGACGAACATTGCTGTCATGTCACAACGCATTAATATTACATTAGAATACGATGCCGCCAACATGAAGATCACTAATCTGCCCGAAGCTAACGACTTATTCCACTACGAATATCGTAAAGGTTGGAGCCTATAATAAACAAAATATATTATGAATTTTAAATATTTTAAAAAAATGAACAAATTATCCAGACGTAGTTTTTTAAGCGGATCAGCTGCTGCATTGGCAACTGCATCCTTAGCCCCGATAGCGACTTCCTGTCAGACAGGCCCTGTTATTCCGGGGATTGATGAATTTGGTTCCAAATTCGGTGGTGTACAAATCGGCGCTATCACGTATAGTTGGCGCAGTATGCCCGGCGGATTGGAAAATATCGCTAAATACTGTAAAGAATCAGGTATCAATCATATCGAATTGATGAGCGCTGATCTTGAGACATTCTTGGGCGCGCCTGCACGGCCGCAGGGTCCTCCCCGTCGTCGTGCGGAGCCCGGTCAGGAATTACCGCCTCCAACTCCCGAAGAACAGGCTGAAATAGATGCTGCTCAAGTTGCCCAAGAGCAATACAATGCTGCCGTGAAGGCGTTCCGTTTGGGCGTTTCGGCTGAAAGAATAGCTGCTGCAAAGAAATTATTTGATGATGCAGGCATTGGGATACACATTGTGAAGTTTTCGCCATCCAGCTGGTCTGATGAAGAAATCGACTATGCTTTCACCACCGCTAAGGCGTTGGGCGCCAATGCCGTTTGCGAAGAAGTCAGTGATCGGGCTGCTACTAAGTTAGCTCCTTTTGCAGCAAAACATGGGATGTATGCAATTTTACACAATCATCAGCAATTTGCACAGGCGGATTTCAATATTGATACGTTCCTGGCTGTTTCTCCTTCCATTAAGTTGAACTTTGATCAGGGTCATTATTATGGCAGCACCGGTAAGGATCCGTGTGAGTTCATTCGGAAATACCACGACCGGATTTACAGTATTCACATAAAAGACAAAACAGGTCCTACAACTGATCCTTCCAATTACAATCAGGTATGGGGTCAGGGCGAGACGCCATTGAAAGAAGTCTTGTTACTGATAAAAAAGGAAGGTTGGCCGATCTATATGGACATTGAATTGGAATACGATATCAAACCTTGGTCCAATGCAGTGAAAGAAGTAAGGAATTGTGTACAGTGGGCAAGGAATGTGTTGATTTGATGATGTAATATTCAACATCGTTTCAGGCTAAACCTAACCCTAACAGGATTTCGACCCTGTTAGGGTTTTTTGTATAGGGTTATACAAACAAAAAAAACCGGAGCCAAAAGCGGCATCCGGTTTTTTAATATTCATTTATGCTATTCTGTTATTTCCAGGCAGCGTTTTGAACTAAAAGTCCTTCCATCATAAGAATTTGGGTGATAGGTAGGGGTATAAATACCCAATTATCCAAATAGGTTGACGACGCATATCTATTTAAATGATTCCTTTCAAAAGCAAGGTATCCTCTTAGCTCAGGTCCAATAATTCCCCATCGTGCCAGATCATACCAGCGATGCCCTTCTATTCCCAGTTCTAAATGGCGTTCCAGGCGTAGCGCATATAGAGCGCCTTCTTTGGTAGCAAACTGCGATTCGGGCCAAAGTCCGATCCGGTAATTGCCTGCCGCATTGGCTCCGGTTGTCCCGTTTATCTTGTCGTCAAAAACATACGAAGAAGTGGTTGGCGACATATCATCCGGATCGGCAGCCTCCAGGTACCAGTTCGCTGCACGGGCGCGTACCTGATTGACATACTCGCGTGCTTCCTGATGTTGGCCTAATTCTATCAATGTTTCAGCATACCACAACAAAACATCGGCATAACGTATCATGTGGAAGTTTTTGGATGTCGAACCGGCTGAGTTAGCCACTCTATATGTACCTGCATCGGATTTTTTTCCAATGAATTTCTTGTTCAGGTAGGGACCTCCATTGGTAGTTTCACGTACCCATCCGTCTGTTGTTACCGGAATGGCATAATCAAGGAAAGGCGTGTGAAAACGTCCGACCGACTGATCTAATCTTGGATCCACATAAACGTCCAGGTCAGTGGTTACCGAGGTTCCGGTTATCACTGACAATACAGGTAAGTTTCGCCAAGAATAATCTGTGAAGGGAAGTCCGTTTGCATCTACAATATGCATATTAACAAAATCATGTGACGGACATAAGAATCCCCATCCGCTGTTGCCTAAGGCTCCAGGAGGCGCAATATTCGGACTACCTGCATGCGTGTTGGTGGTAGTCTGAGTTCCCGATATGGCATATTGGACGTCGAAAACAGATTCGCCGGTCCAATCGCTCACAGCGGCATTAAAGAGATCTTCGTATGTGTCGGCTAATCTGAATTTCTGACCATCATTTTGTTTGCCGTTTGCCATGATCGTTTCAATAAGCGATTTCACTTCCGCCCATTTATTGGACGTGCCGTTTTGCCCGTTGTAAGGAGATGATTGATACATCTTTACTTTGGCTAATAAAGCAGCAGCAGCCCATTTATTGGGACGTCCTCTTTCTGAAGACCAAACGTCGGGAAGATTGTCGTATGCAAACTGGAGGTCGGCTACTACTTTATCCCAAATATAGATATAATTACCGGATTCATCGACATTCGACACTAACGGATTTACCGACGTTTTATAATCTTCAATGCCTACATAAGGAACGGCTGCGCTATAAAGTCTGATCACTTCGAAATGCCAGTATCCACGCATAAAAGCTGCTTGCGCAAGCGTTTCAGTATAGAAATCTTTCGCTTCGCCGGGAATAGCCCTAAGTTCAGATTCCATTTTTTCAGCCATGGCATTCACAACGTTAGCTTTAAATACGCCGTTGTAACAATATGACCATTTACCACTCAAGTAGGAATTATCAGTTACGAAGTTATAGACTTCCAAAGCGGTAAACGCCGTCTGGTCGGCAAAGGCAGATCCTTTGTTGGCAGATCCTCCCAGCACATCGCCCCAGCAATAATTCGTTGTCGCATTATTAAAACCTGTTGAATAAAAAGTGCTATACATGGAAGTCATAACCATTGTTATCCCTTCATGAGTCAGGAGTGCATCTTCATCTACTTGCCCCACTGGACGTACATACAAGAAGTCGTTGCATGAGTACATGCCAAAAACGACTATAATAAATAAACTTAAAAATATCTTTTTCATATTAAACAGATGTTTATTGTTATACATTTTTTAGATTCCTATTGGAATGATATATTAACGCCAAAAATATACTGGCGTGGTTGACCATACGCTCCAAAGTCAAGACCTCTATTCATTTCGTTTGATGTACGAACTTCAGGCTCCAAACCCGAATACTTTGTCAGTACAAACAAATTAGAAACCTGCAGATATAGGCGAACTCTTTCTAAGCCTATACTCCTGACAGTATTGCGTGGCAGAGAATAACCAAGCGTCAGGTTACGCATCCGCAAGTAAGATCCATCTTCGATATACGAGGAGTTTGCTTGATTGGCTGCTTCATCTCCTTCATTGCCGATAAGAGCCCACAGCGGAAGTGTTCCTTCAGGATTTGTAACAGGGTGCCAAGACAGGTCGCGTCTTTCCCTTGCAAAAGGAGCCTGTAAAGCGCCATAATGGGTATAAAACTTAAATTGCGCTATCATATCATTTCCATACTGGTAGAAGATCTGAGTAGAAAGATCCCAATTGCCATAACCGATGCTAGCATTAAAACCACCTGAAAAATCCGGATGCGGATTTCCGATAATGGTACGGTCGTCTGCTGTAATGGCGCCATCTCCATTTACATCCTCTATTATAAAACGTCCTACCCAGTTTTGAGGATTATAATTATCGCGGCCAGGAGCGCCATATGGAAGAACAGTTTGTCCGTTCGTTTGATAATTCAGTACGTCATCCACGTTCTTATAGATACCTAACACTTTGTAACCATAATACATACCGATCGGCTGCCCTGATGTTGTGATGGTTTGATTTGCTATACGTGAACCTTGGAAAATATCGGCAGAACCTAATCTTGTAATGAAGTTACGGTAGGTTGAAAGGTTGAAACTGATATTATAATTGAAATTCCTTTTCCTTTCGCGCCATCCTACAGTAAGTTCAACCCCTTTATTACTCATATCGCCGATGTTGATTCTCGGTTTTGTTGCACTCCCTGCCAAAGATGACCAGTTAGCTGCAACAAGCATATCGGTTGTCTGGCGGGTGTACCATTCAAAATTGACGGTCAATCTTTGATTTAACGCTGTGATGTCTGTACCCAAAGTGACTGAACGTACCGTTTCCCATTTTGCATTAGCATCGCCCAGAGCGGTTGCGCCAAAACCCGTATAAATTGAGTTGTTTGCGCCGGCTACGTCATACGCATGATCAATGGATGTTCCGTATGGGAAAGCCCAGTTGTAAGCGTTATCGTTCCCTGTATTTGAGTTACCTGTTGTTCCATATCCTACACGGATTTTTAAGTCGTCGATATAGCTTCTGGTTGGTTGCATAAAAGCCTCATCTGACAAACGCCATGCACCAGATATGGACGGGAAAGTACCCCATCTGTTTGCTTCTGCGAATCTTGAAGAAGCATCGCGACGAACAGACCCCGTAACTATATAAGTGCCTTTGTATGAATATTCTGCACGACCAAAATAGCCAAAAAGCGTAGTATGGGTCGATATGCTACCTGAGTTAGTCTGTTGTGCAGTGTTTCCATTACTGACAGTCCATGTATTCGGGTCATTCTCAAAAATGTAATCCCGGCGAGTGCCTGTCAGGTTGCGTCCCAGTCTGTTTTCATCAACCGCTTCTACTCCGGCAACAACTGATACCGAATGATCCACATTGAAAGTAGTATTATAGTTGACAGTATTTGTCCATTGCCAGGAAAACGAATGTCTGGCGGTTTCTGAGTACGAATTGTCGCTACGTCCTTCTTTGTCATGCATGATAGTAATCGGCGAAAAAGAGGTTTCCCATTGACCGCTCATCCTTGGCGCATATTGTGTCCTGATAACCAGATTGGTCAAAGGTTTTAGTTCGGCATAAACGGAAGCTTGTCCATTGAAATTGCGATTTGTTTCCCGTCCATAGCTATCAATTTCAACCATGGGAGTCCGATTACGTCCGCCATCGGAAGCTTGCGTACCGGCAAAATTTATCCCGTCAACTGCATAAACAGGAATCCAGTTTTGCGTTGTCAGGGTTCGTCCAAATCCGCCTCCATCGCTGTTGCCTCCGCGATCGCCTCCATTTTCTGTCACAGCCAGATTGACGTTAAAACCGAAAGTGAGATACTTTGTCGGATGATATATTGAATTAACACGCAACGAATAGCGATTAAAGTAAGACTCCTTGATAGTCCCTTCGGTTGTATTTACGCCCAAAGCGACGGAGTACATGCCTTTCTCCCCATTTCCACCTTGTAACGACAGACTGTGATTTTGAATCAATCCAGTCTGAGTAACTAAGTTATACCAGTCGGTACCCTTGCGGGCTTCAGCTTCCGAATAACCATCTGCAAGCATTTGAGCATAAGCCGAGCGCATCCAAGAATTTGTTCCGTTGGGTTGGTACGATGCTACCCAAGCTTCGACGCTTCCCCATCGGTCGATGATTTGCTGTTGCGAATAGCCGGCAGGTCTGATAGCGTAGGGCATTGAAAGTTTGTCATTGGCATCAAGGGTGCCAAACTGAGCGTGGGATCCCGGATTTACTCCTCTGATATCTCTTGCATTGATCATACCTTGTTGTATAAATTCCATCTGCTCCCATGCGTCCATAATGTCATACCCATTATTAGCCATAGTCGACAAACCAATGTAACCGTCGTAAGTGACGCGTACGCGTCCCGAGTCTTTCAAGCCTTGCTTTGTGGTGATCAAAATAACGCCATTAGCGCCTCTGGCTCCATAAATAGCTGTTGCCGATGCATCTTTTAATATTGAGAAACTTTCAATATCATTTGGATTAATGGTATTAACGTCTACATTGGAAATACCATCTACAATAACTAACGGACCGGCAGCGCCTGCATTAACCGAGCCGACACCGCGAATACGCATTGTGGTCTGCGATCCGGGAGCTCCGGTAGTCGAAATAAAAACACCTGCAGCCATCCCCATAAGCGCTTCAGCAAAAGTGGCAACGGGTATCTCCTTCAAATCTTCGGCCGATACGGTAGTAATAGAAGCTGAAATGTCCCTTCTTACCTGCGTGCCGTATCCAACGACAACAACTTCATCTAAGGTTCGCAAGTCCTCAAGCAATTGTACGTTAATCGTACGATTGTTGCCCAAAGGGATTTCCTGGGCAATATAGCCCACATAAGAGAATACCAAAATGGATTGGTTAGTGACCGGCTGGAGTGAATATCCACCATCAATACCGGTTGTGATCCCGGTGGTGGTTCCTTTCACCGTAACGTTTACGCCGATTAGCGGCTCACCGTCTACATCTGTGACAATACCCGTCACAGTGCCTGATTGGCCAAAAGCCACAGAGGCGCAAAATAGTAACAGAAAAGTAAATAATGTTGACATACTTTTCCGCATCGTTGTTTGTTTGTTAATAAAAAATTTTCTCATACATTTATATATAAGTTAAAAAATAAAATAATAATTGTTTTTTCTAAAAATAAAGATGGCGTAACATCCCATCATACGTTTAAGATTCATTCATTCTAATTCTCCATAGGCATAAAATTGTTTTAAAAGTTTAACATCTACTCTATTTTTCATTTCCACATGTTGTCATTTGATAGCAATCCATTTTTAATTTGCCGTAAAAATACACTTTTTTTTTAATATGAAAACATTTTTTTAGATTTTTTTTAAAAAAAATATGTATTAGTGTATTTTTTTATAAAAAACGGCGATCCATTCTGTAAACATAACTATCTTTGTGGCCGGTTATTAATGTTTAGAAACAATATGATTACATCAGACCAACTACACGACGTGTTGGAACGCAGGCAGGCGTTGAGGGGGTATCTTTGACATCGATGCCAAGACGATCCGGTTAGGGGAAGAAGAAATAAAAACGCAGGACCCGGGCTTTTGGGACGACGTAAAAAGCGCCGAAACACAATTCAGGAAAGTCAAAGACCTGAGAAAATGGATTGAGTTGTACAGGGAATTACACGATGCTGTCGAAGAATTGCAATTGGCTTTCGACTACGTGAAAGAAGAGGTATTGACTGAAGAAGAGCTTGATGTTTCTTACGCATATGCTTTCGGATTGCTTGAAAACCTGGAATTGAGGAATATGCTTCGCGAAGAAGCTGACCAGATGAGCTGTATCCTGAAAATCAACTCCGGCGCGGGTGGCACCGAGAGTCAGGACTGGGCTTCGTTGCTGATGCGTATGTATATGCGATGGGCCGAATCCAATCATTATAAATTGACGGTCAACAATCTGCAAGACGGCGACGAAGCCGGCATCAAAACGGTAACGATGCAGATCGAAGGCGACTATGCTTACGGGTATCTGAAAGGCGAGAATGGCGTCCACCGGTTGGTGCGTGTGTCTCCTTTCAATGCCCAGGGTAAACGAATGACCTCCTTTGCATCTGTTTTTGTCACTCCTTTGGTCGACGATTCCATCGAAATAGAGATCAATCCCGCCGATTATACGTGGGATACATTCCGTTCGGGCGGAGCCGGAGGGCAGAATGTGAATAAGGTAGAGACAGGCGTCCGCCTTCGTTACAATCACAAAGACCCCGATACGGGCGAAACACGCGAGATCCTGATCGAAAACACCGAAAGCCGCTCCCAGCTTGATAACCGTGAAAATGCGATGCGATTGTTGCGTTCGATGCTATACGATATGGAACTTCAGCGACGCCTGACTGAAAAAAATAAAATTGAGGCCGGAAAGAAAAAAATCGAATGGGGATCGCAAATACGAAGTTATGTGTTTGACGACCGCCGTGTCAAAGACCATCGAACGAACTTCCAGACGTCTGACGTTGCTGGTGTGATGGATGGGAAAATCGACGGTTTCCTCAAAGCATATCTAATGGAATTTGCAGAAAAAATGTGAAAAAATTAATTGTAAATCATATATATTAAATCTTTAAATAATCAATTACTATGACACGAAGTTTAAAAATATTATTCACCGTTCAGGGCGAAGGACGAGGCCATCTTATGCAAGCGATCGCATTGGCCGGTATATTGCGTCGGAACGGCCATGAAGTAGTTGATGTACTTGTTGGAAAAAGCCACTCAAGAGAATTACCCGCGTTCTTTTATGAAAAAATTAAAGCGCCTGTGACAATTTATGAAACCCCGTCATTAATTTACAATAAAGCGAAAAGGCAAATCGACAAGACCAAAACGATCTTTCATAATATGAATATCAAAAAATTAATGTATTACGGTGATAGTATGGCTTTGATTTATAATCATATCAAAGAAAGCCAGCCTGATATTTTGGTTAATTTTTATGAGATTTTACCCGGATTTGCACAACTTCGTTTCCGCATAGATACGCCCTACGTGAATATCGGGCATCAATACCTGTTGAAACATCCTGAATATATCCATGGGAAAGGGGAAAGTCAAAATCATACGTTGTTGCGTTTGCATGCGACTGCAAGCAGTATCGGCGCTACAAAAACATTGGCCTTGTCGTTTTATCCGATGAAAAGTTTCCCGCGCGAACATCTGACGGTTGTTCCGCCGCTACTTCGCAAAGAAGTATTGGAACTTGAACCGGTTGCCGGCGACTATATTCTTGGTTATATGCTTAACCATGGATACGAAAATGAAGTACGCGCCTGGCACAGGAAACATCCGGAAGTAAAACTTCATTTCTTCTGGGACAAAAAAGATGCACCCGAAACATGGGTTGCAGATAACAATTTTACCTTACACCGGATCAATGACGAATTATTCCTGAAATACATGGCCGGTTGCAAAGGATATATTACTACGGCAGGATTTGAATCGGTGTGTGAGGCTATGTATCTGAATAAGCCTGTGATGATGATACCCGCCCATATCGAACAGGAAATCAATGCCGCTGATGCAGAATCGATCGGTGGAGGGATTACGAGCGATAGTTTCGACCTGAGCCGCCTGTTAGCTTATATCGACGAAAAACAAACCCACCCAGTAGATAGCTCTTTCCAGCAATGGGTCCGCTCAGCCGAAGAAGTGTTTATCAATCAACTAAAGTCTGTATTGGAATAGCCGCTTTGTGCGTACATTAACATATATACTATTCAAATACCAAACAAAACAGGCGTGCTGGATCAAACACTTCGTTTGCAGTTTCAAGCATTTGCTGTGGCGTCACCCGTTCAATCTTTTGAAATACTTCCGGTAAGGTATCATAGCGGTTATAATGCAAAAATGATTTTCCCAAGCCAAGGAAAAGCCCTTCTTTGTTTTCGTTCGAGAGCACCATTTGACCGAAAACCTGTTTTTTTGCTTTAGACAATTGCAGGTCGCTTAGCCTGTTTTTACATAACTGTGATAGTTCTTTATGCACTAATTCGATGACTTTATCCTTGTTTTTGGGATCTGTACCCAAATAAACCGAACACAATCCTGTATCGGTATAGGACGTAATATTAGATTCAACATTGTAAACCAATCCATGTTTTTCGCGTAGGGAAACATTCAACCGGCTGTTCATTCCCGGCCCTCCGAGGATATTATTGAGTAAAAACAAAGGAATTCGTTTTTTGTCGTGCATATCATAAGCCTGTCCGCCTGTCAGCACATGGGTTTGATGTGTTTTTTTCTTTTTATTGAGTAGTCGAGGCTGGGTCAGTTGAGGTTTTTCCCGCGTGCAGGGATGAATCATACCGGTGATATCGGAAAAATATTTGCCCCCTAACCGGATGATATGACTGAATTTCACATCGCCCATCGAAAAAAAAACCATATTGTCGGCTGTATAATGTCGGCGAATAAACGATTTTCCGGAATCGCTATTGAACCTGTTCAACGAACGTTTGTTTCCCAAAATATCGTGTCCGAGAGGATGTCCGTCAAACAATAAATTTTCGAATTCATCAAAAATCAACTCCGACGGATTATCTGCATACGACAATATTTCGTCCAACACCACATCCCGCTCCTTTTCAATTTCAGTTTCGGGAAATTGAGCATGCGTAATCAGGTCGGTAATCAGTTCGACTGCCCGCTCAAAATCTTTTGTCATAAATGCGGAATAGACAAATGTTTCTTCTTTCGATGTATACGCATTCAGCTCGCCTCCGACATTTTCCATCCGGTTCAGAATATGCCGCGCTTTGCGTTTCGATGTGCCTTTGAATAGTAGATGTTCAACAAAATGTGCATATCCGTATTCGTCGGGCGATTCATCCCTTGATCCGGCATTGATGGCAAATCCACAATAGGCAACAGGCGAAACGACAGGCAGATGAATCATCCTGAGTCCGCTCGAAAAGGTATGTGTAAAATACTGCATGATTTCCTTTTTAACAATAAAAATGCAAAAATAGCCTGTTTTTTTTGCTTTATAACATTTTTTATGAAATTTCCGTGCAGCGTTTTTGCCGTTATTCTCGTCTATATAGATAGGATAAATAAAAAAATAAGTATTGACGAAGAAATATTGTATAGTTATGAAACGGATGAAAAGTATGATGTTGAGTCTGTGGATTGCATTTGCAATCTGTTTATTTAATTCATGCAATAAAGATGAGGGGTATTCTCTGGATGATGCCTGGTATTCCATTGCCACCATTCATACGGAGGGGCACGGGGTCTCATCCTATTGGTTGACACTGGATAGTGGAACGTCTTTATGGCCGGTTGCAACGAATGTTCCGAGGTATGACCCCACAGACAAGCAGAGGGCCTTTGTGTTGTATACGATTCTGTCGGATGCGTTCAACGGATACGATCATGCAATTAAAATATTAGACATCAATAGTATCCTGACAAAGCCGGTGGTTGAAGACCTGTATGAAGAAAATGATTCGATCTATGGAGCCGACCCGGTCGGGATTTCTGAAATGTGGATAGGAGATGGTTTTTTAAATATCGTATTTGAATTCAACTATGGAGGAAATGCGGTTCATTTTATTAATTTAATAAAAAATAACCAGGCGAATAACCCTTATTTGTATGAGTTCCGCCACCATGCCTACAACGATAGTGCACGTTATAAGAAAAAAGGAATTGTAGCCTTCGACCTTTCCTCAGTTGATACCCAAGGGGAAGAAGTGGAATTAATAATTCAGGTAAATACGTTTGATGGAATCAAAGATTTTAAAATCAACTATCATTCGTTTAATAATCCTACTGTTCAAAATCGAAATAATGCGATGGATAATTTTGTGGAAATAAAGTAAGTTACTTTTGTTCATGTTGTTTTTGCTAAAAAAACCGAAACGCAGGATCATCCCGGTTTCGGTTTTTTTCTTGTCGGCAGTGGGGGGTAGGCACAAGTCCGGAGACCTTGCGCCAGCGGAGATGTTAGTCTAAAATCTTGATTCTGACATTTTTGAACCATACGTCATCTCCATGATCTTGTATGCCGATATAACCTTCGCGATTTGCTCCGCCGCAGTTGTTCAACAGCTCGAATGCCAGGGGCCAGGCTTGTTGACTGAATTTGCTGTTTTGCAGCAACTCAGTCCATTGAGGTGTCCACAGGTGATATTCCAATACGTTTTCACCATTTTGTTGGTGCAATACTGTGCCTCTGTAAACAATGATCGTGGTGTTGTTCCATTCATCATAAGGATTGGCATTTTGTGGTTGGGCTGGAATCATATCATACAGGGATGTCGATTGACGATTTCCATCTTTTCCCATGAGAGCATCGGGATGATTTTCATTATCAAGCACCTGGCTTTCGGGTGCAGAAATATAAATCGGTTGTCCTTTGATTTCCTGTGCCAAGTAAAAAAGACCCGAATTAGCGCCTTTGGAGCATTTCCAATCAATGGATAACTCAAAGTTTTTGAATTTATGACCAAAAATCAGGTCACCGCCATCTGCATTCTGCGTTTCTCCTCCTGCGTTTCCGTTAAACTTGATAGCGCCATCGTCAATCACCCATTTTGCAGGAACATCATTTCGGTTGTATCCTCTCCAGCCATTAAAGGTCTTTCCGTCAAAAAGGATGTAAAAGCCATCCTTATCTATGGCAAATTTGGAAAGGTCGTACTGTGTTTTTGAGAGAATGGTATATTCCGGACAAACATCTGTAGCAGGGACAACCGTTTCAACCGTTTCGATGATTATATTTTCCCACGGTTCAGCTGCTTTCGATAATTCGTCACTGCTACTATTACCACTTCTACATGAAGTAATTATTCCGGCAATCGCCAGGACACTGAATAAATACGCTACTTTTTTCATACGTTATATATTAAAAAACTTAATCGCAAAGATAAAAAAAAAATATATTTTTTCAAAATAAAAATATCAATTATCAATATTGTTGTTTATATTTGCATGTAAGTATATTGTTTGCGAGGAGTTATCCGATGTTTATATTGCTATAAATCAGCATAAAAACAAGCAACAAAAAAACATAAACAACAAAACCGGATGAAAAAGATTTTTCTACCCATACGAATATTCCGATTCTATTTCGAAGGCTTTAAGTCGATGGAGTGGGGACGTGAACTTTGGGCGATTATCCTGATTAAGTTGTTCGTTATGTTTGTTGTCCTTCGGCTTTTTTTCTTTCCCCGTTTCCTGAATCAGTTTGATACGGTTTCCGAAAAAGAAGATTACGTATCCGATGAATTGATATATCGTTCAACAACACCCTAAAATATATAATGATTATGGTAGAAAACATTGATTCTTCATTGATTGACTGGTCGAGGGCGCAATTTGCGCTTACCGCTTTTTATCACTGGCTATTTGTACCGCTTACCCTTGGGCTGGGGGTTATCATGGCAGTGATGGAAACAATATATGTCAGGACAGGCAACGAGTTTTGGAAACACACGGCCAAGTTCTGGATGAAGTTGTTTGGTATTAATTTTGCGATAGGTGTAGCCACCGGGCTTATTCTCGAATTTGAGTTCGGAACGAACTGGTCGAATTACAGTTGGTTTGTCGGTGATATCTTTGGTGCGCCATTGGCTATCGAAGGGATTGTCGCATTCTTTATGGAGGCTACTTTTATCGCCATCATGTTCTTTGGCTGGAACAAGGTGGGCAAACGTATGCACCTGACAGCAACATGGCTGACCACCTTCGGCGCTACGCTTTCCGCTTTATGGATTCTGATCGCGAACGCGTGGATGCAATATCCCGTAGGCATGCAGTTCAATCCTGATACGGTACGCAATGAAATGTTCGACTTTTGGGCTGTGGCTTTATCCCCCGTGGCGATTAACAAATTCTTCCATACAGTCATTTCTTCATGGATACTGGGAGGCGTCTTTGTCGTTGGGATAAGCAGCTGGTTTCTAATCAAAAAACGTCAAACACAATTTGCATTGGCAAGTATCAAAATCGGCGCTATCACAGGTTTGGTCAGCTCGCTCTTGGTATTATGGACAGGCGACGGTTCGGCCTATTGCGTGGCGCGTTATCAACCGATGAAATTAGCCGCTATGGAAGGACTGTACAAAGGGTCGGAAGGCGTTGGATTAGTGGCTGTTGGCGTACTTAATCCGGCGAAAAAGGCATACAACGACGCAGCAGATCCGTTCCTGTTCAAAATCGAAATACCCAGGATGCTGTCATTTATGACCGACCGCAACGTCAATGCCTTTGTGCCCGGTATCGTTGATTTACTTGATGGAGGATATCAGGTTGAACAGGGAGTGGCGCTGTCGGCGCAGGAAAAAATTGCACGCGGGAAAGTAGCCATTCAGGCGCTGGCCGATTACCGGAAGGCAACAGAAGAAAAAAATACCCAGGCAGCCCAATTACATCGTGCCACATTGGAACAAAATTTTAACTATTTCGGATACGGATATATCAAAGACCCGTCGCAATTGATTCCTTCGGTGCCTTTGACATTCTATTCATTCCGCCTGATGGTTATCCTTGGGGGGTATTTTATCCTGATGTTTATTGTTGTCCTTTTATTCAGCAGAAAAGGGAAATTCCTTCAAAACAAATGGTTGCAATGGATATGCCTACTTTCGATTCCATTGGCTTATCTGGCGGGACAAGCCGGCTGGGTCGTGGCCGAAGTGGGACGTCAGCCGTGGGCAATTCAAGACCTTATGCCTACCGGCGTTGCCATATCCAAACTGTCTGTTTCCTCGGTGCAGACAACGTTTTTCCTGTTTTTACTATTGTTCACCGTCCTTTTAGTTGCCGAAATCCGCATCATGATGAAAGCAATCAAAAAAGGCCCTGAATTACCCGAATAATCACATATTAAAATTGCATATTATGGATATAACATATTTATTTTTAAAACATTATTGGTGGTTCCTTGTTTCGTTGCTGGGAGGTTTGCTTGTCTTTCTGATGTTTGTACAGGGAGGCCAGTCGCTGTTGTTTACCATCGGCAAAACAGAAATGCAGCAAAGGATGCTGATCAACTCTACAGGCCGGAAATGGCATTTCACCTTTACGACGTTAGTCACCTTTGGAGGGGCGTTTTTTGCTTCATTTCCATTGTTTTATTCGACGAGTTTCGGCGGAGCGTACTGGGTTTGGATATTGATTCTGCTCTGTTTCGTTTTGCAGGCTGTATCCTACGAGTTTCAGGC
>Ga0099364_10002117_pt1 | contig 32006 bp, 28 predicted proteins | sample TergutTh196P3_FD_73070 | JGI IMG/M metagenome (GOLD analysis project Ga0099364, IMG submission 73070) | Microcerotermes parvus P3 segment gut microbial communities from Pointe-Noire, Republic of the Congo - Th196 P3 | ecosystem: Host-associated > Arthropoda: Insects > Digestive system > Gut ... | reverse complement strand
TAACGCTAAAATTAAAGCCTTCAGAGCTACGCTTAGGGGTATCACGGATGTGGACTTCTTTATGTTCCGCTTAGTCAAGATTTACGCCTAACCTCCCCCCCCTCCCCACAACTTTTGCGGGTGAGCCGTCTTTATTTGTTTTGGCAGTTTTAAATGTGCCGATGCTTGTCGAATTTACAAATACTTAATGGTATGTATGAGATGGAATTAGAGCGCAAGGCTCTTGTCAATAATCAACTGCTTATGGAATATGATAAACTGAATAAGGCTTACAGCAAGGAGCGCACGTGGCTTAAACGGAACGGAAAATGGCTGTGGTTTGGAGCAGGTATCGTTGTCGGTGGCACGGTTACTTACTATGTAATCAAATAGATTACTGTTTCATAATTTATTTTTTAATTTTCCTCGGTCGTCGTCGCAATTTGCGGCGACTTCTGTTTTTATATCAACCGTTATAGCTCTCTTTTTACTTTTTCCGTAACGCTTTCCGCAACGATTGTCATTATATTATTGATTGTCAATAAAAAAAGTATCCCGTAGGGGAATCGAACCCCTGTTACAAGGATGAAAACCTTGCGTCCTAACCGCTAGACGAACGGGACAGACTATCTTAGAACGTCGAATAAGCGCTTTCGCAAATTCGGGTGCAAAGATACAACTTTTTTTGATACAAAAAACATTTTTGAAAAAAAATTTTTGACTACCTACAAATAAAACTGTGTTATCACCCCATGTGCCTCGGATAAAAGTTCGCTCAGTTGGTGGGATTGGGCGATCTGTCCGATGAGATAAATGTCGCTGAGGGCGGATTTTATGGGGCGTTCCCAGTTGTTTTTCATCTGTTTCTGACTGGTGAGGTATTCGACTTCTTCTTTTTTCGTCTCGAACAGTTCCCGCAGCATTTTTTCGCCTTTTTCGCGCTCGCCCACGGTCAAATAACTGTCGGCAATCATGACGGGGATGTAGTAATTGAATGGGGGGAAACGCTTTAGCGGGAAGAGTTCGCAATAGCGGTCTGCAATCTGAATAGTGCGTGCCGTGTCGCCCGTCTTTTGCAGCACGTTTGCCAAGACCATGAGGTGCATCTGCGGGAAACGTGTGGCAGACATGCTTTCGCAGTCAATGTTCACTTCCGGTTTTTCCAAGTCGCCCGAAAGGTATTTGTTCATGAAGAAATGATATACCGTATCTATGCGCACGCCGTTATCGCGATAGGCGTCGTGGGTGATTTCCGCTTCGTAGGGTAGTAGTTGATAGACCGTTCCGATGAGATGAAAATGTTTTTCTAACGGAAGAAATTCGTTGATGATAGTCGGCGAGGTGAAGCATATCGGGCGTTCCCAGTCGTTGGTAGCCAGCAGGTCGAGCAGCAGGAGTTCGTGTTTGTAGATGTAGCCTTTGGATTCGGGTATTTGGATGGAGATTCTGTCGCCCGTCAACTCCGCTTCGGCTTCTGTTATCAAGCCCGACGCCACCAGTTTTTCCTTGTTGATGGGGATATAGAACTTGCGGGTCGGTATTCCCTGTTTCTCTATTGTTTCGGCGTTTTTCGGGTTGTTGATGAAGTCAATGATCTCTTTTGCCGAGACTTCGATGTTTACTTTTGAGTTTAACCGGATAATGTCGTTACTGCCTCTCTTGTACTGTTTCGGTGTGAGGGTGAGCGGCAGGCGTTCCGAGTCGTTGATTTTGTGCGACATTTGATTGGCATACCATGCGCCGTTGCTGAGTTGATAGTTGATGACACGGACGTCGGTGCGGATACCTTCGACTTCCTGCGCGTACCACAGGGGGTAGGTGTCGTTGTCGCCATTGGTGTAGAGGACGGCGTTTTGCGGACAGGAGAGGACATAGTTGGCGCCGAAGTCGTGCGCTGCGCGGTTTTTGGAGCGGTCGTGGTCGTCCCAGTTTTGCTGTGCCATCAATATCGGGACGCCGAGGAACAGCACGGTTATCACGACGGCGAGTGTTTTTTCGTTGGCATATTTCTTCAAACCTTCCACTGCCGCCATCACCGAGAAACCAATCCACACACAGAAAGCGTAGAAAGAGCCGGCGTAGGCATAATCCCGTTCACGCGGTTGAAAGGGCGGCTGGTTGAGGTATAGCACTATCGCCAATCCCGTCATGAAAAAGAGGAGGAAGACCACCCACGTGCCGCGTTTGTCTTTGTGGATATGATACGCCAATCCCAGCAATCCTAATATAAAAGGTAGGAGGTAATAGGTATTGCGTGCGATGTTGTCCATGCTTTTGGGCATTGTTTTTTGCACGACGACGTTGTCTTCGTTTTGTGCGGTGTAATATTGACTGCCGACACGTCTTTTATCCAAAAAGTCAATGCCGGTAATCCAGTTTCCGTCTAACGAAGAGCCATAGCCTTGGATGTCGTTTTGTCGTCCTGAAAAGTTCCACATAAAGTAACGCCAATACATGTGTCCTACCTGATAAGAGAAGAAGAAACGGAGATTTTCGCCGAAGGTCGGCACATAGTTTTCCTCTCCTGTAGCAGGGTTGTAAGCCATTCGGTCAGATCGTTCATATTGAACCCATTTTTGGAATTTTCTATCCCATCTTTGACCTACTTTGCCCCACTCTTTGTATCCTGCAATGTGGTTGGGATTGGGCGGCTTGCTGTCGCTGTACATGCGGGGGAAAATGGTGCAATAGTCAGACTCATAACGGTAGGAGGGATTGCCGCGTCCGGTGATGACGTATCGCTTTTGTTCTTTATCCTTATAATATTCCGGTGCGCCCTCTTGTATGTCGAGACTCATCTTTTTCCGGTCAACTCTTATCGGCGTGCTGTAATACTGTCCATAGAGCAATGGCGGGGTGGCGCCGTACTGGTCGCGGTTGAGGTATGAGACCAAACTTGTGGCGTCTTTCGGCTCGTTCATGTTGATGGGCAATGTCTCGTTGGCACGGATGACGACCATGAAAAACGAGGAGTAGCCGATTAAAAGGAATGCGAAACATAATAATATGGTGTTCCAAACTATTTTTAGTCGTTCTTGGGTGTACCAAATTCCCCATGCCAGACCGCCTATCAAAAGGACGAAGAAGATGATGATACCCGAATTAAACGGCATTCGGAAAGCGTTAACAAAGAACAATTCAAATTTCCCTGCCAGCGAAACCGTTCCCGGAATGACTACCGACATCAAAAATCCCACCAACATCACACCGACCACGCCGGCAAGAAACCATCCTTTCCAGTCGCTTCGGCTGAACCTCTTGTAGTAGAAGATGTACGCCATCGCCGGCACTGTCAGAAGGTTGAGCAGGTGGACGCCGATGGCAAGTCCGATAAGGAAGAATATCAGAATCAGCCAGCGGGACGAGCGTGGCTGGTCTGCCTCGCGTTCCCATTTCAACATCGCCCAGAACACTATCGCCGTGAAGAACGACGACATGGCATAGACCTCGCCCTCAACAGCCGAAAACCAGAACGTGTCGGTGAAAGTGTAAGCCAGCGCCCCGATGACGCCCGCGCCCAAAACAGCCCAGTAGCCGCCGTCGGTCGGGTTTTTACTTTTTTCCACGATTTTGCGTCCCAGCATGGTGATGCTCCAAAACAGGAACAGAATGGTGAATCCGCTGCACAGTGCCGACATGGTATTGACCATCAGCGCCACCTTGGTAACGTCGCCTCCGGCAAAGAGCGTGAAGATGCGACCCAGCAACTGAAAAGTCGGGTTGCCCGGCGGATGCGGCACCAACATCTTGTAAGTAGCTGAGATAAATTCCCCGCAATCCCACCAACTGACGGTGCGCTGCATGGTGGCAAGATAGACATAAGCGGCAACGCCAAACATCAGCCAGCCGATAATATTGTTCCAACGACGATAGTTAAAATCCATTTTGTTGTGTGTTTAAAATAATTTGCAAAGGTACGAAAAAAACGAAATAATCATATTTCCGGAATTTTTCATAACTTTGCCGAAAATTTTAAATTATTGATGTTATGACAAAGTATTTTTATTTATTGCTCATCGCAAGTTGCTTTATTTTCGGTTGCAAAAAAGATGATAATCCGCAACTTACACTTTCCGCTTCGGAATTTGTTTTCGATGATATGGAGACGCAATCTTTATGGGTTTCTGTTACACCATTTAAAAAATGTTCGTATCAGGTAATCTCTTTGCCGGAATGGTTGAAGATAGAGCCGAAAGGAGGAACATTTTATAGTAACGAAGAACATGAATTAAAAATCACTCCTGTTTTTGATTTATCGCAACATGGTGTGTATGAGGGTAATATCGTCGTTTATTCTACTTTGGGAGAAAAAACGGTTCATGTAAAAGGCATTGTCGGTGAGGTTGTGTATTATACTTTTCCCGACACCTTAGAAGTAGATGTATCTGTTACGGCTAAGAAGTTTACGATAGAAAATCAAGGCAATGTGGATTTTTCTTTTTCCCTTGAACCTGCCAACGACTATATCTCCATAGTAAATGCTGCGGGACAAATAGCAGTTGGCGAAAAAAAGGATATCGAAATAAACATCCACCGAGATAAGATGACGGAGGCAAAAGATTATGAATCAGCCATTTATCTAAAAGTAAACGACAAAACTGACGCTATCAACGTTGTGATACATCATTTTGTAGAACGGAAAATACATCTGGAATCCAATGTTATAGACGCCGAATATTCGCGAAAAAGAGAGATGATGGTATATGTTGCGAGCGATCCGATGAAACTCTATCTTTTCCATGCAAAAACCAATGTCATAGAGAGTGTGAGTTTGAATTTTCCTCCTACCTGCATTTCCATTTCTCCCGATCAGGATTATGCCGTGGTGGGACATGACGCACATATTAGTTACATTGACCTGAATAACAAAAGCGTTATCAGAACCTACAACGTGTCGTGCAACGTGTTTGATATTGTTTTCGGCGACAACAACTGGGCTTATGCTTTTCCGAAATATGACCAATGGGAAAACATTAGATGTGTTAATCTAAATGTACCTAATAACAATGAAACGTTACACACGGGCAATTCAATTTACGATAAAACAAAAGCAAGACTGTCCCCGTTAGGAGGCGTTATCTATGGCGCTGATAATGGGCTTAGCCCTTCTGACATCGAAAAATACAGTATAACAAACGGAACGGCAGAATACCTTTATGACTCTCCCTATCATGGCGATTACCCGATGAATGGCGATTTGTGGTTTTCCGAAGACGGGAAAAGGATTTTTACAAAAGGAAAAAGCGTGTTCACAACATCCGAATTAAAGGAACAAGACATGAGATATAATGGAACCATAGTCTTTTCCGATGATCCTTCTTCCTGGTATTCGTATATTCAATGGCTCGACCATTCTGCCAAGATGGGAAACCTTTATATGCTTATGGCAGAAGGATATTGGTGGGATGATTATGCTGCTAAACCTTTTGTTTATATCCACAATGCCGCCAACTTGGTTTTTAAAAGCAAAATACCATTGGAAAAATATTACGTCGGCAACAATCAAACCGGCATGACAGAATACGAACCCATGCCCTATTTTGTTTTTAGCAATTCCGCCGGTGATGAAGTAGTCGTAGTTACCAAAGCACAAGGCTCCGGATTAGAAAAAGAATGGGCAATAGAAAAAATCGCAATAACGAATTAAAAACCAATATATTATGAGAAAGTTATCCTATTTACTAATTGTGTGCGTCTTCTTCCTCGCTCTCTTTTCAAGTTGCGAAAAAGACGTCAAAGTTTCGGGCATCATCGTTGAACCGAAAAATTTATATCTAAGTAAAGGCGACGTTGTACAACTTGCCTGCATGGTTACCCCGTATGGCGCTGATAACAAATCCGTTAGATGGGAAAGCAAAGATGTTTCCGTTGCGACCGTTTCGGGAACAGGTCTTGTAACGGCAATTTCGGAAGGAGAAACCCAAATTGTGGCTACGACCAATGATGGGCATTTTACCGATATGGTGTCCGTGATAGTTGCACTCGGTTCACCGGCAGGAGATAGTATCGCGCTGGTAAAGTTACACGAAGTAGCACGCTATTTACCTGCTTGGGATTTTACCAAACCCATGAATACATGGGAAGGCGTAGGTTTAAGCGCCAATAGAAGAGTCTTGTATGTAAATTATGGTAGTACCATTTATCTTACAAAGCCTTTAGACGCCTCCATTGGAAATCTTAATTGCCTGCAATACTTATCACTGGCAGTGTATTATAATGCAGACGCCATTATTATTCCACCGGAGATAGGAAAACTCACCGATTTACAATATCTATATTTGAACGAAGGATTTACAGGAACTATTCCACCCGAATTGGGGAATCTCACCCAATTGGAAACTATTCGGATGGAGGATAACTCATTGACAGGCAGTATCCCCAAAGAATTAGGAAACCTTACCAATTTGACATTGCTTGTTTTATCTAATTGTCAATTAACCGGAAATATCCCGAAAGAATTGGGTAATCTTACCAACCTGACAGCGCTTACTTTAATTGAGAATCAATTAACAGGAAACATCCCCAAAGAGTTGGGCAACCTTACCAACTTAACGGGACTATATTTAAGACATAATCAGTTGACCGGAGAAATTCCCAAGGAATTAGGAAATTTGACCAATTTAGAAGAACTGAGCATAAGATTCAATCAACTAACCGGAGAAATCCCTGAAGAATTAGGAAATCTTACCAATTTAAGATTACTTTACTTACAAAACAATCAATTATCCGGAGCGATTCCCCAAGAGTTGGGCAATCCGAACAATTTATATGATTTGGACTTAACGTATAATTCCTTATCGGGAACTATCCCACAATCTCTATTATACCGATTTGGTTACGAGTCATTTTGCCCACAAAACGGTACTAAGTTTGATAATTTGGATTGTGGCAGATATTAAAACCTCCACCCCAGTCGAATCATCGGATTGTACCTGAAACCGAAATTGCCGGAAGACATTTTATTGTCTAATTTCTCATCTACGGGAGTGTCATGCTTAATAATGGGAGTTCCGCCATCCGGAGCAATAACCGTGAGCGTCGTTTCTTTGTAAGATCCTTTCAGATAGGTTTCAAAGGCGTATCCAAGTCCCAATTCGGCGCCCATGTAGAGGCTTTTGTAGATGTAAAAGTCCATGCCGAAAATAGCGTTGAAGCCGAAAAACATGGGGGCGTTTTGGGTATATTTGTTGCTATATCCACCATACTCAGAACGGCAGTTTTTCGTCTCTATAGAGGCTTCGGTGTGCGCTATTCCCCAATAATCTTCACTTCCATAATAGGTAGTATAGAGCATGGCGTCCGCATTTTCCTCTACAGTGCTTTTGGAGGTCATCATGCCAAACAACACCTCGCCGCCAACATACAGCGACATGCGCTCCCAATCACCAAAATGATATTCGAGACCGGGTGCGATGGAAAATGTGGTATAACGGTTCTTTTCGGTACGCTCGCCGGTTACGAGAGCCTTAAAAGAATAATAACTGTCATCGAGATAGTACGCGTACGTGCCGTCAATGTTCCTCACGGTTTTGTCGTGATCGAAATTAAACCCTATCGTTGTACGAAACGCCAACTTGTCGCTGAAAAAGTAACGAAAACGAAATCCCGCCATCGAAAGCGGACCGTTGGAATAACTAACGGTCTCACCGTCATAATCAACCTTGGCATTAATACTGAACAGAGACAACTGCAGTTCCGTTGTAAAATTACCCTTTTCGGGTTTGTATTGAGCCTGTGCCAAACTCGCTAAACCACTCAGAATCAGAATAAAAACTAATAATTTCTTCATAACTAATACGTATTAAATAAATATTTTAAAAAATTTGTGCAAAGATACGTTTTTTAATTGAAAAATGTTGTATCTTTGCCGCGATTTTTTCAATGGAGGAAATTACAGTTCAGACAATAATTTTTTTAAATACATAAAAACATAAAAAATGAGACGAATTATTTTAATTATGGCATTAATTGCCTGTTGCCACGTATGTTTGGCACAAAAAGTTACAACTGTAACAGAAGTTGAGTTTCAATCGGCAATAGCCGTAACTATTGACGAATTGAATCCCGGTGTACGGATTTATCCTTATCTTCTTGATTATGAGATGATTCCAAAAGACAATCCTGTGGCTGTTTATGAAGAAGTTAACACAGGACTGTCGGTAAAATCCATTGCCTCAAATCCTGATTACTTCATTGACAATTATGTTGCTGTTGCAAAGATTCAAATGATGAAAAAATATGGCGCTGATGCCATATTATCACCGACGTTTGCAGCCACAAATGATGAAAAAGGACAAGTCGTGGTTACCGTTAGAGGCTATCCCGTGAAATACACAAATTTCAGACGGGCTACCCAAGATGACCTCTGGATTTTGGAGTTTGAACAAAATCTTAACCTTCGGACTTATGGTGAAGATCCGTCAAGAAGAATAAATTTACAATCGTCAGAAACAATTTTAAAATAACAGATTATGAGAAATATACTTATTACTATTGTATTATCAAGCGTATGTTTTTACGCATTAGGACAAACAACTCCACGAGCAGGAGGATCTAAAGAACGTGTAACAATGGTTGTTGAAAAAGAAGTAAACACCATAGAAGTAGAAAAACCAAAATGTGTTCCCTCAAATGCTTTTGGTTTGGATCTCGGCTTGGGGGCAATGTACGATAACGATTGGTTTGGCATAGAAGAATCCCCTGCTTTTACATTTGCTTTCGGATTTCGTTACCTACACCATTTTTTACCCTATTTTGGAGTGGATTTTTTCAAATTCAATAACAAACTCAGTTTTAAAAATGGATTTAGTTATGCGCCCGATGTGTTTTATTTTGACTACAATCCTCAGTTGATGACAGGGATACGCGGAAATACACCTGTTTTCGCCAAATGCATGTCCGGATATGGGGCTTTCCGATTGGGAATAGGTGCGTCTATTGAAAGCATTAGCGATGATGATATCGATTTATCATTTTTTGGCATCGGTTTTTGTTATGAGTTGGAAATAGGGTTGAATCTTACCCGTACTGTATTTATTGCCTATTCATACAATCATCAAGGAGGAACAAGAACCGATAATGACAGCGATTACGACTATCCGCTTAACATGAACTATCACGCTTTCCGAATAGGGTTTAATTTTGGTAAATAAATTAAACGACCACATTAATAATCTTACCCTGCACCACGATAACCTTTTTCGGCGGTTTTCTTTCGAGCCATTTTTGGGTTTCTTCGGCGGCGACGACAGTTTTTTCCACCTCCGGCACGGGCATGTCTAACGGAAGTTCCATCTTAAACCGCATCTTCCCATTGATGGAGACGGGATATTCGAAACTATTTTCCGCCGTATATGCCTCATTAAAAGCAGGATACGAGGCTTGAGTAATGCTGGTCGCATGTCCCAATAAACTCCAAAGTTCCTCCGCGATGTGCGGAGCGAAGGAGGCGATGACGATGCAAAGAGGCTCTAAAATCTCGCGTTTGTTGCATTTCAGGTCGCTCAGTTCGTTGACGCAAATCATAAAGGCGCTGACCGCCGTGTTGAAAGAGAAACGCTCGATGTCGTCGGCTATCTTTTTAATCAGTTTGTGCAACGCTTTCAGTTCCTCTTTGGTTGCGGGGGCGTCGGTGATTTCAAATTCGTTGTTCTGGTTGTGATAGAGCCGCCACAGTTTTTTGATAAAGCGTGCCGTGCCTTCGATGCCTTTGGTGTCCCATGGTTTGGACTGTTCCAGCGGACCGAGAAACATCTCGTACAGCCGCAACGTGTCCGCCCCGTAACGCTCTACCAAATCATCGGGATTCTGCACGTTGTACATGGATTTCGACATTTTCTCAATCTCGTGTCCGCAAACATATTTTCCATCTTCCAAAATAAATTCGGCGTCGGAAAATTCGGGACGCCACTGCCGGAAAGCATCCAAATTCAGTACGTCGTTGTCAACAATGTTGATATCCACATGTATCGCATCGGTTTCGTACTCATTCCGAAGGTTATACGAGACAAATTTATTCTCGCCCTTAACACGATAAACAAAGTTCGACCGTCCCTGAATCATCCCTTGGTTGATGAGTTTTTTAAATGGTTCTTCCTGCGGACAAAGTCCTAAATCGTATAGAAACATATTCCAGAAACGGGCGTAAATCAGATGTCCGGTGGCATGTTCCGCTCCGCCGATGTACAAATCCACATCTTTCCAATAATCAATGACTTCGGGGTCTATCAACGCGTTGTCGTTATGCGGATCCATGTAGCGGAAATAGTAAGCGCTTGAGCCGGCAAAGCCGGGCATGGTCGAAGTCTCCAAAGGATAACCCTCTTTCGTTTTCCAATTTTTGGCTCTTGCCAAAGGCGGTTCGCCGCTTTCGGTGGGAAGATATTTATCCACTTCGGGCAACAACAGAGGCAGTTCGCCTTCGTTCAACATATAAGGCATCCCCTCTTTGTAATAAACCGGAAACGGCTCGCCCCAATAACGTTGACGGCTGAAGATAGCGTCCCGCAGGCGGAAGTTGACCTTGCGCGTCCCAATGCCCATCGCCTCAAAACGGTCAATGACCGCGGCGGCGCCCTCTTTTACCGACATCCCGTTGATGAAGTCGGAATTGACGCACACGCCCTCTTTGGAATCTTTCGAATCCGTCCATTCGGCGGGATTCCCCTCTTCTTCTCCTGTCGGAACGACAACCTGAACTATCGGCAAGTCGAAATGTCGTGCAAAAGCAAAGTCGCGGGAGTCGTGCGCCGGCACCGCCATGATAGCGCCCGTCCCATAACCCGCCAACACATACTCCGACACCCAAATCGGCAGTTCTTTACCCGTGAAAGGATGAACAGCGTAAGAACCGGTGAACACGCCCGAAACCTTTTTCACCTCGGCTTGTCGCTCCCGCTCGGAACGATTTTTTGCCCAACTCACATACGCTTCAATCTCTGCACGTTGCGCCTCAGTGGTCAGCGCGTCCAACCCTTCGTACTCAGGACAAACAACCATGAACGTAACGCCGAAGATGGTGTCGGGACGGGTGGTGAAAACTTCAAGCCCCCCCAAGCCCCCTCGAAGGGGGGGGGGTTGGCTCACGCCGAAGTCCTCTCCAAAAAACTCCTGAAAGGAATTTTTTCCATGCTCCCCAGTATCAATATCTCCTAAAATTCGTTCATCACTGACAATATTTGTTGTAACACAACCATGTTTATCGCGTGTCGTCATCACACCCCTCCCTTCGGGGGGGCTTGGGGGGGCTTTAAACCTCACCGCCGCCCCCTCCGACCGTCCTATCCAGTTCCGTTGAATCTCTTTCAGCGACTCCGACCATTCGATCTTGTCTAATCCGTCTAAGAGACGTTGGGCGTACGCCGTGATGCGCAACGACCACTGCCGCATGGACTTCCGCTCAACCGGATGTCCGCCACGCACCGAAACGCCGTTAACGACCTCGTCGTTAGCCAGAACCGTTCCTAATGCCGGACACCAGTTCACCATCGTATCCGCTAAATAAGCCAAGCGGTAGTTCAGCAAAATCTCTTGCTGTTCTTTTTCGGTTTTCGCGTTCCACTCTTCGGCGGAGAATGTCATCGGCTCACCGCAGGCAACATTCAACCCATTAGTACCGTGCTGTTCAAAATGCGCTATCAGTTCGGCAATCGGACGAGCTGCTCCATTATAATACGAGTTAAACATCCGTATAAAAGCCCATTGCGTCCATTTGTAATATTTTGGGTCGCAGGTGCGGACTTCGCGGCTCCAGTCGTAGGAAAAGCCGAGGATGTCCAACTGTTCGCGGTAGCGTTTGATATTTTGTTCGGTGGTGATGGCGGGGTGCTGTCCGGTTTGGATGGCGTACTGTTCTGCCGGCAGTCCGTAGGCGTCGAATCCCATCGGATGCAACACGTTGAACCCTTGCAGACGCTTGTAACGGGCATAAATGTCGCCCGCGATGTATCCTAACGGATGCCCCACATGCAGTCCCGCTCCCGAAGGATACGGAAACATCTCCAGCACGTAATATTTCGGCATGTTGCTGTCAATGACGGTTTTATACACGTCGTTTTCTTTCCAATAGCGTTGCCATTTTTTCTCAATATCTCGAAAGTTGTATTCCATAAAAAGCATTCATTTTTGAGAGTGCAAAGATAGATAATTTTGAAGTTAAGAAAAAAAAACACAAAACTGCCGACGGTATCAACAAAATATGTACTTTTGCAGCGGAAATATTTTGAAGTATTAATTAAATAAAAATATGGAGTATGGATCAAAAAAGTAACCTCTCTTTTCGTTTGAAAAGAATCTTGAACATGGCGGTGCTTGTGATGCTGGCGGCATTGATGAGCGGGACGCTGAACAGTTGTAATTCGGAGAAAAAAATGGCACAAAGGGATTTGGAAACACGTTTGGAGATAGCCAAACAACGCCTGACCGCCATTTTGAACGACCCGCTGATTTCTATTAACGACATGGAGCGCGAATTGGCAGACATCAAATCTCAAAATTTCGACTCGCCCAAAGTCAAAAAACTGCAACCCAAAGTTGCCGAAGTCAAAGATCTGATAGGTCAGGTAGAGAACAAATTGGCAAAAGCCAAACAGCAACAAATCGAAGAGATTAAAATCAGGCTCAACGGACTTTTGTACAACCAAACCATGAGCGCCGACGACTTGGAACGCGAACTGAACGAGATTAAATCGCTCAACATCAAAGACAACGAAGTGCAAAGTCTGATTAAACAGGTGGAAGACCGCATCAACGCCATGCGCGAAAGTATGGGTTCCATCTCCAGCAATGCCGACTTGGACAGGTACTTCGACGAAGTCATCGCCCTCTCGAAAAGCGGAAACATCGAACGTACCAACATGAAAATCAAGGACATCCTGAAATTTTTTACCGGTTCCGATGCAGACCTGTTGATTATTGTCTATCGCGAAGACGAACAACCCATTGACTACGACAAACCAACCACCATCGGCGCCTACCTCAACTACCTCAAAGACCAAAAAGTCAACCTCAACACCACCTACTCCATCGAAAGAGACGAACTCGGAAAAATAAAATTAGTAGAACTTTTAAAAAACGGAAGATAAACCATGAAAAAGAACCTCATATTATTAATAGGTATTGCCTTTTTGGCAAGCGTCATGCCGGTCATGGCGCAAGACGACAACATTTCCCCCCAACGCAAACAAGCCATCGACAGCCTTGCCTTGGAAAAAGTAAAAGACCTGAGCCGGTATATCTCCATCATCGGCAACAAAGAGACGCCGTGGTCGGAAGCAAACCGCGTGATAGAACGCGCCACCGAACTCTTTATGCCCGGAAGCAAAATGGGCGTATCCAGCCTTACCACTTCCGCCATCGAATATTTCGAAGTCCGCGTCTATTTCAACCGACTGATGCGTCTGAACTACGACCGCGTCGAGATAGAGTGGTACAACATCGAATACGTGAGCGATTTGGTGAAACAACCCGACGGAACCTACGTCGGCGTCATCACCATCTTCCAACGCTTTAAGGCTTACGACGACGAAAAAGGACTTGTCTATCAAGACGTTACCAAGAAAGACATCACCGTGTACGTCAAACGCAAAGAGACCCAAATCGGCGGCAAACTGATCGGCTTCTGGGATGTACTGCTGGGCGACATCAGGGTGAAAGAGACGAGCAAGAACTAACTGCAAAGAAACTTTCAAAAGTAATTTAGCACGCAGATTTTGCCGTGTTAATAAGTGAAAAATTTATGCGCTTTTGCATTGTTGAATTCGTATTGACACCATAAGACAATACAAAATGCGCAATAGATAAAAGAAAATATAAACAATTGATAAGTAATGATATATAAGGCGAACATACGGGAAATTTTTGGAAGCCGATTGGGTGGGAAAGGGGCGTATATTTATGAGTTATCTGTCATTTTGGGACAGCGCAGTACGATTGGGAAGCGAAAAAAATGAAATAAAAAAGCCGTAATTCAAAATAAAATTGTAATTTTGCCAAAAATGTCAAGACAATAAATTCAAAGCGATGAACTTTATAGAACGCATTAAAGAATTAAGAGAAGATCGACAAATGCCACAGCGACAATTAGCAGCAGCATTGGAAATTGATACTGCGACCTATTGCAAAATTGAAAAAGGAGAACGCCGTGCCAAGTGTGAACAAGTTGTGATTATTGCCGATATGCTGAAAGCAGACAAAGAAGAACTACTTGCTTTGTGGCTTGCTGACCTAGTAACCGTACCTGTAGCAAATGAAAAGATGATTGTTGATAAGGCGTTGGATATTGTAAAATTAACGAATCTTTAATTTAAATAAATATGATAGATGTTCTAAATTCAGTGCTTATAAAGCACGATAATAGTTTCAAATCTTTAACAAAAATTGCTCTTGCGCAAATAATACTTAAAATAGTATATGAACAGAACAATGGGATCATTGTGTCGAGCATTAAACATAAATTAGAAGAATATGTTGGTTCTTCTTTTAGAATACAAGACATAGAAGATGCGTTGACACATCTCAAAAATTCCAAAAAATTAAATCACAAAGCGAATAAATATTATATTTTCGAATCATATAAAAGCGAGTTGGATAATTCTGTAAGAGAAAGTGAAAACTTGCATAAAAATGTGATTAAATATTGGTTTTCAAATAGTGAAACATTTAAAAGCGACAATGGAAATGATAAAGTACACAAATGGTTTAACAGACTATTAGTAGTTTTTTTTAAAGAATATCGTTATGATTGGATTAATGATTTAAGAAAAAAACGAGTTTCAGGAAATAGGAAATCGTTCAATATAGATAAAATTCTTACAAATTGCTTTGAGAAATCTGATATTAACGATAGAGATAAATCTTGGTTTTTGGAACAATTTAAAAAGTTTTTAGAAAGTGATAGAACAGATGACAATGGATTATTATGGTACTATGGAGCCTCTATGTTTTCTTCAACATTACTAACAGCAAATAATTATGCTGACGAATTTTCATTAGAGATGTTTCGTGACTCGAATTTTATTTTGGACACTAACATATTAATGACAATTGGTTTAGAAGGACAAGAGTTGTATTATTCTTTTCAACCTATTGAAGAAATCTTTAAAACACTAAATATTACTCCAATTTATTTTTATATAACAAAAGAAGAATATAGAAAAGCAATTGCACGTAAAAGACAAGCAACTGGGAAAACTCTTGATGTCTTTGGGTATGATGTAGTTAAACAATCTGGATGTGGCATAATTGCAACAGCGATAAAACGAAGATGTCAAACAGAAGAAGATTTTAATAGGTTTTTCGATGAATTGGAAAAAATCCCTGACGTGCTTTATTCAGATGTTAAAATCAATTTGGAAGATTACAAAGAGTTGGCAGAAGAAATAGAAAAAGGGCAATTTGATGAAAATATAATTGAAAAAATCAATAAAATTAATATCAATAGAATTAAAAGACCAAAATCAAAAAATGTACTATCTCACGATGCAGGTTTAGTTTCGGGTGCATTTTATCTTAATAATAGATGCAAAAAGAGCTGGATTTTAACAAAAGACGGAACTATTAGAGAGTATGCAAACGAAAATGCGATAAGAAATGATAATCCCATTGCTATTGGGTTAGATTCTTTTATTCAAATAATGGCAATAAACAGTGGTAACATTAAAAATAGCACTGAAAATTTCGCCCCATTGTTTGCAAAAATAATTCAATTCTCTCTATTACCAGAAAAAGATGTTTTTAAAGTAGAGGATTTGTATTTTATTTTAGACACAAAAATAGAAATTGAAAAAATGAAAAAAACAGATATTGTTGAAATAGCAAAGAGTGTGAATAAATTACGAGTGCAAAATAAACCTGATGATGAAATCATTTTAGAAGTCAGAAGATTTTTTCAGAAAAAAGAGGTTGATTATGAAGCAGAAAAATTAAAAACAGAAACAGAAAACTTTGAATTATCAGAAAATAATAAACGTACATCAAGACAAAGAGATAATTTGGATAGAGAATTGGTTGACACCAAATATTCCTCAGAATTAAACAAATTAAAGACGGCAATTTTATATAATTGGTTAAAATATATAGGAACCCCAATCTTTATATTACTGATAATCACTTGTTTAAATAGATTTTGCGATTTTGAAGGTATAGGATTATACGGTTCTATAATTTCAGATATTATTGCAGGTTTGTTTGTTTCAATATGGAGAAAACCAAAACTTATTATTACAGATAAAGATAAACTACATTTATCGGATAGAATCAAAGAAGAAATAGAAAAAATCAAAAATAGAGGATGAGACACATAATCAAAAACCCAGAAGATTTAGTAACCTCCCGCGAACAAACACGAGCAGGTTTTATTGCTTTTGCTTTAGAGAAAAATCGCCGTTCGACCCCGATAATCGAAAATGCAAAATCATTTAAAATTTTAGCATCAAGAGCAAAAACAGCCAAAGATTTGTTGAATATTTCAGAAATTCAACCTGCCTTATTGACTGCCGCGGGGTTGTCGGACAAAGCCGTAAATTATTTTAACGAAAAAGATAAGAAAAAAGCAATTTTAGGGTTGATAGATAATTTTCTCGAACCTGCGGGCAAATACTTTGTTGATGAAGTTGTTTATAGATATTTACTAATAAAAGGCGATTCATTGGGAGGTTCAATGCGGAATATTGTAGGTGCGATTGCCCAACAAAAATTTGTTAGAACGCTTTTGTCAAATCTTTCTATTTCGGATACAAACTACCAATGGCTTGACAATAAAACTAAAAATTGGGAGAAAAAGCCAAGCAATGATTTTGCGATTGAAGAACAATTAAAAGCGTTGTCTTGGAAAAATCCAAAAGGGAAAAATCGTGTTTTGGCGTTTAATCTGAATATTCCCATTGTAAAAAATAATATTGATATTTGTCTTTTTAATGCAGATAATGAAACTTACAACAATGGAATAATTGTAAATACGCCCGAAAAGATTATTATGTTGGGCGAACTCAAAGGCGGCATTGACCCTGCAGGTGCAGACGAACATTGGAAAACAGGAAATACCGCGCTTAATCGCATTAGAGAATCGTTTGCCAAAAATGATTTAAAAATCGAAACTTCTTTTATCGCTGCTGCTATTGAAAAGAAAATGGCAACAGAAATATTTGCGCAGTTGCAAAGCAAAACATTGTCTAATGCAACCAATTTGACTATTGACAAGCAACTTGTCAATTATTGCGATTGGTTACTAAAACTTTAAACGATGGAACAGTTAAGTTTGTTTGATATGCCCTCAGTAACGGAAAAATGGCAAGTGCAAAATTTTTCAGCAGATAATTTCGGCGAGCAATCCGCCCGAATGAGTTTGGAGCAAAAACTAATTCCAATAACAGTTGTATCTGATGATTTTAGCAGACAAAGCGTTAGTTATCAATTAAGTAAAAATGATTGTTTACACCGTTGGTTAAAATATAAAGAGGGTTTTTCTGCGGATTTAGTAAAAAAATTGTTGAAAGAATTTGAAATCAAAGCGGGCGACACTATTTTAGACCCTTTTGTTGGTTCAGGTACAACTTCTCTTGTTTGTAAAATGCAAAATATTAATAGTATCGGATTTGATATTTTGCCAATGTCAAAAATTGCAATTAAAGCAAAAAATGCTGCTTTTGATTATGATTTGTCGGAACTAAAACGCTTAATCTCGGAAATAGAGAATTTATTAATGCCCGAAAATTATTACAAAAGAACACCTTACATTAATATTACAGACGGCGCTTATCCAGAAAACACAGAAAAAGAGATTGCTTTTTTTGCTGAATGGAATAAGGAAAATAGTTATTCCGAAATTGTGAAAAATCTTGTAGAACTTTGTATTTTAAATTCGTTAGAAAAAGTTAGTTATACTGCAAAAGATGGACAGTTTTTACGTTGGGATTATCGCAGTAAAAAAATGCTAGAGTCGGCAGAATACCGCAAAAAAAGCGGCAAACAACCACTCGTAATTCGTTTAGACAAAGGTAATTTACCAACAATGAAACAATCTTTGTTAGACGAATTAAACAGCGTTTTTACAGATATTTCTACTATTCAAAAAAACAGGAAAACAGGGAATACAAAACTGAATTTTGTTGAAGGAAATGCACTTTACGAATTACCAAAACTCGAAAGCGATTTACTGAATGGCGTAATAACTTCCCCCCCTTATTGTAACCGTTACGACTATACACGAACGTACGCTTTGGAATTAGCATACTTAGGAATTACAGACGAAAAACTAAAAAAACTACGTCAGGAATTATTGTCCTGTACGGTTGAAAATAAGCCCAAAATTGATTATATCAGAGAGCATTATATTGCGCTCAATAAAGAGAAAGATTTTAACCAAATAATGAGAATTGTTGAAAACAACAAAACATTGGCAGAAATTAATAAATCGCTCAATGAACGCAGTAAAAACGGCGATATTAACAACAAAGGCGTTTTGAGAATGGTAAATGGTTATTTTTTAGAACTTACTTTTATTTATGCCGAGTTATTCCGTTTGTGCAAAAAAGGAGCAAAAATTGCATTTGTAAATGATAATGTACGCTACGGTGGCGAAGTAATTTCCGTTGATTATCTTTCCACAGAATTAGCTGAACAAATTGGTTTTAACCCAGTTAAAGTATATTCGCTGAAGCAACAAAAAGGTAATAGTAGTCAGCAAATGGCAAAGTTTGGACGAGTAGCATTAAGAAAAAGTATAACTGTTTGGAATAAGTATTGACAAAATGAAAAGAAAACGACAGATAACGAGCGTAGCCGTTGCACAACCCCGATAATTTTTTAGAGGCTCTCACCCCATTCCCAATCCCGACCTCACTCTGACTATTCTACACGGACAATTATTTTTTGTTTCGGAATTTCCGGTAGCGAAAGTAAAAGGCTACAATTGGCGAAAACGAGGCGAAATGGCAGCAAAAAAGAGAAAAAACGGGCGGAAAAAGTTGTTTTAGCGACTATGGGCATGGCTATCGTCTTGGCTATTGCTGTTCGCCGGATGAATTTCATGTAAAATATAAACAATTTTTTCACCTTTGTCGAGTTGTGCAACGGGCACGGGCGGTTTAATATCACAAATGATGTTTTATATATTTCTGCGGATTTAAAACTGATATTTTTACTGCAAACAATATTTTTTCAACAAACAGACTTGTTAAATCAAAAACTAATTGTATCTTTGCATTCGGTAGATTTGTCCCCAAAATATAATAAATCGGGGACAAGAAAAATAGTAAAAATTATATGCAAGTAGCAATAAATCAAATAGAAAATAAAGTAAGAAAATTCAAGCGTGGAAAAATATTTTTCCTTGATGATTTCGCTGATTTGGGGACACCCGATGCCATTAAAAAATCGTTACAACGCTTGGCTAATTCGGGTTTGCTCGTGCGGCTTGCCAATGGCATTTATTGGTATCCAAAGAAAGAAAAGGAGTTGTACGGCATAAAAATTTCGGGCAAACCTACACTTGACGAAATCGCCAAAGCCATTGCAAAACGAGACAAGGCACGTATCGTTCCTACAGGTTTACACGCACTAAATTTATTAAATCTATCAACACAAGTACCTGCAAACGTGGTTTATTTGACTGACGGAACGGCTCGTAAAGTAAACATTGGCGAGGGAAAAGGGGTTTTATTTAAACACACTTCCGAAGTTAAACGATTGGCGTATAAGTCTGAATATCTAATGCTTGTTGTTTCAGCATTACGAGAAATCGGCGAAAACAACATAACAAACGAACAACTTGCCATTATTAAAGAGCATTTTTCAAAAATCACAAAACAGGAATTTGAAACGGACATAAAACTCATACCCGTTTGGATTCGCAAAATACTTTTAGCAATATGATATTTTTACAACTACCTGAAAATGAAAAGATTGAAATAATTAATCAGATGCACGAGGAAACGAAATTGCCACAGGTCATTATCGAAAAAGATTTGTGGGTTACAGCCGTTTTGCGTGCGCTGTTTGCTTTGCCATATACAGAAAATTTATCGTTCAAGGGCGGTACTTCGTTGAGCAAGTGTTGGAATTTCCGACATACATACGACATAGCGAGAATGATAGACACGCCCATTGCCGAAAACGCATTGAAAAACAAAGATTTATTTCAATCAATAGTCGCTCACCGCCGTATGTTTATCGCAATGAAAGGCTTTGATTATGACACACTTTCGCCAAAAACAATAAAAATCATTCCGCCCGACAGCGTAATTGCAAAATGGGAAGACGATTACAACAGAATGCAAACAATGATTTACGGTAAATTGCTGTCATTCAACGAAATAATAGATAAAATAACACAACTGAATGAACAATTAAACGGAATAGAATGGTAAAAACACCTTCAGCCAATAACTAAGTTTTCGTTGCGTGCGTAGCACGAACAATGAAAACGCAGTTGAACGAAACCGGTGCGCAGGTTGACGGTTTTTCTTATTATGGAGATTGCGATGGGGGCGGGGTGTTTTTTGATGTTTTTTTGAAGTTTTTCGTTCAAACACATGTCAATATAGATTCCGTTGATAGTTTTTTTTTTACGGGCAATATCGGAATTTTCAGTGTATTACGGAAGGAGGGGCTGCAATGTGGGTTAAACTTTAAACCACCTCTGCCACCGTAAAGCAACTCCCGCCGACAAAAATCATATCTTCCGGCAACGCGTTCTGTTGTGCCGCTTTCAATGCGGTTTCGACGGATGGGTAGATAATTCCTTTTAAATCAAACTTTTCTGCCTCTTTCAGCAGAATATCCGCTGCTAATCCGCGGGGGATGTTCGCCTTGCAGAAGTAGTAATCCGCCTCTTTCGGCAGCATGAAGAGCATTTTGGAGATATCTTTGTCGCTGACCATTCCCAGTACAACGTGCAGCTTGCGATACGGGACGGTTTTTATCTGTGCAACGACTTCGCTCAGTCCGCTTTCGTTATGTGCGGCGTCGGCTACAGTCAAAGGATGGTTGCTCAATACCTGCCATCGCCCGCAGAATCCGGTGTTTATCAATACTTTCTCCAATCCGTCCACAATGTGTTGTGTGCTGATTTGGTAGCCTTTTTGCTTCAGGATGGCGATGATTCCCATCACGGTGGCGATGTTTTTTTCCTGATACTTGCCCTGCAAAGGGATGTTGATTCTTGATAAAAAACGATTTCCGTTTTCGGCAATATCCAATTGATGTTCGGGGAGGATGTGTGCACAGTAATGCCGGTCGGCAAAGGTGATCGGGGATTTCAGTTGCTGTGCTTTTTCCGTAAAGACGTTCATCGTGTCCGGTTGCGTCTCTCCGATTACTAGGGGTATTTCGGGTTTGATGATGCCGGCTTTCTCTAATGCAATGGCTTTCAGCGTATTACCAAGAAATTCCGTGTGGTCGAACCCGATATTGGTAATGGCGCACACAACGGGTGAGACGACATTGGTAGAGTCAAGCCGTCCGCCCATGCCGGTTTCGACGACGGTAACGTCCACCTGTTCATCCGAGAAATAACTCATGCCAAGCGCAAAGACGTATTCGAAAAATGATGCGCCAACAGGTTCAAAGTCAGCCTGATGCTTCGCCACAAAATCCACAACATAGTGTTGAGAAATCATCTCGCCGTTCACCCGGATACGCTCTCTGAAATCTTTGAGGTGGGGAGAGGTGAAGAGTCCGGTTCGGTAGCCCGCCTCCTGCAAGATGGACGCCGTCATGTTCGAGACGGAGCCTTTTCCGTTTGTTCCGGCGATGTGGACAGAAGGAAAATCCCGTTCGGGATTATTCAGTAAGGCACACAAAGTCAATGTGTTAGTCAAGTCTGCCTTATACGCCGCAGCGCCGATACGTTGAAACATGGGCAGGCGGCTGAAGAGGTATTCGAGGGTTTGGGGGTAGGTAATTGTTAATTCTATTTCGTTCATATCTATTGATTTTTTTATATCTATCATTTTACATTTTTCAGCACAGAGACACAGAGTACACAAAGTTGCACAGAGCATATTATATCTTGTGTATCAATGTCTTGTGTCTAATAGTCTCACGTCGCACATCTCAAAAACTCCCTATTCATCCGCGCAATGTTAGCGCCGGAGATTCCTTTTGGACATTCTACTTCGCAGGCGTAGGTGTTGGTGCAACTGCCGAATCCTAACTCGTCCATCGTGGCGACCATGTTGCGCACGCGCTCTTTCGCCTCGATTTTCCCTTGCGGCAACAGCGCAAACTGCGAGATCTTCGCCCCGACAAAGAGCATCGCCGACGCATTCTTACACGTCGCCACGCAGGCTCCGCATCCGATGCAGGCAGCGGCGTCCATGGCAAGGTCGGCGTCGTGTTTCCGTATCGGGATGGCGTTGGCATCGGGAACGCCGCCCGTGGAGACGGAGATGTAGCCGCCCGACTGTATGATTTTGTCGAGCGCCGAGCGGTCAACCATCAAGTCCTTGATGACCGGAAAAGCACGGGCGCGCCACGGCTCAATGACAATCGTGTCGCCGTCTTTAAACCTCCGCAGATGGAGTTGACAGGTGGTGGTCTCGTCGTCCGGACCGTGCGGACGACCGTTGATGAAAAGTCCGCAAGCGCCGCATATCCCTTCCCGACAGTCATGGTCGAAAGCGACCGGATCTTGGTCATTCTCAATCAGTTGATTGTTCAAAATGTCCAACATTTCCAAAAAAGAGCAGTCGGGAGAGATGTTCTGAACCGGATAGGTCTCAAATCGCCCTTTCGTGTGGGCGTCCGGCTGACGCCATATTTTTAAGGTGAAGTTCATATTCTATTGCTCTGCCGGAATAAATAGCATTTTTTTAGTTTTTGTAGGCGCTGTTATGGCTCCGTTTTCGTAATATTCTATCGTGATATATTTTTGACCATCTGCCTCTAAAGCGCCGTCGAAGAAGTAAATTTCACCGGTATATGTTTCTCCGCCTCCTGTTGTGATAAGTTCCTGTATTTTATTTACTGCATCGTATTCTGTTCGATACCATCCTCCAATAAGATTCCACTCTCCGCCTTTCAATACAATTCTCACGCCAAGTCCCTCGGGAACATCTGCCACCACGTAATAGCGATGAAAATTATACTGCGTATCGTGAAAACGCACTTCGGTAATCTGATCCGATAAAATATTCTGATTATCATAAAAACCTGCCGTAGGATAAGTTATGGTTCCGGCGAGCGGATACAACCCGCTATTGACAAACAATTCTATATAACTTTCAAAATCGGGAATGGTTACCTTAGCATCAAGTTCGGCATATTTTTTCGTCAAATTATTACGAATGGTAGCAGCCGAAAGGCTAATGCTAATGGCATTTTTCCTTAACTTCTCTCCCAAAGCCGTATTATCCAATGTGCCATCCTGTTTCATGTCCGTATTAATATCCGCCATCAGTTCCATCATGTCGCCAGTGGACAAAGTTCCTTGCAAAATACACGAAATTGCTAATAATTTTGCGTCTATCGTCAAATCCAATGCTTCAAATGAGATCTCTTGCGGCTCGAAACCAAATATCGCCAATACTTCCTGTTGCGCTTGTTGCTTGGCGGCAGCAAAATCCATCCTTCCCTGCTTCACCAAATATTCCACCCGCGGCTTTTCCAAATGAGTCAACACATTCACATTGACCGAATTGACATCTTCAATATCCGCCAAAGCATACAGCGTTATTGACGCAACGGATATTTTCCCCGCCACTTCGTTAAAATAAAAACCATCGGCTTTCAATTCCACATAACGGGAAACCAATTCCATATTATTTAACTCGAAACTCCCCGAATTGTCGGTAATGGTTGTAGAATAAGTCTTTCCCGTCTGCTCTAAATTGTCATTTAATTCCACTACGGTTATCGAAGAACCGTTGACAAAAGGTCCCTTTTGAGCATATCCGCTGAAAAGTTCTTTTTTTACCTGCGGCAACTCATTCTGCGGCTGCCCGTCGTCGTTTTTCTTACATGCCGTAAACAGAACGGCTACTATTGCTATGCAATAAATGAAATGTTGTGGTTTCATATCATTATATATTTAAAAATCACGCTGCAAAGGTAGCAATTATTTTGTTAAACCCTAACTCCGCAAGCAAAATTATATCAAGACCGCCGTATGTCAAAAAAAAGTATTACCTTTGCCGCAAATTTTAAATATATAAGAATGAAACGAATTGTTATTGTACTTTTTGCCCTGTTTTGCTTTGCAGGGGTACAGGAAAGCGCCGCCCAGAAGTTCGGACACGTCAACTTTGCCGAACTCTACAAACAAGTTCCCGGACACGACGTAGCACAAGCCGAATACGAAAAATACGTTCTGGAAATCAAACAACAGATAGAAGTCATGGAGAACGAATTACAGCAAAAGTATTCGGAATATACCATCAACTCGCCATCCATGACCCCGTTAATCAAAACGGCAAAAGAGCGTGAGTTGCAAGATTTGAACTCGCGTTACGAAGAGTTTCGCAGTTCGATATCCGCCGACCTGTCGGCAAAAGATGCCGAACTATCAGAACCGCTTATCACAAAAGCCAAAAAAGCCGTGGAAGACGTCGCCAAAGATAACGGCTACACCTACATCTTCAACAGTTCCGACGGCTTGGTACTCTACGCTATCCCGTCCGACGACGTGATGGACTTGGTGCTGAAGAAGTTAGGCGTGAAATAGTTTTAAATGTTTTTTTCATACATGTTTTTTTTTAAAAAAAGGGGGGCGCCCGCTCTCCTTTTTTTTTCGATTGTGCGATGTGCGATGTGCGATGTGAGATGTGAGATGTGAGATGTGAGATGTGAGATGTGAGATGTGCGATGTGAGATGTGAGGCACTCGGTGAAATCAGCGTTAGTCCGTTTCATCCGTGTGGTCTGCGTTCAAAAAATCTTCGCAAGACCCATTTTCGGAAAATCGCCGACATTCCCCATCCGATCGCTGCACCCAAAGTTGCTCCGCACAGAATATCCGCCGGATAGTGAACGCCGAGATAGATACGGCTGTACGCCATAAGTGCCGCCCACGCAAAAAGAGCCAACGTGAAACCCCAACGCTGCGGACGTAGAACACGATAGAGAAATATCGCCATCCCGAAAGTGTTGCAGGCGTGTGCCGACGGAAAGCCGTACTGCTCTCCCCGATAACCGTTCACAATATGAACCAACGAGTCGATATCAGGATTGCGAGCCGGACGCAGACGACAAACGAGATGTTGTTTGAGAATATTGCAACTTTGATCGGTCAATACGATGGTCAAGATGACAAAAAGCAGCAGAACCAACACCCGCCACCCAAACTGTTTGTACGCCAACCATCCCGCAATGAGGTAGAGCGGCAGGTAAATCGTCATGTCGGTAGCATACCAAAAAAAGAGGTCAAAGAATTGATTATGAAGACCATTGAGAAATAAAAAAACTGTTTGATCTACTTGTTGCATACAGGTAGTTAACGAAAAAACTAAAAAAACATTATATAGTTTGGATTAAAATAAAAAAAGTTGTACCTTTGCACCCTCAAAAATAAAGATAAAAGCAATGAAGAGGACGTTTCAACCTTCAAGAAGGAAAAGAGTTAATAAACACGGATTTAGAACAAGAATGGCGACCAAAAACGGGCGCCGCGTATTAGCAAGCAGAAGAGCCAAAGGAAGAAAAAGGCTCACTGTCTCGGATGAAAACAACGGCAGAAAACCGTTGTAGCAGATTCCGGTTCAGGCGAGAAAAAAGAAGGAGTTGTTGGATCATCGAACAACTCTTTTTGTTATTTTATATAACAAGAATAGATTCTTTGTAACATAGACTATGCTGCAAGTAATCAAATAGCATCCTTAAATTCACAGAACTTGCTATAATACTTGCAATTCAAACAATCTTTTTCCACTTTCTTTCACGAGATTCCTCCTGCTTCGCAGTCGGAATGACGCCGTGTTTCGAGATAGGGGGAGGACATAGGCGGCGGCGCCGCCGCCTATGTCCTCCCCCTATTTTATAACCCATTGATTGTCATTTCGAACGAAGCGTGGCGAAGTGAGAAATCTTTTCATTGTTCACTGTGCTTTCCGTCATTGGCTTAGCTTTCCTTTTTCACGTCTCGGCAATTCGAGCAAACTCGATTGCGTTCGACTTGGCGTCGGTTGCGAGCGGAGCGAAACAATCCAGAAAGGAAATATTATTTAAAGTTTTTGACAACCCTCACAAATTCCACAAACAGCGGATGCGGATTTTGCACAGTACTTTGCAGTTCGGGATGAAATTGTGATGCGATGAAAAACGGATGCGAGGGTATCTCTACAATCTCCACCAAGCCGCTTTCGGGATTGGTTCCCGAGACCGTCATGCCGTTCTTTTCGAAATCTGCAAGGTACTCATTATTAAATTCATATCTGTGCCGGTGGCGCTCTTTTATCTCTTTCTGCTTATAGATTCGGTGCGCTAATGTGTTCTCCTTTATTTCACACGTATAGGCTCCAAGACGCATGGTGCCGCCTTTGTTGACGACGTATTTTTGATTTTCCATCAAGTCCACCACTTTATGAGGCGTTTCGGGATTGATTTCCGTAGAGTGTGCATCTTTCAAACCAAGCACATGCCGCGCAAATTCTACAACGGCGCACTGCATCCCCAAGCAAATACCCAAAAAAGGGATATTGTGTTCGCGAACATACTTGACAGTGGCTATTTTACCTTCAATGCCGCGTTCGCCGAATCCCGGCGCTACGATAATGCCTTGCATGTTTTTCAAAATGTCGGCAACGTTGTCGGTATTTATCTCTTCGGATTGAAATAACGTCAACCGCACTTTACATTCATTGACCGCCCCGCCATGAATTAACGATTCGAGAATGGATTTGTAGGCATCCTGCAATTCAACATATTTACCCACCAATCCTACGGTTATCGTTTGGGTGGGATTGAGAATTTTACCGAGAAATTTGTTCCAGTCTGTCAAGTCGGGAGGTGGCAAGTGGGTCAGTCCCAATTTACGCAACACCACATCGGTCAGTTTTTCCTCTTTCATCATCACAGGCACCTGATAAATCGTTTTTGCGTCCAAACAGGGGATCACCGCCTCCTGTTCCACATTGCAGAAAAGAGCCACTTTCTTTCGGATTTCTTCGCTTATTTCGTGTTCTGTGCGCAATATCAATATATCGGCTTGTACGCCAAGTTCCTGCAACTGTTTTACGGAGTGTTGCGTGGGTTTTGTTTTCAACTCATGCGCCGCAGCAATGAACGGCACGTATGTCAAATGTACGCAAAGGCACGATTTGCCAAGTTCCCAACGCATTTGGCGAACCGCCTCTATAAAGGGCAACGACTCTATGTCGCCAACCGTTCCGCCGATTTCGGTGATTACTACGTCGTATTTACCGGTGGAACCCAAGCGTTTGATGTTTCGTTTTATCTCGTCGGTGATGTGCGGAATCACCTGAATCGTTTTGCCAAGATACGCGCCACGTCGCTCTTTTTCGATGACAGACAGATAGATACGTCCGGTAGTAACGTTATTTTCCTGAGAGGTGGGAATGTTTAAAAAGCGCTCGTAATGCCCCAAGTCCAAGTCGGTAACGGCGCCGTCGTTGGTTACGTAGCACTCGCCGTGTTCATAAGGATTTAACGTGTCGGGGTCAACATTCACGTAAGGGTCAAATTTTTGAATGGTAACAGAGAGTCCGCACGATTGCAGAAGTTTTGCCAAAGACGCGGCAATAATTCCCTTGCCCAACGAAGAAGCAACGCCTCCGGTAACGAATATATATTTTGTGTCCATGTTAAATGGTTGCAAAAGTACTATTTTTTTGGAAATGTGTGAGATTTTTGCACCTCTTCTCATCTCCTTTGCAAACGCAGGCGTCGCCTTTCTCCGCATCTTTCGAGGCGCAATGTTTTTGGAACGTCGCTCCTTTTATAAAGAACATCTTCACGGCGATGCCGGCGACAGCCAGCGCCAGCAGTATGACGACGATGATGATTAATTGCCAATTCATTTCATTGTGTTTTTCCATGTAAAACGATACGGGCGCAGGGCGTCTTCGTCGGCGTAGTCAACACCGATTCTCTGCCCTGTCGCTATTTCGGCGGTACAAACCGGCGATTTTCCCTGTTCAATCCATATCTTATTGACTTCGTCGGCGACGGATTGTCCCAAAACCATTCCCGACTGCGAATAATGAATCTCCATCGCTTTGGTTACGTTGCCCGGACCGTATAAAATACCATTTTTGATGTTTTCTTTTTTCAAACGCTTCAACATCAACTCAATACCGCTTACAGGTCGGATGGCGCGCACCAAAACGGCATCCGGAACGTCAATCTCGTTAGTAACAACGTTGAAGAGCGAATGAACGCCATAGCAGAGATAGACATAGACCGTGCCGCCCTGTGCATACATGATTTCGGTACGGGCGGTGCGTCGTCCGTTCCACGCATGGGACGCCTTGTCGGTGATTCCGGCGTAGGCTTCCGTCTCGACGATAAGTCCGGAGGTGATGCCCTCGCCGGTTTGAGAGAAAAGTTCCATGCCGAGCATATCGCGTGCAATTTGCACTACGTCCGTTCCTGAAAAGTTATAAGGTCTCAATTTTCGATTATTTCAATGTTTCAAAAATCTTTAATAATTTTTTCTCTTCCGCCTCCCAGTTATATTGCTTGCAGGCTTCATCGAAGATTGCGGACTTGTCGGGTTTATTTTCCCATTCCGTCAGTGCGGCTTGTATGGCGTGCGCCAACGCTTCGGGTTCGTGGTCGTTGGTCAGGACGCCGGTGCCGGAACCTGCCACGACGCTGCGTATTTCGGGAAAGTCGGTCGCGATGATCGGTACCTGAGCGTGCATAAAGTCGAAAATGCGATTCGGGAGGGAGTAATAGTAGTTGAGTCCTTTGTCTTCGAGAAGACTGATGCCCAAGTCTGCTGCAACGGTATAGGCGTGCAGTTCTTCAAAGGGGATTCTGCCCAAGAAGACGACTTTGTCATTGAGTTGTCGGTCAGCGACATATCGTTGCAGTTGCGGTAAAATATCGCCGTCGCCGGCGACACAGAAGATGGCGTTGTTAAGATAGGGCATGGCGTCAATCGTCCATTCGATGCCTCTCCCCACGTTGACGGCGCCTTGATAGAGCAAAATCTTCTTCCCCGGCGCATAAAGCCTTTTTACCTCATTCTCAGCAGGTTTATAGACGGAAATATTGCGTATGACCTGCATGTTGACGCCGTAACGCTCGTTGTAAACGTCGGCGATGGACTGACAAACGGTATAACAATTTTTTAACTTCGGGAAAAACATGTTTTCTATCCGTGTCCACACCTTTTTTACTGTACGGCGCCCCACGACTTCGGGGACTTCGGGAAACATCTCGTGGGCGTCGAACACCAACTTTTTCCTTCTAATCCGGCTCGCTAAGTAGTTCGCCGGCAAGGTGTCGGTGTCGTTCGACAAAAATATGTCGCTTCTGACAAAGAGCAAAAAGAAAAAGAGCCGGATGTTGTATTCGGCGTAGAAAAACATCTTCCTGCTGAACAGCAACCGGAAAAACTTTGTCTTGTACGGACGTTGAATCTTGCAGGAATCTTTGAACTTATTCCCCACCGCCAGCACTTCATAACCGTTGTTGTGCAACGTTGTCGCGATTCTGTTCACCCGCTGATCGGTAACCAAATCGTTGGTAACAGAGATCACAATACGCTTTTTCCTTTGTGATGTAGAGTTATTGTTCAATTTCATTAAAATATAACCCTTACAAAACGATAGTGGCTCGCTATTATTGCAATGTAAATAATTTACAACTGGCATTAATTAAAAAAGTGTATCTTTGCACTGTCAAAAATAATGGATGTACGACAAATGTAAATTTATACTGAGCGTAGCCGAAGTAAGTCGAAGTATCATGGTTCAGACAAATGCGATGTGCGATTGTGTGATGTGAGACACAAGACGGCGTCTTATATCTCAAACCTCACAATCCCATGCCTATTCTTTCACCACCTTTCTTACCACCACCCCATCTTCCGTTTTTATCCGGGTGAAATAGATGCCGGCGGGGACATTTGATAAATCAAATGTGATTTGCGATTGTAGAGACGTGGCATGCCGCGTCTCTACGGGGACAACCACAACGGCACGTCCCATCACATCATATATTGCAACGTCGCATATCGCACATCGCATATCGCATATCGTCAACTCCCCTCTCGTCGGATTCGGATACACCTGTACAGACGGGGGGGCGCCCCGTCTCTACGATGCCGACGTTGGAGATGGTAACCGTCGCCTCATCGCTCATGGTTGGGTCGAAGACGGATGTAACTTTTACGATAACGGTTTCGGCGGTTTCGTTGGCGCCGACGGAGAGCAGACCGTCGGGGGTGATGGCGGTTAAGGTTGAGAAGTTGCCTGCGACGCTCCATATTACGCTGTCGTCGGCGTCGCCGACGGCGGTTACCGTTACGGTAAAATATTGATCTTGACCCGGTGGCACGGTTGCCGATTTGGGTGAAATCTCTATGCTGATTATTTCGGGCTTATTGCTACTCTCTTCGGTTGTGATTTCGGCAATAGGACTTGGCGGCGAGGCGAAGTGCGTAGTGGTTTCCGGTTTGTACGCCTCGAAACTGTAGGTGGTCTTGGGAACTAAGTTGCCGAACACCGGAGAGGATTGCCACTCGCCGCCGATTATCCTGTACTCGCAGCCTGCCATAACATTGAGTGTGATACTTTCCGACGTGATGTTGGCGGCTGTTGGCGGCGGCGGCGCTTCTTGTGGGGCTTTGGTGATGGTCGTTGTTGCGGCGGAGGTTACGTCGCCGTTGCAGTTGGCGGCTGTTACCGTTACGGTCATTGTGTGGGCGATGTCGGCTTCCACGATGGTATAGGTAGCGCTGTTATCGCCGGTATTGACGTCGTCGCGTTTCCATTGGTAACTCAAAGCGCCCAAGTCGGGAATGACGGGGTTGGAGGTCAAGTCGGCGGTTACCGCCGTGAGCATTTCGCCAAAGACGGCATCGCCGCTGATGGTAACCAAGCCATCGAAATCGGCAAGTATTACGGTGATGGTAAAGGTTTGTGTATAGGGTGTTGTGGGTGTTGTGCCGTTTTCGATAGCCTGTTTCAAAGAATCAACCCGTGGTGGCTGAAGCGCCGAAAACGCAAACAGGTCTTCATCTTCGTAGGGAATCAACAGATTAGCTCTTCCGAAAAGGATATAACTTTTTACTTCGGTACTGCTAAAGTCCGGCTTACGGGTCTCTTCTTCGGCAAGGTCGTAATAGCGGGAGATTAACTCTTTGTAATTGTCGCCTGTTTGCGTACTTGAATAGACCTGCCCCATGGTGTAGAATAAAGTCGCACGCCTGTCGCTCGACAGGTTCTACTATCCAACTGAAGAAAATAATCCAGCGACTCGTAGTAACTGCCGTTAAGGAAAAGCGTGCGACCGAGCGCATAGATGGCATCTAAAATTTGAGTGGAATCTCCCGATAAATGGGCTGCATCCAAACGGTGAAGAGAACTTCTATATACTTCGGGAAAGTTATTACACTTCCTGTAATAAAAGTATTGAATTTTGTACGCTATCACCATATCCGAATAGTTACGTTTCGCCTCCGAAACCTGTAAAAACTCGTCAACATAAACTATGACGCTATCGGGCAAATCATACGGCGCCGCGCCCCATTGATATACTAATGCTTTGAGACTGTCAACGGGTAGATTGGCGGCTGCGCTACCATCCGTTTTCGGACGATAAGAACATCCCGTCATTAAAAGTAGCATGACAACGCAAAAAAGCGATAAAAAATAATTCCCAACCGCATAAAGCGGCACATTTGTAAGCCAAGTCTCTTTTCTGTAGTCGGACAGCGACGTCCTGATTGCGGTTGGGTGTATGACAAATTGGACTAAGCCGCCATTTTGATTTGATACGTCAAGTCATTCCATCGTCTGCTTTTCCAGTAAGCTCTCAGATTTACAATTCTTTGTGCCCCCTTGATAGACCACCTTTGCCCCGACAATTTTAATCTTTGCTGTATCACGTTTCGATGGGCGGATTCTA
>Ga0099364_10002116_pt1 | contig 32011 bp, 34 predicted proteins | sample TergutTh196P3_FD_73070 | JGI IMG/M metagenome (GOLD analysis project Ga0099364, IMG submission 73070) | Microcerotermes parvus P3 segment gut microbial communities from Pointe-Noire, Republic of the Congo - Th196 P3 | ecosystem: Host-associated > Arthropoda: Insects > Digestive system > Gut ... | reverse complement strand
CGAATTTGAAAAGGCGCTGGAGTATGTCGGGGGGAATCAAATCGCCGAGTAAATTACACACAAAACGCGGCGTAATGCGGTATGGCGCGGACGCCCCCGTCTTGGCCGAAATTCTTTTCCGAAAATCGAATGCAATACGCCGGTGAATACTTCTGCGCGAACACGCTGAGGCTTTTGGAACGAGTTTTAATCCCTTTTTTCACCTCGACGCCGACGATTTCGGTGTCCCTTTGCATCACAAAGTCAAGCTCTGCGGTGTAATCGCTTGTCCAGTAAAACAGCGGATGACCGTTCGCGGTCAGCGCCTGCGCGATATAATTCTCCGCCACTGAACCCATGAACAGGTTGCTCTCGCCGCTTAAAACCGTCTGCTGCGGTATCCCGGAACGCATGGTGAGCAGCCCGACGTCACTCAGGTAGAGTTTGAACGAGGACAAATCCTCATACACCGGGATGGGACTGATGGCGTGGTCGATTTTACGGCATTTCAGCACGACCCCGGCCTGTACCAGCCAGTCAATCGAAGCGCCGAACAGCGACGCGCTGCCGCCCCTCTGCACAACCTTGTATTGGAACTTCTTATTCTCTTTGGCGAGCTGGGCGGGTACGGAATCATAGCAGGCGCGGATTTTGACCGTTTCTTCCGTTTTGGCGTACTTGGCCATATCCGCTACATAGTTGCTGACGATTTCATTTTGTATGGTGGGAATCAGCACCGTTTTGCCGTTTTTGGCAAAAGACGCCGCACAGGCCGGCATCCCCCCCACAATGAGGTAACAGCGGTACAGCTCCACCGCCTTTTGATGAAGCGCGTCCGGCATCGGCGTCACGCCGTGATAACAGGCGCGAATGTCCCTTGCCAACCGCTCCTCCCCGACAGCCCATAAAAACTCTTCAAAGTCCAGCGGATGCAGTGTGAAGCTTTCCACCTTGCCAACCGGGAACGAGTACCGCTCCCGGTTGACGGCGACCCCGAGCAGACTGCCCGCCGCCGCCACATGATATTCCGGCGCGGTTTCGCAAAAATATTTAAGCGAGGTCAGCGCCCGCTCACAAGACTGGATTTCATCAAAGATGATGAGCGTATCGCCGGGGATGATGGGAGCATTCACCGCCGTTTCCAAGAAGCGAACCAAGCGTTCCGGGCTGATGTCGTCGTCGAAGTAGCGGGAGACGGACAGATTCGTCTCTAAATTGACATACACCGTGTTCTTGTAGTGCTTGTCGCCAAACGCATTGAGAATGTAGGTCTTGCCCACCTGCCGCGCGCCGTACAGCAGCAGCGGCATCCTGTCTGTCGTGCGGTTCTTCCATTTCAGCAGGCGTTCTTCAATTTTTCTGCGCATACTGCCGTCACTCCCTTCTGGGGATATTATACCCGCATGACAATAGTTATGTCAAGAATAATATATTTTGATAATATTTATTTTGAGATAACTATCTACACAACTTTTTTTTCATAGTCCTATATTGACATCTACCCCGGCCGCCTATGACACCCTGACGGCGCATTTTGCAGACTGCGGCACCCGGCCGGAGGACTACGACCTCATCGTCACCGGCGACCTCGGTTCAACCGGCGCCGACATCCTCCGAGACCTGTTTGCCCGAAACGGCGTCCATTTGGGCCAGCGCTACAACGACTGCGGCGTGATGCTGTTTGACCTGAACGGCGCCGACGTGGGCGACGGCGGCTCGGGCTGCGGCTGCAGCGCCGTGGTGCTGTGCGGGCATATCCTGAACGGAATGCGGCGCGGCCAATGGCGCAACGTGCTGTTCTGCGGCACCGGCGCGCTCTTTTCAACCGTCTCCGCCCAACAGGGCGAAACCATCCCCTCCATCTGCCACGCAATCAGGATAATTGCGTAGGGGCGCGCATTGCGCGTCCGTCGTACCCCAACCCCATCTGGGCGGGCGACCGGGGACGGTCGCCCCTACAGAGTGGAATCATACTGTAAAGGTTGTGGCTTTTCATGCAATATTTGAATGCGTTTTTGTTGGGCGGGTTTCTGTGCGCGGTGGGGCAGGTGTTGATTGACAGAACCAAGCTCACGCCGGCGCGAATACTGGTGGGGTATGTCGCGGCGGGGGTGCTGCTGACCGCCTTGGGGCTGTATAAGCCGCTGGCGGAATGGGGCGGCGCGGGCGCGACCGTGCCGCTGACCGGCTTCGGCTACGCGCTGGCGCAGGGCGTGGAAAAGGCCGTGCAGAACGACGGCTGGATGGGCCTGTTTACCGGGGGGCTGACGGCGGTGGCGGGCGGTCTGGGCGCGGCGGTCATCGCGGCATGGCTGGCGGCCCTGCTCTCCAAGCCGGGTGAGAAGGGATAGCAAATGCCATATTTGCCATCTTGTCCTCTGGCAAACATAGCTGTATATGTTAATGCTTATGTATATGTGTATGTATATGTATATGTATATGTGGGCGGCGGTGCGCCCCGCCGCTTTGCGGCAGCACACAAAAAAAGAGAAAATATTGGAAAAAATGTTGAGAAAAACGCTTGACACCAGAACGGATGTATGGTAAGATAAAGCATACAGACGGAGCTGGGCCGTACGGCCCGGTTTCGCCGATACCGAAGGGGGAGCGTATGTTTCGGGAAAGCTTTATCAACTACACGGAATGGCGGGAATACAGCAGGTTTTTAAGCGTGGAGGACAAAGCCGCGCTGTATGACGCGCAGTTTGACTATCACGCAGGGGAAACGGTGAAGCCGCTCCCCAAAACGGCGGAGATTGTTTTCACCATGATGCTCCAACAGTACGAGCGCAACGCCGAGAAGTGGCGGCAGGTGCGCCGGAAGCGCAGCGAAGCCGGGCAGCGCGGCGCCAAAGCGCGCTGGGACGCCGCCCCACCGCCCAAGCCAGAGGACACCGTAACCAACGCCTACACCCGCAACCGCGCCGCCATAGCAAACGCCGAAAAAACGGCGTAGGGGATGGGAGGCGTGTGTAGGGGACGCAGTCCTCTGCGTCCCGCCGTATTTCTCCGCAGGGGCGCGCATTGCGCGTCCGCGGGCGGCAACAAGCTCACCACAAAACGGAAACCCACGAAAGCGTATGGAACGCGGGGTCGTTTGTGATGAGCGTAAGGTTTTCAGTAAAGGCCTGCGCCGCCAAGAATCTGTCAAAAGGGTCACGGTGAGCCCATTCGAGGTTCCCCGCAAAATGCGCATGGCGCGTATGGATAGGCAGTTCGTCCGCCCCGAATTTCCAAAGCGTATCAAAATAATCGTCCGTTATGTCTTCAAACTCCGTTAGCTTGCCTATCCGGCGTTTGTACATGATTTCATACGCGCTCACCGCTGAAACGAATTTTTGCGTATCGGTATCGTCAATCGCCTTTTTCGCCGCGTCACTGAGCTGGGGGCTTCCGCGCACGGCCCAAAGAAACGTATGCGTATCGAGCAGATAACCTACAGTCCCCACGCTTGCAAATCCTCCTCCGGCAACGGGTCAAAGAAGCTGGGCGGTAGCTCCGGCCCTTTAAGAAACCCGAGACGGCACTTGAAATTCGGTTTTTCCGCAAGGGGTTTTTCGGCGGGCAGAATGATAACCTCCACCAGCGTATTGCGCAGCGAGGGCGGGAGGTTAACAAAAACATCATTCAATTCCGCGCTGCTTACGGTTTGACGGACATATTCCATTTCCCCCGCTCCTTTCGCGATGGCTTCATTCCTCAATTTCATTTATAGCATATCAACGCAAGAATTGCAAGCACAATTATTCCCCGTTTCTTGACAGTTGACAAAATTCGTGTTATGCTAAACCTATGAGCAGGAAACGCGGCGGGAGCCGGCTTGAGACAAAGAAGCGGGCGAAGGGCGGGACGTCTGCCCGCAGGCCCTTTTTGAAAGCCTTCCTGATAACCGTTGTGCTGGGCGCGGCGGTGTTGTTGGCGGGGGCGTTTGTGTGGTTCCGTTTTTTCTTTGCCGTGCGCCCGGAGCTTCCCGTCCTCGGCGCGGGGGATGATTTGCGTGAGCTGGGCGGCAGGGCGCCGGAGGGCGTGACCGACGAGGACAGAAAGCCAGACTTTTTCACCGTCCTCATCCTTGGCTTGGACAGCGGCGTCAACAACGACGCCATCATGGTGGCGTCCTATGACGCGGCCAACCGTGAGGCGCACCTTATCTCCATCCCTCGGGACACGCTGGTCAACGTGACGCGCCGGGTGAAGAAAATCAACGCCGCGTACGCCGCAGGGACGCTGAACGGCGGCGGCGCGGACGGCGGCGTGGCGCAAGCGCGGCGGGAAATCAAAACGCTGATTGGCTTTATCCCGGATTATTATGTGGTGGTCAATTTCAGGGCGTTTGAACGGATGATTGACGCGGTGGGCGGCGTCGAGCTTGACGTGCCGTACGCCATGCGGTATCACGACCCGGTGCAGGGGCTTTCCATCAACATCCCGCAAGGGCTGCAAACCCTCAACGGCGCGGACGCGCTGAAATTCGCTCGCTACCGGATGGGCGGCTCCGGTTCCCGCACGATATCCGATTACGACCGCATGGCCAATCAGCAGGCGGTTATCAAAGCCCTGCTGGAAAAGGCGCTGCGCCCGTCCAACATCACCAAGCTGCCGGAATTCATCGGCATTTTCTCCGACAATGTCCGCACAGACCTCACCGACGGCAACCTTGTCTGGTTTGGCGAGCAGCTTGCCGGCCTGCGCGGCACGGACGCGCTTTCAACCCACACCCTGCCCATGTCCGGCAGCAGCCGCGCTCCCCACTGGTACGAGCTGGCCGACCGCGACGCCGCGCTGGAGCTGATTAACGCCACCGTCAACCCCTACACCGTCCCCATCACCCCCAACGACGTGGACATTCTGACGGGGGTTCCGTAGGGGACGCAGTCCTCTGCGTCCCGTCGTGTCTTGATTATTTTCACGGTATCCCGTATAATAATAGCGGAAAGGCGGTGAGCCGTTTGGTTTACACGTTAGAGGAGCTGAGGGAAAGGATTGCGCCCATCGCGCGCAAATATGACATTCCCGCCGTTTATGTCTTCGGCTCGTACGCCCGCAACCAAGCGACCGACGACAGCGATATTGATGTGCTGATTAACCGTTCGGGGTCGAAAATTGCTTCTATGTTTGACTTGGGGGCGTTGTATACCGACTTAAACGAAACGCTTGGGAAAACGCTTGACTTGATTACGGAGGACGCCTTGACAGAGGACGAGGTCAAACGCAGAACTCCGCGTTTTTTGGAAAATCTGCAACGCGAAAGGGTGATGATTTATGACTGCCGGTGACATTCAGCGCTTGGAGCATATCAAAACCTATTGCGAGGATATCGCGGAAACCATACGCCGTTTTGGGGAGTCTTATGATACCTTCGCGCAAGATAAAGATTTCTTCAAATCCGTTTCCATGAGCATGATGCAGATTGGAGAGCTGAGCGGAGGGTTATCGGACGCGTTCCGCGCGGCGACATACGACCAGATGCAATGGGGCGCCATCAAAGGGATGCGCAACTTATTCGCCCACGCTTACGCCGCCATGAACACAGCCGTCATATGGGAGTCCGCCATCCGCGACATCCCCGGCGTACTGAAATTTTGTAACCGTATACTGCCATAGGGACGGCAACTATGCCGTCTCTACACACATCTTCGCAACCGTGGTCGAGAAATTGGCGGCGGTTGCTGTTATGCTGAGACCGGAGGCTGAGAGATGGAATTATCGGATAAGGCGGCCGCTGTGTCGAGGATGCAGGCATACATTGTGGAGCATATCGCGGACGACATCACCCTTGACGCGCTGTGCGGCGCCGCGGGGTACAGCAAATACCACGCGGCGCGGGTTTTCAAGGAGCTGACGGGCAGGACGCCCTTTGAAACCATCCGCGCCCTGCGGCTGACCAAGGCGGCGCAAACCCTGCGGGACACCGAAGCCAAGGTGGTGGACGCCGCGCTGGACAGCGGGTTTGACTCCCACGACGGCTTTACCCGTGCGTTTGCGCGGCGGTTCGGCGTCACCCCAAGACGCTACAGTGCCGAAACCCCGCCGGTGCCGTACTTTGTCCATTATCCCATCGAAGCCTACTATATGCTGAAAGAAGGCGCAGAACCCATGCCGAATGAAAAAGTATCAAGAACCGTCACCGTCACGGCGGTCGAACGCCCCGCGCGAAAGCTGATTTTACTGCGTTCGGTTAAAGCGACCGAGTATTTCTCCTATTGCGAGGAGATGGGCTGCGATTGGGAGGGACTGTTCAACAGCATCCCCGAGAAATTCGCTCCCGCCGCGCTACTCACCCTTCCGCCTAACCTGATGACGCCCGGCACGGGCAGCATCGCCTCTGGCACGGAGGTGCCGCTTGATTACCAAAAGCCCGTCCCGGACGGCTATGACGTTATTGAACTGCCGCCCTGCACGATGCTGTATTTCCAAGGGGCAAGCTATGAGGACGAGAATGACTTCTGCACGGCAATCGGTACGCTTTGGGAGGTCATGGACGCCTACGACCCGACGCTGTACGGCTGGCGATACGCCCCCGAACTCGCGCCCTATTTCAACTTCGGCGCCGACGCAAAGACAGGCGCCAGAATGGCAAGGTCTGTGGAGAAGATGTAGGGGCGATTATGAATCGCCCCTCGCATCCCCTGTCCCTACACGTTCATAAACCCCACCGTTTTGGTGGCGATGTTCTCACAGAACGCCCGGTCGTGTTCCACAAAGAGCAGGGTAGGGCGGTAGGCCAGAATCAGCTCTTCGATTTGGATGCGGCTTAGGACGTCGATGTAGTTGAGCGGTTCGTCCCAGATGTAGAGGTGCGCCTGCTCGCAGAGGCTTCGGGCCAGCAAAACCTTTTTCTTCTGCCCCGCGCTGTAGTCGCGCATATTTTTTTCAAATTGTGCGCGGGAAAAATCCAGCTTGCGCAGGACGGTTTTGAACAGCGTCCCGTCTATGCCCTGCCGTTCGGCGTATCCGTCCAAATCCCCGCTTAGAAAGGACGCGTCCTGCGGCACGTAGCTGACCATCAGGCGGCTGGCAAGCGTCACCGCGCCGCCGTGGGGGATATTCTCGCCGCAGACGAGCTTGAGCAGGCTGCTTTTGCCGCAGCCGTTGCCGCCCGTCAGCGCCACCCGTTCGCCCTGCTCCAGCGTGAAATTTAGGTTGCTGAACACCGTCCGCCCGCCGTAGTTGACCGATACGCGCTCGGCGGTCAGCAGGCGGGGCGCGTGGTGTTGGAGCGGCCATAGCTTCAACGGCTCGGCGGTTTCGATGTTGCGGAGCAGCTTGGATTTTTCCTCAAGGTTTTCCGTTTGGCGCTTCTCAAGGTTTTTACGCCGCTGCTGCATTCGGCGCGACTTCTCGCCGATATAGGCGCGGCTGTCCTTGCCCTTTTCTTTTTGCGTCGGGTTGAAGCCGATTTTGCTCCGTTCCGCCTTGTCCGCCCATTGCGCCGATTGCCGCGCCGCCGCCGTCAGGCGCTTGATGTCCTTTTTCAAGCGCTCGTTTTCCGCCGCCTCATATTCGTCCTGCAGCCGCTTGTTGTGCATCCAGCTTGAAAAGTTGCCACTTTGGACGTCGATGCTGGTCTTGTTGATGGAGAGGATATGGTCTACGCAGCCGTCGAGAAAAGCGCGGTCGTGGGAGACGAGGATGAAGCCGCTCTTGCCGTTGAGATACCGCGCCACCGTCTCGCGCCCGGCCATGTCTAGGTGGTCGGTCGGCTCGTCAATCAGCGGGAAGCTGTTCTCCCGCAGAAACAGGCCGGCCAGCAGCGCCTTTGTCTGCTCGCCGTTGGAGAGGGTGGAAAACGGGCGGTACAGCGCGTCCTCCGGCACGGCCAGCTTGGACAGCTCCTTTTGGAGCTGCCATAGGGGGCGGGTTGATATGGCATACAGGACGTCGATGGTGGTTTGCGAGGGGTCGGGGACGGGGTAGGGGAAGTATTCAAAATCCACGGTGGCGGTGATGCTGCCGCGGTATTCGTACCGGCCTGTCAGGAGACGGAGGAGGGTGGTCTTGCCCCGCCCGTTGCGCCCGCAGAAGCCCAGCTTCCAATCGGTGTCCATTTGAAAGGAGACGTCGGTGAAAACGTCGTCATAGCTGCCGTCGTAGGCAAAGGTTAGGTTTGAAATGTTGATTAAAGACATAAAAAATTCCCTTTCCCGCCAGCTTTCGCTTGGCGTTGTTGGAAAAGGACTGCACCTATACCGTCAAGACAGGGGGGCGCTATAAGCCCGCCGTCCACCGACCGCGCCAATCCGATTCCAACACAAACCGGGCCCTGTAAGGCCGCCGGTCATTCATGCCGGACGTCAGACTAGCGAATCATTTGAACACCTCGCTTTTGGCAGGGGCGCGCATCGCGCGTCCGCGGGCGGCAACCATGCCGCCCCTACGGGACGGGGGATACGGCGGACGACCGGGGACGGTCGTCCCTACATGCGTACATTATAACCCATAGCCGGGATAAAAGGCAAGGGAAAAATTATCGCGCGTACCTATTGCAAAACGCAAAGGTATGTGGTAATATAAACGGGCGCTTCCATAGCTCAGGCGGCAGAGCGCGTCCTTGGTAAGGACGAGGTCACCAGTTCGAATCTGGTTGGAAGCTCCAGTGAATACTGTGGCGGTGCCTGAGGGCAAGGGGGGGATATTGGTTCTAATGAATCGGATATCCCTTTCTTTTTTTGTAGAGCGGTTCTGATGGAACGGCTTCTTCTGTTTGATTCTCTCAAAAAAAGTAAGTTGGCAAAGAGGTCTGGCTATGCTATAATATATATATACCAATGGAAAGGGGTTGTATTCAATGGAAAGAATGTGGATGGGTGAAGCTAGGACGAAGTACCCCAAACAGTGGATTGTTGCTGTAAATTTGACTTGGGAAGAAGGAAACAAGGTATACGGCGATATTTATACGTTAGTCACAGACAAGAAAGAAGCCTATCAAATCGCCAAGGAATTGAGAGCAGCAGGCGATATGGGCAAAGTTATGGTTACGGAGGGTTTTAACGATACGCCTCAAATTGGAGGCTTGGAAATATGTGTCCAATCGTAATCTCCTTTAATCCGTCTCCGTTGGGACGTGTTGAGTTTGACGCAGGGGTTATGACGGCAGATAGAAAATCTTTCGTTGATATTACCTTCAAACTTGATTCTGGTTCTGATTTTACCACTCTAAGCTGTGAAGACCTAGACGCTCTTGGCTATTCCAAAGAACACTTGCACTCGTGTAAAGTTTTTGGCAAAGCATCTACGGCCTCCGGTGAGGTCGATTTACAATACATAGAAAATATCTCAATCAAGTTTGGTGACCGTGAATTACAAGGCGGCCGGATTTTCTTTGCTTTGGAAACTGAGATGCGAAGCTTGTTTGGAAGTGATATTCTGAAATATTTTAATCGTGAAATCAACTACGACAAGTGTGAGCTGCGATTAAACAAGACAGAAAATCCTCCGGGACTTGCACAAGGCGAAACACCTATACAGATTTATTCGGTTTCAAATAGGTTCTCCTAACCCCCGGGGAACCTTTTCCGGTTTATTTCGTCTTATGGGGTAGGGTACTACAAAAAGGGGGAGAATGAACCATGAAAAACGCGAAGAAAATTGCGGTCATTTTGTTGAGCGCGGTGCTGCTGGCGGCGGCGGGCGTTCCCGCGCTGGCGGCCGGTACGCCGTCGGCTTGGGCGGCGGACTGGGTGGACGGGGCCATTGAGCTGGGGCTTGTGCCGCAAAGCCTGCAATCGGACTACACGCAAGCGGCCACCCGCGCCGAGTTTTGCGCCCTCGCCGTGGCGGTGTATGAGCGCGCCAAGGGCGAGATTACAGGGCGCGTCTACTTCTTGGACACCGACGACGTCAACGTGCAGAAGGCCGTCTATGCCGGCATCGCGGCGGGCAGCGTCATCAGCCGCTTTAACCCCGACGACCCGCTCACCCGTGAGCAGGCGGCCGTCATGCTTTCGCAACTGGCCGACGCGTTAGACAGCCCGCTGCCCCGTGAAGCCGCGACCTTTACGGATATCGAAAGCGCTGCGGTGTGGGCGGTTGAGCCAATCGGACATGTGCAGGCGGCGGGGATTATGAGCGGCGTGGGTGGCGGCCTGTTCGCGCCGCAAGACAGCTACACGCGGGAGCAGAGCATCGTCACGATGGCAAAAACAGCCGCCTATCTCGCGTCTGAAACAGGCGGCGGCGAAGCGCCGGGGGATTGGCGTGTTCAGTATATCCGCACGGACGGATATACCGACGGCGCGGTTTATCCGCAAGTTACGGTAATCTCTTCAACAGACGAGAACGCCGCCATCCTGTTCGGAGATGCCGCCGAACACTACACGGATGAATTTTTCGCAGGAAAGTATCTTGTGCTGGTCTTGCTCGAAGAGGGGAGCGGCTCCATCCGGCACAGGGTGGACGCCGTCGGCTTGGACGGCGAAATCACCGTCACCCGCCTGATACCCGAGGTGGGTACCGACGACATGGCGCAATGGCACATCATCCTTGAGCTTGACATCGGGTTTCAGCCGGAAGGCTTCAGCGTGAAGCTGGCGGAGGAAGCCGTATAGTCAGGGCGCGCCGCGCGCCCGCGCATAAACCAAGGCAGGGAGCGGCCCGTTCTCCCTGCCTTGGTTGTTTTTGTTTTGCATTTACCAAGCCCACTCCTTCATCTCCTCAAGGGGCGCGTTGAAGTCGTCCGACATCCAGACCTTTCCTTTCAAAAGCCCCCTGCCCGTTGAACGCGGGAGCTTCAAAGGCCCGTCTATCTGTATCTTCGCCGCGTCTTTTGTTACAGGGTCAACAAAAGTGATGACCACCTCATAATCCTCTTTTACGGGTATCGGCTGCAAAGGCTTGAAATTTGTCCCGTCGTATATGGCCTTTATCGCGTACATACATCAATCCTCCCTATTTCAAAAATCCAAAGAAGCGTCTCTGCCCGCCGTTACGGGAAACCCCACACGGCACACAGTCAGTATACCACAAACCGGCATAAAAATCTACGGCGCAGCCGGTTTTTTCAAGCGGGGCCGGCGTCCCGATAATACCGCAGGGCTTCGCTATACACAAGCTCGGCGACTTCCTCGGGGGTGCGGGCGGAGGTGTCTGCAATCAGGTCGAAGTTGGCGGGGTCGGTGTAGTCCACGCCGTAGATGAGCTTGAAGCGCTCGCGTTCGGCTTCGGCGCGGGCGGCGAGCTTGGCCTTGGCGTCCTCAAGGGAGGCATAGACCTCCTCCTTGCCGCGGGACGCGTGATAAACCCTCTCGGCGGCGACATCCGCGTCCGCCGACAGGAAAACCTTGAACGATTTGACGGCAAAGTGCCACGCCATTCTGGAATCGAAGACAACAACAGACGGATGCCGCTTTTTGGAGAGTTCAACGACCTCGTCGTCTATCATGTGGTCATAGCTGTGGTCGTCCTTCATCAGCAGGTTCATTTCCAGCGTGCTTTTGCCCATCCTCTGCGCGATGTCCCGGTGAATCCGCCCGGTGGAATAGATGATGGCGTTGTATGTCTCGCGCAGATAGGCGCAAACGGTGCTTTTCCCGCTGCCCAGATTGCCCGTTATGCTGATAAACACGGCTCCACCCCTATGTACATGGTTTTTACGCGGGGATACCCCTTATTATCGTATCACGCAAGGGGGCGGCCGTCAAGCGCCGCTTGGAGAAAAAAGTCTTTTCAAAACCGTATATTTGTGATATAATTCTGATGGTTTATGAAAATTTGTCAACGGAGGATTGTTTTGTGAAGCTGTCTTTTTCAACCGTTGGTTGCCCCAGTTGGACTTGGACGGAGATTGTCACCTGCGCCGCCGATTTGGGCTTCGCGGGGATAGAGCTGCGCGGGATGGGCGACGACCTCTCGCTGCGCTCGGTTCCCGTCTTTCAGCCCGGACGCGTGGAGGGCACGGCCAAAGCCCTTCAAGACAAAGGCCTCTCCATCTCCTGTCTGGCTTCCAATCTGTATCTGTTCGCCCAAGCGTTCGATATGGAGGACGCGCGGCATACCATCGACCTCGCGCGCAGCCTGCATTGCCCCTACATCCGGGTCTTGGGCGACGCGTGGGGGCCTCCCGGCTCCGGCATTGACGGGGATTTGGTCAAGCGGCGGCTGACCGAGCTGGCCCCGCTCGCGCTGGACGCGGGCGTCACCCTGCTGGCGGAGACCAACGGCGTATGGGCGGAGACCGCCAAGCTCAAGCGTCTGATTGAAGACGTGGACAGCCCGGCGGTGCGCGTCCTATGGGATTTGCACCACCCATACCGCTATTTCGGCGAAGCCCCGGAAACCGTTTACCGTAACCTCGGGCCGTATATCAAGCACGTCCACATCAAGGACAGCGTGATGAAAAACGGCAAGCCGCTCTATAAAATGCTCACCTACGGCGACCTGCCCTTGGCGGAATCGCTTGCCCTGCTCAAGGAGGGCGGCTTTGACGGCTATCTGTCTATGGAATGGGTTAAGCGCTGGAATGACGAGCTTGAGGAGCCGGGCGTGGCGTTCGCACACTTTGTTTACAGCGCCGAGCATCTGCTGAGGCGGATTTAATGCTTGCTCATCTCGCGGTCTACGGCTGCCAGCAAAACCAAGCCGACGGCGACCGCCTGCGCGGAATGCTGCTGGAGCTTGGCTACACCATGACGGACGATTGCGCCCAAGCCGACTTGGTTGTGCTGGTCACCTGCGCGGTGCGGAAGCACGCGGAGACGCGGCTGCTGGGGCATCTGGGAACCTATCTGTACGGCGGGAAGCCGGGGCGGAAGGTTGTGCTTTGCGGCTGCATGGCGCAGCGGGAGGATGTGCGCGAGCTGCTGCGGACGCGGTATAAGCAGGTGGCGCTTTCCTTCGGGCCGGCTGATTTGCGGCGTTTCCCCGAATACCTGAACCGCGTGATGACCGAGGGCGGGCGGCACATCATCGCCTCGCCCGACACCGCGCCGATTGACGAGGATTTGCCCGTCTCGCGCATCATCACCCCGGAGCTTAACCGCGCCAATGTGACCATTATGACCGGCTGCGACAACTACTGCGCCTATTGCGTCGTTCCCTATGTGCGGGGCCGTGAGCGCTCGCGGGCGCCGGAGGCGGTTTTGGCCGAGGTGCGGGGCTTGGCGGAGGACGGGGTGGAGGAGATATGGCTTTTAGGGCAGAACGTCAATTCATACAAGCCGGACTTTCCCGATTTGCTCAGAGCCTGCGCCGCGTTCGACGGGGCGCGTCCGGCGGGATACACCATCCGGTTTATGACCAGTCACCCCCGCGACGCGGGACGGCGTCTCTTTGACGCGATGGCGTCCTCTCCGCGGATTTCACCCAACCTGCATCTGCCCGTGCAATCCGGCAGCACCGCCGTCCTGAACGCCATGAACCGCGGGTATACGCGGGAAGACTATATCGAAAAGATACGGCTGGCAAGGGAGACCGTCCCCGGCCTTGTGCTGACAAGCGACGTGATTGTGGGCTTTCCGGGCGAAACGGAACAAGACTTCGAGGACACGCTGACGCTTCTGGAGGAGGTTCGTTTTGCCAAACTGTTCACCTTCCAATACTCACCGAGAGAAGGCACCCCCGCCGCCGCCCTCCCCGGCGCGCTCCCGCCCGATACAATGAAAAAACGCTTCACCCGCCTGCTGAAAACGCAGAAGAGGATAGAGGAGGAGAGCGGCGCACATGGATGATAAGGTTTTGCAATCCGTCTTATCCGGGCAGAGAGACAACAACATACGGTTTCAGGATTTGAGGACGCTACTGTTACAAATGGGCTTTGCGGAGAGAATAAAGGGCGACCACTTCATTTACAAGAGGGCAGGCTGTCCCGAGAGAATCAACATTCAGCCGGATGGGAATATGGCGAAAGGATATCAAGTACGGCAAGTCAGAAACCTGATTCAAAAATATAGACTGGAGTTTGAGTTTTGATGCTGAACATTCCAAAATACGAAATCATCATCTATTGGAGCAAGGAAGACGACTGTTATCTCGCGGAGGTGCCGGAGTTGCCCGGCTGTATGGCTGACGGCAAAACCTTGGCGGAGGTTACGGCCAACGTCGAAATCATTATCCGCGAGTGGATAGAGTGCGCCGTGGCGGACGGCGACGAAATTCCCGAACCAAAAGGAAGATTGAAATACGCCTAAAAGGAACTGCGGAGGATGGTCATGCCGGAACCCACGCCAATGATGAAACAGTACCTCTCTATAAAAGACAAGCACCCGGACTGTATTCTCTTTTTCCGTCTGGGGGACTTTTATGAGATGTTCCATGAGGACGCCCGCTTGGTTTCAAATCTGCTCTCGCTGACCCTGACGTCGCGGGACAGGGGCGTCCCGGAGGAAGAGCGCGTTCCGATGTGCGGGGTGCCGTATCACAGCGCGGAGGGATACATCGCCAAGCTGATTCAGAAGGGCTACCGCGTGGCCATTTGCGAGCAGACGGAAGACCCGGCGCTGGCCAAGGGGCTGGTCAAGCGGGATGTTGTGCGTATCATGTCGCCCGGCGCGCTGATTGAGCCGAATCTTTTAGAGGAAACGCGAAACAACTACATTTGCGGCGTTTTTGTCTCCGAAAACAGCGCGGGCGTTTGCTTCTGCGACATTTCGACGGGGGAGATGGCCGCCACGGAATTTCACGGCGAGGAGTTCATCCGCCGGGTGATTACCGAGCTGGGGCGTTACGCGCCGAAAGAGGCGGTGCTATGCCCGGAAGCCGAACGGCACGGGCGTTTAACGGCGTTTCTGCGGGACAATCTGTTCTGCGCCGCGCAAACGCGGGACATCTTCGGCACCGACGCCGTATCGTCGCAGTGGCCGGACGGCGAGGCGACGGGTCTGGACGAGCGCCCGGCGGCGGCGAAGGCGGCGGGCGGGCTGCTGGTCTATCTGCGGGAGCTAATGTGCGACGAGGTGCATCTGACGCTGAACGTCTATGAACACGAGCAATTCCTTGAGCTGGACTATAACGCGAAGCAAACGCTGGAGTTGACCGAGACGATGCGTTCCGGGGAGAAAAAAGGCTCCCTGCTCTCGGTCATGGATATGACAAAGACCGCGATGGGCGGGCGGACGCTGCGCGGCTGGCTGGAGCGCCCGCTGGCCAATCCCGCCGAAATCAACCGCCGCCTGTATGCCGTGGCGGAGTTGACGGAGCGGCTTATCATCCGCGGGGAGCTGCAAGGCGCTTTGCACGGCCTGCCGGACATGGAGCGCATCCTAACGCGCATCCTTTACGGCACGGCGAACGCGCGCGACCTGCGCGCCCTGCGCAACGCGCTGGAACGCGTACCCCGGATAAAGGAGCATATGGAGCCGCTGCGTTCGCCCGGTTTGCGCGAGCTGCGCGCCGGCTTCAATACGCCCGATTCGCTCTTTGCCGAGCTGGACGCCGCGTTGATTGAAACCCCGCCCTTTTCCATCCGGGAAGGCGGCTTTATCAAGGACGGCTACCACCCGGAGGTAGACCGGCTGCGTTCCTTGGTGTCGGGAGCGCGGGACGCCTTTATGGCGCTTGAGGCCGCCGAACGGGCACGCTCGGGTATCAAGTCGCTCAAGGTGGGCTACAACAAGGTCTTCGGCTACTACATAGAGGTCAGCAAATCCTATCTCTCTCAAGTCCCGGAGGACTATACGCGCAAGCAAACCGTCGCCAACGGCGAACGGTATGTGACGCAGGAACTCAAAACGCTCGAAGCCGAGATTTTGTCGGCGGGCGACCGTCTCGCCGCTTTGGAGGGAGAGGTTTTCGCGGCTTTGCGGAATCTCTGCGTGGAAAACGCCGACCGCATTCAGTCGGCCGCCCGCGCGCTGGCGGGCACGGACGCGCTCTGCTCCTTCGCGGAGATTGCCACCGCCTATGATTACTGCCAGCCGGTCGTCGATTATTCCGACGCGTGCGTCATCCGGGACGGGCGGCATCCCGTCGTGGAGCGTATGCTCGACCACGGGCTTTTTGTCCCCAACGACACCGAGCTTACCAAGCAGGCGCCGACCGTACTCGTCACCGGGCCGAATATGGCGGGCAAATCGACGTATATGCGGCAGACCGCCCTGATTGTCCTTCTCGCGCAAGCGGGGTCTTTTGTCCCCGCCAAGAGCGCCCATATCGGCGTTGTTGACCGTATTTTTACCCGTGTGGGCGCGTCGGACGATGTGGCGGGCGGGCGTTCCACCTTTATGGTAGAGATGACCGAGGTGGCCGACATCCTGCGCTTCGCCACCAAGAAGAGCCTGATTCTCTTTGACGAGGTGGGGCGCGGCACCTCCACCTTCGACGGCATGAGCGTGGCGCAGGCCGTATTGGAATATACGCACAAGAAAATCGGGGCGAAAACCCTTTTTGCCACCCACTACCATGAGCTGACCGCGCTGGAAAAGACGCACAAGGGGATTCAGAACGTCCATGTGTCCGTCAAGAAGAAAGGGGAGGAGATTGTCTTTCTCCGCCGCGTCGTCCCCGGCGGCGCCGACGACAGCTACGGCGTGGAGGTGGCCCGTCTGGCCGGCTTGCCCGGCAGCGTCATCACAAGAGCGCGAGCCATCCTGAATGTTTTAGAAAGCAACTCCACCGTCCCCCGCAAAGCAGACACCCCCACCCCCCCCATCCCCCACAGAGCGGGCCACCAAACTAATCCCCAGCCAACCGCTGACCCGGACATTCGCAGCGGGCCGTGCCCGCAGGTGTCGTTGGAGCATTTGGCGGCGGAGGCCGTTGTTGAGACGCTCAAGTCGGTTGACATCAATACGCTTACGCCCATCGAAGCGTTGAATTTATTGCATACCCTGATAAAGAAGGTGAAATGATGAGACAATTATCCCTAGCAATGGCCCTGCTGATTCTGCTCTCCGCCTGCGCGCCCGCCGCCCTGCCCAGCGAAGAGCCATCGCCGTCCCCGTCTCCGAGAATATGGGCCGGCAGGCCGTCGCCCAACCCGCCCACGCCGTCACCCATCCCCGAGCCGGTCGGATTTGAAAACCTGCCCGTGCCGGACGTGGAGCGGCGGGACATCCCCGACACCGAGGCGATGCGCTTCGCCGCCGCCTTGTCGCCGGGCTGGAATCTCGGCAACACGATGGAGGCCACCGCCGGCAAGGACGCGCGCAGCGAGATAAGCTGGGGCAATCCGGTCACCACGCAGGAGATGATAACCCTGCTCAAGGATTCCGGGTTCAAGACCCTCCGCCTGCCCGTGTCTTGGAACAACCATGTGGACGGGGATTTCAGCATCGACCCGGCGTGGATGGATCGCGTCCAAGAGGTGGTGGATTACGCCTACGGCATCGGGATGCATGTCATCCTCAACATCCACCATGACGACGACGTGCGGTTTGTCTACCCGTCAAGCGAGCATTTTGAAAACTCCGCGCTGTATATGCGCCGTGTCTGGGGTCAGATTTCCGAGCGTTTCATGGATTACGGCGACAGGCTGATTTTTGAAAGCCTGAACGAGCCGCGCTTGAAGGGTCACAGGAATGAATGGTGGCAGGACTGGGAGAGCGAGTGCTGCGTTGATTCGCTGGACGCCCTGTGCAGGCTTCACCAAATTTTTGTAGATACCGTGCGCGCGTCGGGCGGCAACAACGCCTCGCGCTATCTGCTGATATGCGGTCTGGCCGCCAACGTTGACAGCGTGATGCACGACCTGTTTTGGCTGCCGCAGGACACGGTTGAGGACAGGCTGATGGTTTCAGTCCACGCCTACACGCCGTATAACTTCGCCCTGAACAGCCCGGCCAACAGCAGCAGCATTTCCGATTTTGACATGACCAACCGGAACCGGACGCGTGAAATCAACAACTTTATGAACCGGCTGTATGACAAATTCATCGCCGACGGCGTCCCGGTCGTCCTCGGCGAGTTCGGCGCGCGCGACAGGCGCGGCAACCTGCGCGACAGGGCGGAGTTTGCCGCCTACTACACCGCCGCCGCCGCCGCGCGCGGAATGCCCGCGATGTGGTGGGACAACGGCATGTTTTCCGGCGGCAACGCCGACGAGATTTTCGGCCTGATGGACAGGCGCAACGCGCGGTGGATGTACCCCGATATCGTTGACGCCATCATCGCGTACAGCCCGATAGGGGATTGACCGGAAAAAAATATTATGTCAACCATAAAGCGACAATAAACGCCCGCCCCTCCGGTGTATGATACAGAAAAACACTGGAGGGGTTTGCTATGAGAACAGAGCTTTATGGGAACGCAATCATTTCGGCGGGGGCGGGGGCCGAGGCCCGATACTCGCTTTTGAGCGAGGACGCCGCGAGCGCCGGGCCGCTGGGCTGCGAGCTATACGGCGTTCAAGTCGAAATGGGAACGGAGACCGCCGGACGCCCGCGCCTGACCGCAAGCAGAGCCTCGGTCACCGAGCTGCTCGACAGAATGGTGGCCGGCGGCGTCACGCCCATCGGCCTCGGCGATGTGGTGGACGACTGGCTGAACCGATAGCTTGACAAGCGGGCGGGCGTTGTGATATTCTGCTTTTATGTTATGAAAAGGGGAGTATCCGATGGACGGCAAGCCAGTTCGCTGGAAGAAAAATACCGCGCTGTTTCTGATAGGGCAGGGGGTCACCCTGTTCGGCTCCATGCTGGTGCATTACGCCATCATATGGCACATCACCTTGCAAACCCAGTCGGGGGTGATGATGACCTTGATTGCGATATCCGGAGCGCTGCCCATGTTTTTCATATCGCCGTTTGCCGGCGTATGGGCTGACCGCTACAACAAGAAAACCGTCATTAACCTCGCCGACGCCGCAATCGCGGCGATTACGCTGGTTATGGCCGTTCTCTTTTCGCTGGGCGTTGAGGTTATCGGATTGCTGCTGTTGTGCCTGACGGCGCGGGGACTGGGTCAGGGCGTTCAGATGCCCGCCGTCAACGCGCTGATACCCGAGATTGTGCCTAAGGAACACCTGACCCGCGTCAACGGGCTCAGCGGCGGGCTTCAATCCATCGTCATGCTCGCTTCGCCGATGGCCGGCGGCGCGCTGCTCGCCGTCGCGCCCATCCAGACGCTTATGTATATCGACGTGGTTACAGCGGCAATCGGGATAAGTATGCTGGTCTTTTTCGTAAAGGTACCGGAGCGTTCACGGAGCAACGAGCCGGAGGCGGGCGCGAAGAAATATTTCTCCGACATCGCCGACGGGCTGAAATATATCATGGACAAGCCCTTTCTGAAAAAGATGCTCATGCTGAACGCGCTTTTCAATATCTCGTTCGGCCCTTTCGCGCTTTTGGCCCCGCTGCAAATAGCGCGGAACTACGGCGACGACATATGGACGGTGTTTGGCTCAATTTCCATCGGCGCGGAGCAGCGTCTCGCCCTGCTGAGCAGCATGAACTTAGGCGGCATGATTATCGGCGGCCTTATCATCAGCTTTTGGGGCGGCTTCAAAAACAAAAGCCATACGATGGCGCTGTCAGCCTTTCTGATTGGCATCGGCATCGTCGGGCTTGGGCTGATTGGCAATATATGGCTATATCTGCTGTGTGTCGGCGTCCTCGGCGTTGTGATGAGCCTGTTCAACCCGCCCTTGATGGCGACGCTGCAAACCAACGTGGACAGCGCGTACATGGGCCGTGTCTTTTCGGCGTTGGGGATGATAGGCAGCCTGATGATGCCGCTGGGCATGGTCGTATGGGGGCCGCTGGGGGATGTGGTGGATATCGGCTGGCTGCTCATCGGCACAGGCGCGGCCCTGTTTGCGATGGGGTTTGTGTTCATGCTTGACAAAGTGCTGCTGCAAGCCGGAGCGCCGCCGCCAAGCACGGAGGGCGGCGCTGAATCCGCGTGAGATATGCCGGCTATGACGCGCAGTACAGATGGATTGCGTCGCGCAGGAACTCGGCGCAGCCGGGAGCGATTTTATCGTAGTTTGCGCGGAACCGTTCGTCGGCGACGTACATTTCACCCAAGCCCTTGTGATATTCCTTGCTGTATTTCGGGTAAAAGACGCACAGCCATTGACGGTGTAAATCGCAGGCTTTCCGCGCCGACGCCCCGGCAGGGTCGCCGCCGTCAAACGCGGCCTTCAGCGCGGCTTCCATTTCAACGCGCAGCCGCTCGCCCTCGCCGTACTGCTCCTGCGTTAAGCCTTTGAGCTGGGTGTTGGATTCATCAACGGCGGCGTCGCCGTATTTTTCCCGAATCTCCGCGCCGTACTTGCGCTCGTTTTCATCAATGAGGGATTGCTTCAAGCCCTCGAACTTCTCTTGGTCTGACATGCTTGCTTCTCCTTTCATGGCGGCTATTGACTTCGCGACATTGTGAATCAGCGCGTCAAGCCGCTCTCGCTTCATGTGAAGCTCCGCCAGATGGCTTACAAAGGCTTGCTCTCTGCTATAACCGGGGGCCGACATGAGCTTTTTGATTTCCACCAATGGAAAGCCCAATTCCCTGTAACAGAGAACCTGCTGCAACGTGTCGAGTTCGGCCTGCCCGTATATGCGATAGCCTGACGAAGCAACCCTGACCGGCTTTAGCAAGCCGATTTCGTCGTACCAGCGCAATGTGCGGGTGCTTACGCCCGACATTTTCGCGAGCTTGTTCGCGGAATATTCCATCTTTCCTCACCTCACACTGCCAGTATAAACTATCACGTTACGTCAAAGTCAATAGCTTTTTGTAAATTTGTTATGGGAGGCGTTGTTATGGCTTGGACAAAGGAAAGGCTGGCGGGTCTGATTGACCACACCAACCTGAAACCAACGGCGACTTGGGGCGATATTGTGCGACTGTGCGAAGAGGCGACGCTTCTTCACACAGCGTCCGTGTGCATCCCGCCGTCCTACGTGCATTCGGTCAAGCACTCTTTCGGGACGCTTAACATCTGCACCGTCGTAGGGTTTCCGCTCGGGTACTCGACGACCGAAGCGAAGGTTGGGGAAGTGAAGCAGCTTGTTTGGAGCGGAGCGAATGAGATAGACATGGTTGTGAACGGTACCGATATAAAGAACGGCGAATTCCTGCGTGTCGAAGAGGAAATTAAGTATGTGAAACAGGCTTGCACAGATAAGGTTGTTCTCAAAGTCATCATCGAGACGTGCAACCTGACGGAAGCTGAGAAAATCGCAATGTGTGAAGTGGTTTCCAATTCCGGCGCGGACTACATAAAGACCTCCACCGGCTTCGGGAGCCAAGGCGCTGCGGAAGAGGACATCCGGCTTTTCAAAGAGCATCTTAAACCAGAGGTTAAAATCAAGGCTGCCGGTGGCATTCGAACAATGGAGGACTTGCTGAAATTCGCGCAGCTTGGTTGCCATAGGATAGGGTGCAGTGCGACGGCCGCTATCCTTTCATGCTAGTTTGGTTGAGGGTTATCTTGACAGCTCCGCGAGCGCTTTCGCGGCGGCTTCAAAGTCGTAGTTTTCAATATGCCGCGCCAGCGTCTCTGTTCCGGGGACAGACCGGATGCTGTCGAGCAGGTTGACGCACTCCGGGTTCAGGTTTCCCAGCATATGCTCCAGCGTTTCAAACAACGCCAGCCTTTGTTCTGGGTTCAGGGGCTGGCATTCTGTCTGCGGCTCGTCGAGCAGCGGGGTTAACGCGTCGAGGGCTTTGCTCAACTCCGTTTTGAGACGGTTCAGCTTTGCCGGGCTGAAAGCGTCGTCGCTGCCGTCCTGAACACCGGCGGAAGCGCCGAGGCTTTGTTTCAGCACGGCCTCCACCTCGGCGGCGGCGCGTTGCAAATCGGTCATCCCTATCAGCCCCGCGCTCCCTTTCAGGGTATGCGCCAGCCTGTGGGCAAGCGTGACGTCGCCGGCGGAGACCGCCTCCGTGATTTGGGCGTACACGGTCTGATTGCTTTTCGCAAAATTCATCCGCAGATGTTTTTGCATTTTTTCATCGCCCTGCGTATGGCTGTCTATCGGGTTGGCGCCTATGGGTGTAAGGTATTTCAGCAGAACGCGCCACAGCTCCCGCGCTGTAAACGGTTTGCCTAGACAGACCGGCATTCCGTGCTTTTTGTATTTTTCCAGCTCGCTGGTCATAATATTGGCCGTCATGGCGACGATGGGCGTTTTGACATCGAGCGCGGATATTTGTGTCGCGCTTTCGATTCCGTCCATAACCGGCATGAACATATCCATTAAAATCAGGTCGAAGGGAGCCTCTCCTTTTTCCATCCGTTCACGAACCATCGCAACCCCTTTTTCGCCGTTTTCAGCTATCGCCGTCCGAATCCCGACGCGCGAGAGATGCTCGCAAATGACCTCCTGATTCATAGGGTTGTCGTCGCAAACCAGCACAAGGCTGTTGAAGTACGGCTTTTCAAAAAGGATTACATCCTCCCGCTCCGAGCTTTCGCCCATCACAGGGGTGGTTTCAAACATGATGTCAAAGCTGAACGTACTGCCGCTGTCGGGCGTGCTTTCCACCATCAGCTTCCCGCCCATAAGCCCCACGATGTTTTTGACGATGGCAAGCCCCAGCCCGGTGCCGCCGTAATTGCGCGTGGTGCTGGAATCCGCCTGCACAAACGGGTCGAACACCTTCTCTATCTGTTCCGCGCTCATGCCTATGCCGCTGTCGGATACCTCAAAATACACCTCCGCTTTGTCTGCGTCCTCCTTTTTCACCAGCGCGGTGAATTTGACCGTCCCGCTGCTTGTAAACTTCACCGCGTTTGACAAAAGGTTCATCAGCACCTGATACAGCCGCACGGGGTCGCCAATCAGCCGCTTGCCCGTAAGCGGCTCGGCATAGACGCGCAGCTCAAGATTTTTTTCCTTCGCTTGCGGCAGGATAACCGACTGGCAGCGTGTGAACACCTCATGCAAGTTGAACGGGACATACTCCAGCTCCATCTTGCCCGCTTCTATCTTGGAGATGTCTAATATGTCATTGATGATATGAAGCAGCCAATCTGTGCTGTCTTTGATTTTTCTTAAATAATCTTTAATCTGAGATACCGTCTCGCTGCCAATGGCCAGTTCCGCGAAGCCCATGATGCTGTTCATCGGTGTGCGGATTTCGTGACTCATCGTCGCCAAAAACTCGCTCTTGGCCTGATTGGCCATCTCAGCGGCTTCAAGCTGCTTGACTTCGACCAGCATACGCTCCGTTCGGGCAATCATCTCTATGATGCTATCTTCCAAAACCTCCATTTCGCCGCTGAAATGTGTGCGCGGCTGCAATTTCGATTGGCTGCACAAATCCGGCAGCGGCTCGCCCGGACGGTAAGAGGAGGCGCAGTCCACAAGCTCCCGCACCGGGGAGACAATCATCCTTCGCACGGCGTAAAAGCCCGCCGCGGCAAAGGCCAAGGAGGTGAGTATGATGATAACGGACAGCAAAGTAAAGACCAATGTGCGTTCATCTAAAATTTGGTCTATCATAATCGCGACGTTTGCGTGCGCCGCCGTGCTTCCGTCGTCACGGTAAATCGGCTCTGCCGCCGTAAACAGCCGTCCCCATTCCGTATCAACGGTAAACGGCTCCACCAGCTCCTCGTTGGCAAACGCTTGGACGAGGCCGTCAAACTGTTCGTCATCCAGTTCGATGATGTAGCCTAAATCGACTTCCGCATCTCCGTCCGTGTCAAAAACAATGATTTCTTCCCTTCCGATTACCCTTGAAATATAAATATATGTAACGCCGCTTTCGCGCTGCTGAACCTTTAACAGGTCTAAGGTGCGGTAGTAATCCTCATCCTTTTCAAGGGTCAGCAGATATCGGTCAACCGCATCGCCGTCTACCACGGAAGCCGCGATTTTTGATAATATGACCGCTTTGCTCGTGTATTCGGACTCAATGCGCCTATGATAAATCATGCCCAAAAAGACCATCATTACGCAACCTATGAAGATAGATAACGCAATTAAAACCGTCATCAAGCGAAATCCCAGCGACTTTTTCCACGATACGGACAGCCCAAAGTTTTTCTTCCGGCTCTGAGGAGGGGCTTTCATCAACAATCACTCCTTCCTAACACAATATACCATAAGATATCCCACGTTTCAACCATTATTTTCCCCGGACTCATAGTTAAGCGGAGTTAGGCAGCCGATAATATCCCGGATGGAAGCAGGGGAAACAAGCCCGCAGCTTGATACCGTATTGCGGGTCTTAGCCCCGTTGGGTAAGACGCTGGTAGTCGCGCCCATAGAACGCAAAGAAGCGGCCCGCTGAAACCATGCGCGATATATACACAAACCCCAAAAACGCCCGCAACCTCACAGTCACAGGCGTTTCGCGCTTATGGTGGGGGAGGACGGATTCGAACCATCGAAGTCGTTGACAACAGATTTACAGTCAAGCCAGCCATTGATTATCCTCTGTTTTCTAGCATTATACAATCCTGCTGAATTTCTTTGCTTCCAATGGGTTGAGGGCTGTTTTGATGATGAACGGCCTTCGGCCGTTGGGGCAAAGGATTCGTGTTTTTGGAGGAAGCGTTAGAAAGAACCTTCGGCTTCATCGCCCCGTTTTCTTCGAGTACCCGAACTCTGCCGCTTCTTTACAGTTGCTTTCCCCACGAAGAACATGACACTCACGCCAACCAGCGCCTGCGCCGCGAGGTGGACGATGATATTGGGAGTGTAACGGGTGAAAATATTGTCTACAGCAACATTATATATGTTGCTCCCATCATAGACAAGGGGATGATATTATTCTGGATGTGCCGGGATATATTGTGCACCGCTGCGTCAGTCTACCTTTTTTGTCGTTCCCCGGATGATAAGCTCCGGCAGGGTGATATAACTCTGCACACGAAGCGCAGGGTTTTTGATATTTCTGAGAAGCTGTGACGCCATCTGTTCTCCAAGCTCATAAAAGTCAATAGTTACAACAGTCGGCGACGGATTCATTATACGCGAAAACGGGTAATCGTCGAACGTAATAACCTGCAAATCATCCGGCATAGATAACTTCATTTCATGCACTGCCTTCAGAGTCCCAATAGCGACCAAGTTATTAGAACAGACGATAGCCTCCGGCCGGTCTTGCTTAGTCAACAGCTCAAGGGCGGCAGAGTAACTTTCCTCTATGCTTGAATCCGTGTAACGTATATTGTCCTCCCGCACTGTCATACCTAATTCCTTGGTTGCCGAACGCACACCGTCCAGGCGGGCCTTAGATACGCCCTCCTCCCGGCCACCGCCTATGAAAGCCACGCGTCTCGCGCCGCCCTCTAACAGATGATGCGCGGCGATATCACCGGCAAGGACGTTGTTCGTGTCCAGCCAGCACATCTGACTTTCAATTTCTTGCTTACCTAAAACAACATGAGGGAAGCTTTCACGCACCAGCATTGCCGCCGCGGCACGGTTAATAGCCGTGCCGTGGGCAATTAAGCCGTCATAGGCCCCACTGGATATGGTGGCTCTAACCGTGTCGCCGGGCTTATTATCGCCGGATACGTCCACCAGTGTGGCGTTGTATCCTTTGCGGGCCAGCGCTCCATGAACGCCGCATAAGATTTCAAACATATGGGGATTGTCAAATGCCACTCCCTTACTCAACACCGTTAAAAAAGCAATATTATGCGTTGAGCGCCGCTTGAAGCTGGCGGCCCGGACATTGGGGGTGTAGTTCATGCGTTCTATCACCTCCTTGACTCTGATGGTGGTAGCCTCGGAAATAAAGGGAGAGTTGTTCACCACCTTGCTCACTGTGGAAAAAGAGACGCCCGCTTCACGGGCTACATCCTTGATAGTTACAGCCATAGTCAGCCTCCTGTATTGAAAATATTTGGATTTTCATTATTACAATAGTACAACGTTGTAACAAAAAAGTCAAGAGATTTTCAAAAATTCTCTTGACTTTTTTTCTTTCGCCAGATATAATGCAGACACAAAAGAGAGGTGAGACAATGTTATTACAACATCAGCCGCTATTGCCGTTTTGTTGCTATGACAAGGCGATTAAGAAAATTGTCATAAGGATCGTTTGCGGAAAAGAACTGACGCCTGTTACAGTAATTTACGGCGACCCTTACAATTACCGGGAATCAGGCAGGCTGGATAAGGCGGGCAATAAAATTTGGGATTGGGCATACGAAGAGGCCGCCCCGCGAAAGCAATACTCCGACAGTCATCAAACCGTGTGGCAGGCGGAGCTTCCCACGCCGAGATTCGGGAGGATGAAATACGCCTTTATTCTGGAGGATGAAAATGGTAAGGCTTTATACTACGGCGATAACGGGCTTATGGAGGACACGGTTGAGAGCAAAAACGACCCGCACAACCAGTTCTTTTTACCGTATGCGCACGGAGTCGATGCTCTGGATATCCCGCAATGGGCCGGAGACGTAGTTTGGTATCAAATCTTTCCCGAGAGATTTTGTAACGGCAACCCATCCATCTCCCCCGTCGGCGTGGAGGATTGGGAAACCGGAGAGTCCAGGTATGACAGCTTTTTCGGCGGCGACCTTTACGGGATTATCGAAAAGCTCCCTTACATAAAGGCACTTGGCGCTACGGGTCTCTACCTAACTCCTATTTTCAAGTCTCCTACCACCCATAAATATACAACACAGGATTATTTTACGGTTGACGAGCATTTCGGCGACAAGGAAACCTTGAAAAATCTTGTCTCAAAGGCTCATGAGCTGGGCATGAAGGTCATGCTCGACGCGGTTTTTAATCATATCGGCAGCAAGCACATGTTTTGGCAGGATGTTCTCGCTAATCAGGAGAATTCCCAATATAAGGACTATTTCCATATCCACAGCTTCCCTGTGCTTGAGTCGTATGAGGACAGAAATGAGTTAAATTATGACACCTACGGGTTCTATCACAATATGCCGAAGTGGAACACCGAGAACCCGGCGGCGCGTAAATACCTCATTGAAGCCGCTCTTTACTGGATAAGGGAATGTGGCATAGACGGCTGGCGGTTAGACGCTTCGGACGACGTTTCGTTTTCATTCTGGCGGGAATTCAAAAGCGCGATAACTGCGTATAAAAAGGATTTCTATATTCTGGGTGAGATATGGTATAACCCTTCCAAGTGGTTGGACAACGGCTATTTTGACGCTGTAACGAACTACTCTCTGAGCCGTGAGATTCGTGATTTCTTTCTCGGTAAAAACCCGAATCCCGATGAATTTACCCGAAAATTATTCGGCAAGATAACCAGATATTCCGACATGCACAGCCGTATCCAGCTCAACCTTATGGACTCCCATGACACGGCGCGGGTGCTGACCCAAGCGGACGGAAACAAGCTTGCCCTTAAAAACGCTTTCCTTTTTATGTTCCTCATGCGGGGCGCCCCGTGCTTATATTACGGCACGGAAATCGGCATGGAGGGCGCAAACGACCCTGATTGCAGACGGCCCATGATTTGGGACAAAAAAAGGCAGGACTTGGAACTGCTTGAGTTCTTCAAAAGGCTGATTGCTTTGCGCAAAGAGCATAATATCCTCGTCCAAAACGCGGCGGTTTCTTATACAACGATTGGAGGGCTTTGCTGTTGGACGCTGGCCTATGGCGGGGAGGAGGTCGATATTATGTATAATTCGGGCAGCGAGGAGGTGGAAATTAAAGCGGATATACTTTTAGCAACCCATACATGCGAAAACAACGCGTTGCCGGCAAAAACTATTGCGGTCTGTTCAAGCAAAAAATAAATCTTTGGAGGGAAAAATCATGAAAAAACTGTTCTCGCTCATTCTGGCTGCCGTTCTTGTGTTTACCCTTGCCGCGTGCGGCGGCGGCGATTCCCCGTCAGACAATCCTAACAGCAGTCCGACTCCGCCCGCAAACTCCGGCGGCTCCCAAACTCCGGGTGCCGATTCCGCCGGTATCGGCGGCGACTTGGTTGTGTGGTTTGGCATTGAGGATTTGGGGAAAGCGATAATCGAAGCCTTTAATGTCCATTACCCAAATGTAAACGCCAGGCTTGAGGTCGTCGGAATGGAAGCCTCAGGAAAACTCGCCCTTGATGGCCCCGCCGGAATCGGCGGCGATGTTTTAATGATTAATCATACCGACATTGCTTTATTGCTCAGCGACGGGCTTGTAGAGCCTTTCCCCACTGACGTTGACTCTAGGATTGGGGATATGATTCTGGACTTTGCCTATGACGCGATGAAGAGCGGGGGCAGGCTTTATGGAGTGCCGTTTTCGCTTGAAAACTATGGTCTCTTGTATAACAAAGACTTAGTTGACAGCCCTCCCGAAACCTTTGAGGAACTCATCGAGTTTGCCAAAACCTATAACGACCCCTCAGCCGGAAAATATGCCATGCGTTGGATGGTAAACGATTTTTACCACAACTACTTTATCTTTACCGCTTTCGGGTACAAACTTTTTGGCCCTGACGGAACCGACTGGAAGAATCCGGGATTTGACAGCCCCGAATTTGCCCAAGGTCTTGCCTTTCATAATTCCCTGCGTTCGATATTCGACCTGCCCTCCGACGACGCTGATTTTGAGGCTACGATGGGCGCTTTCGGGCGGGGCGAGGCTCCCTTTACCGTTGCCCATCCTTGGCTGGCGAGCGTTGCCAGAGACAACGGCGTAAACGTCGGCGCCGCTAAGCTCCCGACAATCAACGGCGTTCAGCCCCGCTGTACTCTCGGAATGAATGTACTTGCCGTTTCCAGCTATGCCAAGAATTTCGACGCCGCCTTTGCCTTTGCCGAGTTCATGGCGTCAGCGGAGGTCGCGGCCATAATGTATCGCACGAACGGCACCGGCTCCGCTTTGAAAGACGTCTCCGGCATTGAGGGTTATTCGGAGGATGCAGTTATAATGGGTTTAGCGGCACAAACCCCCTATACCGAAAATTTCCCGATAGTGCCTGAATTCAATTTAATATGGGGCCCAATACAAGAAATGATGGCATATTCTTGGGATGGTACGCTGACGATTGAGGAAGCCCAGAAAAAGGTCATGGAAGATTTTGAAATGCTTCTCAATGCCGGCGGCCAGTCCATGTACGACTAGCCGCAGTATACGGGGCTGTGCCTATGCACAGCCCCTCCACCAATCCAAAAAAGGGGATTGCAGACATGAAAATAATCACGGCAATATGCTCCGCCGTCATATGGGGGAGCGGACAGTTTATCAATAAGCAGCGATTAAAAGGTCTTGTGTTTTTCCTCATACAAGGTATACTTATATTTGCCGAGCTTTCGACCGGCACGCTGGACGTGCTGACGGGCGTTGCGGAGCCGGCCTTCCGAAACTGCGGCTTTTTCACAAAAGGGCTTTGGGGTCTGATGACTTTAGGCGAAATACCCAGAGAAAGCTCCGCCACGCTGGTATACGACCACTCCCTTATGCTGCTGATTGGCGGAATTATTTCCACAGTCGTACTGTTGCTCTTCGTGTTGGTCTGGATGTGGAACATCAGGGACGCTTATCGTTCCAGAGCCAAAATAGAACAGGGCGAAACAATAAGCAGTATAGAGTATGTCAAAAATCTATGGAAAAACTCATTCGAGTATATCATGATTACTCCGGGCGCGCTGCTTGTGCTGTTTATCTCCGTAATACCAGTGCTGACCTCCATTGCCGTCGCGTTCACAAATTATAACCGAAATACCATCCCGCCGCTGAACTTAGTCGACTGGACAGGGTTCAAGACCTTTACAGACATGATAAGGATACCGATTTGGGGTTCGACCTTTGTCAGGGTTTTTACATGGAATGTAGTGTGGGCTTTTCTCGCCACATTTACGGCGTATGGGTTCGGACTCTTAACCGCGGTTTTAATCAACGCCAAGGGCATACGCTTCAAGGTGATGTGGCGCGGCATTTATATCCTGCCGTGGGCCGTGCCGGGTATGGTTTCGCTGCTTATTTTCAGGCTTTTGTTTAATAGGGAGGGCGCGTTTAATCAACTGCTCTTGGGCGCGGGCATTATCAATGAAGCGATTCCGTTTTTTAGCGACACCAACTGGGCCAGGACGGTTCTTATACTGGTAAACATGTGGCTGGGGTTCCCGTTTTTTATGGCGTTGATTTCAGGTGTCATGACGTCAATCTCCCCCGAGCTGTACGAAGCCGTGGATATAGACGGCGGCACCGGCTGGCATAAGTTCAGGTACATCTCACTGCCGACAATCCTAACGGCCACCTCGCCAATGCTCGTCATGAGTGTAACAAACAACTTTAACAACTTCGGAGCGGTGTATTTCCTCACGGGCGGCGGCCCGCTAAACCCAAAATATCAGATGGCGGGAACGACCGACCTGTTAATTAGCTGGATTTTCAAACTTACCCTTACCCAGCGCATGTATAACATCGCGGCCGCCGTTTCCATCCTGATTTTCATTATAATTGCCACGATAAGCGGGTTTAACTTAATGAGGACGCGCGCCTTTAAGGAGGATTAGAAACATGAATACGAAACAGAATACACTGGCGGTTGCCAAAACAATCCTGACGCGGGCGCTGATTTATATCGCGCTGATAATCGTGGCCATTATCGTCCTATATCCTCTCCTATGGGTAATAGGCTCATCCTTTAACCCCATAAACAGTCTCGGAAGAACGAGCATCATTCCCCAAAGTTCTACCCTAAAAAACTATGTCCGTTTGATTCAGGAAACGGACTATATCAAATGGTACCTTAACACCGGATACTTAGCGGTGGTGACGATGTTTTTTTCGGTCTTGCTCAATACCTTGACCGCGTTCGTTTTTGCGCGGTTTAATTTTAAGGGGAAAAGAGCAGGGCTGCTTTCCGTTATGATATTGCAGACTTTCCCCGGCATTATGGGCTTGACCGCCCTTTATATGATTGCTCTGAGCTTTGGGATGCTCAACAACCTGAATATGCTTGTCATCATTTATGTGGGGGGGTCTATTCCGTTTAATGTTTGGCTTGTCAAGGGAAATCTGCAAAACCTGCCCAAATCCATCGACGAAGCCGCGTATATGGACGGGGCGACAAAGCTTCAGGTTTTTACAAGGATTATACTGCCATTATCGAAACCTATTATTTCGTTTATTGCACTTACATCCTTTATGGCGCCGTGGATGGACTACATGCTGCCCCGTTTTTTGATAAACAATATGGAGCTTCGCACCCTTGCCGTTGGGTTGTACGAAATGAGTGACCCCCTCAATAACACTTCTGATTTTACGGCCTTTTGCGCGGGAACCATATTGATTGCCGTACCGATTACATTGCTGTATATGATTTGTCAGAAGTTCCTTATCTTCGGGCTTGCCGCCGGCGCGAATAAGGGCGAGTAGCGGCTATGAATCATAGAGATTATCTTTACGCCGCGGCGCTTTGTCTGGGAAAACCGCACTCATTCATGAACTTGGCTGTCCGTATAAAATGCAGATATGCGGTTCTCCATTTTATGCTGATTCTCTGCTTGCTGTTTGTCCCGATTTTCATCTTAGTAGCGAGGACACAGCCCGATATGTTATATACACGGTTGTTTTCCCAAAGTTTCGAAGGCGCGGTTATTGAGTTCAATGACACTGAGAGCTTTTCGCTGGAAAAAATCAGCAACGCCCGTCCCGGTATTTATGCGTTCGGGGACGCTGTGGTATACGCCGATTCCAACATCATCCTAGCCGCGCCGTCTGATTTTTTCGATTCCGGCGAATTGTCGCGGTCTTTTGAAGAAGTGTTCAGCATGATTGCGGTTTACAATATGTATATCCCCCGTTTTCTGCTGCCTATGCTGATGATTGCCTTTTTAATCCTGCTCATTTTACAGTTTGCCTTTTATCTGCTGTCGGTATGTTTCCTCGGAATTTCCAGAATGACTTCAACGCGATTCGTCTTTGGTGACAGATTAAAAATTGTAATCATGACGTCACTTCCCTCTGCCTTGATAAGCTCGGCATTGGGATTTGCGCTTCCGGCAGTTCACATAGTCTTGTTTCAAATGCTTAATCTGCCGATGCTTTTCTTCTTATCAAAGAGATATGACAAAAAAGAAAGGGAACTGCTCCTATCCGAAGAAAACGCGGAGCCTATCGGCGTGAACTCATAAACAATTTAGAAGCAAAAGACCGAAAGGAGAGTCGGATATGCACGTCAGCTTTGACAGATTTCCGGGAGGGAAATCCAAGGCGCTCACGATGAGCTACGACGATGGGGTGCAAAGCGATAAAAGGCTCGTCGAAAT
>Ga0099364_10002115_pt1 | contig 32015 bp, 34 predicted proteins | sample TergutTh196P3_FD_73070 | JGI IMG/M metagenome (GOLD analysis project Ga0099364, IMG submission 73070) | Microcerotermes parvus P3 segment gut microbial communities from Pointe-Noire, Republic of the Congo - Th196 P3 | ecosystem: Host-associated > Arthropoda: Insects > Digestive system > Gut ... | reverse complement strand
AGAGAGGAGAGAGGAGAGTTACTCTCTATAGGCGTTGTTCCTCTATTCCGAATTCCGAATTCCGAATTCCGAATTAATTCTGCATTCTGCATTCTGCATTCTGCATTATTCCGCATTCCGCATTCCGCATTCCGAATTGGAGTAATTCCGCATTCCGCATTCGTCAGCATCGGTACTCGCACCGATGCTGACCGCACCGCTCCGTTAGTGTCTAAGAAATCCCTGCTTAAATCTACGATTTTTCGGCCGCGCCATGTCATGACAAGATGCTCTTTTTCGGTTATCCGGGCGACGGCCGTCGCCTCTATGTTTTCCGCTTCGGCCAGTTTTTTAAGCTCTTGCAGATCGTGTTCCGCCACTACGACAGCCAAACGCTCCTGAGATTCCGAGATGGCCAGCTCCGTGCCGTCCATCCCATCATACTTTACGGGTATGGCGTCAAGTGTTATCTCAACTCCGGCGGCCAGTTCGCCGATAGCTACGGCCGCTCCCCCCGCGCCGAAATCGTTGCATTTTTTTATCAGCCGGGTCGCAGCCGGGTCGCGGAACAGGCGTTGCAGCTTGCGCTCTTCCGGGGCGTTGCCTTTTTGGACCTCTGACGCCCGCTCAGCTACCGTGTCCGTACCGTGAACTTTAGAGGAACCTGTGGCACCGCCGATACCGTCTCTGCCGGTGCGTCCGCCCAGAATAACGACGGCGTCGCCGGGCTCCGGCCGCTCACGGCGCACAAAAGACTGCGGCGCGGTGCCGACCACAGCGCCAGCCTCAAGGCGTTTAGCGACGTATCCTTCGTGATACAGCTCTTTAACATAACCCGTGGCGAGGCCTATTTGATTGCCGTACGAGCTGAATCCGGCAGCGGCTGTTGTTGTGATCTTGCGTTGGGGGAGCTTACCCGGGAGGGTGCTTTCTATAGGTTTTCTCGGGTCGCCTGAACCTGATATCCTCATGCCCTGATACACATAGGCCCGCCCCGACAGAGGATCGCGTATGGCCCCGCCGATGCAGGTGGCGGCGCCGCCGTAAGGCTCTATCTCCGTCGGGTGGTTATGCGTCTCATTTTTAAACAGCAAAAGCCAGTCCTCGCGCCCCCGGTCGAAATCCGCGCTGATCCGCACCGTGCAGGCGTTTATCTCGTCTGACTCGTCAAGCATTGGCAGCCCGCCGTTATCGCGAAGACAGCGCATAGCCGCAGTGGCGATGTTCATCAGCGTAACGGGCTTATCGCCGTTTACCGAAAGAAACAGCTCGTATGCCTTTGCTACCCGCTCATCACGAATATCTGCGGAATCGATCACGGTATTGAATGTGGTATGCCTGCAATGATCCGACCAATACGTGTCTATGACCTTAAGCTCGGTAGGCGTAGGGTTGCGGCGCTGCCTGCGAAAATACTCACTTGTCAAAAGAAGGTCTGCAGGCGGCATTGCAAGGTCAAGCTCAAGCCTGAGCAAGTCAAGGGCTTCCACTCCCATGCTTATAAACCCGGTAACTTCGGGTATGTCGTCGGGCGTTGCACCGCCGCGTTGCGTAAGGCTGACGGGCTTATCGGCAGACGCCTCGCGGCACTCTACCGGATTGATAAGATATGCTTTGACCCTGTCATAAACCGAATCGTCTTCTATCCCCTCGATGGCGTACACCAAAGCCGCGCGTACTGTAAGACGATCGCCGCCCAGCAGCATCTCAATACATTGCGCGCAGGAGTCGGCGCGGATATCAAATTGGCCGGGCAGGGATTCGACGCACAAAAGGCGCGCGCCCGCCGGAAGCGGCGGCAAATGTTCGTCATAACATATGTCGCTCATCGGTTCGCTTAAAACGGTGTTTTTTATAGCTTGCTCATTTTCCGGGAGCATATTTTCGATATCGTACCGATTGAAAAGCCGCAAAGATATGCCCGGAAGCGCAAACACCGCCGACAACTCACTTTCTATGGACTTTGCATGAACATCGAAGTCCGGCCTTTTTTCCACAAAAAAGCGGTAAACTCCGGCACGCTCAGATTCTTGTCCCTGGCTCCTGTCATTCAAATCCGTTTCACCTCTTTAGCTTTTTGTGGGACATGGGGACGGTTCTCGCGTCCCACTTGCTTTCAGTTGCGCTGTCCCTGAATGTGGGACACGAGAACCGTCCCCATGTCCCACTGTTGCTTTGTTGTTTTTCTCGCTGGAATTATTCACTATTATAGCATTACAACCAGAGTCAATCAAGATAGAAAGATCGGGTATACCGGTATTTTTCTCAGGGATTCGATTGTGAGAATTTCGACTTTTTGTTTATATTTCATCCTCTCTATGGTATAGTGTTACGCACCACATGATGATCGGCATGAATTTTCGGCATATCGTAAAACAAATACCGGCAATAAGACCTAAACAAAAATTATTATAGGAGTGTGCAAAGCCATGAAAAAGAAAATCTTATCAATCGCGCTCGCCCTTGCACTGATCCTCGCGTTCGCCCCTGCGGCGGCGGCGGATGACACGCTGACGTTCACGATAGGCGAAGGGCTTTCGTTCACAGTGACCAACGCTGTGCTGTCAGACGAGACCATACCGCTGGGATGGGGCGGCGAATGGGAAGAGTACCCTGTGTATTATGTCCTTGACGGCTTGTCTCTTCTGACCATTATCGTGGGATATCAACCCGACGAGGTCGATCTCGATGAAGGTCTGTATGGACAGATGTTTTTCAGTGGCATAGGCGGTTATGAAGTCATGATAGACGAGGAGACCGGGGTGGAATATTTCAGGACGCTGTCGCCCCCGCTTATACTTTATGCGAGTGATTTCGTTCCATATTATTACGAAGATATGATCGGGATGGACGGGCTTTTGATCGATGAAATGCTGTTGACCCGTTCGATACCTGAGATGTACGAGCCTTATAATCATGACAGCTTCATTTACGTAGCGGGATATGTTTTCAAAGTCGTGGGCGAGTTGCCTGACGATCCGGTGACTTTGACGCCAGAGATGCCGGGCGTGCTGTTTGACGGCGCGGACGATTGGGCGATGGCGGAACTTGAGGGAGCCCTGGCAAACGGGCTTATTTTGGACTTCATGATAGAGAACTGGACTCAGCCGACAAACAGGCTGGACGCCGCGGAGGCCATAGCAAAACTGACCGAGGCGATAACGGGCAAAAGCATCGAAGAGATCGCCGCGGAGATGGATTTCGACATGACAGATACCTTTGACGACACGGAAAGTGAGTACGCCACTTTCCTGAAGGCTTCCGGGATCAGCGTCGGCATGGGAGGCGGGGTTTTTGGAACAGACGGGATTTTTACCCGCATCCAGATGGTAGTAATGCTTGGCAGGATGGCTGAAAACGTGCTTGGCGCCGACCTTACCGGTGCGCCTACGGGTTCGGAAATGTTTTCGGACATCCCTGACTGGCCGGGTGCGGATATGTATGTCGGATGGGCGCATCAGACAGGGATAACGCTGGGACAGGGCGGAGGCTTATTCGGATCGGAAGACGCGCTGCAGAACCAGCACACGGCAATGTTCGCAAACCGCGCACTCAACCACTTCCGCCCGCCGGCCGGAGAATAATAGGCAAAATTTCTCCGTAGCAGACGCGCAGACAGATACAGGAAAACGGAGCGGCGAGCTTTTTCACTCGCCGCTCCCGTGTTTTTTAGGTGCGCCTTTTTCTTGTGGGACGTGAGAACCGTCCCCATGTCCCACTTTTAGGTGCGCCTTTCTCTTGTGGGACACGAGAACCGTCCCCATGTCCCACGACCACGTCGAATATTTGTTTGCCGTCAACGTTCGCAAAGCGCGTCATTAAGCGCTTTTCTGACCATATCGGGGTTTCCCGTTCCGCCAAGGCGCTTCATGACCTGCCCCATGAGGAAGCCGAAGGCCTTTTCTTTTCCGGCTGTATACTCCGCTGCGGCGCTTTGGTTTTCTTCAATAACGGCGCTTACCGCAGCGCTTATGACGTCGTCGTCGTTTTGCATCATCAGGCTGTTTTGGGCGATGTAGGTTTCCGGGTCTGCATCGTCTGTGAATACCGCTTCGACTGTTTCTTTGTATGCGCTGCGGTTTATCTTTCCGGCTGAAACAAGCGCGACGAGAGTTCCGAGTTTGTGTGCGTCTACGGATAACTCCTCCGGCGGGGTGTTGGATTGATTTAGCAGCCGCATTATCTCGCCGGTGATCAGATGAGCGGACTGAAGCGGCTCGCCGCTTTGCTTTAAGACCTCTTCAAACAACGCGGATATGTTTGTATGGCCCGTAAGGACCGACGCCTCGAATGCGGAAAGCCCGTAATCACGGGTATACCGCGCCCTTTTTTCATGAGCTAACTCCGGGAGGCTCTTTTTTATTGACAAAAGCAGGTCGTCGCCGATACTCACCGGCAGCAGGTCGGGTTCGGGAAAGTAACGGTAATCCTGCGCGTTTTCTTTCGAGCGCATAGCATAAGACTCACCGGTGTCGTCATCCCAGCGCCGGGTCTCCTGCTTGATTTGTCCGCCTCTTTCAAGGGTTTTTATTTGCCGGTTGGTCTCAAACTCAATAGCGCGCCCTATGGCTTTAAAAGAGTTCAGGTTTTTCATTTCGGTGCGGACGCCCAACTCACCGCCCTCCCGGCGTACAGAGATGTTGATATCAGCCCGCATGGAACCTTCCTGCATCTTGCAGTCGCAGATACCCAGATACAGGAGTATCTCCCGCAGTTTTTCCAGGTAAGCAAGGACTTCTCCGCCGCTGCGGAAGTCAGGTTCGGAAACGATTTCCAGAAGCGGCACGCCGCAGCGGTTGAAATCCATGTAAGTAACTCCGTTTGTATTATCGTGGATGAGTTTGCCCGCGTCTTCTTCCATGTGTATCTCGCGTATGCGTATGTCCTTTTGCCGACCTGAATCTTCGATCGCCAACTGCCCGCTGCGGCATATCGGAGAGTATAACTGAGATACCTGATACGCTTTAGGCAGATCGGGATAAAAGTAGTTTTTGCGGTCAAACTTACAGTATTTTGAAATCTCACAGTCAAGCGCCAGTCCCAAGCGCAATGCATACTCAACTACGCTGCGGTTAAGCTTAGGCAGCGCACCGGGCATACCCGAACAAACAGGGCAGACATGGGTGTTAGGCTCACCCCCAAAAGCCGTGGCGCAGCCGCAGAATATTTTGGACTTTGTAGAGAGTTCCGCATGGACCTCAAGCCCCATAACAGTCTCCCAAATCATAAATTATCCTCCTGTGTACGGGTGTAGCTTCCGAGGGATTAGGGAATAGGGATTAGGGAATAGGGATTAGTAGAGAGTGTGAAAATTCTGTTTTGCTGTGAAATCACTCAAATCCTTTAACCAAAGTTTTTAATTTTCCGACTAATCCCTAACCCCTGATCCCTAATCCCTGGCCGCTGCGGGCGTAACCCGCAGCGGCTCTTACGAGTTTTTCTTCTGAGAAGGCCTTGCCTATTAGCTGAAAGCCTACGGGCAGACCCTGTTTGTCAAAACCGCAGGGGAGCGATACCGCAGGCAGGCCGGCGAGGTTGACAGACACTGTGTATATGTCGCCCATGTACATTTTCATAGGATCGTCTATATTTGACCCAAGCTTATATGCCGTCGTGGGGGCGACCGGCGAAAGGATCATGTCGAAACGCTCAAACAACCGGCTGTACGTCTCTTTTATCAGTGCGCGGGTTTGCAGGGCTTTTTTGTAATAGGCGTCGTAAAAACCCGAAGAGAGCACAAAAGAGCCAAGCATGATCCTTCTTTTTATCTCCAATCCGAACCCTTCGCTGCGGGACAGGCGGTATACATCGTCAAGTGAGCTTGCCTCTGCGCTCCGATAGCCGTATTTGAGTCCGTCATATCGTGCAAGGTTTGAGGAAGCTTCGGCGCAGGCGATGATATAATAAGCGGGGATCATATAGTCCATCAGAGGCATCTCGAACTCTTCTACTCTTGCCCCCGCCTCTTCAAATTCTTTAGCCGCCGCTAAGACGCAGCTCTTTACATCCTCGCTTATACCGTCGGTGAAATAGTTGCGGGGCAGACCGATAATCATTCCGTCCAGCCTTCCGGTATTCCACCCGTCGAAGTTAAACGGTTTTTCAATCACACAGGTGGCGTCCGTTTCATCGGGACCCGATATTATCGAAAGCAAGGCCGCGCAGTCGTTTATATTCATTCCAATGGGTCCTATCTGGTCGAGTGACGAGGCATATGCTATAAGCCCACGGCGCGAGACCGAACCATATGTAGGTTTAATACCTGTCACACCGCAGAAGGAGCATGGCTGGCGAATACTTCCCCCGGTGTCGGAACCAAGCGTCAGGGGGATCAGGCCGCCTGCGACAGCCGCGGCACAGCCGCCCGAGGACCCGCCCGCCACGCGAGAGATGTCCCGGGGATTACGTACGGGGCCGTATGCGCCGGTCTCACTGGACCCGCCCATACCAAACTCATCCATATTGAGTTTACCGATAACTATCATACCGGCCTGCTCAAGCTTTTCGACCACGGCTGCATTATAGACAGGGACATATCCGCCCAGCATTTTAGACGCACAAGTGGTCTCGATCCCGATAGCGGAAATATTATCTTTCAGAGCCACCGGCACACCGGCAAGGGCCGAAATATCTTCCCCCGCATTGAGCCGCGCCTGTATAATTTCAGCGCGTTTGATGGCGCTCTCACCGGCAACAGCAAGAAAAGCGCCGTACTGACCGTCAGTTTTTTCGATCAAGTCAAGGTAGTACCTGACTGTCTCGACAACGCCGATCTCCCCGGCCTTTATAGAAGCCGAAATCTCCAAAGCAGTCATATTTCGCATCCCACATATCCTCATTCCGAATTCCGAATTCCGAATTCCGAATTCTGCGACGTCACAAACATCCCCGCGCTCTTATACGGGGCGTTTTTCAATATCAACTCACGGTCAAATGACGGGCTGATTTCATCCTCCCGGAAGGCATTTACATTATCAAAAGGATGACTGCGCTCAGGCACGCTTTCAGTGTCAAGCTCACAAAGGAGATCCATGTATCCGATGATCTTTGTCAGATCGGCGGATATCCTCTGTTTCTCTTCTTGTGACAACGCAAGGTTTGACAGTTCTTCAAGGTAATCAATAAGCTTATCATCAATAATCATATCTACAAGTTCACCCCTAACGCGCTAATGCGCTAACGCGCTAATGCGCTAACGCGCAATGCATAATGCATAATGAATAGTTGTGTAATTTTTCAATTCTGCGCAGATTCAATGTCACGCTCTGGCGACGCCGCTTTCTTCCGCCGCTTTTGCCACTGCTTCCGCTACGCAGGACGCGACCGCTCTGTCAAGCGGGACGGGTACGATATGATCTTCGCGCAGGTCCTCGTCTTTAATATATTCCGCGATAGCTTTTGCGGCGGCGATCTTCATTTTTTCGTTGATATCGGAGGCGCGTACACAAAGTGCGCCTTTGAAAACGCCGGGGAAAGCCAGCGCGTTATTTATCTGGTTCGGGTAATCGCTGCGGCCCGTACCTACAATGACGGCGCCGGCCTTTTTTGCGAGATCAGGCATGATTTCGGGTATGGGGTTTGCCATCGGGAACACGATAGGGTCTTTGTTCATGCTTTCGACCATTCTCTGTGTGACAGTTCCCGGCGCCGATACCCCGATGAAGATGTCCGCACCCGCCATAACATCCGCGAGATCTCCCTTGCGGCATTCGGGATTTGTTGTTTCGGCTATCAGTTTCTTTTCGGAATTAAGACCGTCCCTGCCTTTATATATCGCGCCCAAGCGGTCACATAAGATCAGACCGCCTATCCCGGAATCGACCAACAGACGGGCCGTTGCGATCCCGGCCGCGCCCGCGCCGCTTATAACGGCTGAAATATCGCTAAGCTTTTTACCGGTAATACGCAGCGCGCTGAGCACCGCAGCCAGCGCTACTATGGCGGTTCCGTGCTGGTCGTCGTGAAAGACGGGGATATCGCAGCATTCTTTGAGCCGTCGTTCGACCTCAAAGCACCGCGGCGCGGATATATCCTCAAGGTTGATTCCGCCAAAACTTCCCGCCAGAACACGCACAGTGTTAACAATTTCATCAACGTCCTTAGAGCGCAGACACAGCGGCACGGCGTCAACGCCGCCGAGTTCCTTAAAGAGAACTGCTTTCCCCTCCATGACCGGCATAGCGGCCTCGGGGCCGATATCGCCCAAGCCCAAAACAGCCGTGCCGTCCGTTATGACTGCAACCAGGTTTGAGCGGCGTGTCAGCTTATAGCTGTTTGACAGATCCTTTTGAATAGCCAGACAGGGTTCCGCGACCCCCGGCGTATACGCCAAAGAAAGGTCGTCACGAGTATCGAGCGGAACCCTCCCGACAACCTCGATTTTCCCCTGCCACTCAAAATGCTTTTTTAACGACTCCGATGCGTAATCCATGTGAGTTTCTCCTAAGGGTCTGTCGAAAAATAACTTGTCATTTTCCCTTGTCTTTTTGCCGCCATGCGGCACGTCAAAGCCTTGAAAGGCCACAGGCATTACTTCGGTTTTGCCGCACCACATGACGACAAAAATCCGGCGGCAAATCTGCCAACTTATTTCTCGACAGACCCTAAGTCATGTGTTCAACGAGTATTTTTATGCCGATCAAAACAAGAATGATACCGCCGGCCAGCTCGGCTTTTGACTTAAACCGTGTACCGAACAGGCTTCCTATTTTTACGCCCGCCAGTGAGATAACAAATGTGATAATACCTATCAATGAAACAGCAGGTACTATACTGACATGCAGGAACGCAAACGACACACCTACGGCAAGCGCGTCAATACTTGTGGCGACAGCAAGGGGCAGCATTTGGGCGGGTCTTAAAGTTATTTCCGTATTATCAGGCTTTACGCCGCCGGGACATTTCCTGTCATCGCATATTCCGCTGGGACACATCCTGTCAGGGCAGCCTCTTTTCATGATACTTCCCATAATCATTTTTCCACCGAGAAAACAGAGCAAGCCAAAAGCTACCCAATGGTCGTAGGCGCTTATTTTATCTGCAAACAACGTAGCGGTTAAATATCCTATAACGGGCATGACAGCCTGGAATAAACCAAAGTACAGCCCTATTATCAAAGCTTTTATTCGCTTTACTTTTGGCATCGTCAATCCGGCGCAGACCGCAACAGCGAATGCGTCCATAGAAAGTCCTATTGCAATTAAGAAGAGATCAAAAAAGCCCATAAGGCATTTTACTATTGTTACTGTGACGTGTCAATTTATAACTCTATCGTCCCGTCAAAGACTTTTATACAATCTCCAGTCATATATACTGTCTCGCCGGTGTAACGAATCGTCAAATCCCCGCCGGGGAGCAGCACTGTTATGGCCGAATCCATGTCGCAGTATCCGTTTAAAACCGCTGCTACGGCAGCCGCGCAGGCACCTGTGCCGCAGGCTAACGTCTCGCCGCTGCCGCGTTCCCAGACGCGCATTTTCAAACGGCTGCCGCCGATAACTTCGACAAACCCGGCGTTTACCCTGTCAGGGAACATAACGTCGTTTTCAAACAGGGGTCCCACGCGGCTCAAATCAAGCTCGTCTGAGTTGTCACAGAATACTACAGCGTGGGGATTTCCCATAGAAACACAGGTGATCCTGTACTCCGCGCCGCCGATGGTCACCGCTTTGTCGATCGCGCTGTCGCCGGCAAGCGCGACCGGTATTTTGCCAGGGCGCATCTCCGGCCCGCCCATATCGACTTCAACGGAAGATACGGTCCCGTCCTTCACGGATAACTTGAGCTTACGGATACCGCTCAACGTCTCGACGTTTATCTGCGGCTTGCGGACTATCCCTTTATCATAAAGATATTTTGCCACACAGCGGATCGCGTTGCCGCACATCCCGCCCTCGCTGCCGTCTGCGTTGAACATCCGCATTTTTGCGTCGGCGACAGGTGAGGGGAGGATAAGAACAATGCCGTCGCCTCCTATGCCGGTATGCCTGTCCGACAGCGATACGGCCAGCGACTCAGGCGACCCGATCTCCGTCTCAAAGCAATCAAAGAAAATATAATCATTCCCGCAGCCATGCATCTTACAAAAAGAAACTTTCAAATTTATTCTCCCATTAACTTCTGCAGGCAGTTTTTGTAGATTTCTGCCGTTTTGCTTAAAACTTCGTCGGGAACATTGTCAAATTGTATTTTGCCGTCTGCTTTATTGCTCAGAAGCCAGTCTCTTAAAAATTGTTTGTCATAGCTTTTCGGTGAGATGCCCGTTTTATATTCGGCAAGGCTCCAGTATCTGCTCGAATCCGGCGTGCATATTTCGTCGGCGAGATATAAGGCACCAAACTCGTCAAGCCCGAACTCGAACTTTGTGTCGGCGATGATAAGTCCTTTGCTGTTTGCATATGAGTTGCAGCGATCATAGAGTTTCAAGCAGACTCTTTTTAGCTCATTTGTCAATTCGGCCCCGATCGCATCCGCAACATCTTGTTCCGTGATGTACTGATCATGCCCCGCATGTGCTTTTGTCGAGGGGGTAAATAGCGGGGTGTCTAACTTTTCGGCCAGATCATAGTCGCGCTCTATTTTATACCCGCAGAACTCACGGTCTTTGCAGTAGGCATGCCACATATGGCCAAAAATATATCCTCTGACCACGAATTCAAAGGGCAGGACATTCAGCTTTTTTACCAGAACCGTACGCCCAAAGAACTCACCCGTTTGAAAGCTAACAGGCATGTCTTTCGGGTCGCTTGAGACAACATGGTTGGGGATGATGTCTTTCGTGCAGTCAAACCAGAACAGGGAAACGGCGTTTAATACCTTGCCCTTGCCTTCTACGGGTTTTGGCAGGATAACGTCAAAAGCCGAGATCCTGTCTGTGGTGACGATAACCAATCTGTCGTCCGGGACTTCGTACACGTCCCTCACTTTGCCGCTTTTTAGTTTTTTCATAGTGATTTACTCCCATTCCACCGTCGCGGGGGGTTTTGATGTGATGTCATATACGACGCGGCTTACGGACGGAATCTCACTTGTGATTCGCGCCGATATACGTCCCAGCACCCTGTGTGACAGCGGGGCGTAATCGCATGTCATGAAGTCGTCTGTGATAACGGCCCTTAAGGCGATCACGGGGTCATACGTTCTGTCGTCCCCTTTGACGCCGACGGTGCGTGTGTCCGTCAGAACGGCAAAGTATTGATCCGGTCTACGCCTTGACTTTTCCAGTTCTTGGCGGACGATGGCGTCGGCATTGCGCAAAAGCTCCAGCTTTTCCTCAGTGACCCGGCCCATGACGCGGATCGAAAGGCCCGGACCCGGAAACGGCTGACGGTTTATGAGTGACGAAGGCAGCCCCAGCTTTTTCCCCAGTGCGCGGACCTCGTCTTTAAAAAGCCCCGCCAGCGGCTCTATTATCTCTTCAAAAATCAGGTCGTCAGGCAAACCGCCCACATTATGGTGGCTTTTGATGACCGCGCCGTGCTTGCCTCCGGATTCGACTATGTCCGGATAGATGGTTCCCTGCGCCAGAAACGGGATACGGCCCAGCTTCGCAGCTTCCTCCTCAAACACCCGTATAAACTCCTGTCCTACGAGCTTGCGCTTTTTTTCCGGGTCTGTCACGCCTTTTAAACAGGTCAGGAACCGTTTCTGCGCGTTTACGCGGACAAAGCGCATATCCCGATTTGAGAAGATGCCTTCTATCTCGTCACCTTCACCGAGCCGCATGAAGCCATGATCAATAAAGATGCAGATAAGCCTGCCCGGCACGGCCTTTGACAGCAGACTCGCGCATACCGACGAGTCTACCCCGCCCGACAGCGCAAGCAGCACCTGCTGATCGCCGATTTTCTCTCTTATCCGAGCAGTTTGCGCTTCTATATAGTCGCGCAGTTTGTAGTCGCCCGAAGCGCCGCATATATCGTATAAAAATCGCCGTATGATTTCACGACCGCCTTCGGTATGTTTCGTTTCCGGGTGAAATTGCACCGCATAGAGATTTCGCGCGGCGTCCTCGCAGGCGGCTATGCAGGCGGCGGTTGTCGCTGTCGGGGAAAAACCGTCAGGCAGACGAGTCACGGCGTCGCGGTGGCTCATCAAGGCGGTGAAGGGCGGCGGGGGCGGCGCCGGGGCGCCGCAGTGAATAGTGGGTAGTGGATAGTGAATAGTGGGCGGGGGTGGGGGGGGGCCGTCGCTTTGAGTATAGGAGGCGAGTAGTTTTGAGGGGTAGGTGGGGGTTACGGGGACTCGGCCGTATTCGGCTGTTTGGGAGGGGGCGACCTTGCCGCCCAGGGTGTGGCACATTAGTTGCATGCCGTAGCAGATGCCGAGGACGGGAATGCCCAGTGAAAAGAGTGATGGGTCGCATTTGGGGCTGTCGGGCAGATTTACGCTGTTTGGGCCGCCGGTCAGGATGATTCCTATGGGTGCGCGGCGCCGGATATCCTCAGCCGCCATGTCGCCCGGCATTATCTCCGAGTATACCGACAGACCTCTGACCGTCCGTGCTATGAGTTCTTTATACTGCCCGCCAAAATCAAGCACCAAAACAAGTTCGTTCATAAAAATCCTAATCTTTAGTGAGAATTAGGGACCAGGGATTAGGGACTAGGGATTAGTAGAAAGAGTAAAAATCCCGTTTTGCAATAAAAACTACTGTGATTCCAAATAAATTATAATACTATGGACTAATCCCTAATCCCTAATCCCACTCAAGTTTCGCAGATGCGAAACTTGAGCTCCATCCTTTCTATAAAACGGTCGAACAGGAAACCCGTATCAAGCGGACCGCCGCATGCTTCCGGGTGAAACTGCACGGAGAATGAATTTCCGTAATCCATCCCTTCGCATGTGCCGTCGTTGACATTGATAAATGAACTGTCCCCGGATACTACCTCGTAACCATGGTTTTGACTGGTAATGTATACGCGCCCGGTCGACATGTCCTTTACCGGTTGGTTTGCTCCGCGGTGTCCGAATTTGAGCTTTTGGGTTTTGCAGCCTTTTGCCCGCGCCATAAGCTGGTGGCCGAGGCAGATCCCGAACACGGGTATTCCGCTTTGCAGCAACTCTTGAATAGTATCAACGATGCCCGCATTAGCGGGGTCCGCCGGATCGCCCGGGCCATTGCTAAGCATGATGCCGTGAGGATTAATCCGCATTATTTCTTCAGCCGGCGTATCATGCGGAAACGACCAAACCTCGCAGTTCCGCACCGCGAGCGAGGCGGCAATCCCTCGTTTTACTCCGAAATCCATCATGGCGACGCGGCGCGGACCTTTCCCGATTTTTGTGACGGTGCGTGACGATACTTTTACGACCGGACCCTGTATCGAATGCCCTTTTACATCATTCATGTCGTACTCTGTCGGCGGGGAGAAGGTGATCTTACCGCGCAGGGTCCCTTCGGTCCTTATGCACTTGGTCAGGGCCCGTGTATCTATACCGTAAAGCCCTGTTATGCCGCGTTTTTTCAAAAAAGCGTCAAGTGTACCGCCGCTGCGGAAGTTGGATGGCTTCTCACACGGCTGCCGAACGATATACGCTGTCGCGGAAACTCCGGCGCTTTCAAAATCCTCCGGTATTATCCCGACGTTGCCGATAAGCGGGAAGGTCTGAAGGATCATCTGACCGTAATAGCTCGGGTCTGTCAGTGTTTCGATATACCCTGTCATGCCGGTAGTGAACACGATTTCGCCTGTCACCTCACACTGAGCGCCAAAAGATTCGCCCTTAAATTTCTTTCCGTTTTCCAATATCAAATATGCCGTCATACGATCCATCACTTAGGTGATCTCCTATACGCCGAATGGTCCGTAGGGCCGACGAACTTATTGAGCTGAAACGAGTTTCTGATAGCTTCTGTGACAAAAGCTTTAGCCGTTCTTACGGCGTTGTGGATGTCCGAGCCCCCGGCAAGCCCCGCCGTTATCGCCGCAGAGAAAGTGCAGCCCGCGCCGTGTGTGTTGGTTGTGTCTATTCTGGGGGCGGACATCACTTCAAAAGTTTCGCCGTCATATATCACATCAACGGCGCTGTCACTCTCAATGCCCTTGCCGCCTTTTACGACGACGCATTTTGCGCCCAGGCCATAAATCACACGCGCGGCGTCTTTCATATCGTCCACCGTATTGATGGCCGCCATTCCGCTGAGCTGTGACGCCTCGAAAATATTCGGCGTTACGACCGTCGCAAGAGGCACCAGCGTCTTTTTATAGCACTCGGTGTTTTCCGGATTGAGCGGCTCACCCGCGCCCTTGCAAACCATGACAGGATCGACGACGACATTTTGCAGGTCATGCTTTTTTACGGTAAACGCCGCCAGTTCGATAATTTCCTCTGTCGGCAGCATTCCGGTTTTCATAGCGTCAACGCCGATGCCCGCTATGATCGTTTCAAGCTGGGCTTTGATTATATCCGTCTCAACGGGGAAAACCTGATGATTCCATCCGCTTAACGGATCCATAGCGACAATGACGGTCAGCGCGGTCATCCCGTAGACGCCCAACTCCTGAAATGTCTTTATGTCGGCCTGTATACCGGCCCCGCCGCTCGAATCGGATCCGGCAATAGTTAAGGCTTTTTTCATTGGAATACTCCTCGCAATAAAAATAGACGCCACGGACAAAGGCCCGCAGCGTCTTTGCTGCTTGTTGGCGGCATTATAAACCCGACAAGGATATTTGTCAAGAATTTTTTTGAACGCCCTTGATTAGCGTACATAATTATGGTACAATGGCGTACATGAGAGGGGGTTGAGTTATGCCGCGTATTATTCCTATAAAAGACCTAAAAAACACAGGCATGATATCTAAAATGTGTAAAGAACTCAACGAGCCTGTTTTCGTCACCAAAAATGGTTATGGTGAAATAGTACTAATGAGCATGAAAATGTATGAAGAAAAGATGTATATACATGATATTTATGCCAAACTTGCTGTGTCTGAGTCCGAAGTCGTCGCAGGAAAAACGAAGAACGCCAAAGAATCTCTGAAACGCATCCGGGAGAAACATCATGTATAGTTTAGATGTTACTGACAGCGCCGAAGAAGATTTAGACGAAATCATCTCGTATATCGCAGATACTCTGAATGCGCCAAAAGCAGCTTCTAATTTCGCGGATGAGGTCTATGATTGTTATGACCGTTTAGAGGAGAACCCGTATATATACGAAGAATGCCGTGATGCCAAGCTTAAAAAGGAAAGCTACCGCAGGGCGGTAATCAAAAATTATGTTTTGTTGTACCGAATATCTGAGGACGATAAATCAGTCATAGCGCATCGTTTTTTTTATGGAGGACAAGATTACGCGAATCAGATATGAAGACACTTCTTCATTTGAAACGTCTCAGCCGCAGGCAGATAAAAAAGTTTATGAATGTGACGGCGCTTATGGCGAGGAAAACAATGCGGAAAGCGCTCGTATAGGCATCGGCGGCCTCTTGAGTGCTTTGGAAGAGGTTACGCAGGAAAGTTAGTGCACCCGCTGAGGCGGCAGTGCCGACGCATATGGACAGATTACGCGTGGTGCTTAGAAACCCGCCGGCATATCCGGCATTTTCGGGGCCGGCGGAAGTCATGACCTCGCTGTCGGTGGGCGCAGTCATTGTACCCATACCGACGCCCAGAAGAAACTTGCCGATAATTAAATGAAGAAGTGAGGAATCAGTGTTCAGGAACGCAAGGGTGATATGGGCAGACAGAAGGATAAGTATCCCGACCGGCATAACACGTAACGGGCCTATTTTATCCGAGATATATCCGGACAAGGGGGAGAAGATCGCCATAACAGCCGGAGACCCCAGCATGATCAGACCTATGGTAGAAGCGGGCAGCTTGAGTATGTTCGTCATGTAGATAGGTATATGAAAAAGGATGCTGAAATGCGCGGCGAAGATCAAAAAAACGATTATATTACCCAAAGCAAAACGCTTGTTTCTCAACAGGCTGAGATCCCACAACGGTGAGGGATGGCGCCGCTCATGCCAGATGAAATACGGCAGAGCCGGCACAAGAATAAGCAAAAACCAGACACTGCCGGAAATGTCCCCTGACAGGGCGATTATCAGGGAACAGATAATGACGGCTAACAGCAAAGCTCCGCGGCCGTCCAGACGTGGAAGCTTACTTTTGTCTTCGGGTATCGGTGAGCGCAGATACTTTAAACTGCCGAGGAACCCTATAACGGCAATGGGGATGTTTACGTAAAAAATATAGCGCCAGCTTAGGCTGGCAAGTATGAAACCGCCAATGCTGGGTCCGCACATATAACCCACGCCGATGGCAATAGATTGAATGCCGATCGCTTTGCCGCGTTGGTTCGCCGGAAATGCCGTAACCAGAATGCCCATGCCTGTGGCGGTTATCATCGAGGAGCCGAGCGCCTGGATCACGCGCGCGGTCAAAAGCATAACAAAGTTGACGGACATGCCGCAAAGCATAGAGCCTACGGCAAAAATCAAAAATCCGGCGATATGCAGCTTGAAACTGCCTATGCGGTCGCCAATACGCCCAAAAAGCAGCATCACGGCGCTGGTAACCAAAAAGAATACGGTGACGACCCATTGTATCTGATTCAAGTCTACCGCAAAGGCGGATGCTATAACGGGCGTTGCAAGATTAATGCTGCTGCCGCTTATGGAAACCATAAAGTGGCCCAAACATATGATCCCCAGCGTTATCCATCTGCGTTTCGCCGCGAGCGGAGTTTCGATTTGAGGCGATTCAACCTGCGACATAAATAAAACCATCCCCCTGTGTTTCCGGCTTGCTCGTATTAGCTGGCGTTATAATAACATGATTCCTCCCGCAATACAATAGGCAAGCGGGGGGACGGACCAAGCAGGGGGACGGTTCTTCTGCTTGGTTGGCGTCGAGCCAAGCAGAAGAACCGTCCCCCTGCTTGGTCCAAGAGCGATATTCCTGTTGCCCGCCAAAACGATTTATGCTATACTGCCATTGAGACGTATTGTCGTGATTATAAGTTGGAGGGGGAGAGTTATATGGGTTTAGTATATGCGGTAACTGAAGTTACCAATATAACGGGCGGTGAAAGTATTTATTCTATGCCTTCTCTGGTGGATACGGGAGCAACCGATACAATAATTCCGGCAAATGAGCTTGAAAAATTAGGGATAAAACGAGAAGGCAAGCGAAACTATGAGCTTGCCGACGGTACTGTTGTCAGTTATGACGTAGGATACGCGTTTTTAAACGTAAATGGAGAAAAGGTCGCGGCTAATGTAGTCTTTGGAGAAGAAAAAAGCGAACCGCTGTTGGGTGTGACTGCTTTGGAGTCCGCCGGCTTTATAGTTGACCCGATACGGCAGATCCTGAAAAAAACAGCGGCTATCCCTTTGAAATAAGACGTGTCAGGGGGACGGTAATCTCTCACCCGCCGCCGGTGAAGCATTCTGTGCAAAAGCTCAGGGTGCTTTTTTTGCAGGCTCGTTTTAGTCCTTCCATGCTGATATAACCCAGGCTGTCGGCGCCGATCTTCAGGCGGATATCGTCTATGCTCATTTGATTGGCTATCAGGTTTTCTTCATTGTCTATGTCCGTTCCGTAATGGCAGACATGGCGGAACGGTGGGGAAGACACCCTCATGTGTACCTCTTTGGCACCCGCGTTTTTAAGGCTTTTCACTATTTTTTCGCTCGTTGTGCCCCTGACTATGGAATCGTCAACAAGTACGACCCGTTTGCCCCGGATATTGGCCGCAAGCGGGTTAAGTTTTTGCCGGACGGCGCTGTCGCGCCGGGTTTGCGTCGGATAAATGAAACTTCTGCCTATATACCGGTTTTTTACAAACCCCGCCGCCAACGGTATCCCGCTTTTTGCGCTGTAGCCGCTCGCGGCGTCGAGACCGCTGTCCGGTACGCCGCAGACTATATCGGCCTCCGCCGGGTGCTCCTCCGCTAATACCAGCCCCATGTTATACCGCGACTCGAATACCGACAGGCCGTCTATGACCGAATCCGGCCGCGCAAAATAGACATACTCAAAAATACATAAGCCGTGCCCTGTCTCAAGGCGGTCAAGCGCCGCACCCTCCCGGGTGATCGCGCCGTTTTTGATCACTATTATTTCGCCGGGGAGCACATCACGCACAAAATCAAAACCGCAGACTTCCAAAGCGCAGCTTTCCGAAGCGACAGCGCAACCGATCCCGTTGCTGCCTAAACAAAGGGGACGGAAGCCGTTAGGGTCGCGGACAACGAAGAGAGTACCCTCACCGTCGGCGACAGCGAGGCTGAAAGCCCCGCGTAAACGCGCCGCCGCTTTTGCGAGGCCTGACAAAGCGTTCCGCTCCTTCATCATATAAAACGCGATAAGCGAGGATACTACCTCGCTGTCGCTCGTTGCGTTGAACTGCAGCCCGCTCATCCTCAGTTCGTCACGGATCTCCGGAGCGTTTGAGATATTGCCGTTATGCGCCGTCGCGATCCGGCCTGTCAGATATTCGGTCAAAAACGGGCCGGCGTTCTCTTTTACGCTGCCGCCTGTCGTAGAATAGCGGGTGTGCCCTACGGCGGTCCTGCCTTTGGGCAGCTTGGCGAGCATGTCCTCGCAAAATACTTCGCTGACAAGACCGACGTCCTTGCGGCAAAAAATCTTATTACCGTCAGCGACGGCAATACCCGCGCTCTCCTGCCCCCTGTGCTGGAGCGCAAGCAGGCCGTTGTATGTGATACCGGCAGCCTCGTCCGTAGTCAGGCTGACGCCAAAAACCGCGCATTCTTCGTTTACCTTCCTCATAACAAAGCCCTTACAAGCCCCAAAAACAGCGGGTGCGGCTTGTTTGGCCGGCTCTTGAATTCGGGATGAAACTGAACTCCGATGAAAAACCGGCGATCCGGGAGCTCAACGGCCTCGACAAACCCGCCGTCCGGCGACTTGCCGGAAATTACAAGCCCCGCATGCGTAAGTCGCTGCGTATAGTCATTATTAAACTCAAACCTGTGACGGTGGCGTTCGCTGACTTCGCCCATGCCGTACAGCTCGAAAAGCCCGGTGCCACGGGTTATCCGGCACGGATACGCGCCAAGCCGCATGGTTCCGCCGCTGCCGGCGACGTCCGCCTGGCCCGGCATATAATCTATCACGCGATGCATAGAGCCGGCGTCAAACTCGCCGGAGTTCGCGCCCTCCAGGCCGCAGACGTTCCGTGCGAACTCTATGACCGCTATTTGCATGCCGAGGCAAAGTCCCAAATACGGAATGTCCCTTTCCCGCGCAAAACGGCAAGCTGTTATCTTCCCCTCGATCCCCCTGTCGCCAAAACCGCCGGGTATTATCATGCCGTCTATTTCGCGGAGAAGCCCGGCCGCGCTTTCGGGGGTAACATCCTCGCTGTCTACCCATCTGATGTTTATCCTGACGCCCAGTTCAAACCCGGCGTGATTCAGGCTCTCAATAACGGACAGATACGCGTCATGCAGCTTAACGTATTTTCCGACTATAGCGACACAGACCTCACGCGATCTCTCCCCGATCTTGCGCGCCATCGTCCTCCACTCGTATAGATCCGGCGGAGGGACGTCCAGCCCCAGTTTGCGGCAGACGACGTTATCCAGACCGTTTTTATTCAGCATGAGCGGCGCTTCATACAGCGAGGAAACTGTGATGTTTTCAATAACACAATCCGGCTGAACATTACAAAACAGCGAGATTTTTTCTTTGATACCCGCGCTGAGCGTCTCATCGGCCCGCGCTATGATGATGTTTGGCGAAATTCCGATAGAGCGCAGTTCCTTGACGGAATGCTGCGTAGGCTTGGATTTATGCTCGCCCGAGCATTTCAGATACGGGATATACGTAACATGGATAAACAGGCAGTTATCAAAGCCCTTCTCAAGCGATATCTGCCGGATGGCTTCTAAAAACGGCTGGCTCTCTATGTCGCCGACAGTGCCGCCTATCTCGGCTATCAGAACGTCTGCGCGGCTGCTTATGGCTCCGGCATAGATAAAGCTTTTTATCTCTTCGGTCAGGTGCGGTATGACTTGAACGGTGCGGCCCAAATAACCTCCGGCGCGTTCGCGTTCCAGGACGCTCCAGTACGCTTTGCCGGAGGTGAGGCTGCTGAGTCTGGTCAGATTTTCGTCAATGAACCGCTCGTAATGGCCGAGGTCGAGGTCTGTTTCCGCGCCGTCGTCCGTGACGAAAACCTCGCCGTGCTGAAAAGGGCTCATGGTGCCCGGGTCTACGTTCATATATGGGTCGAGCTTTTGTGCCGCGACTTTCAGTCCGCGCTGCTTAAGCAGCCGTCCCAGCGAAGCGGCGGTGATGCCTTTACCGAGCCCCGAAATGACGCCTCCCGTAACAAAAATATACTTAGTAGTTATCTTCTTTGACATGTTTTAATTCGCCGTGTACAATTGTTTGTACGGGTTTTTTGCGTTGGGCCTGAGCACGTAGTACCTGCTTTTTAGAAGCCGCGCCGCGTCTGTTTTAAAATAGCCGGCGAACTCTGAAATATAAGGTTCTATCTCGCGCAGATCGTCCTCCCCGGCTACTTCCGCGGAGACCTGCCGGGGAAGGTCTTTGAGGTCGCCGTCTGTTCTGATGAAGATTTTCCCGCCGTGCATCCCTGTGCCTGTGAAGTTCCCGACAGGGACATCTGCGGACCCTATGCCCAACACCACGATCAGCCCCCCGGCAAGATATTCGCCAAGAAAACTGCCAACTCTGCCGCCGATGATGATGGCGGGCTTTTTTTCCTTATACTCCTTCATGTGGATGCCCGTCCTGTACCCTGCGCCGTCCCGGATAAAAATACTTCCGCCCCGCATGGCGTAACCGAGTGCGTCCCCCGCGCCGCCGTGTACGATTATCTTTCCGTCGTTCATCGTATCGCCCACGGCGTCCTGCGCGTTGCCAATGACCTCTATCACCCCGCCGTCAAGGTAGGCGCCCAGAGCGTTTCCCGGCGTCCCGTCTATAGTCAGCCTTTTGCCCCTCATAGCACACCCGATAAACCTCTGCCCGAAACAGTCACAAATACGCACATTCCCTTCCGCTGCCCTGACCTGCCTGTTAAGCTCCTTAAAGTTCAGTTCTCCCGCCGAAATATCCATAAGTATACTTCCTTATTTTCTGATTTTGTATTCAAGTTTCGTGGATATGTTATTTAGGGATCAGGGACTAGGGACTAGGGATTAGTCTATTTGTTTGGGAATTTTCGTTCCATCGTCCTACTAATCCCTGATCCCTAGTCCCTAATCCCTGCGCGGCTCAGCGCGGCTGAGACGCGCTGTTCTTTCATCTTTTGTGAACGCCATCAGGCCCGGTTTTTCGCAGACGAGGGCAAAGTCAATGGTATCGAGCGGAGTGCGTTCGCGGATGAGGCCTGTGTATATCCCCGCCTTTTCCACATTTCCGATAAGTATATAGCCGACCAGCCTGTTGTCGCTGTAGAACAGTTTTTTATAACACCCTTCGGCCTCTTGCGTGTATGTTTTTCCGTAGTAACTGCCCGCTGTGATGATATGCAGGCCGGAAAATCCGATGGCGTTCATCGGTATCGCCTTATCAAAGCACATGTGACCGCCGGCCATGTTGACGCCCGCGCATTCGCCTTGCATATAGGCGTTGGGCAGGAGCGCCATTATTTTTTCCTGTCCGCTCGATATATCCGGCGTCTGCGTACAGTCGCCGGCGGCGTAGATGTCCGGCGCCGTGGTTTCCGATTTTGCGTTAACGGTAATGCCGCGCCCTATATCCGCGATCCCCTCCAGCAGTTCGGTGTTCGGACGCACGCCCACTGCCTGTACGAGTATGTCAAAGCTTATCATTTCTCCGCTTTCCAGAATTGCAGAAGTACCTTCAAAACGCTTGATAGAGGCGGAAAGCCTGAACTCTATGCCCTTGTTTTCAAGATGGTTTTGCACTATCCGTGCGCCGTCGCCGTCTAATATGCTTGAGAGGATACAGGGCGCAAGGTCGAGGACGGTTATATGCCCCGCGCGCTTTAAAATACCCTCGGCGCATTTGAGGCCGATAAGCCCGGCGCCGACGATCAGTACGCGTTTATCGGTATCCAGCGCCCTGTCCAGAGCGCGCGCGTCGTCAAGGCTCATGAAAGTAAAGCTGTTTTTTACCGTCGAGAGGCCGTCAAAGTCCGGGACAAAAGGCCTTGAACCCGTCGCCACAAGCAGCTTGTCATAGGTTACTCCGCCGCCGTCCGACAAAACGACATTTTTTGAAGAAGCATCAATTTTTACGGCTTCGGCATGTAGAAGCTTCACGTTATTATCATCGTAAAAGCCGTCGCCGCGGTATTTCATACCATCCTCCGTGACCTTGCCGAGCAAAAGATATGAAATGAGCGGGCGCGAATATGTGTGGTGGGGTTCATTTGAAATGACCGTTATTTCCCCTTCACGGTCTATCTGCCGTATACCCTCGACCGCGCCGATGCCCGCCGTAGAATTACCTATGATCACATACTTCATCACGCGTTCTCTCTTTCCTCAAAAACTGGTGGGACGTGGGGACGGTTCTCGTGTCCCACATCCCGATATCAAGCCCCTCTTTCCTCAAAAACGATAGCATTGTTCGGGCAGCCGCCGACGCAGGCGGGTGTTCCCGCCGTGGTTTTGAGACACAGCTCGCATTTCTGCGCAGCGCCGTCGCTTGATGTTGAAACCGCACCGAAAGGACAGCTTAAAATGCAGGTATAGCAGCTTACGCATCTGCCCGTGTCAATTGCGATCACTCCGTCTGAGACGGAGATCGCGCCGGTTATGCACCCCTTTACGCACAGCGGCTCGCGGCAGTGGCGGCATGACACGGCAAAGCTGATGCCGTCGCGCTCCTCAATATTTATCCGGGGGTTTATACGTATGCCCTTCAGCGCCCGCGCCATGTCGCTCTCTCCGCTTCCCGCAAAAGCGCAGTAATACTCGCATAAATGACACCCCAGGCACCATTTTTCATTCACATATATCCTCTTCACGGTGTTACCTCCGGTTAATGCGCTCTGCGGAGCGCAAGGGATTAGGGATCAGGGGTTAGGGATTAGTAGGACGAGGGGACGAAACTTTTTTGCATAAAAAGAGACGCCGCGGACGACAGTCCACAGCGCCTTTGCTGTTTGCTGGCGGTATTCTAAACCCGACAGGCTTATTTGTCAAGAATTTTTTTATGTAGGGCGCGGCATCCTTGATGCGCCGCAGGGAAGACAACGTGTCAGGCGAACCGTACCCGTGACACCGATGTCTTCAAGTATTTTTAATCCAAGTCCGCAAGCTATGGCAACAATGTCTGTAAAAAGGTGAAAAGGGCATCCTTTTGCTCATACCTCATCGTGTTCCACAGTTCCAATAGCTTTATTTGATCAGGAGTTAAGTCCGGCGGAACATTACTGTCCGCAAAAAACTGAGCGATGGTAATACCAAAAGCTGAACAAAGGGCGTGTAACGTTGGTATAGTCGGCGTATTGTTACGCTTGTATAAGCCCTGTAATGTGGTCGGTGGCAGTTGTGCCTGTTTTGCCAGTTGTGCGTTATTCCAACCGCGCTCTTTCTGTAGTCGCTTGATTTTTTCAAGAATGTCCATGCCGACCTCCCATTCGAACTCATGTGAATATGTTAATACCCAAATGAGTTGCGCAAAAGAACGAATAGGAGTATAATGACACTCAAATGCGTTGTAGCTCGTGTATGAGTGTGCCCTTTCATTGAATTATCCCAAGAGATATGGTATAAATCAATCCGCTGGGAGGAATGAAAATGATTATGCTATATCTGGCTTTTCTTGAGAATCCGGAGGATGAAACCGCGTTTTTGGAGATGTATCATAAGCATTTGCCTATGCTGACAAAAGCAGGACTGAAGTTTTTCGCGGATAAGTGGTTTGTTGAAGATGCTTTACAGTTGACATGGATGAGCGTCGCTCTTAACTTCAATAAGATATCATCGCTTCCGCGTCATGAAACGGCGCCGTATCTCGTTACTATAATGAAGAACAAATGCAGGGACATTCTGCGCAAGGAGAATATGTATACCGAATTAATCGCTGGGGAGGATGTTGTTTTAGAGGACGACATTGATGATAGATTACACATACAGCATGAATATAAAAAACTCGTCGAGGCGATTCGTAAACTGCCGGATATATACCGCGAAGTATTAGAGCGCCGCCTTATTATCGAAGAGAGTAACGGTGAAGTCGCCAAAAACATGGGCATCAGCGAAATGCTTGCGGCAAAACGTTATTCGCGTGGTCGGGCAATACTGAAAGAAAATATGATAGGTGAGGTGACACACCTTGAGTAGTGTAGGTTGGGAAAACGATAGCAAGGTGGACGCGTTAATACGAAATGGGCTGCTGCTTGCAAATCAGCCGGCAGAGGATAGCACTGCGGATTTTGACTACTCACCTAGCTATTTGTGCTGGGAACAAAAACTGCTTGCCAATCCGCACAGGTTCATAAGGAAAAAGAGCCGCACGGCATTTAGGCGTACGCTTGACGTAGCTGCGGCGGTTTTCATCACTTTAGCTGTTCTGTTTGGTGCGATCATCGCTGCAAGCCCCGGCGTTCGAGCCGCTGTTGCCCGTTGGTTCAGGGAGGTATTCTCAACACATACCGCCTACCGATTTACACCGGCATCTGACGATCAAGCATTGGGCCTATGGAGACCTGCGTACTTGCCGGAAGGTTATGCTGAGGTTTTTTATATAGACGTGGCAGGGCAGATGATTGTAGATTTTGAGAATGAGAACGGAGAGCGAATCACGTTCCAGTACACTGCTTTTGGCGAGGGTGAGGTGTTCCGGGTCGATAGCGAGGACATGGATATTACCGAAACAAGAATAGGGGATAGCCCTGCCCGTGTGTATAGGGCACAAGTTGCCGCGAAGATGAATGCAATTGTATGGATAAAAGAGGATGTGGGGGTTGCATTCAGGCTGACGTCTTTCGAATCTGCAGAAACCCTCATTAACATAGCTGAAAGCATAGAAATGCTTGGTTAATTTGCACAAAAATAGAAGAAATAGTAGAAAATGGCAAAAAAAACAGCAAATCGTGTCATGAAGTGCATCCTTTCCGAGTTAATAGAGTAGAGAGCATGATTTTCGGCTCTACTTTATGAGGAGAGGAGGTAAAACGATGAAGAAGCGCACTATTATTTTCGCTTTTGCTCTGGCGTTGTTGTTACTCACGTCCATCGGCGCAAGCGCCTTGATGCGCTGGCTGTATGTCTCGACATTTGACACGTCACTTAACTTCTCAGGCACGACGGCAAACTGCGGCACTGTCATTACAGCGCACAGCAATTCCGCAACAATTACTGCGACAGCGAGACTTATTCGGATAAATGCCAACGGAAGCGAAACAACGATCAGGACATGGGGCAATTTATCCGGCACAGGAAGGCTTATTTTCTCAGACACTCAAGCCGTAACGAGAGGCTTTACGTATCGGCTTGAAGTCGATGCGACAGTCAGTACGCCGCAAGGCTCGGAAAGCATTTCGGGTTCGTCTACTGCACGTTGCCCGTGAGGGGGGCAATAGTCAAGAGAATAATGTTGAAATGAAAGGAACACAATTATGAAAAAGAAGATAGTAATTTCATTATCTATTACTATTGTTATTCTTGTTTCGATAGCCGCCAATATGTTTGCATCTGCTCAAACTGTGTTCAACACTTGGAATGCGAACTACACATGGATGCAAGCTTGGACCCCTGTTGGGGGGACACTGAGTACATCTTTTTCCACCACCAAAGTTGGTACACTAGTCGATTTTCAACTTAATCAAAGCAACGTTAATGCAATACTCAGCAGAAATTCACAAGGACATTATTTTGGCATAGATTTGAAATGTCACAGAACAGTGCCGACTGCGGCAAGAGCATTAAATGCGCAAGCCATAACCAGTGATCTTCCTAATTTATATATTGACTTTGATGGTTGGCCAGTGCAGTATGAAGCTGAAGCAATTGCTCTCGGGACAGTCACTGCGCGTTATTATTGGGTACACGTTTCTTGGGATGACAATAGATTAGGCACTCACCAGACCGCCAACAACGAAATACACCTGCAAGCGGAAATTAGTCAATGGGCCGGTTGGCCTATTAACGAATATAACCCAGTAGGTCAAGGTGGTGAACTCGGTTACAGAAGACTTGTAGAACTCCCCATCGGACAGCATCCAGGTATGCCATAGAAAAATGGTAGAACACAGTGCAAAACAGATTGATGATGAGCGAACAAATACATAGAATAACTGTAATGGAGGGTAGACATGAAAAACAAAGAGGTCAAAAAAGGCGTATTGTTTATAGTAATCTTAATCATTGCCACTGCTACTGTGAGCGTTGCTGTGGCACACAACAGTTCAAGCATAACATCGGCAGATTTAATGATACCTGTTGTTGGGGTTCCCTTTGACGAATATGTTACGTCTATGGGTGAATTAACAGCCGAGGCCGCAGTTTCCGATGTTAGCGGCATTAATGCAACCATAACTTTTTCCTCTCGGCTCAGCTTTTCTGAACTTGAAAGATATGTCAGTGCCTATAATGTAGAAGCACTCATGTTAGAAATGCGTGGATTTATGCCAGATGGGACAAGAGTGACTACAGGCATTCGCGTTGATGACATTAGCTTTGAAGAAGCAGAGCGAATGGTGAGTAAAATTGCCTATGAACAGAGTTTTACAGTTGCTGGTGTTATCGGAATGAATGCAAGAGTTAATTCATCAGATTTATGTAGACTTCAAGCTGATAACCTTACATTTTTAGCTGATGTGTCTCTTGATGTTCGTTTTCAGCAGAAGAGCACTGAAGGCATTGAGGGCATTAAACCTGTGGAAAACAGGAGTTTCCCTAAATCTCTGGCATGGGAATTGGAAGATTTAAGAATAATTGAATAATTTGCGCATATCATGGCAGATTCGCCCGAATCTGCCATGATATACATAAAGGTTGAACTATGAAAAATCTTACTCACGGAATAATTGTGCAGACAGCATTCTTTTCCTTTGCTTTGTTCTGGCTCTTCTGGTTTTCATTTGGCAACGGCTACAGATTATTGTTGCTTATACTTCTTGTATCATCCATTTGCTATGTTGTATATATGAAGACTCAACCTTTGGGCAAAATGATCATTGGCAGATGCTTGAGAATTCTGTTTTTTATTATATTACTTAGCCTCATTGTTAATAGCCATACACGCAGTTTACTACATCTGCAAAGATATGGCATCTTGGATCAGCACTTAGAGAATTACTTCAATTGGGATTTCCAAATGAAGAGCTTAATAGATAATTTAGTATATTTTAGCTTCTATCGAGCATTTGTAATTTTTGGCAATCCTATCGTATATCTCCCATTTGTTTCATTAACAATAACGCTAGGAGTGTATTCAATTACCACGTCCAAGCGGTATGATGAATTTCATCGAAAAAATAACGTATCAACGGATGACTTAAGTGATGGTAATACTATGGAATCATCGGACTCATTGGTCGAGTCGATGAATAACTTTGCGTTGTGTAAAGTATTGCTTCTTAGAGCGAAAGCTATTAGCCTGCTTATAATTGGAATATTGTTTTTTTTGTTAAATCTGCCGAGTATTTTACATTTCTTTCAGTTTAGAAACAATAGCTTAACGGCAACTGCTGTTGTAATCGACATGTCACGAAACTCTAGCAACTTATTTGTTTTTCGAGGGATGGATATTCAATACATCGTGAATAATGAAGTGTATCATAGCAGTCTGGAGTATTGGGGAATATGGCAGGTTGGGTCAGAGTTTTCGATTCGTTATAATCAGGACAATCCTGACGAAATACTGAGGATTAGGATGTACCATATTGTTGCGCGTATTGCAATACTGGGAATTATTGTTGTTGGCGTGATAATATGGTTTAGAAAATATCGACGTATAAGACGTATAATCAGATAAATACGTTTTTGTTTGTTCGGTTATATCCCACAATGACAAGAAGGAGAAATCGCCATGTCAAGGAGCGCTAAAATGTATCGGTTCATATCATTATCGTTGTTTTTGTTAATAACATTCAGTTTAGCAGGATGCTCCGGACAGTCTGCTCCCACACCGGTAGAGCTGTCATCGTCCGCATTATTGGAAGATGAAGTGCCTGAATTGCCGGCATTTACCTATGAAAACCCGGGGGAAAACGAGTGGGAACTGAAGCGCCTGAGCCTTTCAGAACAGGGCTTCAGTGTGTTGGATAACCGCGGTAACATATCTCGGGAAGAAGGCCTTTTTTTCTGAAAAACAGCTCTGATCCATTTCGGCGTGACGTAGAAGAAAATGACGAGTATCTTATGCAGGCTTTTTGGGTCGGCCTTGATGAGGTTCTCTCCGTAGTTGGCGGGTCAGCTACAGGGTTTTTGGAGTACTATGGAGCATATTATCTTGTGGCAGATGATGAAGATGGTATCGCGCTGTATTCCCTCGGTTTAACAAAGCCGTTTATAGGCTTACTGCCCCTTGATGAATTTTGCAAAAATGCCTGGGCTTTTTACTGTTACATAGAGAACTCTCCCGAAACAATTTACGGGGGCGATGGGCTCAATTTACCAAACCTTACGTGAATCTCTATTGCTCACATGATCGGGCGGATGCTTGCCTGAATCGTCTTTTGAAAACAATGATATGCGCCCTTGCGTTTCCGGTAATCGGGGCTGCAAGGGCGCAAAAAAAGTGAAATAGAGCCGGTTTGTTCTTTGCGTATTTGATCCAGCCTGCTACGCTATTATTGTTTTGCATACAGTAAAACCCCCTTGCCTTTAACCATGCTCTGCAACGTTGGCTCATTTGCAGCCTCTTCGAAAGCTGCTTGTCGGTTTACAGCCAAATCCAGCGCGACTTCTCGCTCAGATAGTTTTTTTTGGACTTGAAACGCCAGTTTGAATGGATCTATTCTGTCTTCGACGATAACCATAAGGTCAATGTCGCTGCATTCGTGCGGAGATCCATAGGCATACGAACCAAAAAGGTATATCTGCAGGACACCCTCCAATGATGAGATATATTCTGTGTACCTGTTCAATGCCGCCTTTTCGATATCATTCACAGTTATCATTCCTCCTTATCGAATCCTTCGCGCCATCAGACAGTTACCATCTCTCGCACTCGTTGTTTTGCGGTTGCCGTGGTATAAAACCGACCGTTTTCGATATCGGCGGATGCTTTTACGTCGCTAAACCAGATACTGAGCGCCTGGACGATTTCCTCATAGCTGACACCCTCCGGCATAGCTGAAACAAGTTCCAGGACGCGCTGTTTATCAGGCATATAGGCCATCTCTTTTACTTCGCGAATAGTTTATATGAAAATATTACATTGCAGACGGTCTTTTGTCAATTACCAAAAACGGGAAGTGCTTTTTTAAAAATTACTTTTTTTAAAGTTAGAATTTGACAACCCTCGCCTGTTTACACACCAAAAGGTGTTATAATTCCAGTTCTACTAGGGCAAGCAGGGGGACGGTTCATCTGCTTGGCATTCCGCTTTTAGTTTTTCACTTCAGTGCAAAGCAGAAGAACCGTCCCCCTGCTTGGGGTCCAACGCAATGGAACGCAAATGGGACGTGAGAAACCGTCCCCTGACACCGTGCAGTTTTTAAGATGAGTACATGACCACTGCGGCTTGTCCGCCTTAGTTTATAAATCCACAAACATGATTTTCTGTCCCTTCGTGTCAAGAATTTTCACTAAATCATCCGGTGAAATAAAAACCGTGGCGGTATTGTCGTTCGGGTGCACACCTATAAACTCATAGTCTTTCAACTCACTGTCAATAATAACAGTGACGGTATTATCCTCGTCATTGAGAGCGCCAAACGGCGTGACTTCGCCTTTTCTGAGCTTCAGATATTTATACAGATCATCTTCGCCGGCAAATGACAAAGGCTTACTTTCGATTTTCGTCCGCAGTTCTTTGAGATTCGCGCTTTTATCTTTTTGCATCAAAACGAGATAATAATTTCGCTTCTTATCATCGCGGATAAACAGGTTTTTCACCACTTTATCCATGTGCGTAAGTTGCAGGCGCTCCATTTCTTCTATTGTAAATACGGCGGGGTGGTCAATGATTTCATAGGGAACTCGCGTCTTGTCAAGTAAATCAATAATGCTGTTTTTGTTTAGAGCAGACATAGATCAACAGCCTCCGTCCGGTTTTGATGATTCGTATAAACTGTATTTACCCCGGGGCAAAGCCCCGGACTCCGCATATTCCATGATAACATTTTTCAGCGGGCTTGTGTAGACTAAAACTCTTGTTTTTAAAAAGGTTTTTAAAAAAGGTATTCTAACGTGGCAGGCATATCTGTCAAGGATTTTTTGATTGCGGTTCTGCACTGCGTGGGGTATAATATGGACGAAAGGCATTGTAATGGGAGGTTTCAGTAATGCTTACAAAAATTGATGCCCAAGAACTGCTTGCGGGTAAAGAAGCAAGGGAGAAATACTCGGGCAACAATTATTATGATGAGCTAAGAGTTGGGTGTACTTGTGTATGAAAGTATTTCTCGTAATAACTGTTTCTTTTTTACTGGCTGTGTCGGGATGCTGCGTTGCGATGCCATCCGATATGGACAGTGGGGAATATTTAGGTGACTTTTCAGTACAGCGACCACTTGAGCAAAATACGTATAATGAAAAACAGTCCGACATCTCTTCCGATGAGCAGTTGCCTGAACACAATGTAGGCCATGAGGGACACCCGGATAGTCCATCCGACAAAGGACTGCCTATACACAATATCGCCGTCGACGAGTCAGTTGAACAGTTGCCTGTACACAAAAACAGATTAGCTGCGGGGGCAGGTCATGTTTTATTTGTGGCTGATGACTATTCATTGTGGGCATGGGGAAATAATACTTTTGGGCAAGTAGGCAACGGAACAAATGAAGATCAGTTTACCCCTGTGAAAATTATGGATGATGTGGTTTTTGTTCATGCAAACGCGAACTCGTCGATGGTAATACAGAGCGATGGTACTTTGTGGGCTTGGGGTGATAACAACGAGGGGCAACTCGGTGATGGAACTAAACAGAACCATAACGAGCCCGTAAAAATAACAAAAAACGTCGTCAGCGCTTCTGTGGCAGACTGGTTTTCTGTTTTTCTTATGTCTGACGGCAGCCTTTACGGAGTTGTTGATCCGGAGACGCGTATGACCTATGATCCGGCCACGCAGGCACACAGCCCTACGTGGCCACCCTTTTTCCTGGACAGCATTACGCTTGATGAACCCTTGATTCCTGTTAAGCTCATCGAGGATAGAGTTCGCTATGTATCCGCAAGCTCTGCTCATATTATGGTTATCAAAGATGATGATACATTGTGGGGATGGGGATCCAACATTGAGGGGGAAGTCGGCATCGGACCATTCTATTACACGGATGAGAGTTGGGGGTATGTGCCGATATATGAACCATCATTCATAATGGCTAATGCGGCATATGTTTCAGCAGTAGGATCAGGCACATCCGTAGTCACTAAAGAGGGGGAATTGTGGTCTTGGGGCAGGGATTTTCTTTTGACCTCCTCCCAAATGATAAGCAGCGGAGTGCCGGTCAGGGTGATGGATAATGTCGCTGTAATACCATCGGCCGCTCAAATCGGATTAACGATAACAAATTGCGGGGATTTACTCGGTTGGGGTTGGTTTCATTATGATCCTGACGGAGATTCGCAAATCCCTGCGCCAACCATTGACGACCCGCTAAAGCTGATGGAAAATGTGACAGAAGCAGTCAGTGGCGGAGGGTACTATATTGCTATTAACACAAATGGTGAATTATTAGCCTGGGGATACAGCAGTTGGGGTCAGTCGGGCATTTTTGATGCAACGCATTATGTTCCGGTTGCTGACCCGATTAGAATCGGTTTGTCTTTTTATGGTTGATTATCCGTTTTGCCATAAGCAGACGAACGACCGCCGCCGGTTTTGATTAAATATCCACTGACCACAAGCGAGGCCAGTGTGCGCTCTATCGTTATCTTGCTGATGTCCGGGCAGGCTTCTATAATATCCCTTTTTGTGATTTTACC
>Ga0099364_10002114_pt1 | contig 32020 bp, 26 predicted proteins | sample TergutTh196P3_FD_73070 | JGI IMG/M metagenome (GOLD analysis project Ga0099364, IMG submission 73070) | Microcerotermes parvus P3 segment gut microbial communities from Pointe-Noire, Republic of the Congo - Th196 P3 | ecosystem: Host-associated > Arthropoda: Insects > Digestive system > Gut ... | reverse complement strand
CCATGAGGATGATTTTGTTCAGCACAACCTCACCCCCTATTCGTCCAAACAGATAATCAAGCTGCGCAGAACGCTGTCGGTAATGCGGTAGACACGGTCAAGCTCGGCGGGGAAATCGGGCGTGGATTCAAAGTTGATGAGGGTATAGTACCCTTCGGCATGGTCGTCGATTTCGTAGGCGAGCCTGCGCTTCCCCCAAATGTCCACTTCGCCGAGTTCGCCGTGCTGAGCGATTAGCGATTTGAACTTCTCAACGGCGGCGGCAGTGTTTTCCTCGCTCAGTGTGGGGTTGAGGATAAAGATGGTTTCGTACCTGCTTTTGACTTTTGCCATGGTTTAAGACACCTCCTTACGGACTATTGGCCCCGCAAAGCAGGGCAAGGAGCTACACCTTTAAGGTGCGCTAGAACATTATACAGAAGTGAGGAGGGCTTGTCAAGGAAAATTTTCAAGTTTTTGGGGGTGATAATTGAAAAGCGTCCCTGCTTGTGGTATACTATCCTTGTAGTCGGGTCTTTTGCATTGTATAGCAGGGAGGGGTGGAAGGCTGTGAGGAAACAGAAAATCTATTTGGAAACAACACTTTTCAATTTTTATTTTGATAAGGACAGGGGCTTCGCCCACGCCGACACCGTTAAGCTCTTCGAGGAGATAGCGGCGGGGAAGTATGAGGCGTTCACTTCGCGCTTTGTGATTGATGAATTGAACAATGCACCCGAAGCCAAGCGCGATAAAATGCTGAGCCTTATTAGAGAGCATGACATACCCATTCTTGAAAATACCGATGAAGCCGCGAGAATCGCGAACCTCTATATTGCTGAAAAAATCATTCCGCATAAGTACAGAACGGACGGCTTGCACATCGCCATTGCAACGGTGAATGACCTAGATATGATAATCAGCATGAACTTTCAGCACATCGTCAAGCGCAAGACGAAAATCGGCACAGGGAATATCAACGCATTGAACGGCTACCGTGCCGTGGAAATCTATTCGCCGATGGAGGTGGTTGAAGATGAAAACGATTAGCACAATCGAGCAGGAGGTCAATCAAATCCGTCTTGCTATTTACGAGAAGATAAAGGACATGACCCCCGCGCAAGTCACCGAGTATTACCGCAAGAGCGGCGAGGCCACCGCCCAGAAATACGGTTTCAAAATAATCGCAAGCGCAAAAGAACCCGCGCAATCCTAAAAGGCAGGGAGAATGATACCCATGAAAACAACAAAAATCCTCGCGCTCACCCTTGCGCTGCTCATGAGCGTCACATTAGCGGCTTGCTCAAACGGCAACAACAACACTTCGGGCGGCAGTACCAACACGCCGCCGCCATCGGAAACGCCGTCCGCGCCGTCATCGAACGGGGCGCAGGGCAGCGGCGGTAACGACCCCGGCAACAGCGGCATATTTAATGACGGCACTGATGTTCCTGACAACGGCACACCGCCGTATGTAGAGCCGCCGCTTGAAAGTCACAGGGGCGACAAGGGGTATTTCTATGCGGAAACCGATGATTATATCGTTTTTACGGAGGAACATACCGATTATGTCATGAACATTGATGTGACAATTTACAGCCTCGTCACCTTCCGTTATATCGAGGAGGCGGATGTTGCTGGGCGTCGTATGTATAAAACAGTATTCCCCGGCAATGATGCGGCTAATGAGGCGGCCAACGCCTATGCCGAGAATAATGTTAGCGGGTTTACGGTCGTGGATAACGTCGTTTATGGTATGCCCTTCGCTTGGCCGGAACCTCCCCCCATGGAACGCAAGGCGGATATTATCAGCCGCTTGGATGACGCGGGGCGCGTTTATTATCTTTCGACGCCGAGCGGCAACGGCGGCGACCCCGGCACGACCTACGGCACCATCCCCATGCCGGACGGCTTTCCCGAAAACCCCGGCGATGCGGAATTTTTCAATCCCGTGACGGACGACTATCTCATCCTGCATAACCCGGAGGCAGCTTCGTTGGTCGGTGAAAAAATTTATTACTTGGTTTCTTATGACAGGTCCGGCGAACCCGTGCAATGGGTCACCAAAGTCATCTGGCCCAGCGCTGATGTTGTTCCAACTGGCTGGGACCAGGAGGGATGGGGTCCTCGTGTCGCGGTGGAGGGCGTTGTCGTGGAAAACGCCGGCTTCCATGATAGCATGGCGATGTTTGTTGAACGGGGGTATGATATACCGCAAGCGCTGCGGAGCAATTATCTGCCGCCGACCAAGGACAGCGCTGATTTTACTTCTACCGAATACACCCGCCAAGGGGTTACTTCCGAGTACAGGCGCAATGAGGGTGGTTACATCATCATAACAAACACTGGTTATATAATAGGTCCCGCCGCCGAACATTTCTATTTTTCCAAACCGTAAGCAACCACGGCGCATCACACAGAGCGGCTAAACGCCGCTCTGCGCAGACCGTACAAAAAAGCGCCCATCGGGCGGCCGGGGTCACTCCCCGGCCGCCCGCGTTTTTCTTATTTCTTCTTTGGTTTGGGCTGGACCGGCGCTTCCATCACCGGCGCGTCCTTTTCCCGGCTTGGAGCGTCTGGCCCCGTGTTGGCCGTGACCGTCCGCGCCCGGGGTCTCTCGCCGCCCTCCAGGGTCAGCTCGTCGGCGGTCAGGGAACTCTTAATGCCCAAAAATTCGGATACCGTGCCGGCCAAGCCGCGGAGCTTCTCCAGCCCATAGTCCAGATAATACGCCAGATAGTCGAAAACCGTGCCCAGCCTGTCCGGCTCCCTGGCCGTCACGTCAAACTCATTCCGCACCACGGTCAGCCGGGTCTTTTCCTGCCCTTGCAGGGTTACGCAGACATCCTGGGGGTTGTTCATCAGCGCTTCGGCCAGCTTGTTTTTCATCCAGATTTCACGGGTGGTCAGCACACCGATGGGGTTGCCGCCGCTGTCCTTGCATTCGGCCCGGCTGCCGATGCTCTCGTCGGCCAGCGCCCGCAGGCTCTTCCCGCCAATCCATATCCGCGTGTACGCCTGGTTCATGTCCTGCCCGAGATGCCGCAAAAACCCAAGATTCTCGTCAAATACTCTGGCGCAATAATCATTGTGTTTATTACAGGCGGTAATGTCTCCGTGTTCCCGCAGGGTCTGCTGGAAGGCCGCGGCGGCCTCGTTAAACGCGGCGCGGGGGTCTGTTTCCCGGTGGTAGTTGGGCAGCCGCACCGACAAGGAGCCCGGGGCCTTTTCAAAGCTGGCGGGATACGCCCGCAAGGCCTCAATATCCTCCTTCAGCAGCTTCTCCGCGGTGTCCCGCTCGTGCTTGTACACGTCCTTCAGCAGGTCCATGGCCTTAAAGAACTCCCGTTCATCCACAAAGGTTTGGATGCCGATCTCCTTTTCGTACTGCCTGTAGTTCTGTTTCAGGTCGTCGATAAACTCCGTCCTCAGCCGGGCGTCGGTCATTTGCCCCAACCGGCCGAAGGCGTTTTTCAGGACGAAGCCGCGCCGCAGATGGTGCTCGGTATACCTTTCCGGCTGGGCAAAGAGACCCCTGTTCAGCCGTTCAATCTTATCCTGCGCGTCTTCGGACGCCTCGGCAAAGGACTGCATTAGGCCGTAATCCTCGGGATGGATCGTGACCCCGTCCTTAAAGGGCTGCTTGGCGATGTGGGATTTTCCGTACCGCGGTCCTGTTTTGTCGTTTTGGTACTGCTCCTCCAGCGCCGCTTTTTTCCGGGCGATAAAGCGCTCCTCAAGCTCCGCCCAGCGCCGCTTTTGCTCTTCCGTCAGGCCCATAGCCTCTCCTCCCTTGTCAGATGTATTTTAGGGTTTACCGTCCGGGGGGCGGCGGCTGGTTCTGGGTCCTGGGCTGGTCATAGGCCGCCTTCACCTGGTCGAGGGGCTTGCCCGACAGCGCCGACTCCAAGCCGGTCACAAGCTCCCGGTAGACCTTTTGGAAGAACTCCGCGATGGAATCGAAGAAGCCGGGCCTGTCCCGCACGGACTCCTGCTGTCCTTTCAGCGGGTCCGTCAGCTCGTCGGGCGAAATTTCCTGGCTGTTGGCGGCCAGCCCTTTTTCCACGCGGTCCAGCAGAATCTGGACGCTCTTTGTGCAGAGCTTGAGGTTTTTGTCGCTTTCCGCGATTTCCGTATTGAGCGATTGCTTGAAATACGTCGTTTCTTCCTCGTTCAGCGTCAGGCCGAGCTGGTTGAAATAGTTGTCAAAATCGCCGGAGATCTCCTTTAAGTAGGCGTTCTTGTTGCGCAGGAGCGCCAGGTCCGCGTATTCCAGGCAAACCTTGGTCTTCAGCGAGACGTCCCATTCGTCCCCGCAGCGGATGCGGGACAGGCGGTTTAAGTCCTCAATGTCATCGCCGTGGAAGACCGATTGGTTGTCTCCGTAGGTCTTGTAGCGCATATCGTCGGTCGGCGTGCGCCCGGACACGTAGCCGCCGCCCTTGACCAGACCGACAAGCTCATCAAACCTCTCGGGGTTTTCAATCGAAGCCCCGCTTTGCTGGAGCTGCTGGTCAAAAAGAAGCTTGCTGCTGGATTTTTGGAGAAAGCTGTCTTCCAGCGTTTTGATTTTCTGGACCTGCTCGGGGGTAAATTCTTGCATGGCTGCTCACTCCTATTTTTGTGTTTTTGGGATCCCTACTTGCGCGTGGGGGCCGAACGGACCGGAACATCCAGGATTGTGCCTTTTACCTTTTGGTTGTAGTCCGCCTGCACCTTGGCGAGCGGGTCGCCCGAAAACGCGGACACGATGCCCGTGACCAGCTCCCGGATAATCGACTTGAAGATATCGCCGGCCGAGTCCATGAACGAAACCCTCCCGTTGCCGAGGTTTGCGGGCTTCTCGTTCTTCACGTCGTCCTTCAGGTCGTCCAGCGAAATGCCGGTTTTGGTGTTCTTATCAGGCTCTTGAGGGCTGACGTTGGCCGGCTGTTCTGCCTCTGGATACGCCACGACCTGCTGCTCCACGATCAGATTCTCGATCACCGGCCGCTCTACCTCCGGCTGCGGCAGCGGGCGTTTGCCCGTGCTGGAGACCAGGCCGGTTACCTCCGTTTGGAGCTTGGCTTCTTTTTTCTGGATGTAACTGTCGAAGGACAGCGCGTTGTCGGAGAGCCGGTTCGACAGGAACTCCTTCTCCTCCTTTTCCAGCGGCGGCGGGCTCATCCCGATGCTGTCCATATAGGTGTCAAAGTTGTTCACGACATCCTGGAGAAAGTCCCGCTTGTAGCGGATTTTGCCCAGCTCGGCCAGGCTCATGCAGGTTCTGCTCACCTCGGAGCTGTTCTTGCTCTTGGTGTCCAGCTCGGACAGCTGATTGACCAGCTCGAAGTCGGCGGCGTGGAAATACGGCGCGTTGTAGCCGAGGATCGAGGTGTTTTTGCCCAGCTCCTCAAAGCCTATGGCGTGCAGCTTTTCCATGCCCTCAAAGGCTTGCTTTGTCTCCTCGCAGCGCGCGTCGGTAAACTCGACCTCCAGGGCCGTCAGTTTCGCGAAATGGCTCTCGTTGAGTTCTTTCATGGTTTCTGTCTCCTTTTCTCTCTATATTTTGGGGAGTTAGTTCTCTATATGCCTCTATACGCGCCGGGGTGCGTTACCGCTCACTTTTGGAGGGGCGGCGAGGCTTTGCTCAAAACGGGGCTGTTCTGCTTCTGCTCAATAAAGCTCTGCTTGGGCTCCTTGTAGCGGCTGTCCAGCCGGTTTGAGGCGTCATAGTAGTCCCTGCTGATTTCGTAGTGGTTGCCGTATTTGAACACCTCGATGGGCGCGTCCTCGGATTTTTCCCCGGTCATTGAACTGATTTCGAGGGTAGAGTCGCGGGAGACCTCCGGGCGGGTTTCCTCGAAATTGTACACGTTGATCTGGATGTCCTTTCCCAGCGTCGAGGAGACCAGGAAGGGCACAAAATCGCCGGCGGTGGCGTTCCAGGCTCCCATCGTGCGGACCAAATCCCGCATTTCGTCAAAGGTGACCGACTCGCCGCCCGCGCTGAAGTCATCGCACAGCCCATTGACCAGGTCCTTGTTGTTGTCCATCCACGCCACGGTCCTGGCGCGCAGGTCCTTGACCTCGTCATACGTGTCCTCGGACAAGGCGTTTTTGTGGTATAAGCCCCCCGAGCGGATGACCGAATGGAAGAAGCAGTCGCCGTCGTTCGGGATGGTGGCGTTCTTATCCCTGATCTGTCGCAGCGTCTCCAGATTCAGCTGCTTTTCGGAAAGGGAGTCCTTGGAGCGGTCCGTTGGGAGGGGGGCGGTTTCCCGCGAATAGGGGTTGGTGATCTCGAAGGACGGGGGCGGGGGCGCGGGAGGCGCGGGCCTAAACAGCTGGCTCAACCCGTCCAGAATCTGCCGCCATAGGCTCGGCCTTGCCTGCGGCGGGCCGCTCTCCGGTCTCGCCCGCGGCGGCTCCGCCTGCTGGCGCTCGCGCATCCGTTCCGCGCGCACCCGCAGCTCTTCCTCACGCCGCTTGGGTTCATTGCGCCGCAGCTGCTCGTGCCGCCGCCGCTGCTGTTCGCGCCGCCGATCGTCCATGCTCTGCGAGACGGAGTCGTTTCCGCTCTGCGGGGAAGGCGCTTTCTGGCGTTTGCTTTCGGCGGCCAGGTCCTCGACCAGCCCCTTATAGTCCTGGAATTCCTTCTCGCCCGCGTGCAGCGCGGGGGTATGCTTTTGGGTAAAGGCGAGGAAGCTGGCATTGATGGCCTGGGCCGTATCGCCCTTCGGCAGCACGCCCTCCTGCATCATGCCCTTCACAAAGGCAAAGTCCCGCATCAGGTTATTGTTCTCGGCCAGGTCGGACACATGGCCCACAAAGGAAAGCCATTGCTCCTCCCCCAGATAGCCCGGCATACGTTTGACGGAGTCGTCCAGGAACGCGGAGCGCGCGGTAAAGGCGTTGTACTCCGTTTTGAAGGGTTCCTTCAAAAACTCCTGGAAGTCGTCAAAGCTCTGGGTGTGGAAGTAGCCCTTCACCTGCCCGATCAGGGCTTTTAGGTCCGCCTTCACGCTCTCGTCCATGCTGGCCGGGGCCGTCTTTTGGGGTTCGGGCGGCGGATTGACGCTGGGCGCTTGCTTTTGCTCCTGCGTTTCCGGGGCCGTCAGCGTGCGGAATTTCTGTTCAAACTCGGCAAACTCCTTCTCGTTTTCCTGGATCGCCGAATCAAAGGATTTCCTCATATCGCTGTAGCTGACGTTGATTGCGGTGATGATGTTCTCGTCTGCCAGCAGATTGCCCTCCACGATTTGCTGGATGAGGGCATAGTCGCGCAGAACCTCGTTTTGCTCGGAGAGGCTGTAGATTTGGTCGTCGCCGAGGTCCGGACCGCCGGTTTCCTCCTGCGTGAGCAGGGTGTCCGCGGCTTCGCTGAGGAACTGGGCGCGGCGGGTCAGCCTGTCGTACTCCGTTCTTTGCGAATCGTTCAAAAAATTGGCGTATTGCTCATAATCGGGGCCGATGGTACGGATCGTATTCTCGACAAAATCCCGCAGCACGGCGATTACAGCTTCCTGCATCCCGTTCGCCTCCTTATTTCTTGGGTTTCAGCGTTCCGCTTTTCATCTCAACGGGGTCTTTGCGCATCTGAGGCGCGGGCTGGTCGGAAATTTCCACTTGCTTTGCGGGGGTGCTTGGCTTGACAAATTGACTGCTGACGTCTTCTTTTGGGGCGTCCAGATAACCGCTGAACGCCTGTGAAATGACCTTGGCGTCGAGCGTTAGGCTCGTGCACTGGGTCATCACCTGTGTGCTGTGGTCGGCATATTGATTCTCCAGCGCGTCCCTCCCGGTCAAGGTGTTGGAAACGGGGTACTCCTTGCCGTCCTTGATCTCCACCGTCTCCTGCACGTATTGCATGTCCTTGACGCTGAGGCCGAGGTCCCTGTAGGTTTCCTTGCCGCGCACCAGTTTTTCGGAGGTGGGAAGCCATTGCTGATTCATTTGGGTACGTGTCAAGTCCGCCGAAGTAATCATTTCGGGTTGCGAAAACTTCTCCGAAGCCACGAAGTCGACGGTTTCGACATAGGGGATGACGCATAAGCCCATCGCCGTCTCAACGTCCTTGTGGAATTCAAACTCCTGCTTTTGCTCGGGTGTGAAGGTATGCCTCAGCGTGGAGAGATAGGTCCGGTGGTTGTGCGAGATGCCCTTCAAAACGGCCAGCTTCGCGTATTCGTCCAGCGTCCCGTGCAGATCGGACAGATTGCCGGAGGGCATCTTCTGGTCTCCCATCGCGCGGCCCATTTCCAGGAACGTATTGCGCAGCTTGCCGATCTCCGGCGAGTTCCGCATCAGGTTTGCCGTGGCTGTCTCGATGGCCTTGGCGGCGTCGATATTCCGCTGCCGCTGGATGGCGGCCTCCACCTGCTCCGCCAGCTGCTCTTGGGTCAGGTCCTTGACTCTGCCAGGGTTCTGCGCCACGTAGTTTTTCTGAAAGCTCTCCCGGTCCAGCATACGGTCAAAGAGCTGGTTGGAGGTTTCCTCCGCCTCCTGTTTGGCCTTCAGGACGGGCTCGGCGGCCTCGCGCAGCAGGGTGTAGAAATCGTTGGCGTATTGGATTTTCTTTGCATCATGGGCCGGGTCGCTGGAGACGACCTGCTCCAGGGTCAGGCCGCGGTGCAGCATATACAGGTTCATTTCGAGGTCGACCTCGGAGGGGCGGGGGTCGAAGGTGAACACCGCGCCCCATTTGGCCCGCTGTTCGCGCGCGGTCTCGCCGCTCAGGAGGGTGTCCCCGTCCTTGATGTGGTCGTTGTACAGGGCGGAGTTGCGCGCCTCCAGCTGATTGTAGGCTTCCACGGCTTTCATGAGCGGCTCCCGCTTGTCAAGGGTTTGCTTGACCTGCCGGGCGCGTTCGCCCAGGGCGTCGGCGATTTTGCTGTGCCGCTCCTTGCGGGCGTCGGCGCTTTCGTTATGGAGACCGCGCGCCTTTTCGGCGTTCGTCATTTTGTCTGCCGGGATCGAAAGCCCGAAAAACTGTCTGACCTTGTCCCAAAACCCGAGCCGGGGCTTGGCTTCCTTGAGGCGCAGGTCGGCCTGCACCGCGGTGGGCGGCGTGGCTTTGAGCCCCTCGGGCGTCCGTTCCACGCCGCAGAATTCCACCTTTTTATCGGCATCCATCAGGGCGCCGATCACCGCGGCCTTCATGGCCTCCTGGGAGCGCCCCATGCCGACAGCGCTCGCGTTGTAGCCGAAACGATCGCGCACGCTTTGGCCGTCGATGAAGATCATGTCGAACTCATCCAGGCCGTTAGCCCGCATCAGCTCCCGCTGCTCATCGGTATACGCCGCGCCGAAGGTCGCGTCATACACGCCGGCGCCGTATTGCGCCGTGTTGGGACTATCCATATTCTTGACTGCGCGGCTGTATGTTTTGACATTGACGCCGCGGGCCGCGGGAATCTGGAAATTAACGATACGTTCCGGTTTGGGCATAGCTGTCTCCTCTTTTCCGTTTGGACGGCGGTGAGCCGTCCTTTATACGCTGCGCTCCTTGGGCTGCGAGACTTTGGCCGGTTCCGTGACGGTCGGGCCGCTCAGGGTATGGTCTGGGTTGAGGGTCGGCAGGTCCGGCCCGATGATTTTCAGCGCTTGCAGGATGCTCTTGCCGAACGCGACGGCCGAGTTGACCATGTCGGTGATCGAATCCCAGAACGAGGGGCTCCGGCTGGGGGTGGGGTCCTTGAGGTCGTTCATGTCGATTTCTTCTTTGTTCACCATGACAAAGTCGTGATCGGGGATGTCAATCTCGATGGCCTGCGGCTCCTCCTGGACCATAGACGGCTGGGACTGCTCCGGGTATTCGATGGCGAGGAGTCCCGATTTTTTGGGGGCTTGCGATTGCTGGGGAGATTCGGGGGCGTCAAGCTCAGGATCATTGAGGTCCACGGTCCTCTCCGGGCCTTCGAGGGCGCGGAGCTGGATGCCGCTCTTGTCCGGGCCGTCCGACTTCTTGCCCGTCTCGTCAATGAGTTCATAGGTGACGCCGCCGATGGTAATCCTCACGCCGTTTTCGAGAATGTTAAAGCCCTTGTCCGGGAACTGCTGGCCAAAGAAGCCGTCGAAGGCTTCCTGACGCCGCTTTTCCACATCGGCGTTGAAGATGTGGAAAAATCGGCTTTCCTTAAACTCGGGCTCATGGGCGTACTGCACCACCCCGTTGGAGGTCACCGTGGGTTCGCCCTTGAGGTCGTTGGAGAACTGGCGGACGGAGTTGTCGATGTAGAGCTTGTCGGCCTGAATCTTCGCGTCGCCGCGCCGCTTGACCTCCGTCAGCGTATCCAGCGCGCGCTGCTTTTCCACATCGCTCAGGTTCAGGCTGGCGGCGACATTGTCTATGCCGGAGATGAGCTTGCCGAGGAAGGCGTTCTTGGTCCGCAGCAGGGACAGGTTTTGGAGCGAGCTGTAGCATTGCTTCTGGTATTCGCCGACCGAGGCCTTGAGGGTGGCGTTGGCGGGATCGACATCCTTTTCCATGTCCCTCAAAATCCGCAGGGTGGCCATATCGTCCGTGTGGTACAGGGTTGGCTTCGGCGGCATTTCCTGGGGCTTGAGACCCGGCACGTCGCCGTTCATCGCGCCCTTCTGCTGGAAGAACAGAGCCTGAATGTTCATCTCCGTGGTCAGGTATTGGTCCTCGACCGTTTTCATGTTCTGGAATACTTCTTTTCCTAAGCCCGGCATAGGGATACCGTCCTTTCTGTTCCCGTGGGAACCATCAAAATTTGGGGATGCGGGTGCGGGTGCTTGCTTCTATATACGGCGTTTCCGCTGTTATAGCTCACATGACCGTCAAACAATGGACAGCACGCTGGAAAATCCGGTGATGTCGAAGATTTCGCGGACCATTTGGTTGGCGCCGCTGATCGAGAACTGAACCCCGCGGGCCCGGGCCTTCTTTTCGGTCATCAGCAGGACGCGCAGCCCGGCGCTGCTGATATAGGTCAGGCCCGTGAAGTCAAACACGAGGTCTTTGCTCAGGGTGTCCCAGGCGGCTTCCAGCTCGCGCTGGAGCCGGAGGCCGCTTTCGGCCTCCAATCGGCCCTCTATGGCCCAAACGATGGTTTTTCCGTCTGTTTTGGTGATGGTCATCGGCGTTTCCCCCTATTAAAATAATTTTTGCAGCTCTTTGGAGGCGGTGATGCGGACGCGGGTGCGGTTGCCGGGGCTGGTGACCACAAAGGCTTGGCCGCGCCCGTTGTTGATGATCTCCTCCTGCTCGCTCTCGTTGATGGCGCCGGCTTTTTCATAGAGGCGGCAAAGGTCGTGCATGTCGTTGGGCGCCAGGGCGAAGATGAAGGAATACTGGCTGGCGTTGATGATGGCCGTCGATTTGCGGGCGATTTCCTCGCTGCCGACAAAGTCCTTGATGTTCTGCGTGATGACGGCCTGCATCCCGTTGTATTTGCGGATGCGCTTGGCCAGCTGGAACATAAAGTCCAGGGCGATGGGGTATTTGGTGTCGATGAAGACGTGGGCCTCGTCGATGACGACGATGATCTTGCGGTTTGCCTCGTAGCGGATGTTGTAGTCGCGGTTTTTGATGATCTCGTTGTCCAGCCATTTCAGCACCAGCAGCATCTGCGCGTTGGCGATGATGTTGTTTTTGTTGGCCAGCAGGGACTGGAAGTTGAAGACCACAAAATTCTCGTTGGTGGTGACGGTGGCTTCCCCGTTCCAGAGCATGGCGTTGCGGCCCTCGCCGGCGAATTTGGCGATGTGGGTCAGCAGGATGCGCAGGTTTTCCCGGCCGAAATCGCTTTGCGAGGTTTGGAACGCGCTCAGGAGGCTGTCGTAGAGGTCGTCGAAGGTGGGGAAATCGCCCGGCTTCAGCGCGGCGATGTTGGTCTGGGCGTCGATGCCCTTGCTTTCGTAGGTCCGGCTGATGTTGGTGTTCAGGATTTCCATTTCGTCGGCCCCGATGTCGGGCAGGATTTGGCGGAAGAATTCCTCCAGGAATTGCAGGTGGGCCGAGTAGCTGCTGTTCGCGCCGCCGGCGTCCGCCTCCTCGTCCTCCTCGTCGATGCTGGGCACGATGTGGAACGGGTTGAGACGCCCCGTTTTGGAGCTGCCCACGTCGATGATTTTGCCGCCCATCTTTTTGGCGATGCCGAGGTATTCGTTTTCCGGGTCGAGGATGAAGACCTTGCTGTCCTCGGCCGCCAGGTTGGCCAGGATGGTCTTGGTGGCAAAGCTCTTGCCGCTGCCGGATTTGCCGATGATGACCATGTTGCTGTTGACGTGGTCGTGGTCGCGCTTGAAGAAGTCAATCAGCACCGGGGTGCGGCCGCTGCTGCCGATCATGATGCCCTTCTCGTCGTGCAGGACGCCGTGGACGAACGGGAACACCGCCGCCACGCTGGTGGAGTGGATGCCCCGGGACTGGCCGGAGAAGGGGTCGTAGGCCGACACGCAGCCGCCCGCGTAGGCGTCAAACTGCTGGAACATCATATCCTCGGAGCGGAAGCCCTCCTCGTTGAGCATCCGGCGCACTTTCTTTTTTACCGTGATTCGTTCGCCTTTTTCCCGCTCGTAGATGGTGAGGAAAATGTTGACCTCGAAGAGCGTCTCGCTGTCGTTTTGCAGCAGCATCAGCAGGCGGGTCAGGGTTTCGATATGCTCGTTTAGCTCGATGACGCGGCTGGTCTTGCCGGTGGCGGCGGACTGGCTGCGTAGCTCGTCGATGGCGCGGTCGATGCGGCGCACCGCCTTGTACTTGTCGACCGGCTTCATTTTCATAACGACCTTGGTGTTGGGGATGTCGAACAGACGCCAGCCCCAGGCGTTGCCGACGGCGGTGGGGTAGTTGCTGATGCGCAGGGTGTAGGTGTTGAGCGCGTCCACGGTCTGGCGGCGCGCGAAGAACTCAATTTTCTCCGGCATGATCCAGTCCATGTAATCCTCCGGCTCGAGGTTCGGCGCTTCCCGCTCGTCAAATTCGAGGGTGTAGCCGTATTTGCAGAACGCGGCCAGCTCCGGCTCGGTCAGGACGCGGCATTTCAGCTCCTGCGCGGACAGGAGGCCGGCGGCGGCCTGGGTGATTTCCTTGAGGGTCTTTTTGTCCTTTTCAAAGAAGACCAGGTAATAGCAGGGAGTGACCACCGTTTTCTCGGTGTTGAGGCGTTGGAGCGCCTCGATGCGGCCGCGCAGGACGTCGGCGCGGAGTTTTAGCTCGTCCTCGGAGACCAGGCCGTTGGTGTAGGAGGACTTCAGCGCCTCGATTTTCTCAAACTCGCTTTCGATGCAGCGGTCGTAGTTGACCGGGCGGTCCAGCTTGACCAGATTGACCATCAGGTCGCCAGACTGCCGGAGGGCCGAGCCGAGGACGCGGTCGATGAGGGTGTCCTGCCGGTGCTCGCTGTAGAAGCGGAACTCGACGGAGGGCACCTCCAGGACCTGCGCGAAATAGTCGTCGCTGAACTCGATGCACCCGTCGCCGAAGCCGGTGAAGGGCATGAGGGCGCGGATATCCGCGCCCTTCTTGGGGGCGTTTTTGGTATAGACGTGCCGGATGCTCAGGTGCTTGAAGAGGTTGAGCAGCATCATGTACGTCTTCTCGCTGTCGATGCGCACCAGCAGGACGCCGAACAGGACCGCGGTAGCCAGCATGAGCCAGAAGCGCGAGGGGATGTTGGAGGTGAACAGGACGACCGCGAGGATGACCCCCAACAGGCCGATGACGGCGTCGGGCAGGTCAATGCCCTTGTAGAACTCGATTTTTACGCGGGTGTTTTTCGGGATGATACGCATACGCGCCGCCTCCAAATGTTTTATTCTTCCTCTGAACCGCCGCCGTCTCCGCCGCCGCCGCCCGCGGCCGCGTCGGTGACGGCCTCCGCCGCGCCCTTGACGGCCTCTGAGGCCACGCTGGTCGCCATGCTGCCCATGTCGGCGAGCATATCCAGCCCGCCGGTCGCGGCGTTCACGCCCAGCTTGAGGGCCGCCTTGCCCGCGCTCTTGGCCGCGGCCCAGGCGATTTTCAGGCCGCCCGAGGCGATGCTGCCCGCCGTGCCCAGCACCATCGTCTCATCGCTCTGGCCGTCGGGGTTGAGCATTTGCGCCAGGGTTCCGGCGTTTTTGTAGGCGCTGTAGACCATGCCGAAGACAAAGAGGAATTTCAGCAGGATGTCGCCGAGGGGATCGGCGGAGAAGACCACGCCGGAGCTGAGGAAGGGAATGATGATATAAATGATGATCTTATACGACAGCAGCAGCCCGTAGCCCGTGAAGAAGCAGGGGATAAACGAGCGCAGCCAGCGCATAAACATCTCCGGGTCGCCCAGGGCCATCGTGGCCACGAAGAGCGGGGAGACAATGTAGTGCAGCACGATGCCGAACAGGCTGACGATTAACAACACGAAGATGAACACATAAATCGCGCCCAGGGCCACGCAGAGGAAGATGCCGGAGAGCGAGTCAATCAGCCCCAGGTTGAAGTCGCGTTTGACGGCGGCCACGTTGTCATAGCGCTTGGCCCCGGTCAGGTAGGGCTTGCGCAGGGCGTCGTCGATATGCCCCTTTTGGCCGCCCTGGTAAAGGCCGGCGGAGGTGGCGGTGGTGGCGAAGATATAGCCGGGCAGGTTGGCCTCGTAGTTGTTGGCGAACAGGTCGTCGGTGGCGTTGAGGACGATCGCGCCCGTGCGCACCAGACCGAAGGCCAGCAGCGGGACCAGCAGAAAACTCAGCAGGGTCCGGCCGATTTGTCCCAACGTGGGGCCGAGGCCCTCGCCCTTGAACTCCACCATGCGCTTGGAGACGGCCAGAATGGAGAAGAAAATCGCCAGCGCGATGCCGATCAAGGTGACGCCCCAGAAGGCGTAGGACACCGCGCCGTGGTTGAACAGGATATCGACCAGAACCATCCGCTGGCCGTTGTAGACCACGGTGCGCGTGCCGGCCAGAATCTCATAAAAGCCGCACAGCTTCTCCAAAAAGTCCAGGAAGAAGACATAGATGTGGTAAAACAGCTCGGACATGAGTTCATTCTCGGGGCTGGGACCGTAGTGGTAGCCGCCGTAGCCCAGCGCGGCCCCGGCGCGGGCGGCCAGGCCGCCCAGGGCCGGCGTCAGCGCGTTAACCATCATCGTCGTCTTCAAACTCGTCGGTGAACAGGCCCGGGCGGCTGTTGAACTGCTGGGAGCCGCTGCTTTCCCCCGAATAGGCGGCCATGAAGCGGTCGCGCGCGGGGTTGGACGGGGCCGGGGGCGGCGGGGGGTCGGAGAACAGGCGGCCCTCGAAGGGTTCGTTTTCAAACTCGTCCTCAAACAGCCCCTTTTTTTGGTAGCTGGAATGGGTGTTGGGGTTGATCTCCGACGACGAGCTGCCGGAGGAGCCTCCGCCGCCAGAGGAACTGCCGCCGCCGGACGAACTGCCGGAGGAGCTTCCGCCTCCTCCGCCGGAGAAGCGGTTTGAGCTGCCAGAGGAGCTTCCTCCGCCAGAGGAGCCTCCTCCGCCTCCGCCGCCGCCTCCGGAGCTTTCTCCGCCGCCGGAGCTTTCGCCGCCTCCTCCTCCGCCCGAGAAGTCGGGGGACTCGCCGCCGGAACCGCCGGAGTCGCCGCTGAACTTGTTGCCGGAGCCGCCTCCACCGCCACCGCCGCCGCCAGAGGAGCTTCCTCCGCCGCCGCTACCGGGCTTGAACAATTTGTCCAGATGGCTGTCGGCGAGGTCGAAGGGCTTGCCGGCCACGGTGCCGGCCATTTTGGTCATGGTCTGCTGGAGCGCGCTGGTGGCCACGCCCACCGTGTACGCGCCGACCAGGCCCGTGCTGCTCTCCGTTTCGGCGGAGGCGGCCTGCTGGCTGACCAGACCCGTGATCATCGTGTGGGACTTATACACCGTGTACAGCCCGCCGAGCATAAACAGCACCTTCAGCATCACGTCGGCGAACTCGTCCGAGGCAAAGCGGATTCCGCTCTGCCAGATCATCGGCACGAACATCAGGAACAGCCGGAGCATCAGGATGGAGGAGAAGCCCGAGATGGCCTTGCCGATAAAGGCGTCCTTCCACGCCTTGAACTTCTGCCCCTCGTCCAGCGGCATGGGGGCCACGAACAGCGGCGAGACAATGTACAGCATCACCATCTCGAAGATCCGCCGGATGAAAATCATTAAGATCATAATCATAATGAACGCCGAGAACCACGCGGCGACAATGGAGGGCAGCAAATACATCTTAAAGACGTCCACCCGCTTGACCACCTCCCCGGCGTTGGCCCAGGCCAGGCGGCCCGACACAATGTCGGCCTTCACCTTTTCAAATTCCTCCCGCCGCTGGGCGGGGGAGAGGGGCCTGTTGGGGTTGGGGTCGCGGATGCTGTCCAGCGTGATGGCCCCCAGCATGATGCCCTTGGGGACGTCAAAGCGCTCGGTCACAAAGCCGCTGGTGTTGCGGCCGTCGGAGCTGGTGTCGCCTGTAAGGCCGCCCACGGACGCGGCCGCCATCGTATAGTCCAGCTGTTGGAGCAGGACCCCGGAGACATTCACCGCGGCGATCACCATCACGGGGATCAGCAGGAAGGTCAGCATGGCCTTGCCGATGGAGCCGACCACCTGCCCCAGCGGGCGCTTTTGCTGCAGGTCGCCCATCGAGCGGACGACGGCGATGATCGAAAAGGCGATGCAGAGCGCCATCGCGATCAGGGTGACGCCCCAGAACGCATAAGACACGGCGTTTTGGGCAAAGAAGAGGTCCAGCATGGTATAGCGCTTGGTTTCGGTTTTGGGCGACATGGGCGTGCCCGAGCGGAGGCTGTTGGCGACGTACTCGTACATCTGCCCCCAGCCGGGGTTGATGCCGTTTTGCCGCATGATCTCCTGGAAGGTGTCGGTGTAGCGGTTCCAGTCATAGAGATTCGTGATGCTGTAGTCGCCCACAATGCCGGGCATATTCTGGACAAAGTCTTCCCAGAGCAGCGAGGCCCGGTAATAGGTGTAGAGTTTATAGGTATAGTAGCGATATGTACTAAAAGTGCCTTTCCAGTGGTATATATTGTGTATGACGGCATGGCGGATGATGGTCTGGTTGTTATCGCCCCAGTCGGGGAGAAACTTGTGATACCGCATGGCCTCGTCGCCCCGGGTCAGGGGCGTCCGTTCGCCATAGCCTTCGCTGGTATAAAACCCTCTTACCCGCTGGTAGACCGTGGAGCCGTTATCCCAATCTCTCGGTTTGTCGTTGTTCCAGCGACTGCCGCTATACTCAAACGACCCGCCGTACAAATAGTTGGTCCCGTCCCCGTAGACATCCCGCGGATGCACCAGGATGATACCCCGCTCGATCTCGGTGGAGTTGTAGAAAAAGAAGCGGAAATACCAGTCCCGGAATTCCGCTGTCGTCATCTCGTCGAAATCCAGGCCCAAGTCCCTGGTGTGCGCATCCCTGCCGCCATAGGCTTTGAAGTAGTTATGCACATCGGTCGCTTTGCTTTTCGCGCCCTTTTCCGTCCAGAGCATGTCCGGCTCGTTGCGGTATACGCTGATGGCCTGCTCAAGATAATAGCTGCCGTTGTTGTTTTTGATAGACTCCGGAACCCTGGATTTGGTGCTGGATTTCGTGTCCCCGTTGCCGTGCCAGAGCTGTAACATGGCGTCCTTGAAATCATTGAACGCGACGGTGGGTTCAGGCTGGCTTCCGCCGCCGTTGTCGTATTCGACCCAGTGATCGAACAGATACAGGCTGTCCAGCCGGAGAAAGCCGTTGTACGGGACGTCGGGAAACGCCGCCGCCGGGGCGATGGTCTTGACCTCGGTTTCAAACGCCTGCAAGCCGGAGAACAAATCCACCGCCCCGCCAAAGATATGCACGAGTAACAGCGGAATGACCAGCATGGAATACAAAAACGCGCGGATCATATCAATGAAGCCGCCGATCACCGTCTCCCAGACAAAGGACAAGACCCAGTTCAGGGCGGAGATGATCAGGTCCGCGACCTTCTCGCCGGTATCCGGAATGGTCGGGATGCCGGCCTTGTCCCACTCAAAGGTGGTGGCCGCGCGGAAAAAAACGTGGCGTTTTATGCCCGTGAACAACGCCGCGATATAAAATTTGAACATAAACATGACAAACACTCACTCCCGGGCTGCCGCGCCTTCCGACGGATTGCGGTTGCGCTCCGCGGCAGCCCTGTTCAGTTGGACAGCTACGCCGGGGCTTCTGTCTGCGTCGCCGTTTGGCTGTCGGCCCATTCGCTCATGATGGGCAGTCCGATGCGCAGCGCGACGACCAGCACAAAGATCAGCACAAAACCGATGATGGCGTTTTTCAGGGCGTGCTTGGATTTTTCGCGGTCCTGCTGCTCGTCGGCCTTGGCCAGCTTCAGGCCAAGAAGGATGCAGTAGATTGCGCCGATCGCGCCCACCAAAGGGATGGCCACGGTAAAGATGGTCTCCAGCAGCGTGGTAATCGGAGACACGACCTTCCCGAGATCGGGCGCCGCCGCCGCGGCGGTGAGGACCAAGGAATTGAACGCTCCGTACATGTGTTGCACCTCCTTTTCATGGTAAAATATCTATGCCAACGACCCGAGGGAACGGGCCGAAAGACATTGGGGGGGGGGCTGTGCGGGAACTTTGTCAATCCTCAGTCGGCTTCGCCGACAGCTCCTTTAGGAAAGGAGCCTTAGGGCGCGGGTTCCTCCTTAGGAAAGGAGCCTTAGGGCGCGTGAGCCTCCTTTCGTAAAGGAGGTGGCACGCCGTCAGGCGTGACGGAGGATTTTAGGGCGGGGCACGCGCTTGGGGGCTTGCGGGGGAACTTTGTCAATCCTCAGTCGGCTTCGCCGACAGCTCCTTTAGGAAAGGAGCCTTAGGGCGCGTGAGCCTCCTTTCGTAAAGGAGGTGGCACGCCGCAAGGCGTGACGGAGGATTTTAGGGCGGGGTACGCGCTTGGGGGTAACGCTACGGGAACTTTGTCAATCCTCAGTCGGCTTCGCCGACAGCTCCTTTAGGAAAGGAGCCTTAGGGCGGGTTCCTCCTCACCGCACCCGCAGATGCCGGCGGTAGTAAATCAAATACCCGGCCAGCGACGACAGCAGGAGGGCGGCAATCACAATTGTCCAAATGGCGGCCGCGTTCATGTCATACCGGAGGGTCAGGGCATATAGGCTCTCGTTGCCCGCCGCGTCCGAGGCAATGATTAAATATTGCCCGGTCTCGGACAGCTCCCAGAGGTTATAGTCATAGTGCTTGTTGTTCCGCACCACCCGGATGGAGACGTTCGGCTCGTCGGCGCTCCAGCTGACCGGGCCGTAGGCCGTATCCTCGTCGTCCAGCCCCTCAAAGGTCAGAACGGGCGGCGTGCGGTCAATCTCCACAGACACATAAATCATTTCGGGCGGAACCCAGCCGGATTCCGGGTCGACGTCCTCCGGGACTTCCACAAAATTCTCCGGGCTGCCTTCCTGCAAAATCAGGAAGTACGCGCCGTCCTCTTCCAGCGGGTAGGAGATACTATGGACTACGAACAAGGTCTCGTTGTAGCTCACCTCACGGATAAAAAAGCCGTTGGGCGCGGTATATTCCGGCAAGTCGTTGACCGGGCCGCGCACAATCCGAAAGCGGAACAGCGGGGCGGGGGCGACGTCCGGGGAGCCGATTTCATAAAATCCGGGGTCTGCCAGCACGTCCCCGGGGGTCCAGGAGAACAGCTCGCCGTCCCGGGTGATGTACAGATGCGAGGGAAATTCCACGCTGACGGCGGTGTTGGTGACCAGATCGTGGGGCACGCTCGACCGAATCTCCCCCACCCCGCCCGGAATCGGGACGGTATGCGGCAGGCTCACCGGCAGCTCGGGGTTGTCGATGGGATCGGGATCGGGCAGGATGAAGCCCCCCTCCGCGCAGTCGCAGTCCGGCCCGCCCTCACAGTCACAGCCCAGAATCCCGCAGGGGCAGAAGCCGGGCGGGATCGGGGTGTAGGGGTCGCACTCGCAGTCCGGCTCCCCCTCGCACAGGCAGTCCGGCATCCCGCAGGGGCAGTCCGGGTCGGGCCGCGGCCCGGCGCACTCGCAGTCCGGGTCGCCCTCGCACAGGCAGTTGGGAATACCGCAGGGGCAAATCAGCGGCTCCGGGCCGGGCCAAAGCGGGTCCGCGCAGTCGCAGTCCTCCGGCCCGCCGGCGCACTCGCACGACTCCATCCCGCAGGGGCACGGCTCCGGCGGATAGAACCAGGCGGGAATTTCGGTGATCTGGTAAAACCAGCTTGGAATCCGGGCGGCCTGCCGGAACCAGTCCGGCTCGGAGGGCAGCTCGTAAAACCACGCGGGAAATTCATCGACCGTGAACAGCCACGCCGGCATGTCGGTCAGCTGGTTAAACCAATCCGGGAACGGCGGCGGCGCGGAGGACGACGTCGGGCTTGGGGCGTCGCTCCCGTCCGGCCGCGAGGTCTGGCCCGGGGGGGTCTGGTCTGGGGGGGACTGGCCCGGCGGAGTCTGGCCCGGAGCGGGGGCAGGGGAAACAGACGCGCTCGGCTCAGGAGAGGGGAACGCGGAGTCGTCCGGACCCGCCAGCGCCGGAACGGCGAGCATGGCAACAACCACGCAAAGCGCCGCGACGGCCAGTATGAGGATGAGCGTTTTCCTATTCATGGTCAACCGTCCTTTGTCAGGATAAGCTGATTGCGGTAGGCCAGGTCGTAGTAGACCTCCTCGCTGTAGAACACATTGCTGCGCGCTTCGGTGAGGTCCATCATGCCGAACTGGTACAGCGGGCATTTGTAGCTGGGCGTGAACTTGGTTTGCAGCGGATAGTTGCCGAACGTGACGATGATGGAGTTGCCGGTGCTTTCCTTATTGTTCAGCTTTTGCAGATCGGACGGGTAAATCAGCGGGCGCGTCTGGATTTGCGTCGAGACCGACAAATTGCCGGACTTGTCGCCCGTGGAGCTGGAGACGCTGCTGGTGGAGATGGTCATGTTGCCGCACAGCTCGGAGAACTCCTTGCAGGTCTCGATGTCGTTGGAGCCGATGAACATCTTGATGCCGCAGTTGCTCTTGACGATGTCGGCCACGGTGTCGCCGTAGACGTTGTTGAGCTGGGCGTAGGACTGCACCACCATGTTAAACCAGATTTTCCGGCTGCGGCCGACGGTGATCATCTTGTCAAACTTGTCAATCTTCGGCATGTTGCCGAACTCGTCCAGGATGAAGTAGACATTGCGCGGCAGCGACAAGTCCTCGCGCGCGGACGCCTTTTTAATCAGCGCCTTATAGATGCACAGCACGAAGACCGCCGCCAGGCCGTGGCGCGTGTCCTTCTCGTCGGGGATTTTCAAAAACAGCGCGGTGGGCCGGTCGGCGAAGTCGTCGGGGTTGATGTCGGTGGCCGAGGTCAGCGCGCATATACCCTCGTCATTGAACATGCTCATCTTGTCAAAGGCGATGGACATATAGCTAGCCAGCGTCGTGTCGGCGGCGGACAGCACCTGCCGGGACAGGGTGACGGCCTTGGAGAGCGTGTCGCGTCCTTTGAAATACTCCTTCAGGGCCGCAAACTCGTTTTCGGAGTTGGCGATGGCCTTGTTGAGGTTGAAGAAGTTGAACTTCTCCATCGTCATGTCCAAATCCGGGTTCTCGCTGTCCTCCAGCATAGCCAGCAAGGTAGCCATAATGACCGAGCGCGCGCCCTTTTCCCACACGGGGTCGTCCGCCGACTCGATGGGGCAAAGCACGCTGACCAGGTCGTTGAGGTCCTCGTACATCTCGTCATAAATGCGCTGGCGCTTGACCTTGATGATGCCGCTCAGTTCCTTGCTGGAGGCGTAGGCTGTGCCCTGGTACTCATACCAGCACTCGCCGAAGGCTTCCGGGGGGTCGTGCAGCTCCAGGCCGGAGCTGACCGCCGAGTCGCGCCGCCGGAAAATGCCCTTGCCGCCCTCCAGGTACTCGGTATACATGCGGAACATACCCTCCAGCGGGTTCCAGCGGTACGAGGAATAGGGGTCGCGCAGGTCCAGCACCATGACCTTGTACCCCTTCTTCTTCAGCTTCTGGGAGTGCATCTGGAACAGCTCGCCCTTGGGGTCGGTCAGAATCATCGACGAGGCGGCCTGGGTCTCGCCCAGGATCTGGACCATCGGATTGATAAAGGTGGTGGTCTTGCCGCTGCCGGTGGCGCCGATAATCAGGCCGTGCATGGGCGGGGCCAGGTTGACCTTCAGCTCCTTGCCCTCCATGATGGCCCGCACGGGCACGCCGTCCTTCTTGCTTTCCTTGAGCTTGCTGTAGCGGTACGGCGCGAAGTTGTAGTCGCGCTCCTCGTCATTCATAAAGCGGGAGTTTTCCAGCGCGCCCTCCACGCCCTTGGCCTTGCTCTTCATCATGCGCTTGGCGCGCCGGGCGTCATTGTTGCCGTAGACGAAGTAGAGGACGACCAGCAGCACAGCCGCGGCCCCGCCCCAGATGTAGGTCTCCGTGCGCAAAAACAGACTGGGCTCCCAGAGCAGGCTGTAGTCCTGCGTCCGGACGGTTTCCGCGCCCTTCTCGATCAGAACGATCAGGATGTAGCCCATCACCGCCACGGCAAAGAAACAGCCGAGCAGCCACGTCAGAATTTTACGGATCCATGTGTTCAATCCCGCTCACCTCGCTCCCATAGTACGATCCGGCTTGACGGACGGATCGCTGCGCGCGGCGGCGGTTTTCGCGGGGCGGCTGAGGTCGGCCTCCCGCATCAGCTCCGCCAGCGTAATCGGAACCCTCATGGCGTTCGATGGGTCCGCCGTTCCCTGCTCCGGCCCTGCCGGCCGGCCGGGATTGTCATACTGCTCCATGCGGGCATTCACCCTTCCCTGTATTTTCGCGCCGGTTATTTCTGGCGCGTATGCTCTTTCTGCGGAGGCTTATTGCCCGCGCTCTCCGCGGCGCGGGGCGCTGCTGCCCGCGGCCCCAGCTCCTCCAGCCCGATTTCCTCGCGCAGCGGCGCGCGCTCAGCCATGCGCTGCTGTATCTGCGCCCACAGCCGTTCCTTCAGATTCGACTCCTGGGAAAAATCCAGATGTTTGCTGTTCAAGTCCGGCATAAACCTCACCTCCCTTGCTTGTCTGGCCCGCTGGCTCCGTGTCCTCTTATACGGCCAAACCCTTCCGATAGCTCACGCAAACTCAGAGAACGCCGCCGCCCATCCTCGCGCGCAGCTTGCTCAGCCCGCGGTTGTGGATGGTGGAGACGGTGCTTTCGTTCATTTGCCTTTCCGACGCGATCTGGCGGATGCTCTTCTCCAGAAAATATTTTTGCGAAAGGATGTCGCGCGTGCGCGGGTCCAGTTCGGCCAGCGCCAGATACAGCTCGCGCCGCGTCTCGTCCGCGATCAGCGAGGACTGCTCCTCAAAGTCTACGCAAAGCGCCAGGTCGCCGGTGGCTTCGTCCAGGCTGACCGGGATTTTGCGGGTCCGGTAATAGTCGGTGAGCAGATTTTGCGCGATGGCGTACAGCCACGTGGAGATGGCGCCTTTGTCCATATCGTAGGAGCTATATTTTTCCAGCGCTTTGAGAAAGACCATGCTGACCAAATCCTCGGCGATTTCCTTGTGCATGACCTTGTAAAAGATAAAATTATAAATTTTTGAGAAGTACGTTTCATAGATTTCGGCCATTTCCGGACGCTCCACGGCGCACCCTCCCCTACGCGAGCGGCGCTCCGCGCACGCGCAATTGTATCGTAACGGAAACGAGGCGCAAAAAACACATCCCAGGGGGGAAGGGATTCGCTGGATTTTCAGCCGGGGGAACGAAAGGAAACGCGGTTCGGGGAAATCCATTTCCCCCCTGGGCGGTGGTTTCTAATTTTTTCCTGCTGTATACTGGCACGTGTATATCTGCGGGTGTATGCTGTTACCGCAAAGTTAAAACCTGACAGGAGTGAACGCGGGATTATGCAAAGTGTTCTTGTTGCCAACCGGAAAGCCCCCGAGGGGAGGATGTGGCGGGACAGCCTGAGAAAGGAAGGGCTGGCCGTTTTGCCGGAGTGCCTTACGCTCTCGGAGATGGTGCGCCTGCTGGCGCGCGAGAAGGCGCATATTCTGTTATGCGCGGCCAATCTTGTGGACGAGAAGGCCATTCCGGTCTTGCGGGCGGTCATTTCATTTTTTCCGCGCGTTAAGCTGATGGTGGTGGGGGACGTGCCGAAGGCGCTGATCCTGTCCCGCATCCCGAGGGTCACGCTCACCCGGAGCTTTGCGTCGGCCTTGAAGGATTGCGGCAAGGTGGCGCCGCCGCCGCCCGCCCCCGCGCCCGACCCGGAGGCGGAGGGGGAGCGGACCCTGCGGCTGCTGATGAAGAGCCATTTCCTGACCCACGAGGAGGCGGCCGTCCTGCTGGCCCAGTCGTTTGACTGGACGCCGGGGTATGCCGTTTTGTGCGTCTCCTCGGATTCCTACCGGGAGGAGGTCCTGCGGACCTTGCGGCGGGCGGCGTCCGACCTCAAGGCCGTTCGCTTGCTTGCCTCTGACGCCAGCGAGTTTTACTTGATTTTGGACAAATCGCCCATCAAGGAGCATACCCTGTCAGTGGCCAACGAGATTCGCCTCCGGCTGTTCCGGGAAACCGACGCCATGTTCTCCATTGGGATCGGCCGGACGCGGAACAAGGCCGGCGAGCTGCATATCAGCCGCCGGGAAGCGGACCGCGCCTGCCGGGCCACGCAGATTTTCGGGCATAACAACGTCATCCACATCGACTATCTGCACGCCGGCGACATCGAATACGCCTACCCGGACCACAAGGAGCGGCGGCTGATTGAGGCGACGATGGACGGCGACGCGGAAACCGCGATCCGGTATTTGGACGATCTCTTTGAGGTCTTCCGGGGGCGCAAGGACCTCAACCAGGGGCTGCTGAACAAGATGATCCTGGGCGTGATTGTCCGCTTGAACATCTCCGCGACGGCGAGGGCGCAGAACTTTGAGAAGATGAACCTGGACTCGCTGGCGCTGTCGAAGCTGCTGGCCGCGAAGTCGGCGGACGAGGCGTACGCGTATCTGCGGAAGGGCATCGAGGACTTTACCGCGGAGATGGAAGCCATCACCGACGTATCCCGTGACGCGCTGTTTTACCGGCTGAAGGGACTGCGGGAGGCGGGCGGGCCGGTAACGGTCGCCGGGCTGACCCAGGCGCTGGATACCACGGCGGGCTTTATCGACGCCGCGGTCCGGCGGAACGGCGGCGGGGATATGTTCAGTTATTTTGCCTGCGAGGGTTAGCGGGGGATTTGTGTGAAAGATTTATATGATGCCGTCCATTGGCATCTTGCGATTCCCGCGCGGCGTGACCGCCTGGAGGACCTGCTTGCGTTTGTGGGCGGCGCGGCGCGGGAGGCGGGGATGGACGAGGACGGCCAAAACGCGATGCTGATCGCGGCGGAGGAAATATTCATCAACATCGCGAGTTATTCCTACCCGGGCGGGGAGGGGGAGGTTCGCGTCCGCCTGACGGCCGGGCCGGACATCTTTGAAGCCGAGTTTCGGGACGGCGGAACCCCGTATGACCCTCTGGCCAGGCCGGACCCGGACACGTCGCTGCCCGTGGAAGAGCGGGAGATCGGCGGGCTGGGGATCTTCATCGTCAAGAAGCTGACGGACCATGCGGAATACCGTTACGAAAACAGTGAAAACATCCTTCTCATACGAAAAAAGCTCTGAAAGCCCCCAGAATAAACATACGAGGTGCGAAGGGCATGGCAATCCGAAACCCACGGAAACGGGCGGTATATATTGCGGGCGCGCTCCTGGCCGCGGCGCTGCTGACGGTCTTCGCCGGGCGTGAGCGGCTGGCGGAAAACCCCTTTGACCGGGGACGGGTTTTCGCCGACCCTTCCCACGCGGTCACCGCCGGGAACTTGCTGCTGGTGACAGACGGCGGCAAGACCCGCGTGACGGTTCTCAGCGGGCATAAGGTCAGCGCCGCCATCACCGGGGCCAAGGAAACCGGAGGGTTTTTCTACGCCGAGCATACCGCCGCGCACGGCGGAAAAATTTACATCGCCGATGTGAAATACGAGGAAGGAAGCACGCGGGTCGAGACGGAGCGGATTTTGCGCTTCTCCGCCGGCGGGCGCTTTGAAACGGTCCTGTTCGAGCGGCCCTACGAAGAGGAAAAGCCGTTCCAGCATGGCAATATATTGGATTTGCGCTCCCATGACGGCCGCCTGACCTTCCTGATGGCCCGTGACGGCGCGCTGGAGCTGTACAGCCTGGTGAACAGCCTGGCCGGGGAAACCCCCGCGCTCCTGCGCTCGGTGTCCGCCGAAAACGCCCCGTACCTGTACGGCGCCGTCTATGACGCCTTTGGGGATACCCTATACGCGGTCAGCAAGGACGGCGTGATTTACGCGGAGGACGCGGCGGGCGGGCTGGCGGCGCTGGACGGCCTGGGACGGGCGGGCTGGATCCCGCGCGAGGCCGCGCCGGACGGAAGCGGCTCTTTGTACATCACCGACTTGGCCTCGCAGAGCATCGTCCGCGCCGACGGCTCCGTGTTTTTCGAGGGAGATGGAATTATCTTCCGGCTGGACACGGACGAAACCGGGCTGGTCAGCTTCACCGACGGCCAGAGCGTTTACCAGGTCTCCGCCGGGGGAGAGACGCGGTTTGCCGGGGATTCGGCGGAATACACCGCGGAGTATTTCCTGCGGCGGCTTCTGGTCTGGCTGCTGGCGGCGGCGTCGGCCGCCGCGGTCCTGTTCCTGCTGGGGCGTCTGGGCCTGCGCGTCCTGAAGGGCGGCGTCGGCCAGTCGAAGTATCTGTTCATCATCATTATTTCCGTCACGCTGACCTCGGTGATCGTGGCGGCCAGTATCTTCAGCGCGTCGATCCAGACCGAGGCCCAGGAAAAGGAGTTTAGCATCACGCAGATGACGCTGGCCGTCAGCGGCATTTCCGGCATGACGATCGGCGATGATTTTGCCTCCCTGAACGCGCCGGAGGACTACGGCGGCCCGGCCTATCACCGCGTCCGCGCCGCGCTGGACCCGATCTGCGAAACGGCGTACGAGCAGGGCGGCTATCTGTACTATGTCCTGCACAAGGTCGTGGACGGCGTGGTGTATTCCGTGCTGGACTACGAGGACACGGTGGGCGTGATGTACCCCATCGCTGAAATTTCCGAGGGCTGGAGCGACGTCTTTGAGGGGCGCGCGCCCTATCTGTTTGAGAGCTTTTCCGATGTCAACGGGTCGTGGACGTATGCCGCCGCGCCGGTCTTCAGCTCGGAGGGCGCGATTGCCGGATTGGTCGAAATGGGATACAATCTGGACACGGCGGCCCTGCGCACCCAGCGGCAGATTCGGGACATCGCCCTGTCCACCGCCGTTTTGCTGGTGATGTTCATCCTGGTGTTTTCCGAGGTCTCCGCCATCCTTGAGCCTTTGTCCGCCCTGCGGCGGCTTTCGGGGAAGGGCCGCTATGTCCCGGAGCTGATCCGGCCGCTCATCTTCCTGGCGTTTCTGGCCGACAGCGCCTGCACGGCGTTTATCCCGCAGCTTTCGGGCCGCATCTTCTCCGATTCCGGGCTGGGGTGGTCGCTGTCGATGGGCGCGGCCCTGCCGCTGTCCGCCAAGCTGTTCTTTGTGGCCATCGCGGCGGTGGCGGGCGGCGTGCTGATTGACCGGCTGGGCATGAACCTCTCGCTCGTGTGCGGGACGGTGACGGAAATCGCCGGGCTCTTCCTCACCGCCGCCGCCGTGACGATGAACCATTACGCGCTGCTGATCGCCGGACTGAGCCTTTCCGGGGCCGGCCTGGGCGTGGTGGTGGTGGCGGGCAACACGCTTCCGGCCGCCTATGAGGAGGAACGGCGGAAGAGCGCCCTGTTTTCCGGCGTCAACATCGGCATGGTCGCCGGCATCGTGGCGGGCACGTCGGCGGGCGCTTACGCCGCCCAGGCGGGCGGCTATGCCCTGACCTTCCTGCTGTCGGCGGCGGCGCTGCTCCCCGCGCTGTGGCTTGCCTTCAAGAGCGCGCCCCGGAGTTTCGGGCTGTCGCTCAGCGCGCAGATGGAGGCCCTGGAGGAAAAGGAAATGGGTCTGGCGCGGTTTCTGCGTGACAAGAGCGTGTTTTCCTTCTTGCTGTTTATGATGTCGCCCTTTATGGTCATCCTGTATTTCCGCGAGTTCGCCTTTCCCCTGTACGCCAGCGAGCAGGGCGTTTCCGAGGTCGGCATCGGCCAGGCGCTCCTGTTCTCCGGCGCGGCCGGTATCTTTATCGCGCCCGCCCTGTCCGCCGCCCTGCTGAAACGGCTGGGGGGGAAGAGAACCAACCTCCTCGCGGGCGGCCTGTGCGCCGCCGGGCTGATTCTGTTCGCGCTGCGGCCCTCGTTTCAGAGCGCCGCCGCCGCCGTGTTTATGATGAGCGCCGCCGCCTGCTTCGGCTATGTGGCGCAGGGGGTGTATTTCTCCTCAATCCGCGCGGTAAAGGCGTTTGGGACCGGGAAGTCCATGGGCATATACTCCTTGCTGGACAATCTCTCGCAAACGGCGGGGCCGCTGCTGTTCGGCGCGGCGCTGGCGCTGGGCTACCGGCTGGCGGCCTGGGTGATCGGGCTGGTCTCCGCCGCGCTGTTCCTGCTCTTTGCTCTGCTGGGCCGGGGGGCCAGGGGAGGGAACGCATGAACGCCGACATCTCGCACGCGACGCTTGCCGACCTGGATGACCTGGTGGCCCTCAATGAGGAGGCCCTGTTCTACGGCAAAGGGGTCCGCCCGCATTTTGAACGGGTGCTGGCCAGCCCGGACAATATCGCGCTGAAGTGTACGGTCGGCGGTATGTTTGCCGGCGCGCTCGTCTATGTGAAGGGCATCGCCCTGCCGGGATGCCCCCCGGAGCTGGCCGCCCGGATCGGGCGTCTGTCGGAGGGCCGGACCGTATACACCGGGGACACGGTCGCGGTCAAGCGGGAGTACCGCCGCCTCGGTCTGGCGGGCAGGCTCTGCGCGGCCATGATCGCGGAACTGCGCCGCCGGGGCGCGGAGCTGGCCTTAAACGAGTTTTGGATTTACCCGGACGGCAGCGCGCCGGCGCGCAAGGTCTTTGCCGCGTTTGACGGGGGCATCCGCCTGGGGCGGTACGAAAACTTCTACAGGGACCTTCACGCGATGGGCTTCCACTGCCCCGTTTGCGGGGAAGCGTGTGTGTGCGCCGCTGAGATATACCTGGCTGAAATACCGGAGGTGGGCGATGAAAACGATTAAGCTGGGCGTTAAAGGGAAAATGACCGCCGTTTTTGTCGCGATGGGACTGCTGCTGTCGCTGAGCGTCGGGTATGCCGTCTATTCCATCAGCTACAGGCAGGTGGAGGAGCGGTACACCGAGCTGGCCCTCAGCGCGGCCCGGGCGGCGTCCGCGCTGGTCAACGGGGACAGCGTGGAGGGCTATCTGCAAAACGGCGCGGACGGCGAGTATGAGGCGGCCTACGCGCTGCTGACGGAATTGAAGGGCGTTTTCGGGCTGAGCTACCTGTATGTCGTCAGGCCCGATACGGAGGTCAACAACTGCGTTTACATATTTGACATTCTCTCCGAGGGCGGCGACGCCGCGCTGATTGCCGGGCTGGGCGAGGAGTCCGGCGAGGACGAGGTCTATGGGATCGTCCTGGACACCTACCTGACCGGGCGCGCCACGGAGGGCGCGGTCGTCACCAACAGCGAATACGGCTGGCTGGCGTCCGCCTACGCGCCCGTGTACACGGCCGGCGGCGCCATCACCGCGGTGGTGGGGGCCGATATCTCGATGGACCGTATTCTGCGCGAAATCACGCTGCAAACCGTGCGGCTCCTGCTGCTGACCCTCGGCATCGTCCTGGTGTTTCTGGCCGTCCTTCTGCTGCTCATACACCGCCAGATTCTGCGCCCCGTCGTGCGCCTGTCGCGCCACATGGAGGGCTTCAGCTCCGAGGACGGGCAGCTGCGGGCCTTCGGGGTCCCGCGCACCGGCGATGAGCTGCAAACGATGGCGGAGAGCTTTAACCGCATGGCGGGCGATATCCGGCTCTACATGAAAAACCTGGCGGCCGTCACCGCCGACCGGGAGCGGATTGCCACCGAGCTGAACGTCGCCACGCAGATTCAGGCCAGTATGCTGCCGGGCATCTTCCCCGCCTTCCCCGAGCGTTCCGAGTTTGACCTCTATGCCAGTATGCAGCCCGCCAAGGAAGTGGGCGGCGACTTCTACGACTTCTTCTTCATCGACGAAAACACCCTGGCCCTGGTCATGGCCGACGTGTCGGGGAAGGGCATCCCCGCCGCGCTGTTTATGGTCATCGCCAAGACGCTGATTAAAAACAACGCCCAGTCCGGCAAAAGCCCCAGGGAGGTCTTTGAGACCGTCAACAATCTGCTGTGCGAGGGCAACGAGGCGGGCATGTTCGTTACGGCGTTCATGGGCTATCTCGATATCCCCACCGGCAGGCTCGACTTCGTCAACGCCGGGCACAACCCGCCGCTGCTGCGGTCCGGCGGGCAGTTCGGCTGGCTGACCTCCAAGGTCGGGTTTGTCCTGGCCGGCATGGAGGATATGCGGTATACGCCGCATGAAACCACCCTGGTTCCCGGCGGCGAGCTGTTTCTGTATACAGACGGGGTGACCGAGGCGGTCAACCGCGAAAACAGCCTGTTTTCCGACCCCCGCTTGCTGGAAACGGCAAACCGGCTGGTATCGGACGGCTCTGGGGGGCTGTCCTTGCAGGACTTTACGGTATCCGTCAAACGCGAGATCGACCGATTCGCCGAGGGCGCGGAGCAAGCCGACGATATCACCATGCTTGTACTGCGCTACAAGGGAACCGGCGCGATTCCATAAAATCAGACGGGGCGGAATGAAGCGTTCCGCTCCGCCAAGAGGAGGCTGCTTATGTCCCCGTATCTCATCATCGACGCGCTGATTCTCGGCACAATCCTGTTCTTTGGGGCCCGCGGGCTGAAAACGGGATTGATCATGGCGGTGGCCGGGGCGCTGACGCTGGCGCTGTCCCTGGTCGGCGCGCACTTCACGGCAAACGCCCTCTCCCCGCGCGTGGAGGGGCTGATCGAGCCGTTCGTCAGCGGCTGGGTGGATCTCAGAATTGAGGACAGCTCCCTGAACGTCGCCGCGGAAGCGGGCGCGGTCACCGAAACCTTCGCCGTTGAGCTGCTGACCGCGCTGGGCTTCAACCAGAACAACGCCCAGCGGTTTGCCGCGTCCGTCGCCGGGTACATCGACCAGACCGGGCAAACGCTCCAAACCGCGCTGACCTCCGCCCTCACGGAGACCATTGCCCGGGGGCTTACGTTTTTGGCCGCGTTTTTGGTCCTCCTGCTGGCCCTGCTGTTTGCGGCCCGCCTGCTTGACACGGTTGCCAAGCTGCCGGTTTTGAACACGGTCAACAAAATCGGCGGCGTTGCCGGGGGGCTGATCAAGGGCGGGGCCATTGTGTGGATTGTCGTGTATGTTCTGAGCTTTACGAGTCTGATTGGGGCGGAGACGATGGACAACACCGTTCTGCTGCGGATGTTTATGGCCGGGAACTGATTGCGCGTGTCCCGCGTAATACGGCACGCCCGGACACGGCACGCCCGGACACGGCACGCCGTGTCCCTACGGCGGAACGATTTGGCCGGCCTACAAAAAACCCTATTCCGTCAATCATCAGGGCATATAAATGTGTAGGGACACGGCGTGCCGTGTCCGGGGGATTGCACACACCCTGTAGGGACGCCATATATGGCGTCCGGCACCGCGTTTGCCTGGCCGCACACGCCGTAGGGCGCGATGCCCGCATCGCGCCGTGTTTCCCCATTTTGCGCGTCGGGGGAAACGGCGGACGCCATATATGGCGTCCCTACGCAGGAAAAACCCTCTTGCTGGAGGTCGCGGGGGCGGCAATCTGCCGTCCGCGCCCTCTTGTCAAAGTACATGCTCTTGCCCGGGGATGAGAGGTGGGACTGTGAAAAAAAAGCACAAAAACGCGCCTCGGCCGGCGGAGACGGATTCCGGCGAATGGGCGGGGATACCGGATATCGTCACGCTGTTCCGGTATGAATGCCGGTGCGGCTGGCTCAGCGGAATGCTGCTCAGACTGCCCGGCCAT
>Ga0099364_10002113_pt1 | contig 32040 bp, 28 predicted proteins | sample TergutTh196P3_FD_73070 | JGI IMG/M metagenome (GOLD analysis project Ga0099364, IMG submission 73070) | Microcerotermes parvus P3 segment gut microbial communities from Pointe-Noire, Republic of the Congo - Th196 P3 | ecosystem: Host-associated > Arthropoda: Insects > Digestive system > Gut ... | reverse complement strand
CCAGCTCAGCTGGAACTGCGGCATTCCGTTGTTGTAGGGAATACGCGCAGCCTGCAGCGGCACGTTCAACAGCGGCGGCTTGGGGTTATGCAGAAAAAGAAAAGCAGAAGCGGGATTGGAGAGTCGCTGGTTGGTGTAAGCGTCAAATACTTCGACGGTGAATTGCAGGCTGCCGGGGTTGAAACGGCCGTTGGTCAGGTTTACCGTCATGTTATTGGGCGAGAAACAGTCGGCGAGTTCACTGCCCGAAAGTCGGAGCGGAAATCCTGCGTAGAGGTCAATAGGCAGCATCTGCAGGTTGGGCTTGGACTGCGCCACCGTCGTTCCGTTATTGGTAACGGTTATGCGCAGCCTGATGCGCAGCGTCGGCTGGTTGAGGTCGCGGTTATGCAGGCTGACAATAAGTCGGTCGCGCATGGACGGCGCGTAGTAGTCGCTCAGTATGGGCGACACAGGCGGCGGCACAACCACATTCACCAGCACAGGATAGGTCTGTGCCTGCAAATTCGCTGCTCCGACTGTCAGTGCCAATAATACTATGTATATCCTTTTCATTAAAATGTATGTTGATACCAGAAGGGCACAGTCGAAGTTTGCGTTCCGTCGGGCAGGGTGTAAGTAATGGCAGTATTGTAGGTTCCTTCTTCAAAATAAGGACAGCCATACCATGCAATGGGCTGCAAGGCTATGGGTATAGTCGTTTCTACATAGCGGTTCACAATCTGGGTGGCAATGTTGTGATAGTCGTTCTTATACGCCTGCCGCAGTCCGTAATAGAAGGGGAAATACTGCTGTAAAACAGATTGATTGTTATTGAAGATGCCATCGGTAATGTAGGCAGGGATAATAAAGACGGCTTTTGTCGGCACGATGCCCAATTCGGCGGTATTTCTGTTCGTGAAATAGAAGATGCCGCCTACAGGGTAGTTGTGGTAAATCAAGGGTCCGATTTTTTGGGTGAAATAATTGTCGTCCAACGTAGCTTTGACAGCGAGCAGGGGCTTGTTTTCGGTAAAATTATTGCCTTCCAATTCCGTTAAATCGAATGCTTCGCCTATTTGTCCCTTGCGGATAAGGTGAATTACGTCGTTGCCCAGCGACCACCACAGTCCGGGAGCGGTAACGCCTGATAGCTTTTCTGCCAAAGTATTGTAGCGGCTGGTAGCAAAGTCGTATTCCAGCAAAAGAATTTCCTCTATATCGCCTATTACATCGGCAGCCTGTTTTTCGGTAATAATAATTTCCGTTTCTTCCTCTTCATTATTTATTGTAGTAACCTTGTCATCTTTTTCAACCGTTGCGGCCATTTCAACCGATGCAGATACAAAATTGAGGGTATAGGCCCGGTCGTTTTGTGTGTATGGAATAACATAATTCAGCCGTTTAGTGAGGGAATGGTAGGTAAGCGGTTGCTCGGCGGTTGCTCCGTTGTCGGCTGTTGCGCGTACGCGGTAAACAAAATCGTTGGCAAAGAGGTAGGACTGTCCTTTATCCAATTGCACATAACCTTGACTCGCCTCATTTTTCAGGAAATACTGCTGGTCAACTATCGGATAAGTATGTACGATATTCTGAACAGGGATATAGTTTGGCGCATCGCCGGTAGTAAAGGCGGTTTCCTTTATTTCCTGCGCTTCTACGCCGCCGGTTTTGCAAATTACCCACTGCCCGTTAACCCGCTCTTCAAAGCCCACTCTGACTTTAACCGTCAGCGGTTTGTTCGGCGGAAGCACCTCATGGGTAACAAGGTCGGCGATATTGCGCTCGCCGTTAAATTTTATAACGGCGTCTATAACCTGATTGCCGTCTTTTATGGCGAGTTCATTAATTTTGATACGGTAGCTTTTGTTGACACCGTCATCATCAGTTACCTGAAATACTTTATTAACCGCCATATTGAAAGTTACTTGCGGATTGCTGAACACGTCCACATCTTGACTTCCCCTGTTCGGCGAAATATCGGCAATCATTTCCATATCAACAGGCGGGCTTCCGGGCGAAACAATTACACACTCTTTTCCAATGGTGAATTTAAAGTTGCAACTTCCTTTGATTAATCCGCCCAACACATTATAGCGCACGCCCAGCATACCCCTGAACCATGAGGGGTTGGGCAGTTTGGCCTGCAATAAGGCGGCTGCACCGGCAGAGATAATAGGTATGCGGGCGGAGAAAAACCACATTTTAACAAGAATGCCTAATTCCCCTTGCAGGTAAGCATAAGCCTGTCCGTTGGCAAACCAGCCGTTCATGCCAATAGGCGCGTTGCTTCCCTCACAGTAAGCGTTTTCATACTCTTTTACCATTATGTCGAAGCCTAAACCTGCCTCAAATTTGGCATAGAACATAAGGAAGCGCAAATCGCCTGTTGATACATTGAGCCGTGCGCCGAAAGCAATGCCGCGACCTGCGCCTAAGGCGTTCAGACTGCTCATGTAATCAATATCGCTCAGCGCTACGCCCAATATGTCGGCTACCTGTTGGGGCGGCGGAGGAGAGTTCAGTATTTGAGTACCCAGCATAAAGTAAGACGAGGTGGAAACATTGATAGGCCCCAACGAGAGGGTAACCCCAACAGGGTCATCGGGAACGCCCAGATATAAATACCAATCGTCAGGGTCGATATGCAACTCAGCCCAGCCTGCCCTCTTGTTAGGCCCGCTGCCGTGAATAAACCCTCCTGCAACATCTAAATACATATTAAAGCAGGCGTGCAACGATTGGGCTTCAAAGTCGAACATAATACCTGCATCAGCCGTAATTACGGCGGAAGAACTCATCGGCACTTCCGAAGTATTGCCTTTGTTGACCACAGCCGCCGCCATGTTTGGATTTTCCGTCTTGGCTTTTTCCAATTCGGCTTCTTTAGCCTGATTCCCTTGTGTATAGGCCTGCTGGTTTTGCAGAAAGCTCTTATACTGAGCAGCCATATTTCCTGGCAGGTTTGCTTTTGCCATGATGTCTATTGTTCCGAAAAAGCCTATAAAATTAAGCCCTCCCGAAGCATTAAAGAGAATCTGAAACATGGCCGTTCCCTGTATGGCCGACGAACCGTTTGCGGTAAATTTAGTCGATGCTGTTAATCCTATGCCTTTGGTATTGTCCGGAATGTATTTAAGTCCTGTAGGCATATTTGAGCTGCCTGTCTGTTCGGGTTTCATTCGGAAAGACACGCCGCCGCCAAAGCCGGTAAATAGGAAACAGGGAGGCATAAACACTCCTGCGGGAAGGTCAAGATTGGCATCTACTGCCCAATATCGGAAAGTGCTGTAGCCAAAAATTGCCCTCACATCGACTGTCATGGAGAATGGTTTTTTAATATTCAACTTAATACTGCCATCAAAGCCGTTACCATAGGTTGGCTCGTTGTTCATTATTTTAAGTGAACCTTTCAGGGTGATAGCTTCTGCTATGGTTGCATCAATCGTAACTTCTGAAATCTCTATCTTTTCAAATTCCCAGTTAGTGCGTTCATCTTCATTTCGGGTTAACTTACCCGAAATGGTCATTCCCGTTGCTCCCGAAAAGGCGCCGTCGGATAAGGTCAACTGTAAGCCGAAACTCAAGGCTACGCGGTCGTTATTGCAGGTCAGTCCGATATTGTTGGCCGAGAGCGGGAAGTTCATCAACTTCAATTCTCCGCCGTAACCTAAATAATCAACGCTAATGTATGGCGAGACGGTTTGCAGGTGCAGCGAACGAAATTCTATGCCTTTAAAATCGGCATTAATACCCGCAGGCGATGATATGTTAAGCTTGCCGTGCAGCATGGCTGCGGGTCGGAACTCCCCGTCAATTACAGCTAATTGGATATAGGAATTTTTCTCCAGCAGGGCTTCCGCAAAAAACATATTTACATTTATTGTATCTAATGAATTGGCCCTTAGCAGATAATTGTTGTCGGCATCTATCAGGCCGGTATAGCCGAAACGGCTTTCCGACGAGAGGGGAAGCCCTATTTCTCCGTTAAAAGCTACGCCGGTTAAGACGTTGGACAGCAGGGTTAACTCAAAACGATCCAAGGAAAAAGCCCAACCGCCTGCATTGCCCTGGTCGAACGATAAGAGATGATAGCCTGCAAAATCGCCTGAAACACCGGTTGCATCAATCAGCATGTTGTGCGCCTCTATGGATATTCGGGGCTTGTCCTTTCCGGAAAATTGTGTCGGCAGGGAAACTTTCAGGTTCTTTACAAAAAATCCCTGCCATGTTTCCATGCGACCGTCAAATACGCCCGCTGCATTATAATCGTAGTAAGGCGGAAAGGTCATATCGGCATTACGTTTTTCGCTGAAATCGAACACTGTGTTTTGCAATTCAAAGATAAAACCGTCTAAACCGCGCAGTTCAAAGGGCGGTAAACTAACGGTTGCCACAATATCGTTCCAGCTTTCAATAACCGTATTGAAATGTCCTTTAACTCTTTGTCCGACAATATGTTCCCCCAGCATATTGATCGGTATCATCAGTGCTTCGGGGAAGGCTATATCGGCTGCAATGCTCACTTCTTTAAAGTCATTGCAGGAAATTTTTACGTAAGTTAATTCCTGTCCTGTTCCCGTTTCGGTACTAAAGTTCCCTTTTAATATAAGTTCTGCATTTCCGTTAAATAAAGGAATTGGTATGTCTCTTAATAATAACAGGGTTGCATCGCCAAGAAAACCGCCGTTATAAGACAGTTTAATTGACTGCGCCCCAAAATAAATCGTGTCCGGAGTGTGGAAAGGCAACGCCAGACGGGCAAAGACGGTGAGTTCAACGTAGTCTTCATAGTAAGTGGTATTGCTTACTGCGATGGTTCCCGGAAAAGCGCCCACAGGCACATTAACCCCAAAGGGTAAGGTTATCAGATTATCGGCATGTATGTCGTCGCCGTACCTTCCGCTGGCGTCTAAGGCTGCAAATACCGATAGGGCTTTAGCTGTACTTACATCGTCAGCGTTAGCCGTTGCAGTTACCGAAAAACATAAGCAAGAGCATAATCCGGTAAGCAATAATGTGATAAGAAAATGAAATTTAACACTCATAGTGGACTGTGTTTAAAGGTGATTAATAACAAGTCAATTATTCCCCTTGCAAATGTAAACATTTTTTAACTCAAATGCAAGCAATTTTTGAAAAATAACAAATTTTTGATATTTGCAAAAAAACTGTACCTTTGTGTCTTCACTCTACTCAAGTGTAATTATTTTTAACTCCCATTTATATGAAAAAAGCATTGAAAATCATTGGTTTTAGCTTGTTAAGTTTAAACGCGCTTTTGCTGATCGCCCCCTTTCTTTTTAAGGGTAAAATAATTGAATTTGTAAAAAAAGAAGCGAACAGCCAACTCAACGCTACCTTAAATTTTGATAATGTAGGCCTGAGTTTTATTAAAAATTTCCCAAAGGCAACGATAAGCCTGAACGATTTGTCGATTGTTGGAAAAGATGAATTTGAGGGCGATACCTTAGTTTTCGCCAAAACTGTTTCGGTAACGGTCAACTTAGCCAGTATTTTTGGCAGTTCGGGCTATGAAATTTCCAAAATCTTGCTCGACAAACCCCTGGTAAACGCTATTGTGCTGCAAGACGGCAAAGCCAACTGGGATATCATGAAAGCGAGTGAGGAAATCTCGGAGCCCGAAGATACCACCTCAAGCTCTATGAAGTTGTTGTTGAGAAATTTAACCATTAATAAGGCAAATATTTATTACCGCGACGAGGAAGCTAAAATGTCGGCAAGCATTAACGAACTGCAGCTGACCCTTTCGGGCGATATGACCGCCGACCATACCGCGCTTAAAAGCGATGCGTCCATTAAAGCGCTGAGCTTTGCCATGAGCGGCGTTCCTTATTTAACAAAGGCGGAAATTAACATGCACCTGAATATTGACGCCGATATGAAGAACGGAAAATATACGCTTGACCACAATGTCTTGCGCCTGAATGCCATCGAAACAGGTATCGACGGCTGGGTGGCCATGCTTGATGAGGGCTACGAAATGGACTTGACCTTAAACAGCTCAAAAGTTGATTTTAAACAGTTGCTATCCTTAGTGCCCGCTATTTACGCCAAAGATTTTGCCGGCGTAAAGGCTTCGGGGAATGTGCAATTAGCTGCCACAGCCAAGGGAAAAATGGTAGATGAATCGCTGCCGATGTTTGATGTGAAACTGTTGGTGGATAATGGCCGCTTCCAATACCCCGACCTGCCGAAATCGGTTGATAATATAGCTATTGACCTGCAAATAACCAACCCCGGCGGAGCAGCAGACCTTACCAAAATAGATGTGCGCAAATTCCATGTCGAAATGGCAGGCAATCCTTTTAACGCCACCTTAGCCATAGCCACGCCCGTGAGCGATATGTCGGTAAATGGTCGGGCTAACGGAAAGATTGATTTTAGCCATATCAAAGACATATACCCCTTAGACGAGGGCATGGCTATGACAGGCTTGTTGACGGCAGACCTGAGTTTTGGCCTTAAAATGTCGCAAATAGAAAAAAATCAATATGAAAATGTTTCGGCCGCCGGACTGCTGCAAGTGAAAGACATGGTATATAAATCGGCCGATATGCCCGATGTAACCATTGATAACGCTTCTTTGCAGTTTAGCCCGAAATATGTTGAGCTGAGCGGATTGAATGTAATGCTTGGGAAAAACGACATTGCCGCCAATGGTCGTTTAGAAAACTTTATTCCTTTCGTAATGGCTGACGCTACCCTGAAAGGCGCCCTAAACATCAAATCCGATTACTTGAACCTGAATGATTTTATGGGCGACGATACGCCGACTACAGAGGAAGATACTGCCCCCATGAGCGCTTTTGTAGTGCCTGAAAACATTGATTTCGTCATGACGGCAAAGATGAAAGAGGTGATATTCGATAACCTGAATATGAAAAATACCGAAGGGCAAATTATTGTAAAAGACGGCAAGGTGGATTTGAAAAATCTTTCGACCAACGCCCTTGCCGGCGCTATTGTGCTGAACGGTTTTTACAGTACGGCTAAAGACCCGAAAAATCCCGAAGTGAATATGGGCGTGGAAATCAAAAACGCCTCCTTTTTCGAAACCTATAAAACCTTGGATTTAATAAAACAACTCAGTCCTGTTTTTGAAAATATGAGCGGCATTTATTCGATGAAGTTCAATCTGAATGCTCTCTTAGATGAAAATATGTCGCCGAACTTAGGGACTTTGGCGGCTGTCGGTTTATTGTCTTCGCAAGATGTAAAGATACAAGATGTAACCGCCTTGAACGCTATGGCCAAGGCCTTGAAAAACGACAAACTTTCCACCCTCTCGGCCAAAGACCTTAAACTTAATTTTGAAGTGAAAGACGGCCGCGTACACACCAAACCCTTTGATGTGAACACCGGCATCGGCAAATTAAACCTTTCGGGCTCTACAGGCTTAGACCAGTCTATTGACTACAAGTGTAACGTTGACCTTCCTGAAAACACCCTGACAGGCGCCGTGGGCAAACTTGTAGCCGCTGTGTCCATTAAGGGTACTTTCAAAGACCCGAAAATTGAAGTAAACACCAAAGAGATGATGAATCAGGCGGTAGATGCGGCTAAGACAGAAGCGAACAAAGCTATCAGTGAAGAAGTCTTGAAACAGGCCGAAAAGATTAGGGAAGAAGCCCGAAAAGTCGGCGAACAATTAGTGGAAGAGGCCGAAAAACAAGGGCAGAAATTAATTGACGAAGCCAATAAAACTTCCAATGCTTTAGCTAAGGTAGCGGCGGTAAAAGCAGCAGAAGCAGCGGCGCATAAGCTGAAAGACGAAGCCGAAAAGAAAGCCCAACAATTAAATGATGAAGCCGAAAAACAGGCGCAGAAGCTAATTGACGAGGCGGTGATAAAGTAATTTATTAAACCTTGAACTTTAAACCTTAAACTATATACTATGAAATGGCTGAGTGAATTTAAGACGTTTGCCATGCGTGGCAATGTAATGGACATGGCAGTGGGTATCATTATCGGCGGCGCCTTTGGAAAAATTGTATCTTCTTTAGTTGCCGACGTTATCATGCCTCCTATCGGAATGCTGCTGGGCGGCATTAATTTTACCGAGTGGAGCATTAATCTGCATGCAGCGGTTATAGAAGCAGGTCAGGTAGTCAAACCTGCCGTAACCTTGAATATCGGGAACTTTATTCAGACTATATTTGACTTTGTGATTATTGCCTTTTCCATTTTCTTGATGATAAAGGCTATCAATACATTTAACAGGAAGAAAGAAGAAGCGGCTGCCGCGCCCGCCGCACCGTCCAAACAGGAAGAATTGCTTACGGAAATCCGCGATTTGCTGAAGAAATAGGTAGAGATAGAAGTCCCGTAAGGGACGTGATATGGATAACCGCAGGTGAGCGAAGCGTAACTTGCGGTTAGACGAAAACCGCCTCTGCCTTTCGCGCGGAGCAGAGCCTTTGCCTTGAAAGACGTAGCTTCCCCGCGCGAAATGAGACGACTTGTCATCAGCCCCGCGCTGCCCCCTTGCGGGGGTTGCACGGGGTTATCCATGTTTTGCTCCTCACGGAGTTTGACAGCGAATAATAGTTCTCCTGACGGTTTAATTTTTTACATTAAAATTTGAACAGTTTCTACGTAATTTAAACATTTTTTAGGCGGAGCATCTTCCTTTGTTGAACTATGATATGCTTTTATAGTTTTCTCAATCACTTGAGGACACATGAAACCAACATACAAGTAACGTGGTGCTGGCGTCCTCTGTTCTATATATTTCTCTGAAACTCATCTATTTCCGTTTTCAAAACTGGTAAACTGTTGATAACAATACTCCATATTTCGGCATTGTCAATGTCATCATATCCGTGAATAATTCGATTTCTCGCACCAACTATTTTTCGGGCGTTGGAAATTTTTATGTTTGGGTCTATTTCCAAAATCCGTTTGGTTGCCTCGCCTATAATTTCCAAATTTCGCTCCACTGCTTGTTGCAGTTGTCTGTTTTTGTCGTAATCAGCGAACATTTTAGGACTACCGATATACTCCTCAATGCTGTCAATGGCTGACGAAATATCAAACAGGAATTTTTTGATAGTTCTATCCATATATTTTCAATTTCGTTTCGTTTACTTCCTCAATAAAATAAGGGTTTTTGAGCGAAGTTTCTGTAAGTAAATCAATTGGTCTATTCAGGCTATCTTCCAAAGAAAATCGTAAATTCCACAACAACTCGCCTTTTTCCAAAGGGTCAATCCCGTCAACGAAATTGACTAAAAAGTCCACATCGCTTTCCTTTTCATCAAATTTATCTGTAATCGCAGAACCAAAAAGATAAGCGTCTTTAATTTTATGCTTCTCAAAAAGCGAAATAATCAAAGGAAGATAAATGTTTATTGGCGTTTTTACTTCTTTCATGCTATCTCTTTTTATTGTTGTTTCTCTTTTGCAAAGATAATACTTTTTTCTTTTACAAGAACAAGCATGATTTTATATATTTTAGCAAATGCAAAAATAACTCTTTTTTTTCAAATCGACAAAAACCAATTATTAACCATTCACCATTTTTCATTAACTTTGCAGTCGGAATAAAAAATAATTGAAGAAAATTGTCACAAAATCCAAGAACAAGAGATGTTATTGTATATTAAGATATGCGAGAATTTGACCCTCCGTTATTGCGAGGAGGCCGAAGGCCAACGAAGCAATCTGTAATGACGCTTTAGCGGTCGAATTTTTTTTAGAAATGCAGTTCCTGCTTATGCTGTTTATACAGATGCCGAATTAGCTGAAAATAGCCAAATTACTTCGTGTGCCTCGCTATTTTGCCGAGAGTTTTTTCAACATCTTGGTCATATTGGAGGCGAAGACGAAATTGTTCAGCTCGGGGTTGTCGGCATCTAAAATGTCGGCAGAGGAGCCTTCCCACCATTTTTTGCCCTCATGGATATAAATCACCTTGTCGCCGATTTCCATCACCGAATTCATATCGTGGGTGTTGACTATAGTGGTAATATTGTATTCCTGCGTAATCTCGCGTATGAGGTTGTCGATGAGGATAGAGGTGTTGGGGTCGAGGCCTGAGTTCGGCTCGTCGCAGAAGAGGTAGGAGGGGTTCAAGGCAATGGCTCGGGCAATGCCCACGCGCTTTTGCATTCCGCCGCTGAGTTCGCCCGGATAACGTTTTTCTGCGCCGATAATATTTACCCGCTTTAAACAAAAATTGACACGCTCGCGCTTTTCCTCATAACTTTTAGTGGTAAACATGGTCAAGGGAAACATCACATTTTCTTCCACCGTAGCAAAATCAAACAGGGCTGCTCCTTGAAAAAGCATGCCTATATTTTGGCGCATGGCTTTTTTCTCTTTAAAAAGCAATTGGCTAAACAGCACATCGTTGTACCAAATCTCGCCCGAGTCGGCCTCGTGTAAGCCTACTAAGGTCTTGAGCAGCACGGTTTTTCCGGAACCGCTGGCCCCGATAATAAGGTTGGTCTTACCCGGTTCGAAATGCACGGAAACATCTTCCAGCACGGTTTTTCCGCTAAACGATTTGAATATGTTGTTTGCCGTAATCATGCGCTTAAAGCAGTAATTGGGTGAGAACAAGATTGAATATGAGAATGGCCACGCAGCAAACTACAATAGCCCGAGTACTCGAACGCCCCACATGCAAGGAGCCGCCGAAAGCATAATAACCAAAAAAGGCTGATACTGAGGTAATAATAAAGCTGAAAACAGCCATCTTAATCATGCTGTAAGTAATGTAGAAATTGTTGAACTCCATCTGCAAGCCATCGAAATACTGGCTAATGGTAATTATTCCGGTAAGCGCCACAATCAGCCAGCCGCCCATAAGCCCTACAACAAAACTCAACAGCATGAGCAGGGGATTAAATACCGTAGCTGCAATTATTTTAGGAAGAATCAGGTAGTTAGCCGAATTTACTCCCATCATTTCCATAGCGTCAATTTGCTCGGTAATGCGCATACTGCCGATTTCGGAGGCTATGTTTGAGCCGATTTTCCCCGCCAAAATAAGCGCTATCATAGTGGAACTGAACTCTAAGACCATGGTTTCGCGGGTCATAAAGCCCACATACATCTTCGGAATAAGCGGACTCACTATGTTAAATGATGACTGTAAGGCAATTACACCGCCAATAAATATAGAAATAATGGCGACAATGGCGATAGAACTTAGGCCTAACTTCTCTGTTTCAAAAATTAACTGCCGCCAAAACACCGACATACGATCGGGTCGGGTAAACACCTTTCGCATGAGCAGGAAATAACGTCCGAAAAGTTCAAAAAATGAGCGCATATATGTCTTTACTATGTCGGGTTTCTACCTTTATACAAATCCCACAAATCAAAAATCAAATCCCAATTTTTGCCCCACACAATATTATTTCGTTCAATCTTAAACTGCTTAAATTTGTTCAAATCCCGATATTTATCATATTGAGGGTGAGGGTGCTTATATAAAAAATTTCCAAAATCAATTTGCTGAACGACACCATCGTCAAACAACAATTCAACTACATAATCTTTTACGTAGTTGGCATTAACAAGTTTTATAACATTATAATTACTCATTTCTTTTTATTTTTGGAAGTTGAAATTTGCTTTGATTGCTTTTTCTTGCCCGGATAGAAATGTTTGTTTAAATCTTTTATATGCTCAGTAAGTTTTTGGGTATCTACTGATATGTTTTCTATCTTCTTAATAGTAACAGATTTAATTTCTTTACCAAGAATGAAAAATTCAACCCATTTTGTTACGATGTCAGCATAATAAATATGAATAAAATTTTTAACTATTGTTTGATTTTTTTCATTAATTGGCAAAAAACCTTTCTTTTTCCTTATCTTGATTTCCGAAAGAAGCCCCTCTTTAATTACTAAATCGAAAACACTTTGATTGTTGTTTTCGTCTATTACATGTACGTGAGGAGGCAAATGTTCGCCTCTTGCAACAAAGTAAAAAACTAATTTTAAATATCTATAAATCTGTGGCATAATTTTATTTATAATTTTCTACAAAAATACAATTATTTTTTGAATAGACAAAGAAAAAATAAAATACTATTTACTTAAGTACTTGACAAAAATTTACTAATTTTGCAAAAAATTATGATTTTGTCATTTCTTTATAATATGGCGATGTGGCTGTTTGCCGTAGGGGTGCGCATAGCGGCTTTATTTAATCCTAAGGCCCGCTTGTTTGTTGGTGGTCGTAAACAGCAGTTTAGACGTTTGCGGGAAAAAATTCCTGCCGACGCCCTTATTGCATGGTTTCATTGCGCGTCCTTAGGCGAGTTTGAGCAGGGACGGCCGCTAATGGAGGCCTATAGACGAAAATACCCTCAACATAAAATCCTGCTTAGCTTTTTCTCCCCCTCCGGTTACGAGGTGCGTAAAAATTACGAAGGAGCCGATTATGTCTGTTATTTGCCTGTGGACACCCCCCGCAATGCACGGCGGTTTTTGAAGACTGTCAGGCCCCGTGTGGCGGTGTTTATCAAATACGAATTTTGGCACAATTATCTTTATCGCTTAAAGAAACAGCAGATTCCCACCTATATTGTTTCGGCTATATTTCGGCCTTCGCAGGTCTTTTTTAAATGGTACGGTGGCTTTTTCCGCAATATGCTCAAAGTGTTCAGTCGTTTATTTGTGCAAGACGAAGTATCGGCTAACTTGCTTAAAAAGATTAATATAAAACAGGTCGAAATTGCAGGCGACACACGTTTCGACCGCGTGTGGGCGCACACACGGCAGCCGACCGACCTGCCGATATTGCAGGCTTTTACCGAAAAAGCCCTCACCCTTGTTGTCGGCAGTTCATGGGCATCGGACGAGGAGCGCTTAGCCGAAGCTATGAAGGTATTGCCCGATAATGTACAGATGATTATCGCCCCGCATGAAGTACACGAAGAACATATCGCACATATCGAACGTTTATTTGAACAATATAAGCCATTACGCTACACCAAGACAATTAATACTGAAAAAATAACTCTCAATTCTCAATTGTCAATTCTCAATTCCTCCCGAGTACTGATTATCGATGCCATAGGTCTATTGCTTTCGGCCTATAGCTATGGGCAAATTGCCTACGTGGGCGGCGGTTTCGATGCCGACAACGGAGTACATAACACCATAGAACCGGCAGCTTATGGCCTTCCCGTAGTGTTCGGGCCGGTGTATCAAAAATATGCTGAAGCGGTTGACTTAGCTAAGAACGGCGGCGGAAAAAGCGTAAAAGATACCGCCGAACTGATAGCCTGCCTGCAGGAATGGACGCTTGATCCCGAAAAGCGGCAAAGGGCGGGACAAATTAGCCTTGCTTATGTAGAGACAAGCAGGGGAGCCACAGAGAGGGCAATTTATTATCTATGATTTATTATCTATTATTTAAAAAATTAAACATGAAAAATTTTTACTACACCTTGCTGACAGTCGTTCTTTTTACTGCCTGCGGCACATTGAACCAAATGAATCTTTTTAGTATTGAAGACGAAAAAACCTTCGGGAATCAAATGTACGCGCAAATTCAGGAAACTCCCAAAGACTATCCCTTATTAGACCCTGCCAAACATGCCGCGGCTTACGCGCATGTAACCCGTATTCTGCAAACCTTGCTGAACAGCGGACAGGTAAATTACGCCAAAGAATTTGAATGGAGCATACGTATTATTGACGCCGACGTGCTGAATGCCTTTGCTTGCCCCGGTGGGAAAGTTTACGTTTATAAAGGGTTGATTAATTTCTTAGACAACGAAGCCCAGTTGGCAGGAGTTATTGCCCACGAAATAGGCCATATTGCCAACCGCCATTCCACCCGTCAAATGACCAAGCAATACGGAATGTCGGCGCTTACCGACATGCTATTGGGACAAAATCCGAATCAGTATGTGCAAATGGCTACTCAATTGGCGGGAGGAGTCGGAAGCTTGGCTTTCAGCCGCAGCGATGAGTATGAAGCCGATAATAGCGCTGTGAGGTATTTATCGGCTACCGATTACAATCCCTTGGGGGTGGCAGGCTTCTTTAAAAAGATGATAGCCAACGGCGAGGCAGGCGGCAGTTCTCTCACCTGGCTTAGCACCCACCCCTCGCCGCCCGACCGTATCCAAAAGATACAGGAGGCATGGGTAGCCTACGGCAGCAAAAAAGGCGATGACTTCGTAGCCCGCTACTCGCAACTCAAAGCAGCCCTGCCGAAGTAAAAGTTAATTTGTTTCGAAATTGAAAAAATCTTCCATTTATGGAAGATTTTTATGAAAGCGTAGCGTGAACTGTGCCGGACTCGAACCGGCGACCCCTGCCCTGTCAAGGCAGTGCTCTAAACCAACTGAGCTAACAATTCATAAACAGGTTTAACGTATAAAGATAAAACAGGCTGTTTCATTTTCGTTTTTGAGAACAGCCTGCTTTGTTTATGTTAACACCATTAATCATTCAAAGAGAAGCGGCGGAAGGCGGTGATTTTTGCTTCGGGGTCGGCAGCTTTCAAATACTCCGTTACGGTGATTTTACCGTCTTTTACAAAGATTTGCTCTTCGAGCGTGTTTTCTTTAAAGAACTTACCCAATTTGCCTTCGGCGATTTTATTAATCATCTCGGCAGGTTTATCGGCCATTTTTGGGTCTTGCTTAATTTGCTCGCGGTAAATTTCCAATTCCTTTTCAATCACCTCTTTCGGGCAGTCGCTTTTGCTCAAAGAAACAGGAGCCATAGCGGTAATTTGCATGGCTATATCCTTTCCAACCTCAAGGCTTACCTCTTTGTTGAACCCAACAATAGTGGATACCTTACCGTTGGTATGGTTGTAGGCGGCAATATAGTTGGCCTCAATGGCTGCATAGTAAGGAACAGCGTGTTTTTCACCGCTTTTTCCGGTTTGTTGGGTAACTAATGCTTCAATGGTTGTTTCGCCCGCGCAGGTAGCCATAAGGCCTGCCATATCTGCGGGAAATTCGGCAAGGGCTGTATCGGCAATACTGTTAGCTATTGCCTGAAATTCGGCGTTCTTGGCTACAAAGTCGGTTTCGCAACCAAGGGAAACCAAAATGGCCTTTTTATAATCGGCTGAAATTTTTGCTATCACAGCACCTTCGGTGGTTTCGCGGTCGGCACGCTTAGCGGCTACGAGTTTGCCTTTTTCACGGATAATTTCCTGCGCGCGTTCAAAATCGCCTGAGGCTTCTATCAGCGCGTTTTTACAATCCATCATGCCTGCGCCCGTCATCTGGCGCAATTTTGCTACATCTGTGGCTTTTATTTCCATAATTTTTATTTATATTTTAAATTGTTGAAGAGAGTAGGGGCGTAAACTTTACGCCCTTACATTTATTCGTCTTCGGGTGTTTGTTCCGACGTTTCTGTTTTATTTTTACGGCTGCGGAGCTTTTTTCCGCCTTCAGGCGCTTCGCCTCCTTCTTTCTCCTTATCCCGATCGCCTGTTTTTTCCTTTTCCTGACGATGTTCGGCGTTGCCTTCTTCAATAGCGGCGCACATCACGTCCATAATCAGTGCAATAGAAGTAGCTGCATCGTCGTTGGCCGGAATCACAAAATCAATGGGGGTTGGGTCGCAACAGGTATCAACCATGGCGATTACCGGAATGTTCAAACGATTAGCTTCTTTAACAGCATTGTTTTCCTTTTGCACATCGACTATAAAGAGGGCGGCGGGTAAACGGTTGAGGTTAGCAATGGAACCGAGGTTCTTTTCTAATTTGGCGCGTTGGCGGGTAACCTGAAGCCGTTCGCGTTTGGCAAGGGTTTCAAAAGTGCCGTCGGTAAGCATCTTGTCGATGGTATTCATCTTTTTCACGGCTTTACGGATAGTCGGGAAATTGGTAAGCATACCGCCCGGCCAGCGTTCCGTAACATAAGGCATGTTTACCGCTTTTGATTTCTCGGCAACAATATCCTTGGCTTGTTTTTTGGTGGCTACAAACAGCACTTTGCGTCCTGAGCGAGCCAGTTGACGAACTACATTGGCAGCTTCGTCTATCTTGATAACGGCTTTGTGCAGGTCGATGATGTGGTTTCCGTTCTTTTCCATAAAAATGTACGGAGCCATTTTCGGACACCATTTGCGTTTTTTGTGGCCGAAGTGTACACCTGCATCAAGTAATTCTTGGAAATTTGTTCTTGACATGTTTTTTTACTTTTTAAATTTGTTTTTTTACTTTTTCACGAAACGTTTTTCTGCCTGCTGCCCGTCATTGCGGGTTGCTTCGTTCCTCGCAATGACAGCGAAGCAATCTTAATCTCGTGATCTCTTTTCATCAACCAATCGGTAGTAGCTTGGCTAATCCGTTTGGTTTTCCGCGGCAAGGCAGCCCCTTTTTAGTTTAAAGTTCAAAGTTTAAAGTAGAGGTTTGGAACCTTGTCCGTGCAAAAATCAGGCAACGATTAACGTTTGCTGAACTGGAAGCGTCTGCGTGCGCCGGGTTGGCCGGGTTTTTTGCGTTCCACCTCGCGGGGGTCGCGGGTCAACAGGCCATTGGCTTTTAACACCGGGCGGTAAGTTTCCTTGTCGATTTCACATAAAGCGCGGGCAATAGCCAAGCGGAGCGCTTCGGCCTGTCCCTTAGCTCCGCCGCCGTCAAGATTTACCTTGATGTCGAAGTTAGCGGTAGTGCCGGTCAGTTCGAGCGGTTGCTTAACAATGTACTGCAGTATGTCCATCGGGAAATAAACTTCCAAGGGGCGATCATTAATAGTGATAGCGCCCTTGCCGGGGTTCACGTAAACGCGGGCAATTGCTGATTTTCTTCTTCCAAGTGCATTAATTACATTCATGCGCGTTTCTAAAGTTCATTAAAATTAAGTAATTTAGGTGCTTGCGCCTGATGCTTGTGTTCCGGACCTGCATATACATACAGGTTGCGGAATAACTCAGCACCAAGGCGGTTTTTCGGAAGCATGCCTCTTACAGCTTCCTCTACTACGGCATGAGGCTTACGTTTCAACAACTCCTGAGGAGTGGCAAAACGCTGCCCGCCGGGATAGCCGGTGTGACGAACGTACACCTTGTCGGTTAACTTCTTACCCGTGAGGCGGATTTTTTCTGCGTTGATAATGACTACATTATCGCCGCAATCCACGTGGGGGGTATAGTTGGCCTTACGTTTACCGCGCAGCAGCAGCGCTACTTGCGAAGCAAGGCGTCCCAACACAAGATCCGTGGCATCGAGCAACACCCACTCTTTGGTAACGGTGGCTGCGTTGGCCGATACGGTTTTGTAGCTTAGTGTATCCACTTTCTTGATTTTTAGGTTAATACTATTAATTTGTTGCGATTTCCCTATAAATTAGGGGCTGCAAAGATAGTATATTTTTTTGAAATATCAACAGCCTTGTGTTAATAAATTAAAAATGTCGACTAAAACAAGCGCTTTAGTCGACAGGAAAGGTATTTTCAAGGTTTAAGGGTTTCTATTTCCGAATTTAAAAGGTATAACGCACGGTTAAGGCGCCGCCCCAATAAAAGCCTACGTCATCTAAGAAATAAAAGCGAGGGCCGAAATCGGCAGACAGCGCTATGGGAGCGTTGGCGAACTTATATTCCAAGCCGATCAAGGCATTGGCCGACACATTAAATCTTGTCGCCTTGTCGCCTTCCACATCAATAAAGAATAGACCTGCCGAAGCGCCGGGGCCAATGAACCAGTCTAATCCGGGTTCGCCAAGGTTCGATTGCCATAAGAAAAATCCCGAGCCGTTTAATTTAAATACATGCTTTTCAAAAATGTCAAGGTCGGCGATAATTTCAATGGCATTGGCCGATGAAACAAATTGTTTGTAGGTAAGCCCTACCGGCCGACCCAGACGCAAACCGAGCGATTTTTCGTAACTTTGCGCATACGCGCCTAACGAGATGATTGCCAATACGGCAATAAGAAGAATTTTTTTCATAATTGTATAGTTTTTAAATTAAACACAACCCTATTATACATTACATATAATTACCGTTAAAGTTCCTGATTGCGTATTACAAGAACAAAGGTAGCAACAATTTTTGATACAGCAACATCATTTATCAAGAAACCTCTTGACTTTGATAATTTATTTTTAATAATCGTTTGATTATCAGCTGTGTAAGTTTTTTTCTATTTATTTTATTTCTTTGTCAAAGTCAGATTCAAATAATTGGTCTATTCCCTTCTATTTGAACTTGTGCAAATTTTGCACAAGTTGTCTCTCAATGCAGAAATTAATTTTTGCGTTAGCCAAATTGCATCTCTCTGTAAGCGAACTTCTATTGTTTCGCCTGTGGCATTTTTTGTAAAAATCAAAAATTCAGCCGTGCTATTACGGATTTGTAATTTATTATTATTTTTGTTATCCATTTCCTTCGTTCTTAGCGCTTTAATAACGTGGCTAATTGACCTACTCTTCCCTTCCGGCCAAAAATTGCGCTATGTTAATCAGGTATTGTCGGGTTTGGGTTTCGGGGTAGGATAAGAATATTGTAATGGCCTCATTTATGTGTTCTTGTAGTAGAGATTGTGCAGCTTCTATGCCTCCTTGCCGCTTAACAAAACTCCTAACCCTGTTAGCGGAGCCGATGTTTTTTGCCGCTTTTTTCACCTCATTAATAACTTCTTTTCGTTTGTTGCCGTCCACATTTTTTAAGGCGCAAATGAGGGGGAGGGTAATTTTTTGTTCGCGCAGGTCAATGCCGGTAGGTTTGCCGAAAAGATTAGTTTTGCGGAAGTCAAATATGTCGTCGCGAATTTGGAAAGCTAAGCCTAAGGCATAGCCGGCTTTATTCATACTCGAAACGTCTGTATCATTGCCGCCTCCGGTAATAGCGCCCGCCTCCATGCAGGAAGCCATGAGGGAGGCAGTTTTTTTGCCTATAATGGCGTAATAATCCTCTTGAGTGGTATCTAAGGCCTGCGCTTTCGACAGTTGGTACAATTCCCCTTCGGAGAGATTGACCAAGCAGGCGGTGAAGGTAGGCAGCAAACGGTGTTCGCCGTGCTGCACCACCAACTGAAAGGCGCGCGAGAGCCAATAGTCGCCGGTGAGTACGGCTGCCTGCGATTTCCACAGAGCCTTAACGGTGGGCGCGCCGCGCCGCAGGTTGGCATTGTCCACCACATCATCGTGCAACAGGGAGGCGGTATGCACCATCTCTGTCGCAGTGGCAGCCATGTAAGTGCTGTTAGTAATTTTACCGCATAGCTCGGCGGCCATTAAAGTAAGCAAAGGGCGCAATTGCTTGCCTGAATGTTGCAGCAGGTAGTCGTTAATAGTGTTCAATAAACTAATATCGCTCCGCAAGGCAGAGCGATAAAAACATTCAAATTCCGTCCAGTTGTTCCCTAAGAAACCCTTTGCTGCCAGTAATAAATCCATCTATAAGAAAATGCCGAGAGAAAGCATTAGATTGCGATTTTGCGGAGACGGACTGCCAAGGAGGTCCGTTACTTTACCGAAGCCCCAAAAGTACTTTATCGACAGTTGAAGTTTCCAAATATCTATTCCTGCGCCGACGCCAATGCCGCCGTCCCACTTATTAATATCGGTCATTGGCATATTGCTGTTTACAGCATAACTCATATAAGGGGTAAGCGACAGATAAGGACGCAACAAGGGAAGTTTGAAGCCCCATTGCAGGTCAACAGGGATTTCTACGTAGCCGGACGAGGCGCCATCTGCACCTTTTGAACTGTACATAAACTCAGGTTGTACTGCTAATCCGAATAATGGTAAGCCGATATTCATCATGCCCCCGATATGCCAGCCTGTACGATTGTCAAAAACGTACACGTTAGACTTAGGGAAAGAAGCGAAATTCAGTCCGCCTTTGAGCCCTACCCGTATTTTGGCCTCTGCGCTTCCCGCTACTACCAATACGGTCAATAAGATAAGTAATTTTTTCATGAAATGTTTAATTTGTTGAAAGTTGTAGATTGCTTCGTACCTCGCAATGACGGTGGAAGATTGATGAAGATTGTAGATTGCTTCGTTCCTCGCAATGACGATTGAAGGTTGATGAAGATTGTAGATTGCTTCCTGATGCGACCACTAATCACTAACCACTATTAAATCAGTGCGTCAAGTTTGGCGGTAATGGCCGATTTGGACTGTGCGCCCACCAATTTGTCCGTCATTTCCCCATTTTTAAAGAATAAAAGCGTGGGAATGTTGCGAATACCGAAGCGCATGGCAATGTCGCCGGCGCTTTCTATATCGCATTTTGATATAATCGCCTTATCTTCATACTCTTGGGCGATTTCGTCAATAATGGGGGCAATTGCGCGGCAGGGGCCGCACCAGGTCGCCCAAAAATCAACCAATACTGGTTTGCCTGAATTTATTACTTCGTCAAAATTTGATTCTGTTAATGCTAAAGCCATGATAATTAGTTTTTTATGTAAAAATTTATAAAAATTCGTACTACAAAGGTAAAAATTTTTTATTGAACGATTAAACCTTTTTCATTTTTTGTAGTCTTATTATCAAATCAGTTTTCATAGGTTTTAAGGTTTGGTTAGTGACGGCCGGGGTGGTTCCCGGCTGTCTTTTTTTTGTTTTCCCCGTAAAAATTAGTATTTTTGTCGTATTCAAAATATATTTGCATAATATAATAAAACCTTAAATATGAATTCTTTAAATCTAATGAACCGTGCAGCCGACAACATTCGCATCTTAGCTGCAGCCATGGTGGAAAATGCCAAATCGGGGCACCCCGGCGGCGCAATGGGCGGCGCCGACTTTGTAAACGTCCTGTATTCCGAATTTTTAGTACATGACCCGCAGCAACCGAATTGGGAGGGGCGCGACCGCTTTTTCTTAGACCCCGGACACATGTCGCCTATGTTATACAGCATATTAGCTCTTACAGGAAAATATAGCACGGAAGAGCTTAGACAATTCCGCCAATGGGGCAGCATTACACCCGGGCACCCCGAAGTAGATGTGCCCCGCGGAGTGGAAAACACCTCAGGGCCTTTAGGTCAGGGGCATACCTACGCTGTGGGTGCTGCCATCGCCGCCAAATTCCTGCAGGCGCGTTTCGGCGAGGTGATTAACCATACGATTTATGCCTATATTTCAGACGGCGGTATTCAGGAAGAAATTTCGCAGGGAGCAGGCCGCATCGCAGGTCATTTGGGCTTGGATAACCTGATAATGTTTTATGATGCTAATGATATTCAGCTTTCTACCACCGTGAAAGAAGTAACCGACGAAGATGTAGCGAAAAAATACGAGGCCTGGGGCTGGAAGGTGCTGACTATAGACGGTCACGATGTGCAGCAAATTCGTGCGGCTTTAACCGAAGCTAAGGCCGAAACGCAACGTCCTGTGCTGATTATGGGTAAGACAATTATGGGTAAGGGCGCAGTAACAGCCGAAGGCGGCAGCTATGAAAACAAGTGCGCTACCCACGGACAGCCACTTAGCGATGCAGGAGCTTCCTTTGAGGCTACGGTGAAAAATTTGGGCGGCAATCCCGCCGATCCTTTCTGCATTTTCCCCGAAGTAGCGGAATTGTATCATCAACGCGCTATTGAATTAAAGCAGATAGTAGCCGAAAAGCGCGCCCAACAGGAAAAATGGGCAGCAGCTAATCCTGTTTTGGCGGCTAAAATGCAGGATTTCTTCAATGGAAAAATTCCTGCGATTGACTGGGCGTCCATTGAACAAAAAGCGGGTCAGGCAACGCGGGCAGCCTCTGCCACTGTGCTCGGCGTGTTGGCAAAGAAGGTTGAAAATATGATTGTGTCTTCGGCCGATTTGTCGAACTCCGACAAGACCGACGGTTTTTTGAAGAACACTAAAGCCTTTGCACGGGGCGATTTTAGCGGAGCTTTCCTGCAGGCGGGCGTGAGCGAATTGACCATGGCCTGTCTCTGTATGGGCATGGCGCTGCATGGAGGCGTAATTGCCGCCTGCGGCACCTTCTTCGTATTTTCCGACTACATGAAACCCGCGGTGCGCATGGCAGCGCTCATGGAATTGCCGGTGAAATTTATCTGGACCCACGACGCTTTCCGCGTAGGCGAAGACGGTCCTACCCACGAACCGGTGGAACAGGAAGCGCAGATACGCCTGATGGAAAAACTAAAGAACCACAAGGGGCATAACTCTATGTTGGTGTTGCGCCCCGCCGATGTGCACGAAGCTACCGTTGCTTGGAAGTTAGCCATGGAAAATATAGCCACGCCCACGGCATTAATCTTGTCGCGGCAAAACATCAAAGACCTTCCGACTGCGGCCAATCGTTACGAGGAAGCGCTGCAAGCAGCTAAGGGTGCTTATATCGTAGAATGCGACGGCAACCCTGATGTAATTTTGTTGGCTTCGGGCTCCGAAGTGGCTACCTTGGTCGAAGGCGCTGCCTTGCTGCGTAATGAGGGCATGAAACTGCGCATTGTGTCGGTTCCTTCCGAAGGCCTGTTCCGCAGTCAGCCGACGGCTTATCAGGAGATGGTCTTGCCGACGGGCGTGAAAAAATTCGGCCTGACCGCCGGATTGCCTGTAACCCTGCAAGGCTTGGTGGGTGCCGACGGCGCAATTTGGGGCATGGAATCCTTCGGCTTCTCCGCTCCCTACAAGGTGCTTGATGAAAAGCTTGGTTTCACAGGAGAGAATGTGTATGAGCAGGTGAAGAAGATGATATTATCGGCACAGAAGCGCTAAATTTGCATTTTACTAATTAATCCAACAAAATCAATCCTGCCCAATCTTCAACTTCAGCGTGAGGCGCCTGCATCAGTCTCCGCTGTGCTTCCCTGAAAGCTTCGCGCTTAGATTTGTTCCTTTCTAATTGCTCCAGAAAAATCCGTGTAAATATGGCTGTTTTCTCATTTGGGATATTCCATAAACTCATGATAATGCTTTTAGCTCCGGCTAATTTAAAGGCGCGTTGTAAGCCAAAAACTCCTTCGTAGTTGTGAATATCTCCCAATCCGGTTATGCAAGCCGATAAAACGACTAAATCCAAACCGAATAAATTCATTCCTGCAATTTCTTCTGCAAAGATTCTCCCATTTTTAGCAGGATCATTGGCATCTGAAAGCAGCAATCCGGTTCTCAGCAAAGGATGTTTCTGCCTTTCGTCCGGAAGATCGTAAAATCCATGTGTGATAATAAATAAATTCCCCGGAGCTGCATTGCTCATCTTTGTAAAAGAATCGTTTGTTGCGTTTTTTCCGGTAAAAAAGGTTACAGGGATTCCCATTGTTTTACAAAGGGAGCCTATCTCCTCTATTTTTTGTTTGCCCAATTCCAAATTTTCGTATTCTCCCTTACCATAATCAATATCGCCATAAATAACAGCGCTTGTCCGGTTAATGCGATCATCTAAATTTTCACTTACCAATTTGCCGGTAGAAGATAATTGGTATAAATAGTATTTTTGCCCTAAATAGCCGCTTTCACCTCGAAGAGCATGAAAGGCCACGGTATTCAAATCTCCTGAAACACTGAAATACACTTTTGAAATGTCGTCTTGCTCCAATAATTTTGCCAAAGGCTTCCAAATCAAATCATATAGTCGAGGATCCTTATATAGACCATTAACATTAAAACTTTCAATTTTTTTATACTGTTGCACAATCAATTCTAATTCCTTTTGTTCAAAAAGTTTTATCATTTCCGGATAAGCAGCACTTTTCTTTATCAATAAAGCCATGCTATAGCGGTGGCCGGAATTTTCAAGTCCGTCATTATCATCAAAAGTTATAAATTCGATGGCAGCTTCATTCGCCTTTAAGCTACCTTGAATGTCTTTCCATGTAATATTCCGCTTTTTGGTTACAGGAACTTTTCGCAACGTTTCTCTTTCTTCTATGCCGGTATTTAGAAGCACTGATTTAAGTTTTAGATGATTATTATAACACAATGACCATAACTCCGGCGACGAAGAATTTCTTGCCGCTGAATAAAAAAAGTTATAATTAAACTCCAACGACGTCCAAAAATCCTCTCTTGCCGTTTCATGTATGTATAAAGCGTTATTTTTCATCAAATCAGCATAATACCTGTTTGTCTTTGGTAATAGCTTGTCGGTTTTTTCATCATCTTTCTTCCAATAATAATACCGCGCCAAAAAAAGATAATCGGTTGCTGCTCCGTATCTATTGTTTTCCGGAAGCCCGCTTATCAATTCCAGCAATTGTTCGTCCGTCATTTCATCTCCTTGCTTCCGAAAATAATCCCGTGCAATAGAAAGATATTTATCTCTATCATTTTCCGAAACGCCTTCCCTTGCTTTATGCAATATATCAAAACTAATTTCGGCTAATTCATATTGCTTAATTTTAAAAAAGAAATTCGCCACATCGCCCAAGAGAGAAGCAAAAACCATAAACATTTCCGATGATTTGTTTGTTAGGAAATAATTAACAAATCCCACATATAAAGGAAAAGCCAAATCATCTCGTCCTGTGCTCTCATACAGTTTTGCCCAACTATGTAAATGCATGATGTAATCGGGAGTTTCTTTTAGTTGAGGATAAATGTCATAAGTCTCATTCAGGTCGGTTAAGAACTCTTCAGCATAGTCATATTGAGCCAATAAAAGATACATTTTAATTGCACTTTCAAAATTGGTTTTCATGCCTGAAAAATTGTCCGAAATTCGGCAAGCCCTCGTAGCTGCAATATAATAATCAAGCGCCTCGGCATAATACCCATGAGAAAAATAAATCCATGCCATTAGATTAGCGCCATAACCATATTCCAAACTTTCCAATCCGAAAGTATCTTCATAAATATCAAGCGCTTTTTCCAATGTCTTCACTGCATTTGCGAAGTCGCCAACACCTACATAAGACATCGCTAAATGTTCATAATAATTTAAACTGTCGTCAATATTCCGTGCGAAAAGTATGTCCTCATTGGAATTTGCCAGGAACATGATTGATTCCTCAAAACTCCAACTCTTTTCCAATATTGACTGAGCCTGAGATGCGCATACAGAGAAAAGTCCAAACAGAATGGTAAAAAAAAACGATTTCATATTCATGCAAAAAAAATCTTAAATTAGTCCGTTATTTTGTTATAAATGGAAACACATAAGTTTTAATGTCAGTCCCGATTACAAAAAAATAAAGGGTATTTTCTTTTAAATTTTTCAACAGGTAAAAACCCTTACTCAAATCATAGTCATTATCTTCAATTTCAGGCTTTAAGGTGCGATAATTTCCCCCTCCGGCATACAAATAAACATTGCCTGTCTTATTTACAGGTGTCCATGCTATACGAAAACTGACCGGGTTGCAATTTTCCTGACCTTTATTTGTAAACCTTAATCCGGAAGTTGCCCCTCTTAGTTGATCATCTTCCTTTTTCAATAAAGCCAATAACTCTCGTTGGTGGAATGTAAATTTTTCCAACAAATTAATTTTAAGATTCAGCATATCGTTCATACCCTTTTGAGAAAGGAGAACATCCTGTAGCAAAGAATTTACCCCTTTTAAGTCTTCTTTCAGGTTGGTCGTTTTCGACAATTGTCTTTTCAACCCTTTTATTTCTGCATTATTTCCCTCAGGAATATTCAGTAAAAACATACAGGCAACAGCAGCTGCTATTCCGGCAACAGCTCCCCAAATAAAACGCAAATCTGTTTTTGCCGCTTTCGTTGCCGGCGCTTGCTCAGGTTCGTACTTCCTTTCTGCTGCTGAAATTATGCTCCTCAGTTCATCCTCCGAAGACAAGTTAAGCATTTCTTCCAAAGCCGCTTTCTCGCCCTGCATTCTAAATCCCTCAGCTATTTTCCGGGTGAGTTCAACTTCTTTTCGAAGATTTTCATCTTCCTTCATCATTTGTTCAAAAGCTGCCTTTTCTTCTTCCGAAAGCAGGTCGAACAAATAATCGTCTATTTGTTGTTGTAAATTATTTTCATTCATAAATCAATAAAAATCATCTTTGTTAATCCTTATTTTTAAATTTTCCATGCAGGAAAAGCGTTTATTTTTAGCCACCTGTTCGCTTTTGTAACCCATAATACCTGCTATTTCTTTGAGGCTTTTTTCTTCCAAGTAGAATAAAGTCAATACCTGACTACAGGGTTTGCCCAAATTTTCTATGGCTTGAATAATAATTTCTTTTTCTTCTTTTCCAATCTCCTTTTCCGGTAACACCGCGAAATCGTATAGCAATGGGTGCGAAGGTTTACGATCTCTGACATGCTTACTTGATTGACGTTTTCCGATGCCAAACAAATAAGTTTTTAATGAGGCCTGTAAATTTTCGCCGGTTAACCGTTTGTCGCGAATGTTTTTCCATAAAGCGATAAAACTTTCCTGATAAATTTCTTTAATATCTTCTTCTCCAATGCCGGCATTGTTTTTATGGATAAAAGCAAAAAATGGTTCCCTGTAAATGTGATACAACTTTGCAATTTCCGATTCTTTGCCGGAAAGGAAAGGCTTTAATTCTTTTATTTGCCTCATATATACTCAATTACTTCCGAAAGTAGTTCCAAGACTGATTAACAAAGTTAACAAAAATTCTTTAGAACATGACAAAAATTTAATTGAAATAATTTCCCATTACATAAAGCGGCACATTCGTCATCCATGGTTCTTTGCGGTAGTTGGACAATGAGGTGCGGATGGCGTTTTTGGAATTGAATTTTTCGCAAAAGACTTTCAAACTCTTAGCATTCAAGTTTTCTGCTGATTTTATTTCAACAGGGATGATTTCGTTGGAATATTGTAATAATAAATCAATTTCACTATCGAAGCGTTCAGACGACCAGTAGGTTATAACCAAATCTTTATTTTGAATAAGTTGTTGAAAGACAAATTGTTCTGTTAAAGCACCCTTAAATTCCTCAAAAATACGACTGCCTTCCAAAAGTACTTTTACCTCCAACTCGCTCATTGCCACCATCAATCCAATATCTACCATAAAAAGTTTGAATGCTGAAAAATCCAAATATGCTTTCAATGGCAAATCGGGCTTGGTAACGCGAAAAACCTGTTTAATCAAACCGCAATCCAACAACCAAGCCATTGCCAACTCAAATTCTCTTGCCCGCGCACCCTGTTTGATTTTGGCGTAGATAAACTTTTTGTTTTCCTTTGACAGTTGAGGCAAAATGGAGCTCCAAACCAATCGAATACGCGGTACAATATCATTGGGCGCATGTTTCGAAAAATCGCTTTCGTATTGCTCAAGAATATCCTTTTGAATTTGTCGTACTTTTACAAAATCGCTGTTCTCAACAAACGATGCGACTGCTTCGGGCATCCCGCCAATAAAATAATACTGCCGTAACCATTCTATATACTGTAACTTAAAGGTTGAAATTGTTGAAAAATCCTGTTTTTCAAGCAAATCGACAAATCTTCCTTTTCCAATGGCATGTAAAAATTCGATGAAATTCATCGGGTATAAATCCAAAAACTGTACTTTTCCAACAGGAAAAGAAACATGTTGATGTAAGGTAAGTCCTAACAAAGATCCCGCTACAACAATGTGATAATCAGGCGCATTTTCACAAAAATATTTCAACGAAGTAAGCCCGCGCGGAACTTCCTGTATTTCGTCGAAGATAATCAATGTTTTTTCAGGTTTTGGGGTGATACCCGAAAAAGTTTTCAGATTGAACAATAGGCGTTCATGCTGAAAACCTTCATCGAATAAGGTTTTCATTACTTCGTCAAACTCAAAATTTACATAAATAAAATCTTCATATTCGGTTTTGGCAAATTCTTTCATTAACCAAGTTTTGCCAACTTGACGAGCGCCTCTGATAATCAATGGCTTTCTATTGGAACTATGTTTCCATGCTATAAGTTGTTGCAGGGCTATTCTTTTCATTGTTCATTTATTTTTGAAACAGCAAAGATACTGTTTATTATCAAACAAACAGCAGTTTTACATTTTTTCGGACGAGTTTTTCGGATATTTTACATTTTTTCGGACGAGTTTTTCGGATATTTTACATTTTTTCGGACGAGTTTTTCGGATATTTTTTCATGAAGGCTTTAGTACAAAAAATAATTTGCTTTTGATGTTACCTTATTAGGTCTTGGAGGTATAAACGGAGTGTAGGTACTTGTAAATATTCCTAAAACCCTACAGCAAATACAGGCATTTTTTTAAAACATAAACAACAATAAATAAGCCGATTATAAAAATACTGTCCAAATATGGCACAAGATTATCCAAATATGGCACATTCTAAACAGGTTAAAAAATATTATTTAAACTATTTTTGATTATTGGAATAAGGATATTAAAATGACACAAAAAATACATTTTGGTTCGATTTTAAAGGAACAGATCCAACTGGAAGAACGAACGAGTAACGATATTGCAGAATGCTTAAACAGGAGCGTAAGTAATCTTTATAAAATTTATCGGAGAGAAAATCTTGACACACGTATATTGTATGCAGTAAGCAAAGGGTTAAATAAAAATATTTTTCACACAATTGCAGAGCGGTTCAATGATGAATTATTAACCAGTGATGAATTATTAATCAGCTCCAAAAAAAATACAGGACCGGAACTTCGTTTTTTGATTGAATTTGAATTGGATGAAAGTTTGCTAAACAACGATTTGCTGAATATCAAAGGGCTGTGTATTCAATCGAAAAATGCCAAGCGCCTTTTGATAGAGGTGAGTGTTGACGACATAAACGACCTCTTCTGCAAAGAAAAGATTTGCGAGAATTGTTATTTAAGAAAAACCAAATAAAAAATTATTGTAAAAAATGGACATACTAAACTAACCTAAAGCCTTAAAAATATCACTATGAATAATGATCGTACTCTCCCCGACGAATCAAAAAATGTTCTTTGTAAAGATGCCGGATTAGTTAGGTTTCTAGAAAGAAAACACAGTAAATACTACCTGAAACAGACACTGATTAGCTTGATAGTCTTCTTTTTTGCTACGGTAGGGCAAGCAAAGGAGCCTGTAGAGCAAAAGCCGAAAAAGCAGCAAGGAGTCGAACAAATGATGATTGCATTAGGCGAAGATGCCCCGACGGGTGGAAAACTATCGCATTCGCTATTACTTGAAACCGAATCTATGGCAATGCCAATGCAGTCGAGAACAACACCCTTTAGGGCAACTACCGTAGTAGTTTTCGAAGATTTTGAAACTACAATTAATACCGACCTGCCTGCAAATTGGACTTGTCAGATGCCGACCACCAGTAGCGCCTCCTGGGTTACCGGCAGCAATGTCGGTAATCTTGGTTTGTCGGCGTATGGCGGTAGCCGGTATGTCGGCGTGCGTTACCATGACACGGAAAACAACGATGCATGGCTGTTTTCCTCTGCTTTTAGCTTAGTTGCCGGTAAAACTTATACTATAGGTTTTGCAGTAGCAGCTATAGGCTGGCCTGTTGGAGCGGTTGTCGAGCAGATTGATGTGAGAATAGACACTTTGGCGAATCCTGCCGCTATGCTTTCGGGCGAGTTGCTTTGGTCTAGCGCCACGCTTACGCCTATGACTGGCTGGATCTATGTTACTATTAACTACGAGCCAACTACAACCGGTACATATTATCTTGGCTTTTACGATTATACATCAAATGCTGATGCGTTAATCGGCGCTATAGATAATGTTTCTGTAACAACGCTCAGCGATAATGATTTATCGCTTACATTAGGGCCTCCTTATTTATATGCGCAAGTTCCCATTTCACAAATTGCCGTAACAGGAAGAGCTAATAATATAGGATTTCTACCGCAAACAGTTGTTACCTTGAGTGCAACTTTAAACGAGGCTTCCTTAGGAACTACGGCGCCGATACCTGCTTTAACGCCGGGAGACTCTACCGACTGGCTATCCCTTCCGGGAACAGGCCAATTAGGCGTTAATACGGTTACTTGCGTGGTAGCGGCCGCAGAGAGCGATGAACATCCCGCAGATAATTCTGGTACCTATACCTTTATGGGTACTGATAATGTTTATGCCTACGACAATCTGACTACCTTTGCTACCGGAATAGGATCTTCCGGAATCGTTACTTTTGGAAATATTTTTACCATTGAAAGTCCGGCCACTTTGTCGCAGGTAGCCATTGGCTTTGGTCCCACCACCACATTTGCTTATGGCATATCATTATACAAAGTGACGGGCGAATTAGCTTGTGAAAGTACGGATTTGTTGGGCGGTGCCACATTTACGAGACCCGTTTCAGGTCTAACTTACGTAACGGTTCCCGAAACGGCTTTAACTCCTGGCCGTTATTTCCTTGGAGTGAGGCAATTGTCAAGTAGTAATATATTTGTATCTTATGAACTAAATGCTAATAAACTAATACACGTACTAGCTCCTGACTATACTTTATATGCCGCTAATCAGGGATATGCTGTAGCTATCCGTATGATTTTAGCTAGTGATGAGCCTTGTGACGCGCCGACAAATTTACAGGTAATCCCCGGTTATAATTCCGCTACCTGTTCCTGGGCGACCGACAGCGGCGCACAAAACTACACCATACACTTAAGTGACGGAACAACCACTTATACACAAATCAGCGCAAGCAGCAGTACGGTCTTTAGCGAGATACCCGATGGGACTTCCTATACATGGAGCGTGCAGGGAACTTGTATCGGAAACACAAGCGCAGTGATCGCCGGAACACCTTTCTCTACAAATATTTGTGCGGTAGTTACCTCCTTCCCATGGCTTGAAGACTTTGAAAATGTAATTTTTCCACCAGATTGCTGGACATCATTCAATATTGACGGCAGCGGAACACAATGGACAAGAAGTATGGAAGCATCTCATCTTGGTTTGGCCTCTGCGGTACATGCTTATGGCTCTTCTACTGTAGAAATGCAGGAAGGCTGGTTGGTTACTCCCATGATAACTATACCCGAAACCCATACCGGAGCTTCTGTGCTGGAATTTTGGTCTTATTCTCAATATCCCGAAGATCACTACTATAATGGAGTGTGGATATCAACCACAGGTAAAAACCCAACATCTGCTACCTTTACCGAGCTTAAACAATTATCCGGTATGGATGAAATTTCAGCTTCATGGAAAAAAATTTCTGTCCCGTTAAGCGGTTATGCCGGACAAACTGTTAATATCGGATTCAAATATATGGGCATATACGCCGATAGTTGGTATATTGACGATGTTGCCATAACAATTGACTCCTCTTTATATGGTGTCTACACCATAGACAACACCCTGCCCACAGCCGGACGTAATTTCAATAGTTTTGAAGAAGCAATCTATGCTTTAAATACACGCGGCATTTCGGATACAGTTACTTTTGAGGTGATTGCCGGACAGGTTCATGAAATCGCTTTGACGGATTATCGCGGTTTACGGATAGTTTCCGGCGGGACTGTTGATAAACCAATTACTTTCATTAAATCGGGAACAGGCGACAATCCGCTGCTGAAAGTAGCAGGGACTTCCAATACCTATGCCGATGCCTGTTTCTATTTGGAAAATGTGAGCTATATTACCTTTGACGGTTTGGATATTGAGAATGCGGGTACGGCAAGCAGTAATTATTTGGAACGAGGATTCCATTTGCAAAGCGCAAACAATATCACCATTCAAAATTGTGTTGTCAAGTTACCGCAAAACAGCATGAATTTATACGGTATCTATATTTCGCAGGGGAATAATAATACCATAAAAGACTGTAATATAGAATTATATTACAACACATCCGCTTATGGCATTTACACAACCGGAACAGTAAATAATTTTACCATAAAAGAAACGAAAATCACCAATGCAGGTACGGGCATACAGTTGTCTTACGGCAACAATCAACGAATTTTCAATAATGTTATTCATGCTGCATCAATCGGAATTTCTTTAGATTATTCCAATACAACGGACACAATACACTTGGCACATAATACGGTTTATATTCCCGCCACGGCAAATACGGGTTATTGCCTGTCTACTTATTTCTCTGGCAAGTTAGGCTTATACAACAATATCTTCATCAACAAATCAACAAGCACAAGTTCGTGTGGCTTCTACAATACGACATCCGATAACAGTAATATTTTGCCCGGCAGCAATAATAATATTTACTATTGCGAGTGGGGCGCTGTTTATCGCAATTCCGCTGTTAGCAAATATACTGTAAATGAATA
>Ga0099364_10002112_pt1 | contig 32043 bp, 26 predicted proteins | sample TergutTh196P3_FD_73070 | JGI IMG/M metagenome (GOLD analysis project Ga0099364, IMG submission 73070) | Microcerotermes parvus P3 segment gut microbial communities from Pointe-Noire, Republic of the Congo - Th196 P3 | ecosystem: Host-associated > Arthropoda: Insects > Digestive system > Gut ... | reverse complement strand
GAAACCAAAGTATTCGCCATATTCTCGGGACAGGATAGTCATGATGGTGGGGTTGTTGAGCCCTGTGAAAATGCTCTCCTTGCTGACCCTCAGGCATCCTGTCATCACGGCAAAGTGCAGGGAATCGTTGGTTTTGAGCCCGCTGTGGAGGAACGAGCGGATAAACTCGAGCATCCGGGGGTAATAGCCGTGGAAATACGCTTTTTCCAAAGGCACGTCGTACTCGTCTATTAGTACGATTACTTTCTTGCCGTAATGGGCTTCAAGGCACTCTGACAAAAACTTCAATGAATCGCTGTATGCGATGTCATCGGCTTCCCCGTACATCAGCTTGCTGAAATCGGCTTTGGATGACTGCGGCACAGATTCGCTTTCCAGCAAGTATTCGTTTCGGACGTACTCGCGAATTATGTCCATTTTTAGTCTGTTGAGTGAATCCTCGAACTTAGATGCCTCAGCAGATTTCAATGAAAGGTTTATGACCGGGTACCGGTTCATCTCCGATGTGTATTTTTCCCCTGCGGACATGATTTGCAGGCCGTCAAATATGTGGCTGCTGCTCTTTTTCTTTATGTCGAAGAAGTGCTGCAACATGCTCATGTTCAGCGTCTTGCCGAACCTACGCGGTCTTGTGAATAGGTTGACCTCGCCCTTTTTATCAATTAGCTCTTTGATGAACAATGTCTTGTCTATGTAAAAATAACCGGAGTTTATCATTTTCTCAAAGTTCTCAACGCCAACGGGCAGCGGCTTGTGCAGCATTATGCCAACTCCTCCCTATAGAAATCAATCATATCTTAGCATATCATGTCCTTGCTGTAAACAGCCCTATCCCTTCGTGGAATGCGGAAGACGGTTCCGGGTTACAGTTCACGGGGTAGCCAGAAACAGGCGTGCCCAGCGACTGCCGTGAGGGAATTCCGGTTTTATCCCGGAACTGACCGAACAACAGGCGCATAATACGCCTGTTTCTGGCGGGGCATGGCAACAGTAACTAAAACTGTTAATGATACAGTTCAACTGTATCAGCACACCAAACGCACCCCGCAATGCATTTTTGCTCAGAGGGGTGCGTTACTTAATGCTATACTTCGAAACTAATAAGAATAGTCAAACAAAGAGCCGATGTTAAAGTAATTGTACTGGAGGAGACTCCCAAAACCAGAGTACGTGAAATTCTCCGTCAGACTGTCTCCAAACGTCGACCTGCTAACGAAGTTGGACGTGTTTTGAGTTACGCTGTTCGAGAACCTTTCCAGCTGGTTCGTAAAGCCGTAGTTCCTGTTGCTGTTTTCCGTGAAAAACTGCTCAAGCTTCCCGCTTTCCGCAGCTGCGTTCAACTTATCAGTATCAATATTCATCGTGCCGTCATTATTGAAGCCGATGCCTATGCTAGATAGCGAGCCTGCATATGTTTTCGAAATACCGAGCATCTTGGACGACATATTTTCAGCTTTCGGATCGTTGGAATTTTTAATACCCTCGATATAAAGATCGTTGAAATTTTTCACCAACTTCTCGACAGCGGCTTTTGCAGGGGCAGGGTCCTTGACCGCAGAAATTTTGACATCCTCACCGGAAGCCTTATTGAACGTTGCACTCAATCCGCCGCCAAGGTCGACTGTGTTAGATTTAGATGTGCGGTCGGCTCCGCCGTTTACGCTGTAAACAGCGTCCCGCGCATCCCGCGAAACTTCGTCTATGCCGGTTTTTACCGCCAAATCGCCCGTAACCGCAAATTTATTCTTCGCGTCGTTTCCTGTATCGGCAGACTCAAGCTTAAGCATACTAATACCGCTCTTCGAATCGACATCAACCGTAGCATTAACCCCGATATCGGCCTTGTTGATAGCATCCGCCATCTTTTGCTGAACATCTTCATTTGTATCCTTCGAGGAGATATCAATGGAAAAATCTGTCTTTTTACCGTTTACTTCAATAGAAAAAGTGTTCTGGCCGCTTCCGCCGAATGTGTTTTTTGATTGCATGCGAGCGCCTTCGTTAAGCTGTCCCGCTGCTGTTTCCTTAACTTTGACGGTGACATCTTTGGCGTTGCTGGATTTACCGTCTGTGTAATTTGCTGTCAGCACTTCCTCATTGGATGATTTCATGGTTTTTTTCGCGAACGCAGACCCGCTTGTCAACTCTTTGAGCGAGCTGCTGAGATCCTTGGAAGTCGATTTGATATTGTTTACATACTGCAAAGCATCCCCGCCGAGCGGATGAAAACCTTGAGCTTTGTTGGTAGGAAGGAAAGACTTGTTAAGTCTCATGCTGTTAAGAGCGACGTTTCCCTCATACAATGTGTTGTAAAGGCTATTAATAGACGTGGCTTTATTAATGCCGTTAACGCCATTAACGTTCATACTTCATCCCTCGCTTTCCGATCAGCCTTTTTTACATATAAATGATATCACTATATTGTGAAAAAGTCAAGAATATTCGAATTTTTTTTGATAGTTAGCCACTAATGTGACACAGGTGTGACATTAATAAAAAAAGTCCGCACTTAATTGTTATCGTGAGTATGGCTTTGTAACTTTAACAGACATCTCTACAAGTTTTCTTAATCGGTGGTTAAGACATGATTTTGTCATGGGCGGGGTCGACATATCCGCTAGCTCTTTAATGCTCAATTCCGGGTTTTGCATCCGCAGAAAGGCCGTTTCCCTGAGCTTTTCAGGCATGGCGTCAAATGCTCCGGCAGTTTCAATTATCTTGATTGCATCGATTTGCGCAGCAGCGGCATCAATGATTTTTGTTACATTAGCAGTGTCACAGTTGACTTTTCTATTAATAATGTTACGCATGTCTTTTTCTATCTTCTCCGACATTAACTCCATTGCATGGAGCGGCGCGCCGATCATCGTTAAGAAATCCTCTATGCTGGAGCTCTGCTTGAAATATGTGATATAATTACCGTTGCGTGCTGTTTCTTTTGGGAAAAAACCCATTTCCCGCAAAAGAGAATATGTTTCGCGGCTTACATTGTAATGATTTGTCACAAGTTCGAGATGATATCTTTTTGCCGGATCCGTTATTGCTCCCCCAGTAAGGAACACGCCGCGCATAAAGCTCCTGCGGCAACAGTCTTCTTCGAGAACTCCAAGGTTTACATGGTGCGCAATGAGATTATCCGGAGAGAAACCATAAACCGCAAAAACACGGCTTAGCTTTTCAATATCATTTATTATATATGAGCGTTTTCCGGTTTTTTCAGGACTCGGCAAAACATCGAACGATATAGAAAAAGCGCTTTCAAACCGTTCTGTAAGGCGATTTCCAAGCTCTGGATTCCCGGTGATTACCCGTATTTCCCGTGCGGAAAACGTATTGCAATATAGCAGCATCCCGTAGCATTCTGCCACAGCACAGCAATCGCCGCCCTGTGCCGATTTGCACAACTCTGCTTTTGTGTTAAAAGAAAAAGACATAAGCGTTCTACGCTCCTAACTCTCCTTGTCGATGTCTCGATGTATGCAATCTACCGGGTATCCGTTTTCGCTTAAGTACTCAGATAGTGCATTAGCTATTGCCGGCGCCCTGTGTTTTCCTCCGGTGCAGCCAATACAAACTACGAGATAACGCTTACCTTCTTCAATATAATGCGGGAGCAGAAAATCCATCATTTCGCAGAGCTTGGAGAAAAATTGATTACTCTGCTCCAAACTGAACACGTAATCTTTTACAAGACCATCCAGTCCTGTTTTATCCCTAAGTTCCGGGTTATAAAAGGGGTTTGGCATAAATCGAACGTCAAACAGCAAGTCAGCTTCTATGGGCAGACCATGCTTGAAGCCGAATGACTTTACATTGACGCTAAGCGCCTTGTACTCTTGTCCGTCCATGTACCGCTTGAACAACCGACGCTGGAGTTTATTAAGCGTCAAACCTGTCGTGTCGATTATTTCATCGGCTTGCTGCCTCACAGGTGCAAGCATTTCAATCTCGGTTTTGACAGTATCTTCAAGGCTGCGCCCCGGTGTTTCCAATGGATGGCGGTGGCGGGTTTCTTTATATCGCCTGACAATCGTTTCCACCTCAGCCTCGATGAATAAAATCGCGTAACTGCAGCCTATCTCTTTTATTTCATCTAGCGTATTGAATAATTCATTTATGTTCTCAAGCGCTCGCACATCGGTCACGAGAGCTACGCGGTCATATCTGCCGGACGCTGCGAGACACAATTCCGCAAACTTTGGCATCATTGACACCGGCATATTGTCAACGCAATAAAAGTCCATATCCTCAAGAACCTTTACCACCCGGCTCTTCCCTGCTCCTGACAACCCTGAAACGATTGTAATTTCCATATTCTATGCTACCTCCCACACATAATTATTGTGTTTTCCTGCTCAAGTATAACGCCAAACTGTTTAGAAACCGTTTCTTTCACATGCTCAATTACCGACATGATATCCGCGAAAGTCGCGTTTCCGGTGTTTACAACGAATCCCGCGTGCTTTACTGATACCTGGGCACCGCCGACAGAGTATCCTTTGAGCCCCGCTTGCTCAATGAATGCGGCAGCATATCCGTCTTGCGGGCGCTTGAAAGTGCTGCCGGCGCTTGGCAACTCCAACGGTTGACTCTCACGGCGACGCGCGAAAAGCTCATCCATCTTCGCTCTTATGATTTCTTTATCGCCGTTATGCAGGCGAATAACCGATGATAGTATGATGTCTCCGGTATCCGAGAACCGGCTGCGTCTGTAGGAAAATTCGTGTTGATCTCCTATAACAGAGTAAATGCCGGTATCGTAATTAAATGCACTCGTATTGAAAACGGTGTCTTTCATCTCGCTGCCGTAAGCACCCGCGTTTATCGATATCGCCCCGCCAAGCGAGCCGGGTATTCCATGTGCGTATTCCAATCCGGAAAGTCCGCATTCATGCGCGAAAAGAGCAAGTCTTGACAAAGAAACACCCGCCTCGGCTGTAATCTCTGTTTCGCCGGTTTGTCTGACTTCATCGATTTCCGTTGTCTTGACAGCAATCATATCGAGAGGCTTACTGTCGTCAACGAGCAGATTAGTGCCATTACCTATTATCAACGGGGGAATCCCATACACACGAATCAGTGTACACAAATCCACAAGCTCCGCCGTGGTACGCGGAAAGAACATAGCGCGCAGTGAACTGCCGATTTTAAAAGATGTGTGGGATTTCATTGGCTCATTGAGCCTGCACCTTATTAATGGTAATTTAGTTTTCACAGCTTCAATGGCTTTTGAAATACTGTCCATAATCGGTTCCTACTTGATATCGAAATGTTCGTCGATTTGTTTTGCAAATTCTATCGCCGCGTTGTATCCCATGAATTTCTGCCGTTGGTTCATCGCCGCTACTTCAAGAATAACGGCAAGGTTGCGCCCCGGCTTTACCGGTATGGTAACAGTGGCGACGTTTACTCCCAATATATTGACCGTATTCTCAGTTGCTCCAAGCCTGTCGTAGTCCGCACCGTCTCGCCACTGTTCAAGGTTTACGACGAGGTGAATGTTTTGTGTTAGTTTTATCGCGCCGACACCGAATATCTGGCGAACGTCTATGACTCATATGCCGCGCAATTCAACATAGTGTCTGATTAGCTCCGGTGCAGTGCCTTCGATTACATTGACGTCTATGGCTTTGATTTCAACAGCATCATCCGCGATTAGGCGATGCCCGCGCTTAAGTAATTCGACCGCCGCTTCACTTTTTCCGACTCCGCTTTCGCCGGTAAGCAGCAGCCCGATACCGTAAACTTCTACGAGCACACCATGCCGTGTGACGCGCGGTGCTACTGCTCTTTTAACTATCCTTATTACGTCCGACATGATTTCGGTCGTGTGTGCATTCGTACCCAGAATCGTTACATCATATTTTTCGGCAGCTTCTATTAATTCTTCAGTCGCCTCCGCACCGTGGCACATTATTATCGCAGGTATTTTTTGCATCATAAGTGCTTCCCATTTTTTAATGCGCTCATCTTTTTCAAGCTGTTCCATGTAGGCCGATTCCATATGCCCTATGAGTTGCACACGCGTCGGTTCAAAATGATCAAAAAATCCGGCAAGCTGCAGACCCGGACGGTGTACGTCGCCGGAAAATATTACCATTTCATCAAAATTTCTGGATGGAAAGATGACTTCAGCCTTTAACTCATCAGTCAGCCTTGACAGTTTGTAGCTGCGTTCTTGTTCCATATACCCTGCACTCCTTTTGAATGAGCGGTAACTGTTCAGTGCCTTGCACTCGGAAAGGTATATCTGCGCCTCATTTTCACTGATACAGTTACAATGAGTGATAAATTATTCAGGTACTCCTAAATCCGTGTCGTGAAAAGGCGCATTATGCGTCTACGTTCGGTCAGTTCCGGATTTTTCACCGGAATTCCCTCACTGCGTCGCACAATACGCCTTTCCACGACACTACATGTAGCAAATCAGACAAGGGTGCTGAACAGTTACAATGAGTGTATACAAAACTTATGATTTTTGCAAGTTTTTTATTGACACACGGATTTACATGTGATAGAATCACCCCGCTATCAAGCAGAACGGCACTCCCGTCCTCACCCGTCCGCCAGGAAACCTGAGCGCGCCGCGGTCAATGAGCAAGACGTTTCCCCATTGTTGGGACGGTGTATGGTTTGCGCGAATGCTGAGGCATTCGCGTTTTGTCGTTTTTGTTATGACTGCGTAGTCTTTGTGTACGAATGGAATATGTAGGAAGAATCCCTGTATGCTTCAAGGGATTCACAGCATGATGATAGTTTTTTGGAGGTGTTTTAGTATCAGCAACGTGACCTATCAGATAAACGAAGAGATCAATGACAAAGAGGTACGTCTTATCGACGAGGACGGGACTCAGCTTGGTATCATACCATCGTCGGAAGCGCTGAAAGTCGCAATTGAAAAAGAACTTGACCTTGTGAAGATTGCGCCCGGTTCAACCCCTCCCGTTTGCAAGATAATGGATTATGGTAAATACCGGTTCGAGCAGGCTAAAAGGGAAAAAGAAGCGCGCCGCCATCAGCACATAGTCGAAGTTAAGGAAATACGCATGTCTCCGAGCATCGGATCAAATGATTTCAACGTAAAACTGAAAAACGGGCAAAAATTCCTCAAAGAGGGCGACCGGCTCAAGGTTACCATTCGTTTCAGGGGTAGAGAAATGGCTCACACCAACATAGGGGAAGATCTGCTGAAGAGATTTGCAGCAGAGTGCGCAGAGTTCGGAACTGTGGATAAAAACCCAAAGTTGGAAGGGCGACACATGTCTATGTTTCTGACCTCAAAGGCTATAAAGCATTAGCGACTCATAATACGGTAAAACAACGTTCCCCAAACAGTTCGTTGTTATGGGGACTGTTTTTGTGATATAAAGGAAGGAGAACATTAGGCATGCCAAAAATCAAGACGCACAGCGGGGCAAAAAAACGATTTAGCCTCACTAAATCGGGGAAGGTAAAACGGGCGCGGGCTTATAAAAACCATATCCTCAATAAGAAATCCTCAAAGCGCAAGAGGGGCCTGCGGAAAGGCGCTTACGCCGATGTCACGAATGAAGTTGCGATCAAGAAAATGATCCCATATAAATAGGAGGGCAGTGTTATGGCCAGAATTAAAGGCGCGGTAACGACGCGCAAAAGAAGAAAAAAGATACTAAAGCTTGCCAAGGGCTATTGGGGTTCAAAGTCAAAGCACTTTAAAATGGCAAATCAGGCGGTCATGAAGTCACTGACCTACGCGTATATCGGGCGCAAACATAAAAAAAGGGACTTCCGCCGGCTTTGGATAATGAGAATAAATGCTGCCTGCAAGGCAAATGGTATGAATTATTCACGCTTTATGCACGGTTTGAAACTTTCGGGTATTAATCTGAATAGAAAAATGCTGTCAGAGATGGCAATACATGAACCCGATGCGTTTGCCAAACTGTGCGGTACAGCAAAAACAGCGATAGGCGCGTGAACCCGAGGACGATGGGCAGGGATCAGGGGTCGGAGGACAATAAATACATAGTACCTGTTCAGCAACCCGCGTCATTGCGGCCTCCGAGCCGCAATCCCCCGAAATCCGCAGGGGATTGCGGGTCAAGCCCGCAATGACGCGGCTTTTTTTGTTTTTCGTACTGAGCAAATAATAAACCTTTGGCGATTTGTACAAAATATCGGCGCGATGCCTCAGTGTTGAGGAATCGCGCCGAATATTTTTTGAAATCTGAACCTTGACCCATGTACAAGCATGGCACCCTGTTTCAGGCGATTAATAATCGCACCTACACGAGAATCCTTAACCTGATCCCTGTCACTCGTATTTTGAAGCTGCTTCTTTCAGAAGGTCCATTATTTTTATCTGCTGCGGACAGACTTCTTCGCATTTGCCGCACTCTACGCAATCGGAACCTTTACCGCCGAACTGGGTCTCCCAGAAATACCCAAACTTGGCAGCCATTGTGCCACCGAAGACCATTTCGCGGTTGAGCATCTCAAATATTTTCGGGATGACGATATTCTTCGGACAGCCATCGAGACAGTAATCGCAAGCCGTACAGGGGACCGACGGTATCTCTGACAACGCCTTTTGCGCCTTTGCGATTAAAGCTTTTTCTTTCTCGTCAAGCGGTTGGAAATCCTTCATATAACTTATATTGTCTTTCATCTGTTCCAGAGTCGACATGCCGCTGAGCACGGTAATAACATTGTCAAGCGAAGCTGCGTAGCGGATTGCCCACGAGGATTGAGATGCCCCTGCGTCAGCTTCGTCGAAAATTGCTTTCACGCTTGGGGCGAGGTTAGAAAGCATGCCGCCCTTGACGGGCTCCATAACGATTATTGGCTTGTTGTGCTTTAGCGCGACCTCATAGCACAAGCGAGATTGCACGGTGCCGCTTTCCCAATCAGCGTAGTTAATTTGAAGTTGGACAAATTCCATATCCGGATGCTTTGTGAGCAGTTCATCAAGCAGGCTGGCTTTGTCGTGGAAAGAAAAGCCGACATGGCGAATTAGCCCTTTTTCTTTAAGCTCCTTCGCAAAGTCCCATATGCCGTAATCGTAGAAACTGTTTGTGCGAGTTGCTCCGAGGTTATGCAGCAGGTAGTAGTCGAAATACTCGGCACCCGTACGCTTAAGCGATGTCCAAAACATTTGCTTTGCTTCGTCGGCGTTTTTTGCGCCTGCCCACGCCGGAAGCTTTGTCGCTAGCTGGAACTTTTCCCTCGGATAGCGGTCGACGATGGCGGTTTTCGCGGCTTCCTCTGATTTACCTTCGATGTAGCCGTAGGCTGTATCGAAATAGGTAAAGCCGCTGTCTAAAAACATGTCTACCATTTCCTTGGTTTGCTCTACGTCGACTTCCTTTTCTTTCATTGGCAGCCGCATCAGCCCAAACCCGAGCTTCGGTATGTTTTCTCCCAAATATGCCATGATGATTATCCTCCATTACAGAAATTTATTAACTATAGGATATATTAAGTAGGCTAAACAGTCAAGAAGCGTTTCCAAAGATTTTTAATGGAACAATAAAGAAAATTGAGAGGTACAATTCAAATTTTATGCTTGTGTTTTAGCCATGATTATGCTACGATTAGCACAAATAAAGGGATGTCGGTAGATCCGCTGCAGACAGGGAATTTTTGATGGAGTTTGATGGAGCATGATAGTGAGGAAGAGCGGAGTTTACCGACAAGTCTGGGGGTGAGTTACGGAGGATCGAGCACGATAACTGAACCTGTGCAAACACTTCTATAATGAAAGGATGTTAAAAGAAAAAATGAAAAAAAGCAAAAAAGTATTAGCCTTGGCGATTACCGCGCTCATGTGCTTGTCGCTATTGGCAGCATGCGGAGGCGACAACAGCAACAGCAGCGACCCAACAACTTCCGGCACTGAAAGTGCCAGCCCGAATGCTCCGATCGCGCCCGGACAAGTCGCGCCCACTGAAGCGGCGCCGACGGGCGATGACGTTGTTTTCGCGGAAGAAATCATTATTATCATGGACAACAACGCCGTAACCGTGCTCAACCCGTTCATTACGGGCGCAGGAGCCCCCGCCAACTCGTGGACGTCCAACCTTATGTATGACAGGTTGGTCTACCCGATCGGAGATGGTAAATACGATCCCTACCTCGCGAAAGATTGGGACATTGAAGTCACTGACAGCGGAGCGATGGTATTCACATTCGAGCTGCGAGAGGATGTCTATTTCCATAACGGCGAGAACATGACGGCGAATGATGTCGTCTTTACTATCAACACTGCAAAGGAAGATATGACCGGGACAAATCACGGGTACTGGCATCCTACCGGGATAGATGTCACAGCGACCGCTTTGGATCAGTATACCGTGAGAATCGAGCTGGACCAGATTTATATCGACTATTTGTTCAACCTTTCTCTGCCATATTGCATGATTGTCAGCGAAAAGGCGATGAGGGACGACCCGGATAACGGTTATGCGATAGGGACCGGCGCGTTCTATCTCACCGAATTTGTCTCAGGCAACTATCATGTCGTGGAGCGCAATGACAATTACTGGGGAGAGCCGCCTATCACACGGAAAATAACATTCAGGTTTATTCCCGAGCCCGGCACCCGCACTATCATGATGATTAACAACGAAGCTCAGCTATGCTTTGGCATAGGCGGCGAGGACATGGAAGTATTTGAGGACAGTCCTGATTATCAGATGTTCCCGTTCACATTCAACAACGCAATGACGCTCAACTTCAATATGGAGCACCCGATTCTTTCCGACTGGAACTTCAGAATGGCAGTTGCTTCAGCTCTGGACAGAGCGGAAATTGCGATAGTCGCAGCGGGAACTTACAGCGCGCCCAACTACACCGGAACGGTGTGGGGATATGAGACGGAGTTCCGCAACGACAACTTAGAAATGATCCCTGAGGATCTCGATGCAGCGAGAGCCTATCTGGAAGCTTCTGTTTACAACGGAGAACCCATAGAAATCGCGACCTCGATTATCACGTTCACGAGGGCCGCCGAGGTTATACAGCAGCAGCTCGCGCGTATCGGCATCGACATCGTGCTCGAAGTGATGGACGGACCGGGTATGACATCCTATACCGATCCAAACAACAATCAGAGCGAAATAACTCTGAATGTCGTAGTGTTTACAGAAGTGGCGTCTTCGTACAGAGGCTTTGTATATCCGGGTTCAAACGGCAACAGGGTCATGTACAACAACGAGAGGGTCAAGGAGCTGTTTGACCTCGCGGTTATCGAGCTCAACGATGATTTGCGCAGGTCATACTATTACGAAATACAGGAAATCCTTGCGCATGACATACCGCGCGTGGAGATGTTCTTCAGAATGAACGCAGCCGTGTCTGTACCCGGGATCGGCGGTTTTGCATTGCCGTCCACCGCGCTGTATGACTTCAGGTATATTTACTGGCAGATAGAAGGCTGATTCACGCACAGTGCGATATATATTATTTTGAGCTGCGCTTGCGCTCAAGGCGAAAACTTGCGGCAGTCGGGGCTTTATGTGAGGAGCCCCGGTCTGCCGGAATACAGCCGCCGGGAAGTGATGTGGGCTGTGCTGCAGCTTCGTCGCTAACGGGCATAAAGGGAGTGAGGAACTTGATACGCTTTATTATACAGCGAATATTTATGGTAATCCCTGTCATCATAATAGTGTCGTTCATAGTGTATACGCTTGTTGATTTGGCGCCGGGCAGCGCTGTGGACTCCATGATCACCGCTGAAATGACACAGGATCAAATTGACGAGATTATGGCACAGTTCGATATGGATAGATCCATGTTCTACAGGTATGGAAAATACATGCTAAACTTTGTGCAAGGAAATTTGGGCACCTCAATGACTACTAGAGCAAGCATTTGGGATACATATATTTCAAGGCTGCCGAATACGCTTATACTGGCCCTTTCAGGTCTCATAATCGGGGTGTCTGTCGCTATACCGCTTGGCATACGGGCGGCAAAGCGCGCGGGGACGATATCTGACAACGTGACGACTGTGTTTGTAGTTCTCGGTATCTCAATGCCGAGCTTCTGGCTGGCACTTTTGCTGCTCCAGCTATTTTCGCAGACTCTTGGCTGGCTTCCGGCATCGTCCATAGAAATCACATTCAGAGGTCTCGTTATGCCTGCGGTATGCAGCGGGCTCGGGCTTATGGCGACCGCTACGAGACAGACGCGGTCTAGTATGCTTGATGTTTTAAGAGCAGACTATCTCCGAACAGCGAGGGCAAAAGGCGTGCCGGAAAAGGTCGTCATTAGGAAGCATGCGCTTGGCAACGCGCTTATACCGATCGTTACGGTAATAGGCGGTTCGCTGAGCATGTCGCTGGCGGGCTCTGTTATTATCGAGCAAGTGTTCGCATGGCCGGGCGTCGGGCGGATGGCAGTCGAAGGGTTGGGCCAGCGCGACGTACCCACTGTCCTCGGAACCGTTATCCTGACGTCCACTTTTTACGTTTTAATTCAGATAGTAGTTGACATAGTATATGCATTTGTCGATCCGAGGATAAAATCCCGGTACGTGAATACAAGTAGGAAAAGGAAGGCTGCCGCATGAGTAAGAAAAAGAGCGCTGACACGCTTGTCATGCAAAAATACGCGAAGCGCAGCCAGTTTGGCGAAATCTTTTACAGATTAAGAAAAAACAAGGGCGCTATGGTTGGGCTTGGCATCATCGTTTTAATTATTCTTTGTTTTGTATACTCGTTGTTTTTCATCAGTTATGAAGATATAACGCAAGGCGCAGTACTTGATAGGTTAACGGCTCCCGGCGCGACGTCTCGCACCGGCACCCACTACTATTTCGGAGCCGACCATATGGGGCGTGACATGTTCGCGCGCATACTGTACGGTTCGCGATACTCGTTGTCAATTGGGTTTGCAGGCTCGGCTATTGCTGCGGCAATCGGCATTACGTTCGGATGCTTCGCCGGCTACTACGGCGGAGTCAGGGAAAACGTGATCATGCGTGCTGCGGAGGTATTGACTTCAATACCCGGCATCTTGCTCGGCATGGTTATATTGAACACGCTCGGCGCAAGCCTGCAGAATTTGATCATCACCGTTGGGGTTTCATCCATACCTATTTATATCCGAATGACAAGGGCCTCAATACTCTCAATAAGAAATCAGGAGTATGTCGAGGCCGCCCGCGCTATCGGATTGCCAAACTCCATCATTATTTTCAAACATGTCTTGCTTAATGGATTGTCACCCATCATAATCGTATTCACCATGAATATCGGAATGATGATTTTGATTGCGTCGGGACTGTCTTTCCTCGGTTACGGAATAACGGCGCCACTTCCTGAGTGGGGGACGCTGATATCCGGGGGAAGGGAGTACTTGAGAAATGCACCTCATCTATTGTATTTCCCGGGGCTCTTCATTATGCTGACAGTACTTTCGTTTAACATGATCGGTGACGGTCTGCGTGACGCGCTGGACCCAAAGCTGAAGACAAGATAGGAGGATGTAAAATCGATGGCAGAGGAAAAAGTATTAGACACATCGGCTGCACCTCCCGGGCAAATAGCAGACGACATCCTGCTAGACATAAAAGACCTTGTCGTCCACTATGTCTTGGAGGATGAAACGGTCGAGGCGGTCAACGGGGTAACACTGCAGCTAAGGAGGGGGCAGACTTTGGGGCTCGTAGGAGAGACGGGCGCGGGTAAGACATCGACGGCGCTGTCGATCCTCAACCTCATACAAGTCCCGCCCGGGATAATAAAGAGCGGGTCGATCAACGTATGTGGGAACGAAGTTTTGAAAATGACACCCAGGCAGCTGGAAAAAGTTCGTGGTAAGGATGTGTCGATGATATTCCAGGACCCGATGACGGCGCTGAACCCCGTGATACCTGTGGGCGAGCAAATCGCAGAGAGCATCAGGTACCATGAGGGAGTGTCTGCGAGGGTAGCGCTTGAGAAAGCGGGCGATATGCTGGAGATAGTGGGCATCCCCGCAGTCAGGGCGGTAGAGTACCCCCACCAATTCTCCGGAGGTATGAAGCAGCGCGTTGTGATAGCGATCGCGCTGGCGTGCAACCCGCAGGTTCTGCTGGCGGACGAGCCGACCTCGGCGCTTGACGTGACGATACAGGCGCAGGTTTTGGACTTGATGAACGACCTAAAGGACAAGCTTGGGACAGCGCTGATAATGATAACGCACGACCTTGGCGTGGTCGCGAAGATATGCGACTCGGTGGCAGTTATGTACGCGGGGCGGATAGTGGAATACGGGACGCTGAGGGACGTGTTCAACAGCCCGAAACACCCTTACACGGAGGGTCTGTTCAACTCACTGCCGAACATCCGTGACAGAAAGGCGGAACTCAAGCCGATCCCCGGGCTGATGCCCGACCCAACAAAGCTGCCTCCCGGCTGCGCGTTTGAGCCGAGGTGTCTGTACGCCGTTGAGGCGTGCAAGGAGCCTTGCGAGGCGCACGTAATCAGCGGAACGCACACGGTTCTGTGCTCGCGGTACGAAGAGTCGGGCTTCGGCATAGAGATGAAAAGAGGTGGGCAGCATGTCTGACGTATTGTTAGAAGTGAAGAACCTGAAAAAATACTTCAAAAACCCCGGGGGTACGGTGTATGCCGTTGACGATGTATCATTTAATATAAACAAAGGTGAGACGCTTGGCATAGTCGGGGAGTCCGGTTGCGGTAAGACGACGGCAGGGCGCGCGGTAATACGGCTTGTCGAGCCGACTGACGGTGAGGTACTGTTCGAAGGAGAAAACATATTCGCGCTGGGCCGGAAGGCACTGACTAGGGCGCGGAAAGACATGCAGATCATATTCCAGGACCCGTTTTCGTCTCTGAACCCGAGGATGACAGTATTCGAGACCATAGCCGAACCGATAAAATTCCATAAGATCATACCTAAAGCGACGAAAGCTGACATAGAAAAGAGGGTGTTGGAGCTGATGGAGACGGTAGGCCTTGCCGAACGGCTCATCAATACGTACCCTCACGAGCTGGACGGCGGACGAAGGCAGAGGATAGGCATAGCCAGGGCGCTGGCTGTGGAACCGAAGTTCATAGTATGCGACGAGCCCGTGTCGGCACTGGACGTATCGATACAGGCGCAGATATTGAATCTTCTGAAAGAACTGCAGCGCGCCCGGGGACTCACATTCATCTTCATCACGCACGACCTGTCGGTGGTGAACCATTTCTCGGACAGGATTGTGGTCATGTACTTGGGCAAGGAAGTGGAGTCAGCGCCGTCGGAGGAACTGTTCACCAACCCGCTTCACCCATACACGAAAGCGCTGCTGTCGGCGATACTGATACCTGAGGCAGACGCGAACAAGGATCGCATACAGCTGCGCGGCGAGCTCTCGTCTCCGATAGAGCCGCCTGACGAATGCAGGTTTGTCAAACGCTGCAACTATTACTGCGTTGACTGCGACAAAGGCATACCCCCGCTTATCGAAGTTTCACCAAATCACTTTGTCGCATGCCACTGCATAGACGCCAATAAAAATTTGAATTGAGCAAGGTGGTGATAGACGGATAAAAAGTGCGATGCGTAAATTTTCGGAAACCATACAATTTTTGAAAGGAAGTTAATAAAAAAATGAAAAAAAGCAAAAGTATTATAGCCCTAGCAATAGCGATGCTCATGTGTTTATCAATACTTGCGGCCTGCGGAGGCGGCGACGATACCAACACATCATCAGACCCCAGCGCGAGCGCAGAACCTTCTGTTGCCGCCCCGTTCCAAGAAGGCCAGGCAGCCCCTGACTCCCCTGCACCGACCGGAACGGATGTCGTATTCGCTGAGGAAATCATCATAATCACCGATAATAATGATATTTCCGTGCTCAACTCTTTCCTGCCGTCAGCAGGAGCGCCCCCGGTCTCTTGGACGACAAACATGGTATATGACAGGCTGATATATCCACTTGGAGGCGGGCAATACGAGCCGTATCTCGCTCTTGATTGGACTGAAGAGGTTATTGATGGCAATCAGGTGCTGACTTTCTGGCTGCGCGAGGATGTCTACTTCCATAACGGAGAGAATCTAACCGCGAGTGACGTGGTCTTTACATTAGAAAAGGCCGGAGAGGATATGACCGGAACTAATCATGGGTACTGGCATCCAACAGGATTCAATGTAACAGCGAGCGCACTTGATACTTATACCGTACAGATCGTATTGGATCGAATCTTTGTTGACTATCTATTTAACCTATCGAACCCGTATTGCTGGATCGCGAGCGAAAAGGCAATGAGAGATGACCCGCTTAACGGCTATATGGTAGGGAGCGGAGCGTTCAAGTACGTAGAGTTTGTACCCAGCAACTATTGGGTCGTAGAGCGCAACGATGATTATTGGGGCGAGCCTGCGATCACCCGTCAGGTGACATTCAGGTTTATCCCCGAGCAAGGCACCCGCACGATCATGATGTTAAACGGCGAAGCTCAGCTTAGTTTCGGCATCAGCGGCGAAGACATGGAAATCTTTGAGACCAGTGACGACTTCCAGTTGTTCCCGTTCACATTCAATAACCCCAACTGCATATCGTTCAACATGGATGACCCTATACTGGCTGACTGGAACTTCAGGATGGCCGTGGCTTCCGCTCTCGACAGAGCTGAAATCGCAGTCGTTGCGGCAGGTGCATATGCCGCTCCTGATTACAGCGGATCGCTGTGGGGATTCTCGACGGAGTTCCGCAACGATACTCTTGATCAAATCCCAGAAGACCTAGATGCTGCAAGGGCATATCTTGAAGCTTCCATCTATGCTGGCGAGGAGATAGAGATTGCGAGCTCTATCCTCACATACACTAAGCAAGCTGAGATCATCCAGCAGCAGCTTGCTCGTATTGGCATCCTCACAACCCTCAACGTGATGGATCCCCCGGCTATGACTGCTTATACTGATCGGAACAACAACCAGAGCCAAATAACATCTGGCCTCGTTGTTATGACTGAAGCCGCATCGTCTTACCGCGGCGCTATATACCCGGAAGCGACCGGTAACAGAGTAATGTACGATAACGAGAGGATTGGAGAGTTGCTTGACCTTGCCATGGGTGAGCTAGACCAAGATATACGCAGAGGCTATTGGTTTGAGATTCAGGAAATCCTGGCGCAAGATATTCCGCGCATCAATACATTCTGGAGATTGAACGCGGCTGTGGCCGTGCCCGGAATCGGTGGGTTTGCACTTCCGTCCACCGCGCTGTACGATCTGAGATATATTTATTGGCAGATCGAAGGTTGATGATTTACACATTTTTCTGCGGCTCTCTAAATTCATCAAATTTAGAGAGCCGCGTGCTTATGTGCTGTTTTATCAACAAAAGGGGGCTTACATAGGTGTAAAGCTTATATAACTTTATTTAATAATGTAATAATAAACATTGTGAAATAAAGTATAAAAAGGTGTTGCTTTTAGGATTTCTTTCGGTTATACTGCATAAATACCACACATTCTGACTTTCAGTTTGTGTAAATATTACGATTTGTTAAAGCCTCGCGTTAGTGTCAAAGAAGTATCCTATCTGGTGGCTGCGGCAGTTTCAAGCAGGAGGTGATTGCGGAGCGAGCCTTAATAGACTTTTGCAAGCAAATCAATTCCAAAGTATTACAAAAAAGATGAAAATGAAGAAAGGTATTATTATTATGAACAAAAAAAGCAGGAAACTTATTGCTCTTATCATCGTCCTGATCATGGCATCAGGGCTGATAGCGGCCTGCGGTGGCGGCGGCGGTGATTCGGAAACCTCAGGATCACCCAGTGCCAACCAATCAACCCAACCGACCACTACCGGCGGCACCTCCCCGGACTTCGAGCAGCAGCAAACCGGCACGGCTGAAGCGCCTGAAGAAGGTGCGAATCTTGCCGATCACATGGATATATTATTCGATATTAGCGGCTTGACCGTTGTCAACCCGAACGCTTCAGGCGCCACGGGAGCTTCCTCGATTATATATGACCTTGTCCATGACAAACTGCTTGAAATAAGGGGGCCGGGTATATATGTTCCGGGGCTGGCGACGCATTGGGAAACTGATGACTTCCAGACAATCAGGTTCTATCTGCGTGAGGGCGTAACTTTCCACAATGGAGATCCTTTCTCAGCCGAAGACGTTAAGTTTACCATAGAGATTGCGCTTGCCAGCCCTGCCGGAACGGCTTGGACGAGGCTGCGCTTTATTGAAGAAGTTAACGTTATAGACCCTTATACGGTTGACATTGTTTATAATACGCCGAATGCTGACTATGAGTTCGAAATCTCGCACTGGGGCTCTGGCATTCTCAATCAGCGCGCTTACAATGAAGCTCCGGACGATTTCGTACACTGGGGCATGGTAGGAACTGGTCCGTACCGTATGATAGAGTTCTCATCCGCTAACGTCATTAGGCTCGAGCGCAACGAAGATTATTGGGGCGAGGAGCCTCCGACACGCAGTCTGGCATTTTGGTCGGTCGCCGAGCAAGCGACCCGCTACGTTATGCTGCAAACCGGCCAGGTTCAGATGGTTCAAGGACTGAATTCTGAGGACTTAGATGAGCTTCTCGGAAATCCCGACTTTAATGTGATCCAGGATCTTCTTCATATGCCAACCTATCTCGGCTTTAACAATCAAGGCGATGCGATTATGATGGATACGAACTTCAGACTGGCGGTAGCCCATGCGATTAATCAGGACGATCTCGCAACGGTTGTCGGCGGCAACTGGACAAGAGGCTGGCCAAGCGGAAACCTGTGGGGACTGCGTACGCCGTTCTACAGGGAAGACCTCCCGCGCAGGGCGCAAGATCTTACGCTGGCTGCACAGTATCTGGATGCTTCCGTCTATAACGGCGAACCTATCGAACTCGTGGCCGTTGGCGATGCAGGGCAGAGAGCAGCTGAGCTGGTTCAGATACAGCTTGCGGAAATCGGGATCGACATTAGCATTGAAATGATGGACGTTCCGAGCTATGTTGAGGCTTTCGCATATAACCCAAGTTCCACGCGCCAGATGTCTATTTTCAGCATCGGCGTGAGCCCAACCGCGCTTGGTACTCTCCGTGCCCTTATGTATTCGGGTTCCAATACCAACAGGCTGAATATAAACAGTGAGTTGTTGGACAGAAATACCGACCTGTTGGCCACGGAACAAAATCCCGACAGGCAGAGGGAACTGGTCTATGAAATACAGCAGCATCTTTATGATACATTAGCCGGAATACCTATATACCACGGTGTATCGGGACTGCCGACTGTACTTGGAGTTGGCGGATTCCATCATTGGGGCGATAATTTCCGTTACAGCTACAGGGGAATCTACTGGGATTTGAATCAGACACCCGAGCGCTTCCTCCCATAAACACCCCAGCTATTGTATAATCCATTATAACTCAATAGCGAAAAAGAATTCTCAAACGCAACAAACGTATTTCAATCCGTCTTTGCGGCGGAGTAATCCGCCGCAAAGACAGGCATCTGCATTCTGAATTTGCGGTCGAAGACCGCTTTAGTATGGGAGGGAAGATTTTGATTCGCTACATTTTGAGAAGACTCGTGTTGCTTATTCCGGTTTTGCTTATCGTGTCCTTCATGGTGTTTGCACTTATGGATTTAGCTCCGGGCGATCTTATGTCATCAATGGATCTAAGCGAAATGTCAGAGCAGGAAATTGCCGACCTTAGATCGGAGCTCGGACTTGACGCGCCTTTGCCTGTCAGATACGCGAGGTACATGTTCCGCCTGCTTCAAGGCGATATGGGTGTGGGCGATTATTCCAAGCACAGCGTATGGGGCATCTACATAGAAAGGCTGCCCAACACGCTGGTTCTGGCCGCTTTCGCTATATTAATCGGCGTGTCGATTTCGATACCACTTGGTATTTTCGCAGCAAAGCGTGCGGGAAGAGCTGCGGATACCATAACCACGGCGTTTACAATGGTAGGAATGTCGATGCCGATATTTTGGCTGGCTATTTTGATGATGTTGCTATTTGCTTTTGTACTAGGCTGGCTGCCCGCTGCGGGCTACAATGAAGGGCTGCGGAGTATAATTCTACCTGCCGTATGCGCAGCGATGGGACTTTTAGCAGCATGTACCAGGCAGACACGCTCAAGTATGCTTGAGGTCTTAAGGGCCGATTATCTGCGTACTGCGCGGGCAAAGGGCGTACCGGAAAAGGTCGTCATCAGAAAACACGCCCTTGGAAACGCGATGATTCCGATAGTTACGACAATAGGCATGAGCATAGCCATGGCGGTTTCCGGCTCTGCCATAGTAGAAACTGTGTTCGCATGGCCGGGAATCGGCCAGTTCGTCGTTCTATCCGTCGGTTCGCGGGATGTGACATCCACCACCGGCACCGTAATATTAACAACAACTTTGTATGTTCTCATATTGCTGTTGGTTGACCTTGCCTATGCCTTTATCGATCCGAGGATTAGGGCGCAATACGTATCAAAAAAAGCAAAAAAGGCCGTTGTCAGCTCTGCCCCGGCTGCGACAGAAGCTCAGGCTAATGCGCCGTCTTCAGAGACGTATGCCGGGAAAGCTGAGGATACAGTGTACGCGCGTGCTGACATTGCAACTCCGGATAAAGCGCAAGCCGCGACAAAAGACGACGCTCCTGCCGTTGCATATATAGACGACGAGCAAGATGAAGACTTTGTTTCTTTCGCTACTGTGACGAATTTCGAAGAAGCGGAAGTAGATGAAGTGGTGGACAGCAGCGAATCTGTCGTTAGGAAGTACAGAAAACGCAGCCGGGGTGGAGAGATTTTTCGCCACTTGCGCCGCAATAAGGGCGCGGTAGCGGGAATGATCATCCTTTCCATTCTGATTATACTCTTTATCGTCGCGCAGTTCATGAATTTGAGCGATGTCAACAAATCCACTGTTTCAGACAGATTCGCTCCGCCCAGCGCCCAATATCCGTTTGGAGCGGATCAGTTGGGGCGCAATCTTTTCCTGCGAGTTATCTATGCGACAAGATTCTCGTTGCCTATCGGGCTGGGCGCGACGATAATAGCTTCTTTTATTGGCGTTTTTCTGGGGTCGCTTGCGGCTTTCCGTGAAGGCACCATTATCGAAGAGGTTATCATGAGGTTTACAGACTCTCTTGCTTCAATACCCGGATTGCTTATGGGAATGGTCATAATAACTGCGTTGGGACGTTCCGTCCCAAGCTTGATTTTTGCGATAGGTGTGTCGGCAACACCTATATTTGTACGAATATCAAGGGCATCGGTACTCACCGTAAGGGGCAATGAGTTCGTGGAAGCGTCTCGCGCGCTCGGATTGTCAGAACTGCGGGTTTTGTATACCAAGATTCTGCCCAACGGACTCGCACCGATCATTATAACATTCACAGGTACTCTGGGAGCGGTTATCCTCATATCGTCCGGCCTGTCGTTCCTTGGCTTTGGTGTTCAGGCGCCGAATCCCGAGTGGGGCTCCCTGATTTCGGCGGGCAGGGACAGCATACGCAATGCACCATGGCTGACGACATTCCCCGGTCTGTTCATCATGATGACGGTAATGGCGTTTAACCTTCTCGGGGACGGGCTTCGCGACGCGCTCGACCCGAAGCTGAAGAGATAGGGGAGGTGGGACTGTGAGCAACGAACAAATAACACAAACCGATGAAAACGAAGTTCTACTCGACATAAAGGATCTTGTTGTCCACTATGTTCTGGAAGACGAAACGGTAGAGGCTGTCAACGGCGTTTCTTTAAGCTTGATAAAAGGGCAGACACTTGGCATCGTCGGCGAAACCGGTGCCGGGAAGACATCGACGGCCCTAGCGATACTGAATCTTGTTCAAACCCCGCCGGGAGTTATTAAAAGCGGCTCAATAAACGTATGCGGCTCAGATGTCTTGAAAATGACCGGCAAACAACTTGAAAAAGTCCGCGGGAAAGATGTGTCGATGATTTTCCAAGATCCGATGACAGCGCTTAACCCTGTCATGACGGTCGGCGAACAGATAGCCGAGAGCATTAAATACCATGAGGGAGCGTCAAAAAGCGAAGCAATGCAAAAAGCTGTAGAGATGCTTGAACTCGTCGGAATCCCCGGAGTCCGCGCTCTTGAGTATCCTCACCAATTCTCCGGGGGGATGAAGCAGCGCGTGGTCATCGCAATCGCGCTTGCCTGTAATCCGTCTGTCCTTCTCGCTGATGAACCCACTTCCGCGCTGGACGTTACGATACAAGCGCAAGTGCTTGATTTGATGAACGACCTGAAAGCGAAACTCGGCACGGCTCTCATCATGATAACTCACGATCTGGGAGTTGTCGCAAAGATATGCGACACGGTGGCAGTTATGTATGCAGGTAAAATAATCGAGTACGGTACGCTTTTTGATGTGTTCGACACACCCAAGCACCCGTACACGGAAGGTCTGTTCAATTCCCTGCCGAACATAGAGGACAGGAAGGCGGAGCTGATTCCTATTCCGGGCCTAATGCCTGACCCGACAAAACTCCCGGAGGGATGCACGTTTGCACCGCGTTGCCGCTACGTGGTCGATAAGTGCAAGGAACCGTGCGAAATGCATGTTATCAGCGGAACGCACACTGTGCTGTGTTCGCGCTATAATGAATCGGGCTTCCGTATTGATATGAGGCGAGGTGGTGGGAAACGTGGCTGATAAGATTCTAGAGGTTAAAAACCTGAAAAAATACTTCAAAAACCCCGGCGGCACAGTTCACGCGGTTGACGATGTGACGTTTTCGGTGGAGCGCGGCAAGACCCTTGGCATCGTCGGAGAGTCCGGTTGCGGGAAGACTACGACCGGCAGGTGCGTTATCCGGTTAATTGAGTCCACATCGGGCGAGATATTGTTCGAGGGGAATGATATCCTCAAGATGAACAAGCGTGAGCTGTACAAAGTCCGCAAGGACATGCAGATAATCTTTCAGGACCCGTTCTCCTCCCTCAATCCGAGGCAGACGGTGTATGAGGCGATTGCCGAGGCTCTTAGATTCCATAAGATTATCCCTAACGCGACAAAAACGGATATCGAAAAACGGGTTCTGGGGCTTATGAAGACTGTCGGCCTTGCCGAGCGGGTGATAAATGCGTACCCGCATGAGCTGGACGGCGGGCGCAGGCAACGTATCGGCATAGCTAGGGCGATTGCTGTGGAGCCTAAGTTTATTGTGTGTGACGAGCCTGTTTCGGCGCTTGACGTTTCGATTCAGGCGCAGATTCTCAATCTTTTGAAAAACATACAAAAAGAGCGCGGTCTAACGTTTATCTTCATCACACACGACTTGGCTGTCGTTAACCACTTTTCGGACGATATCGTCGTTATGTATCTTGGCGAAGTTGTTGAAAAAGCACCCTCAACGACGCTGTTTGAAAACCCGACGCATCCTTATACGAAGGCTTTACTGTCGGCGATACTTGTGCCCAGAGCGGGCGTTACGATGGAGCGCGTTCAGCTTCACGGCGAGCTATCGTCGCCGATCGAGCCGCCGGATGAATGCCGTTTTGCCAAGCGTTGCTTATACTACCGCGCGGAGTGTGACAAGGGTACTCCGCCGCTGGTGGAGATTGCGCCGGACCATTTTGTGGCCTGCCATCTCATAGGAGTCGACGGTCGGAACGAGCTATAGCGCGGTCTGTGGACCGCGCAGGGGACAGAGGACAGAGGACAGGGGACAGATTACCCATCTTCAGCAACGATATTTGACATTTGCCCCCTGGTCCCTGGTCTCTGACCCATGATCCCTGACACAAGCGCGATCCTCAGACCGCGCTTGCTACAGCTTCTATAAACTCCCACGAGTCTACAGTCTTGACTTCAAACCCCTTTTCGGCCAATGTGGCTAGATCGGCAGTCATAGTGCCGGATTTTAGTGTGTTAAGACATGCGTTTTCGAGATTATTTGCAAAAGTTGATAGCTGCGGCAGCCCGTCAAGCTCGCCGCGTTTTTTTAAAGCTCCTGTCCACGCGAAGATCGTGGCAACAGGATTAGTGGAAGTTTTTTCACCTTTCAGATACCTATAATAATGCCGCGTAACAGTACCGTGTGCTGCTTCGAACTCATATTTGCCATCCGGGGATACAAGGACGCTCGTCATCATCGCGAGAGAGCCGAACGCAGCGCTGACCATGTCGCTCATAACATCACCGTCGTAGTTTTTACATGCCCATATATAGCCGCCTTTCGACCTAACTACGCGCGCCACGGCATCATCGATAAGTGTATAGAAGTATTCAAGTCCTAGTTTCTCAAATTGCTCCTTGCAGCGCTCAAACTCCTCGTCGAATATATCCTTAAAGTGCCCGTCATAAGTCTTTGAAATGGTATCCTTGGTGGAAAACCAAAGATCTTGGTGCGAATCCATAGCATATTGAATACAGGCGCGCGCAAAACTTCGGATGCTTGAGTCTAAATTGTGTTGTCCCAGCCATACAGCGGGGCCGTCTGTTTTTTGGACAAGTAACGAATGCTCTGCGCCGCTATTCCCTTTAAACGTCAAAAAGCATTCACCCGGTTCGTCTGTTATTAGTTCCGCAGCCTTATATACGTCGCCGTATGCGTGGCGGGCAATGGTGATGGGGCGCTCCCACGTCCTGACGGTAGGTTTAATGCAGTCAATCGTAATCGGTGTCCTAAAGACTGTACCATCGAGAATCGAGCGTATGGTGGCATTTGGGGATTTCCACATTTCAGTCAGCTCAGGATATTCTTCCATGCGCTGACGGTTAGGCGTAATCGTTGCGCATTTTACGGCAACGCCATATTTTTTCGTGGCATAGGCCGAGTCGACGGTGACTTGATCGCGCGTACTGTTGCGGTTTTGGAGTCCAAGGTCGTAGTACTCTGTAGCTAACTCAACATACGGGGTAATAAGCTTCTCCTTAATCAAATGCCAAAGTACGCGCGTCATTTCATCCCCATCCATCTCAACGATAGGCGTTGTCATTTTAATTTTTGACATAATTATTCCTCCAATTTTGATATCTACTCAGAACCGGTGAGCGATTGCGGGAACAGATATAGCCGTCCGAGTGCAAGGTTCCGAATAGTTAACAATTCTGATTGATTATATAACTTTGGCAATATGTGTGTCAACTTTCAAAAAATGTATTGTATTTTTCGCGCGGATGGTGTATAGTAGTTTGTGTTCCTTGATTACAGTTGAGGTTCACAAGTAAAGTAAGTGTTACACACAAATAAGAGGAGGACATACAACAATGAAATCTAAGAAACTATTACTCTGCGCAGTTTGCGCGTTCGTCACAGTCGCCGCCGCTGTCACGGCTTTGATTATCTTCAGAAACGAAATCGGTGATTTCTTCGTAGATATCAAAGAAAAATTAGATTTCAAGAGATTCCGCCGCAACAACGGGGAATATGCCGATTACGCAGAAATGTAGCGATAAGCGATAAGTCGCTAGTTATCTAGTTGTTAGTAGACGAGAGTTGCAGGACATACCCATAGCACTTTGCTAGTTTGTGCTACGGGTTATTAAGATTGAGCTAGTGCCATTGACGTTATATGCGCAGCAGCCCGGAATTAGATAAAAACCCGGGGTGCTGCGAAGCATGACCTCAGAGCCATGACAAACGAGATGTCTGACTCTACAATTATTTTCTTGTTGAAATTCGCATTGCTGCATGCTATATTTAGACATGCAATATTTTTAGGACATAATTCTGTGACGAAACGAAAAGGTGTGTGATAGTATGAGTTGTGAAAAAGCATGTACAGGCGAAATGCAATATGACTTCACGGAACTGGATAAGGAGCTTAAGAAATACGGAAGTATTGAAGGCAGCCTTATTACAATTTTGCAAAAAGCGCAGGATATTTACGGATACCTGCCCCGCGAAGTAATCGAGCATGTGGCAGGCGCGTTGAATATCAAAACAGCGAAAGTCTACGGCGTCGCCACATTCTACACGCAGTTTAGGTTCGAGCCGGTCGGGAAATACCTGATAATGCTCTGCATGGGGACTGCGTGCCACGTAAACGGGGCGAAAGGCATTGAAGATGCGATCACCATGGAGCTGGGCATAACGGACGGGCAGACGACACAGGATGGTCTGTTTACCCTGAACAACGTGGCGTGTATCGGATGCTGCAGCCTTTCACCGGTTATGATGATCAACGGCGAAACATATGGTACGCTGACCGGCGAGAAGACAAGGGAAGTCATCGGTATGCTCAGATCGCAAGCGCAGGAGGTAGCAGTATGAGGATTTTGGTTGGGCGCGGGACTTGCGGGGTCGCGGCTGGGGCTAATAAGATATATGACGCGCTTGAAACGGCGCTGTCAGAGGAGAACATAAAGGCTACGCTTCTTAGCACGGGGTGCATCGGAGCTTGTTATCTTGAGCCGATAGTCGAAGTAATTGACAACGAGGGTGAGAAATTTACTTATGTAAAAGTGGATGCCGCCGCCGCAGGGGAAATCGTCAAAAAGCATTTAGCCGCTGGCAAGCCTATAGACGAGCTGCTTATGACGGCGGATGATGCGAAAAATCTTGAACGCCAAACAAAAATCGCGCTGCGCAACTGCGGCATAATCAATCCCGAGGATATTGACGAGTATGTTGCAGGCGGCGGATACGAAGCGGCAAAGAAATGTGTTGCAGAGCTGAGCGCCGATAAAGTCATCGATATAATCAAAGAATCCGGCCTGCGCGGACGCGGGGGAGCAGGATTTCCGACATGGTTCAAATGGAACGCCGCGAAAAACTCGCCGGGTAAGATAAAGTATATGGTCTGCAACGCGGACGAAGGCGACCCCGGCGCATTTATGGACCGCGGGATTCTCGAAGGCGATCCGCACTCGGTACTTGAGGGAATGCTCATCGGTGGATATGCTATTGGTGCTGAGGAAGGTATTATATATGTCCGCGCAGAATACCCGCTTGCAATAGAGCGACTTGATATCGCGATCGAGCAAGCAAGGAATAAAGGCTTTTTGGGAAAGAACCTTTTCGGGACGCAATACAGTTTTGATATCCGCATAAAAGCCGGTGCAGGCGCGTTTGTTTGCGGTGAGGAAACGGCCCTTATAGCATCGCTTGAGGGTGAGCGCGGGATGCCGAGGCTCAAGCCGCCTTTCCCCGCAGAGCGCGGATACTGGCGCAGGCCGACGAACATCAACAACGTGGAAACGTTTGCGAACGTGCCGTGGATCATATCAAACGGCGGCGCCGCTTTCGCAGCGATGGGCGCGGAGCTTTCTAAAGGTACAAAAGTGTTTGCGCTGACGGGAAAAATAAAAAACGGCGGCCTCGTTGAAATACCGATGGGACTGACGCTGCGCGAAATCATATACGACATAGGAGGCGGCATAAAAGGCGACCGTGCGTTCAAAGCCGTCCAGATGGGCGGTCCGTCCGGCGGATGCATACCCGCCTCGCTAATTGATACGCCGGTGACGTATGAAGACATTCCCGCTACAGGCGCCATAGTCGGCTCCGGCGGCATGGTCGTTATGGACGACACGACCTGTATGGTCGATATGGCTAGATTCTTCCTTGACTTTACGCAAAAAGAATCATGCGGGAAGTGCAACTTCTGTCGAATCGGGACAAAACGGATGCTGGAAATACTAAATAGGATAGTAGAGGGAGAAGGCCGCGAAGGTGATATTGAGAAACTTGAGGAACTGTCGGTAAACATAATAGGAGGCTCAATGTGCGCCCTTGGACAAACAGCGCCGAATCCCGTACTTACGACGCTGCGTTACTTCAGAAACGAGTATGAAGACCATATCTATAATAAAAAATGCACAGCCAAGAGTTGCCGCAAGCTGATTACTTTCACGATAGATGCGGAAAAATGCATTGGCTGCACAGCATGCTTAAGAAGATGCCCCGGAGATGCAATAACGGGCGAAGCAAAGAAACCGCATGTAATCGCGGGCGACAAATGCATAGGCTGCGGAATGTGCATATCGGCGTGCAGATTCGATGCGATCACGGTAGAGTAGGAGGTGCGGATAATGGATAAGCTTAGACTTAATATTGATGGTAGGGAGCTCGAAGGTTTCAAAGGGCAGACGATTCTTGATATAGCTCTGGAAAACGACATCCAAATCCCCACCTTCTGTTTTGACAAACGAATGGATATTTTTGGTTCATGCGGCATATGCGTGGTTGAGGCGGAGGGTTTTGCCAAGCTGCTTCGTGCATGTGCGACGGAGATATCAGATGGTATGGTGATACGGACTGACACTCCAAGGGTGCGTGAGTCGCGTAAAATAAATCTCGAACTCTTATTATCGCAGCACACCGGGGATTGCCGCGCGCCGTGCGTTTTGGCATGCCCCGCGCAAACCGATTGCCAAGGATATGTCGGGCTGATTGCAAACGGCGAGATGGAAGAGGCGCTTAAGCTGATAAAAACCAAAGTGCCGCTCGCCGCATCTATCGGGCGTGTCTGCCCAAATCCATGCGAGGACGCATGCCGTAGGAAACTGGTCGAAGAGCCTGTTTCTATACTCAATCTTAAGCGTTACGCAGCCGATATCGACCTTGAGAAACCGGAACCATACCTACCGGAAATCGCACCGCCCACAGGGAAAAGTGTCGCAATCGCAGGCGGCGGGCCGGGCGGATTGACGTGTGCGTACTTCCTTGCGCAAAAAGGGCATAAAGTCACAGTGTACGACGCGATGCCCAAAATGGGGGGGATGCTGCGCTACGGTATACCCGAGTACAGGCTGCCGAAAGACATCGTTGATAAAGAGGCTGCGCTTATAGAAAAAATGGGAGTTGTATTCAAAAACAACGTCAGCATCGGGCGAGATATAATGTTTGAGAGCCTGAAAAAATCCCATGACGCCGTCGTCATCGCAATCGGGGCATGGGAAAGCACGCCGTTGCCTTGCCCCGGTGCAGAGTTGGAGGGAGTTTTTGGCGGCATCGACTTTTTACGTGAGGTCTATTCAAATGAACCGGCTTCTGTCGGTAAAAACGTCGCCGTAGTGGGCGGCGGCAATACTGCAATGGATGCCTGCCGCATAGCTGTTCGTCTCGGTGCTGAGAATGTTTATATCATTTATAGGCGAACCAAAGCAGAAATGCCTGCCGATGAAATAGAGATCATCGAATCAGAAGAAGAAGGCGTGATTTTCAAGTACTTGGTCAACCCCATTGAGATTATCGGCGATAATGGCAGAGCTGCAAAGATGCGGTTGCAGAAAATGCGGCTTGGCGAGCCCGATTCATCCGGCAGGCGGCGTCCCGAGCCTGTCGAGGGCGAAGATGAGATTATCGAGGTAGATACCGTCATAGCCGCGCTCGGGCAGGGAATAGTTCCTGATGCGTTTGAGGGTATCGAGCTGACAAAGTGGAAGACGGTAGTCGCAGACAAACAAGTGTTCACAACGAATGAAAAGGGTGTTTTTGCTATCGGAGGCTGTGTCAACGACGGCGCCTCGATAGCGATTGAAGCAGTAGCGGATGCAAAGAAATCCGCTTTTGCGATTGACGGATATTTAGGCGGAATCGAGGTCGCATCAAAAGAGCCGTACCGGGTGACGCGCGACGATCTCACAGAGGATGATTTTACCAATTATAAAAAAGAGCCCCGCTCGCACCCCCGCCATATAGCGCCTGAAAATCGCAAAGACAATTTCTTTGAAATTCTGGAAACGCTAGATACCGAGGCTGCGAAAAGGGATGCGGCGAGATGCCTGGAGTGCGGATGCCACGACTTCTTCGAGTGCAAGCTTATCAGTATCGCGGACGAGCATGGTGTCGCTCCCGACCGTTTCAAAGAGAGTTCGCATGATATAAAATTCGAAGACGAGCATCCGTTTATCCTACGCGACCCGAACAAATGTATACTGTGCGGACTCTGCGTGCGCATGTGCGACGAGATAATCGGCGCCGCCGCGCTCGGATTCGTTGACAGGGGATATGAAACAGTCGTAAAACCCGCATTTGAAGATGCCCTTGCAGAAACTTCCTGCCTGTCTTGCGGCCAGTGCGTATCTGTCTGTCCGACGGGCGCCCTGCAAGAGCGGATCACGTTTAAGAAACCGATCCCGTATGACACGAAAAAGACAAATTCCGTCTGCGGAATGTGCTCCGTTGGATGCTCTACAAGGGTGGAGTCAGCCGGGAACCTGCTTATCAAAACAACACCTGCAGAGGGATGCGGCGTAAATGGCGGCATAATGTGCGGGCGTGGTAGGTTCGGGATCAACTACATCCAGAAGGACGGACGTATAACATCTCCGATGATCAGAAAAGACGGCAAGCTAACGGAGGTGAGCTGGCGCGATGCGTTCGTTTACGCCGCCAAGAAAATGGAGAGCCTCAAGCTGCGCGGGAAAAAGACGGCGGTGTCGATCGGCCATAACTATTGCGTCGAGGATGCGGGCGCGATTTTGAATCTCGCGAAACTTTTCGGCTCAGAAGTGTTTAGCTTCGCTAACCGCGAAAACGGCCTTGTTAAGGTTCTCGGTTGCGATGGATCTCCAAATACTCTCGAAGAGACGCTTGGATGCAATATGATAATCGTATTCGGCACGGAAATGACACGTAATCCAGTTATACTGTCAAAACTGCGCCGCGCTGCGGGAAAAGGTGCGGAAGTGACCGTTGTTGCAAATGACAACAACGAAATAAATTTGTCCTGCCGGGTTATTAATGCGGTAGATTCGACGGCGTTTATCAAGCAGGTCATAAAGGCGCTGATTGATGCTGGCTGCGCCCCGAAAAACGCGGATGGGTTTGACGATCTGAAAGCGTCATTATCAAAAGTGAATCCTGATCCTGAGGCAAAAGCGCTTGCTGAAAGCTATAAGGCTGCTAAGAAAGCCATGATACTCTATTCGCTCGATGAGCTGTCAGTAGCGGCAACGACGGAGCTTGCAAACCTAGCGGTCGTAGCGGGGCATATCGGCAGCCCTAGGAACGGGATATACATGCTCAGGCAGGCAGCAGGTTCGCAGGTATTGGCTGATTATGGAGTTACTGCTCAGGCGGATGCGGCTAAAGATGCAAAAGGTCTCATGATATTTGGCGAAGATACTGAACTTAATTTATGCGATCGTGACTTCCTTATGATTCAAGACACCCACATGACAGAAACTGCGATGAAAGCTGATGTCGTCTTTCCGCTCGCGGCGTATCCGGAAATCGACGGGACATTCATAAATACTGATAGGAAACTTCAGCTGTGCAACAAAGCAGTGCAAGCGCAAGTTGAATTCAGGACGTCGGAAATCACGCAAAGAATCGCTGAAGTCCTTGAAGGCTGCGCGCCTGCCGGGAGCGTATGTCAGATTCATACAGACGGATGCAACTCCACGCCGGTGCTATACGTCGACGGCTTCGGATTTGCCGACAGAAAAGCGAAGCTTCAGGTAGTAAAAGATGCTGCCATGTTCGAGGACTTGCCCCGGACATCTTACCTAATGAATGCAATCAACTCAGATTTACCTGCGGGTAAATAGGGAACAGTGGTACAGAGATCGGGGCGGCAATCTGCCGCCCGCTCTCTTGCTTTCCGTCACCCCCCGCTCCGTCACACCCAGCAGTGTGGTCAAAATAAGATTTTGATGTTGACTTTTACGCTCATAACATAGTATAATCACTGAAACAATCCTGAAAAGCTAATCGCCGCTTTCTAGACAGTGCGCTCCGCGCATACACGGCCCAGTAGTTCAGTTGGTTAGAACGCCAGCCTGTCACGCTGGAGGCCGACGGTTCGAGTCCGTTCTGGGTCGCCAAGGTCATGCCGGGCAGGGACGCCCGCCCGGTATGATCCGAGAAACTGAATAAGCTGCTGTAGCTCAGTCGGCAGAGCGCATCCTTGGTAAGGATGAGGTTCGCGGGTTCGATTCCCGCCAGCAGCTCCATGACAAACCCTGTAATTGCAATGATTACAGGGTTAGATGTTTTGAGCGTAACCATTGTAAATTTGAACTTTAACACTATTTTAACACTTTTGGAAGCGCATTGGGTATAAAGCGCACGACAAACGCATGAATAATCAGTAAAGGAACATATGAAGCCGTATTGTAGTCAAATAGCCCCGGCTATCGTTCGAGCTTACCTACTAAAAAGGAGCGAAGGAGTGAAAAA